>Ga0187893_10005679_pt1 | contig 22116 bp, 16 predicted proteins | sample MA1701074metaG_FD_139574 | JGI IMG/M metagenome (GOLD analysis project Ga0187893, IMG submission 139574) | White microbial mat communities from a basaltic lava cave in the Kipuka Kanohina Cave System on the Island of Hawaii, USA - MA170107-4 metaG ...
AGGCCCAGGTTCACGCGCGCTTGACCGGATTCCGGATTGGCCTCAAGCGCCTTCGCAAAATGGACGGCGGCTCTGTCCGGCCGCCGCCGCATCGCATGAATGTTGCCGAGGTTGAGATGAGCGCCTGCCAGAGCCGGGTCCAACCGTACGGCCTGCTCCAGCCACTTTTCCCCCATGTCGAATTGGCCGCGCCGGGCCAGCGCGGATCCATAGTTGTAGCAGGCGATCGCGTAGGCCGGGTCCTTTACGGCTTGCTCAAAGTGCCGTTGCGCCTCATCCCATTGGCCGCGCGAATCAAGGCTATTGGCGAGGTTATTGTGCGCTTGCGCAAAGCCGGGTGCAACGCGGATTGCGGCCCGAAACGATTCTTCGGCGGCTTGCCTGTTGTCCTGGCGCGCCAGCGCGCGGCCGAGGTTGTTCAGGGCCTCCGGAGAGTCGCCGTCGAGAGCGAGCGAGCGGCCGAGCGCCTCGGCGGCGGCGGCGGCCTGTCCTTGCCCCAGTAGCGCCTCGCCCAGATTGTTCAACGCGGCCGAATCCCCTGGAGCGCGCTGCAAAACTTCGATGGCTTCGGCAAACCGCTTCAGCCGGGTAAGGGTAGCGCCCAGGTTGCGTATCGCGGGTAAGTATAAAGGATCCTTCTCTAACGTCCGGCGATACCAGGCGGCTGCGGCTTCGTCTTTGCCGGCGCGGAAGTTGGCCTCTGCGAGCTGATGATAGAATTCCGGTTCCGCCGGCCGGTGCCGCTCAATGGCCGCCTCAAGCTGAATAATCCCGGATTGAAGGTTCGCGCCTGCGTATACTTGCGCCGTGGCCAGGTAAAGTTCACCGGCGGCATCCTTCGAAAACTCTGGTGGATAATACGGTGTTACCGGACCGCGGTAGGCGTTCGCTTCGCTTTCATGCCGCTCGCTGAGCGGCGCCAGTAATTGGCCCGGCGGCTGATGCCGCCGGATATTGTGGTCCGTCATCACTACGTGGATTACGTCTTCGGTGCGGCGCTTCGGCATGTGGCACGAGACGCACTGGCCGGGTTTCTTCACGACCTCGGCAATGTGCGCACTGGGATGACAGCGCTGGCAGATGCTGGTGTAATGCCGCTCCGCTTCCTCGCCGCGCCTGAGCTTGTGGGGATCATGGCAAGTTGTGCATACCATTCTGCCCGCGCTTTGAGTAAGGCATTTTGACTTGCGCAGACGGTAGGCGGCGTGGGCGATTTCAAAATGGTCGTCCGGCCCTTTACCCTGTGCGAAGTCGAAGTGCAGAATATAGCTGCTCAACGGCTCCTCGGCACGGTAGGAGTAGGGCGCGCGATCAAACCGTACTATCGCGTAGGGAAGCGCCCGGCTGGTCGACTCCAGGTGGCATTGCATGCACAACTCCAGTTGGCGCCCCGCGGTCATCCTGGCCGGGTTCACAATCAGACGCCGAACCTCATCCTTGGACCGTCCCGCCCCCGCCGCCTCGGCGTGCGCCCGCCCCCCGCCGTGGCATCGCTGGCAATCAATCCCTTCGGGAAGCTTGCCCGGAAAGATCGCATCCGCTCCATGCGACCGGCTCCCGGCAGGCAATTCCGGATACCCGTTATGGCAGAACATGCAATCGTCGGAAACGGCGCGCCGGAATCCCGGATGATCCGGCCGGTCGTAGCCTGGACTCATCGCCCAAAATCCACCCCTCTCCGCATACCAGCCGAGCGGCAGTTGGATGAGCTTTCCCTCCGGAGTCCGGTGCAGGTAGGTGCGGGCGTGGTTGCCGGAACCCATCACGAAATGGATTTCCTTCTCGATCGCGTCTCCCCCGGCGGCGGTCTGGCGCCGCTGCTGGAAATACCTGCCCTCGCGCTCGATCATCGTGTAGGTGCGGCTCGACGGCTTGTGATGGAATGGATTGCCGCCGGAGAAGTCCTCGAACATCTTCCCTTTCCTGGCGGCCGAAAAGGATCGTCCCATTCCGGTCTCGACGTAGGTGCGGAAAATCTCGGCGTGGCAGCCGGCGCAGACTTGCGCGGGAACCGTTTCGCCCTGCTCCCGCGGCTCTCGTCCGCATCCCGCGGCGAAGACCACAAGAACGGCTACGCACGCTCCGGAATTACGCACTTGGTCTCAGAAGAGCACTTTCAGAGCGAACTGAATAATACGCGGGTCGGCGGTCGAGGTGACCCGGCCGAAGTTTGCATTGCCCAGATCGCGTACCGGGACCCCGAAGTTGGGATGGTTGAACGCGTTGAAGAACTCGGCTCGGAATTCGGTCCTGACCTTCTCTCCGATCTGAGTGACTTTACGCACGCTCAAATCCGTACCGATGACTCCGGGACCTGTGACCGATGAGCGCCCCGCCGTTCCAAAGCGCACATCGCCGGAAATCAGCGCTTCCGGCGCGACGTAGCATTCGGATTTGAAGAATTTTTCGATCGTCTGTTGCCCCCGCGCGATGTTCGGATTGCAAGTAATGTCGGGGCGCAGCGCGCCGTCGGTGCCCATGCTGCCCGGATCGCCCGCTCGCCGCACGGTGATCGGATAGCCGGACTGCAGCGAAATGATGCCGTCCAGTCCCCAGCCGCCGGCAAGCGCGTTTGCCAGCCTTGACATATTTCCACCGATAGCGCGGCCCCTGCCGAAGGGCAATTCATAAACGAAGGCGTTGGTGAAGCGATAGCGGTGGTCAACGTCCGCCAGGCCTTTATCCGCGCGCTTGTTGAAGATGTCCTGGATGCGGTTGCCGGTGCCGGCCGAGCCTCCCGAATCGAAGCCTGAAGCGTCCGAAATCGCCTTGGACCATGTGAACGTTGTAATGAAAGTAATACCTTTCGAAAAGCGCTTCTCACCGCGCGCCTGCAATCCATGGTAATTCGAGAATGCCGTGCTGGTGGTCTCGAAAATATTGCTTTGCGGCACGATAATCCCGTTCTGAACGGCATAGGGCACCAGGCGCCGGTACTGATTGGGAGTGTCTCCGATCACTGGTCCGTTGATCCGGCTCTGCGTGAGATTGCCCCAAACGGCGCCGATTCCCAGCGGCTCGGCCGTGTTGGTGTTTTCACGCCGGTTGAGACGCGTCCCTTTGGTGCCGACATAGCCCACCTCCAGCACCATGTTCCCCGGCAGTTGGCGCTGAATATTAAGATTCCACGACTGTACGTAGGCGTTCCGGAAATCGGGCGAATACACATTAGGTCCAGGGAAGAACGGAGCCACCGGACCCGTGAGGCCGGGGTTTTCAACGCGGAAGCCCATGAAGCCTTCCGGACCAGGCAGGCCGTTCTGTCCGAGCCCGAGATCCTGCTGATCCTCGATCACGAACGGCCAGTTCTCGATCGTATCCTCGGTCAGCAGGATCGGAACCGTGTCGTAGAACATCCCGTAGCCGCCGCGGATCACCGTCTTCGTCCCGCCCAGCGGCTGCCAGGCAAAACCGATGCGCGGTGCGAAGTTGCGCTTGTCCACGGGAGAGAGCGAACGGGGTAAGGGTGTCGCGTTGAATTCCCTGGCTTGCCCTTCGGCGACGCCCCAGAAGGGAATATAGGGATTGCCCAACGGGAAATTCGCGCCGCAAACGTTGAAGCTGGGGCAGCGCTGCGGGCTGATCAATGTCGAGATGCGATCGCGAGTGTCTTTCGGCGGAATATACAACATGTAGCGCAGGCCGAGGTTCAAAGTGAGCGTCTGCGATACCTTGAAATCGTCTTGGAAATAGGTGCCGTACTCGGTTGCGCGCAGCCGCGTCGCAAAGTCCGAGATCCGTCGCGCCTTCTGCCGCGTGAGCCCGAGCAGGAAATTGGCGAACGTGTGGCCCGTGTTGCCAACCCCATCGATCCCGGTCCACTGCGCGTTGGAGAAGGCGAAGTCGCCGCGCGTCACCTGGGCACGGATCACGTTTTCCCGCACGCGGCGGATCTCACCGCCGATCTTCAGGAAATGCCGGCCCTTGTTGAAAGAGAAGTTGTCGATGACCTGGAAGGTATTGTTGCGGCGCCGGAGCGGAAGCCCGTTGTCATCGCCCAACGTGGTAAACCCAGTGATGCTGATGCTCGGCGAGCCCTGTATGGCCGGATCCGTGGAAGCATGCGACAGGCCGCGGATACCGAACTTGCCGATCCAATCCACCTTGCGTTCCGAATCGTTCAATTGGAACCAACCGAGGTGGCCGAAGCGGAGTTCGTTGACGCGGGTCGGGCCTAGAACTCGTGTGTAGCTGAATGTCGAATTCAGAGTGCGCGTCGTGTTCTGGCTGCCAAACCCGGCGAAGGAGCGCGGGTTGTAACCAAACGAATCGTTGTAGCTGAACCGGCCGAAAAAGGTATTGTTCGAATTCAACTGATGATCGATCCGCGTGTTGAATTGGTCGAAATTATTGACAACGGAACGTCCGTCGGGCCTGTTCTGCACGATGTCCCCGTTGGCTACGGTCACCCCCGCAACAGTCGGTTGCGGAATGAAATCCGCATCGGCAACCATGCGCGCGGCCGCGGCATCAAAGCGGCTGCGTGGGATCACGTTGCCAGGGAAAGCTTCCCGCACCCAGCGCAAACGGCCCGCCGGGTCGGTGACTTGGCGGGAGCTGTGCGGATCGAAGATCTGGCCGCGCCTCCACTGCCGGCCCAGAGCGTCCGTGCCCGCCGTCGCCGTCAGCAGATTCTGCGAGAAATCTCCCCCGCGCTGCGCAAGCGTGGGAACCCCATTTAGGGTCGCCGCGCCGCGAGACTGCCGGAACCCCTCGAAGTTGGTGAAGAAGAATGTCTTCCTTTCCCCATCCTGTTTCGGAACCAGGAACAGCGGACCGCCCAGCGTGAAGCCGAACTGATTCTGATTGAACGGTGGCGCGCACGCGGCCCGGTTGCGTGTATCGGGATCGCTTTTGTCGCAAGGAAAACTCGCCCGATTGGTGTCGAAGAAGCGGCGCGCCTGAAAAATCTCGTCGCGGTTAAACCAATAGGCGCTGCCGTGAAAATCCTTCGAGCCGGACTTGGTCACAATGTTGACCTGCGCGCCCGCGCCCTTCCCGAATTCGGCCGAGTAATTGTTCGTTTGGATCTTGAACTCCTGCAAGGCATCGATTGAAGGCCGTATATTGATGTTGTTCTGGAATCCGTCCGAGTTCGACGTACCGTCGATCTGAAACGCATTCTGCTCGGAGCGTGAGCCGCTCACGGAAAAACCGCCGCCTGTTCCGGCGCCGGGAGCCCCCGTGTTCGCTCCTGGAACCAGCAAGGCCAGCTCAACAAAGTTGCGTCCGTTCAACGGCAGCGCAAGAATCTTCTGCGTGTCGATCACGGCGCCAAGCGAAGAACTCTGGCTATCGATGAGCGGCGTCTGGCCGGTGACTTCCACTGTTTCGGCCAACTGGCCCACATCGAGTTGCACTTCAAGATTTGCGTTCTGGTCCACTTGCAGGATCAAGCCTCGCGACTGATAGGTCTTAAACCCCTGCAGCTTCACCGTAACGTCGTAGTTGCCGGGGGTAAGAGCGGGGAGGTTGAACTGGCCATTGGCGGTGGAACTGGTGGTGCGCGTGAATCCGGTGGCCGTATTGACCGCGGCGATCTCTGCGCCAATCACTACGCCGCCAGATTTGTCCGAAACGGTGCCCGAGATGGTAGCGGTGCCCAACTGCGCGTTTGCCTGACTGCAAATAAAGAACAAGAAAACGAAGAAACTCATTCGCATTTCCAAACCCCCGTAGAGCCGATCGAAAATAGCTTACTAGGATCGTGGGGACAATGCAACCGGTTTCTGCGCAGGCTCAACTCTACGCGGCGAGGACGTGCCGCAGCACTTCACGAGCGTGGACCGGGGCCTCAGACTGCGGCTGATGTGCGGTTCCTACGGTCCGTCGTTGGATCCTCAACTTCACAATCTTTGCTGTCCTGACACCCGCCACTTCGGCCGTAACTGGATAATCGCCATCCGGCAAATCGGGCACGGTGACGTTGAACTGGTAGACTCCGGCGCTAACCAATCCCGCGAAAGTGACCGCAACCTGTTGATTGTGAATCTGCACACGCACGGGGTTGGCGGTTGGGAGCGCGGAGGTGAGGACTTGGTTCGGAGCCCAAGCCGGGCTGGTGGGTCCGAAGCCCGTGCCGAACAAGAGCAGAATGTCATTTGGCTGTGCGGCAACGGTGCTTTGGCCGGTAAGCAGATTCTCAGGACCGACATAGACGCCATCGGCGCGCACCGCCGCGATATTCTCGTCCGGGAACTGGAAGAAGCCGGGGCTGATGCGTCGGAAATCCACATTCACCGCATCGGAGGTCCCGGCGCTGTTGGATACGGTAACGCTCGCCGTGCTGTCCGCCGTTGCTTCCGGAGCAAGTGCGTTGATCTGCGTAGGGCTGATGTAGTAGATCGAAGCGGGCCTGCCATCGATGCGGACAGTGACTCCATCGAGCGATTCCGGGAGCCGGCCGCCAACGATATCACCGCTCCCCCATGTCCGCTCGGAAGAAGAAAGCGCGGAGCCAAACAACGTGAGCCAAGCTCCGGATGCGGCGCCGGCGCGCAGAGTCGCGCCGTGTGCTACGCCGGCCATCGAAACCAAAGTGGGCCGTGTGGGAGTGGGTGTCTCCGGTGGCGTGTAGTTCATCACGACATCCCAATTCACGGCTAGCGCTTCGACTGGCGATTCGGGGATCGCGGTCCAGGGGCGGATCACCGCATCTCTCTGCGCAGCCGGTACGCCGTTCAACACGCCATCATTGCCAGTTTCACCTTGGACATAGAGTTGCGTGATCAGGCTCTGCCCGCCGGGCAAAGTGACCTTGGCATGAACGTGCCGAACACGGCCCGGATAGAGGCCCGGTTTGATAGTGCGGAACAGATAGGCGCCATTCGATGCAGTTTCAAAGCGCCCATAGCCCTGAAAATTCCTGTCTCTTTGTCCGTTCAGCGCGCCTTGAGAGTGAATGTAGGAGCCGAGGTTATCGGTCTGCCAGATTTCAACCAGCGCCCCGCGCACCGGGCCGCCCGTGCGGTCAAGCACCCGCCCGCTGAGCCACGCCACCGTCCCAACGGCAGGCGTGATCGAGTCATTGAGGATCAACAGATCGTTGTCTCGATCAAGGGGAAGATTGTCGGGATAATAAGGCCCCTCGGTTTGCGCTGGCGTCACCGTCAGCGCCTGCGCGAACGCCCCGCCTTGGGTGAAGAACACTCCACCGGCCGCCATGGCCGCCAGGAAATGACGCCGCGTGGAATCGGTGGGGCGATGAATTCTCGAAAGCTTCATTAATATCTACTCCTTATGAGACCCAGCTTTACTTTCGAGTCTAGCCAAAATAACCTGAAGTTCCCGTGAAGCGGACCCGTGGAGGCCGGTTAATTTTGTAAAGATTCGCTTAATGTGATCTAAAGGTAGATGTTGATACAGTGCTCCTGGGAGGCGGCGATGCGCGTTTTGGTTGTCGAAGATGAGCCGGATCTCCTCGATGCGGTTCTACAAGCGCTGCGCGAGGAAGGCTACGCGGCCGATGGGGCAAGCGACGGCGAGGAGGGATTGTTCAAGGCCGAGAACACGGATTATGACGCGCTTCGGCTCGATTACATGCTGCCGAAGCTCGACGGGCCTCATCTGCTCGAGCGATTGCGGTTGCGCAAAGCGACTCCCGTGATGATGCTTACCGCGCGCGACGCCGTCCGCGACCGCGTGCGTACACTCGACAGCGGAGCCGACGACCACCTTGTGAAGCCTTTCGATATCTCGGAAATGCTGGCGAGGCTGCGCGCCCTGATCCGGCGATCGGCGCAATTGGCGCACCCCCACATTCAAATCCGAAATGTCCTGGTGGATACCGCGGCGCGGGTGGTCTTGCGCGACGGCGTGCCCGTAACACTCACGGCGCGTGAGTATGGACTGGTGGAGTACCTGGCTTTGCATGCGGGCAAAGTCGTGACCGGACGACGCTCTACGAGCATCTCTTCGACGAAAACGACACTACGCTCTCTAACCTGCTCGACGTGCATGTCTCAAACGTCCGGCGTAAGATGGGGCCTGATTTCATAACAACACGTCGCGGACATGGCTATACGATTGACACGGAAGAATGATTCGGACTTCCATCAAATTGCGGCTGCAACTCTGGTATGGCGTCCTGCTGGCGCTCGCTCTCGGCGCTTTCGGCGTCACGGCTTACAAGTTTGCCTGGGACGACGAGCTTCAGAGAATCGATGAAGAGCTGATCGAACATTTCCAGGACCGTCAAAAGGCGAGGACCGGCCCAGACGGCAGAAGATGCTGATTCCAAATTCGGAGATGACCACCGGAGTCCGCACGCGCGGCAATGCGCGCGAAGCCTATCGTATCCTGCCCTTGCATGACGCCATCCTGGTAGGCCGGAGCATCGAGGCGGAGCTGGCGGCGCTCAATCGGCGATCGCTAGCGTTTACGGCTGCCGGGCTTGGGTTGCTTGCAGCCGGCTTGCTCGGCGGATGGTGGCTCGCCGGACGTGCGATCCGTCCAATAGAGACGATCAGCGGCACAGCCGTCAGAATCGCATCCGGCGACCTGAGCCAGCGTATCAGCATCCCGGATACGGAAAGTGAACTCGGGAAACTGGCGGGAGTGTTGAATCATACTTTCGCCAGGCTGGACGAGGCCTTCGCCCGGCAGGCCCGCTTCGCGGCCGACGCTTCCCATGAACTGCGCACTCCCATCTGAACTGCTCGGACGGCAGCGTACGGATTGGGCCGCAATCGCTCGAGAAGCGCTTGAGTCTTTCGCCCTCCACGCACGCGAGCGCAGGATAAATTTGAAGGCCGAGCTTGATTGCGCAACCTTAACTGGTGACCCGGAACGTCTGCTGCAAGTCGCGACAAATCTTATTGGCAATGCAGTCCTACTGGAAGTGTCTGACAACGGCCCCGGTATTTCAAGCGAAGACCTGCCGCAAATTTTCGACCGGTTCTATCGCGGCGACAAATCTCGCACGGGCAACAACGGCAGCGGGCTTGGCCTTGCGATTGCGCGTTCCGTTGTCGAGGCGCATAACGGCGTTATTGAAGTCTCCAGCGCGCCAGGCCAGGGAGCGACGTTTACTGTGACGCTTCCGGCTGGCATTGTATCCTAGTGCCGATTGCCGCGACCCGCGGTTGTTTGACATCGTGACCGCCGCGACCTCCGCCGGCAATCACCACCCACCCAATTTGTCCGTCACCGTTCCGGAAATGCTTGCCGTGCCGAGCTGTGCCATCGCCTGCGAGGAGGCAGCCGGAAAGAGGTGGATCTGATCGAGAATAGATTATCAAAAACAGGCCGTCTATGATAGATAGAATGCTTCAAGCCACACTGTTGTTGACCCTCGCCGCCTGTGCGCAAACCACGGCTCCGGTTCGCTCCGTCCCCGATCCGGGCGTAGTCACCACTCGTCAGGCCATTACCCCCGCCGGCGTTCCCGCGGTGTTCTCCGGACGTGTCACGGGCGTCGATTTCGGCGCTTCTGCCAGCGAAGTCTGGGTATTAGGCAACGGCTTTGTTTCCCGCCTCGACTGGCGTGAAAATCGCGCTCTCCTGCATTCCGCCGTGCCGGGACAAGCCGGGCTGCAGAGCATCCGCTTCAGCACTCACCTGCCCGGCACCCTGTTCGCCGTTCTAAGGGACCGCGCTGTTCATCTCTATCGCGCCGGCGCCAAAGAGCCGGAGCGGATTCACGAAAACCTCGGCAAACAACACGTCGGAGCCATTGCCTTGGCCCCGGAGCGAAACGCCAAGGGAGTTCTGGTCGCCGCCGTCCCCCTTATTTACGAGAACCAGCTCGCCGTGCTCAACGCCGAAACCGGTCAAAAGATCGCCGCCGTGAAAACCGGTATCGCTCCGTTCGGCGTCGTCCTCAGCCGCGCGGGCAATGTCGCCTGGGTCAGCAACTGGGGAGGACGAACGCCGCGTCCGAACGAGCTGAGCGCCCCAACCGGTTATGCTCCGGACGCTGACCGTGTCGTGGTCGACGCGCGTGGCGTGGCCGCTTCGGGAACCCTGATGCGAATCGATCTGGAATCGCTCACGGTAACCGCCACGCTGGCCGTGGACCCGCACCCCACCGCGCTTGCCTGGGATGAGCCTCGCGAAAAGCTCTATGTCGCCAGCGGCAACCGCGACACCGTCTCGGTCATCGACACCGCTTCCCGGCGCCTGCTGCGGACCATCCCCGTCCAGCCGTTCCGCGACAAGGTGACCGGTATCGCCCCAACCGCGCTGCAGGTCGCGGCTAATGGCGCCCGTCTGCTGGTGGCTTGCGGAGGTATCAACGCCGTCGCGGTCATCGATTCCTCCAGCGGAAAGATCGATGGGCTGATTCCCACCGCATGGTATCCCAGTTCGCTCGCGCTCAGCGCCGATGGCGCGCAACTGGCCGTCGGATCGCTGCTCGGCATGGGCTCAGGCTGGCGTGAGGCCCCCAACAAGCGCTTTGTACACTCGATTCGCGGCGCCGTCCACGTAGTCGGGATGCCCGATGCCGCTCAACTTGCCAGCTACACATCCGCCGTTTTCGAGAACAATCGCATGAGCTTGGGACCGGTTCAGCCGCCCCCCAAGCCCGACACCCGCAAGGCCGCGCTCCCGGTTCCCGAGCGCTCGGGCGAGCCGTCGCTCATCGATCATGTCGTATACGTCATCAAGGAAAACCGCACCTACGATCAGTTGTTCGGCGACCTGCGGCGTGGAAACGGGGATCCGTCCCTGGTCATGTTCGGCGAAGACGTCACGCCGAATCAGCGGCGGCTCGCGGAACAGTTCGTTCTCCTCGATAATTTCTACGCCACTGGAGGAAACAGCGCTGACGGCCACCAGTGGGCGACTCAGGCAAACGAGAACCCCTATGCCATGTGGCCCGGCTATCTGGGGCGCAGTTATCCGTTCGACGGCTCTGACCCGCTGGCCATCTCTGAAAGCGGGTTCTTATGGACGGCCGCGATCAACCGCGGCAAATCCGTCCGCATCTATGGCGAATACGCCGGGATCACCCGCGTCGCCGGTGAAAAGCGCATCGAGTATCTGGAGCGCTGGAGGCGTCAGGAGCGCTTCTCCAATGAGTGGCAGATCACTTCGCCGGTGGCGTCGATGAACCCCGTCCTTGCGCGCAACTTTCCCGCTTACTCCACTTCCATTCCCGATGTCGTTCGGGCCGGCATCTTTATCGAAGACGTCCGCCGTTGGGAACAGGAAGGCAAAATGCCGAATCTGGTCCTGGTGCAGCTCCCCTCCGATCACACCGTCGGCGTCTCGCCCATGATGTCCACTCCGAAAGCCATGGTGGCCGACAATGATCTCGCGTTGGGCCAGATCGTGGAGGCGCTGTCGCGCACGCCTTTCTGGAAGAAAATGGCCATCTTCGTTGTGGAAGACGATGCCCAGAACGGCGTCGATCATGTCGATGGACACCGCACCGTGGCGCTTGCCATCAGCCCGTATATCCGCCGCGGTTCCGTCGATTCCACGTTCTATTCGACACAGAGCATGCTCAAAACCATCGAGCTGATGCTGGGTCTGCCCACCTTGTCGCTGTTCGACCTCATCGCCAACGACATGCGAGGCGGTTTCACGAACACCCCCGATTTCACTCCTTATCAATCCGTGTCGCCCAAGCAGTCGTTATTTGAAACCAACCCGCCGGCGCGGGCCCTCAAAGGCGAAGCGCGCAAGGCGGCGCTGGCTTCGTCGAAAATGAAGTGGCATTTGCCGGACGCAGCCCCCACCGGCCAGCTCAACCGCATTTTGTGGAGCGTCATCAAGGGCTGGAACGTGCCCTATCCGGGCGTCAGGCAGGCCGTTTTCGCGCCGCTTACAATTGACGTCGACGACGACGATCGTTGACGCCTGACCGCTTGTGGACTGCCGTCGAAATACTGGACTACACTATCCCTTAACGCTATGTCACAGATCAAAGGCCCCGCTCTTTTTCTGGCGCAGTTCATGGGAGACGCCGCGCCATTCAACAGCCTGCCCAACATCTCAGCCTGGGCCAAGGACCTGGGCTATATCGGCCTCCAACTGCCGTCCTGGGATGGCCGCATCATGGATGTCAGGAAAGCGGCGGAATCCAAGTCCTATTGCGACGAGATCAAGGGTCAGGCCGGCGGGCTTGCCATAACGGAGCTCGCGTCCCACTTGCAAGGACAGCTAGTGGCGTCTCACCCGGCGTACGATGAGATGTTCGATGCTTTCGCCCCGCCCGAAGTGCGCGGCGATCCCAAGGCCCGCGGTGAATGGGCTGTCCAGCAGATGAAATATGTGATCCAGGCCTCGGCCAACATGGGGCTCTCCGTCTCGCCCAGCTTCAGTGGAGCGCTGCTGTGGCCGTTCATTTATCCCTGGCCGCAAAGGCCCGCCGGCTTTGTCGAAGAAGCTTTTGCCGAACTGGGGCGGCGCTGGAAACCTATACTCGATTTCGCCGACCGGCACGGAGTTGACATCGCCTACGAACTGCACCCCGGCGAGGATCTTTACGACGGCGCCACGTTTGAGCGGTTTCTGGAGGTGACCGGGAATCACCCTCGCGCCGCAATCAATTACGATCCTTCTCACTTCATCCTGCAATGTTTGGACTACGTCGGCTTCATCGACGAGTACGGCTCTCGCATCAAGGCCTTCCATGTGAAAGACGCCGAGTACCGTCCGTCTGCCAAAGCCGGCGTTTACGGTGGCTATCTCGGCTGGCGGCAGCGCCCCGGCAGGTTCCGCTCCCTCGGCGACGGGCAAGTCGATTTCAAACAGGTTTTCACACGCTTGACCGCAGTCGGCTACAACTCCTGGGCAGTGTTGGAGTGGGAGTGCTGTTACAAGGACAGCGCGCAGGGAGCCGCCGAAGGGGCTCCGTTCATTGCGGCGCATCTGATCGGCGTGCCCACAAAGGCATTCGACGATTTCGCTGGAGCCGCGAGCGACCAGGCCCGCAACCGGCGCATTCTCGGTCTCGATTAGACGTCTGTTTTTTCTGCATTTCGAATTCCGAATCGATTAAAATACTAGAAGCAATGCGATCCAAGGGCGCTTAGCTCAGTTGGTTAGAGCGCCTGCCTTACAAGCAGGAGGTCCGCGGTTCGAGCCCGCGAGCGCCCACCAATCCCACACTGCTCTCCGTGCCCAATCACCGCTCCCCAGCATATAAATTCGCAGTCTTCTCAACACCTTCCAGCCACACCCTCTCACCATCAACACACCCATGCTTTATCCTGAAGCCGGGCGCGTATGAGCAACAAAAGGGCAGCAAAGGGCAACAGATTTCCCGTGTCTTAGGGGGGTAATCTCAAAAATAGAACCGCAGCGCGAGCTGTATCCGCCTCGGCGCTGCCGCTCCCGTCATCTCTGCGAACCGCGGATTCACCTGGTTGCATTGCGGGTCAAACCGCGCCCCGTTGTCCACGGAAGTGAACTGAGTATGATTGAACGCGTTGTACATCTCCATCCGGAACTGCGCCCTGATCGCCTCCCGGCTCGGGAAATCTTTGAACACCGCGATATCGAAGTTGTTTGTCCCCGGTCCTCCTGATCAGAGTCGAGGCCGCATTTCCGATTCGTGCCGCGCGGTGGGAATCACGTTGCCGGCAAACGGGGCTCGCGTCGTGGGATCCTGCACCACGATGAGCCGCCCGTTCAGATCGAGCGATTGCGAAAAATTCCCCGCCCTTTCCAAATCCGTCGGCACCGTCACGCTACCCTCCGCGGTCGAGGACTGCGGCCAGAACTCCTGGTTCCAGAAAAAGAACAGCTTGTCGCGGTTACGATTGAATTTGCCCGGGATCGTCAACGGGCCGCCAAGCTGGTAGGTCCAGGTATTGAAGCGGTAGCGCCCGCGCGGCTGGCCGTTTCTGTTGTTGAAAAAATTGTACCTGCACATTCGCCCCGGACATGCGCCCAAACTCGGCTTGATAGTTGGTCAGCAGCACCTTCACTTCGGCAACCGCATCCATGCTCACCGTGACGACGGAGTTGTTCATGTTGCCGATGGCGTTCATGGTCGCCCCGTCGAGAGATACATTGTTGGTGTTTGTCCGGCTTCCTTGCGCGTTAATGGACCAACTGTTGCTCAGCGAATCGGAGCCGCCCGTATCCACAATGCCGGGCAGCGTTTGCAGAACCGACATCACGTTCCGGCCTCGAATCAGCAACGTGTCAAGCTGGCGAGTGTTGACCACGCCGGCGCGCTCGGCGCTGGCGGTCTGCACCTGCGCGCCTTGCGCGGCCACGGTGATCGATTCGGTTACCGCGCCGACCTCGAGTCCCAGATCGCCCACTCGCAGGGTTTCAGACGCCGTCAGGTTGATCCCCTTTCGCTCATGCCGCTTGAATCCCGGTGCGGTCACCGCGATTGTGTATTGCCCCGGCGCAACGCTCGAGAACACGAAGTCCCCGCGAACGTCGGTCGTCGCCTGCCGCTCGCTCCCTGTCGCAATTTGCGTCAGCCGCAGGCTTGCCCCTAGCACGGGAAGTTCCGCGGAATCTTTTACGGTTCCTATGATCGTGCCAGTCACCGATTGCGCGCTGGCAATCGAGGCCGGAATCAGGAGAATGCCGAATAGTATTGGCCGGAGTGTATTCATAGCAAGCACCTCTATTAGCTATCAGTCTACACAGCAACGGGACGATACAATGGAAAGTCTCACCCATGTGGCGACTCCCGTTTCTCCTGCTGCTGTCCTTTTCCACCACCGTGGCCGCCGAAAAACGCTCCCGGCCTGCGGGCTATCGAGGTTGGCCCCTGTTTGGAGGCGGCTCGGACAATATCCATTATTCCACGTTGACCCAGATCAACCGCGGCAATGTGAGCAAGCTCGAACAGGCCTGGACCTACGACACCGGCGACGCCTTCACCGGCTCGGAGATGCAGTGCAATCCGATCGTCGCCGGCGGCGTGCTCTATGCGACGACGCCGAAACTCCGGATAATCGCGCTCGATGCAATCACTGGAAAACTGCGCTGGAGCTTTAATCCGTTCGGCGAAGGCCGCCCTGCGGGACGCCGGAACCGCGGCGTCGCCTATTGGAGCGATGGCCCCCAATCGCGCGTGTTCGTAACCGCAGGCCACTATCTGCACTCACTCGATGCGGCCACGGGAACGCCGGATCCTGCGTTCGGCGAGAAAGGCCGCGTCGATTTGCGGGAAGGTCTCGGCCGGGACCCGCGGCGGATCAACATCTCCGCATCCACTCCGGGCGTCGTCTACAAAGACCTTCTGATACTCGGCAGCGCCACAGGCGAGGCTCATCCTTCCGCGCCCGGCGACATTCGAGCATTCGATGTCCGCTCAGGTAAAATCCGTTGGACCTTCCGCACCATTCCGCGTCCCGGCGACTTCGGCTATGACACTTGGCCGAAGGAAACCTGGAAACATACCGGCGGCGCCAACAACTGGGCCGGCATGGCGGTCGACCTCAAACGCGGCCTCGTGTTCGCGCCCACCGGTTCGGCCGCATACGATTTTTACGGCGCCGACCGCCACGGCGACAATCTTTTCGCGAACACGCTGTTGTGTCTGCGAGCCGAAACGGGAGAGCGACTCTGGCACTTCCAGGCAGTTAAGCACGACGTCTGGGATCGCGATTTTCCTTCCGCGCCAAGTCTGGTCACCGTATTGCGGGATGGAAAGCTGGTCGATTCGGTTGCGCAGATTACCAAGTCCGGACACGTGTTTGTGTTTGAAAGGGAAACCGGCAAATCGTTGTTTCCACTCCAAACCGTTGAGACGCCGCCTTCTCCGGTCGACGGCGAATTACTGGCGCGAACCCAGATTCTGCCCCTCCGGCCGGAGCCGTTCGCCAGACAACTCTTGACCGAGGACCTGCTCACGCGCCGCACGCCCGAGGCGCACCGCATTGCCCTGGAGCGGTTTCGCACATTCCGCAGCGGCCCCCAGTTCACGCCGCCCGGCTTTGAAGGAACCATCGTATTCCCCGGTTTTGACGGCGCCGGAGAATGGGGCGGCGCCGCCTTTGATCCGGAGACTGGTTATTTCTACGTCAATTCGAATGAAATGGCCTGGATTCTGCGGCTGGTTCCCGTACCGGCGGTGCGCGGTTCGGCCAGCGGCCAGCGGCTCTACATCCGCCATTGCGCCAGTTGCCATCGCGACGACGGAGGAGGCAGCCCGCCGCAATTCCCTTCCCTCATCGGCCTTCAGGAAAAGATGAGCGAGGATCAGTTGAAAGAGCTGCTTCGCAAAGGAGTGGGACGCATGCCGGGCTTTGCCCAGATCGGCGATCCCGCCATTCAGGCGCTCGCCGCATTCCTCGTCCGCGGCGAGCAGGTGGAAGCGCGTGTCGCCGAATCCAAGAGTCCCATGGATCTGAAATACACCACGGACGGATACAACAAGTTTCTCGATCCCGACGGATATCCGGCTTTCGCGCCTCCCTGGGGCACTCTGAATGCCATCAACCTCGACACCGGCGGCTATGTCTGGAAAATCCCGTTCGGCGAATTTCCCGAACTGGCCGCGAAGGGCTTGAAGGATACAGGCACGGAGAACTACGGCGGAGGCGTCGTCACCGCCGGCGGATTGTTCTTCATCGGCGCAACCAATCATGACCGCAAATTCCGCGCCTACGACAAGCACACCGGCAAGCTGCTTTGGGAAACGCTGCTGCCTGCCTCGGGCAACGCCACTCCCGCAGTCTACGAAGCCGGCGGACGGCAGTTCATCGTCGTTGCCGCGGGTGGAGGAAAATCCGGCGCGCCTTCCGGCGGCAGCTATGTAGCATTCGCTTTGCCGCGCTAGGCTTGCCGCTGTATACTGGCTCACTATGCTGAATCTTGTAATCCTGTTGCTAGTGCCGGCTCTCCAGGCGCAATCGCCTCCCAAGGTTACTAAGGACAACGTTGATTCCTGGATGAAAGAGTTGTCCAACTGGGGCCGCTGGGGCGCCGAGGATCAGTTGGGAACAATCAACCTGATCACGCCAGCTAAGCGCCGCCAGGCGGCCGCGCTAGTGAAGGAAGGCTTTCCCGTCTCGCTGGCCCACGACGTGATTAAGGAAAAGGCGCCCGATGTCTCCTCGCCGTTCTCCCATGTCATGACAATGACCGGCGTCAACAATCCCGGCCAGTTCAGCGTCGATACATACTCGGTGCTCTATCACGGCTACGCGCACACGCACATGGATTCGCTCTGCCACATGTTCTATCAGGGCAAGATGTATAACGGTTTTCCCCAAGCGGGGATTACCGCCGAAGGCGCATCCAAACTTGCTGTACGCAACTATAAAAGCGGCATCTTCACGCGCGGCATTCTGATGGACATGGCTGCTTTGAAGGGCGTCCCTTACCTGGAGCCGGGAACGCCTATTCTGATTGAGGATCTACTCGCCTGGGAGAAGAAAGCCGGCGTGAAAGCAGGTAGCGGCGACGTCGTGTTCCTACGCACCGGACGCTGGGCTTTGCGTCAGGCTAAAGGGCCTTGGGACGTGGGTAATAAGTCAGCGGGGCTGCACGCCTCCTGCGCCCGCTGGTTGAAGGAACGCGACATCGCCATGCTCGGCTCCGATGCCGCCAGTGATGTTTCCCCTTCCGGAGTTGACGGCGTCAGACAGCCTATCCACCAGCTTGTGCTCATCGCCATGGGCATGCCGATCTTCGACAACTGCGATCTGGAAACGCTGAGCGCGGAAGCCGCCAAGCGCAAACGCTGGGAATTTTTGCTGACCGCCTCGCCGATCCCGGTGGGAGGAGGAACCGGTTCGCCGCTGAATCCCGTGGCGGTTTTCTAAGATTGGATTCCTACGATCAGAACTTGCGCAAGTACGTTGGAAGCCCGGCTTGTTCGATCGCCTTCCGGAGCGCTTCCTTCTCGGCGTCATCGTTGAGTGGTCCCACGAGGATGCGAAGCTTCGACGGATCGGTTGACGATGCCGCCTGCGACTGCAAACCCAGCCGGTTAAGAAACTCGACGTAGACCGATGCGACGGTGCGATCCACAACGCGAACCTGCCAGAACCTCTGGCCCTTCAAAGGTTCGACGGTCACCGGCTCGGCGCTGGTGACGGCCGCGGGCCGGCTTACATGCACCTTAGGGCCAGGTCCCGCGGCATTGACGCTGCCCGTCCATAGTACTGGATCGATGACCATGGGCTCCACTCTGGCCATTCCCAGGTTCGCCGGCAGCTCCGCAGTTTTTGCGTGGCCAGCGACATAAGCCAGCGCCGCAATCAGCCAAACAACGGAAAGGGACATCGAACAAACCGCTATTAGCTGCCGCGGGCTGAGCATGAGTGCAAAGGTGTAGTTGGTTGTTTTACTCATGATAATTGTGGATCGGCCGAGCAAGGGATTCTCTTTAGTCCCCATTGGAGAAATCCCTAGGCCCACTCCCGGGTATTTCCTCACACTCCAGTACAGTTCCTCCCTGCTTTAACCGATAAATACTTGTGGCTTTTAATGTCCGGCAATCCCGCCTGGCGCAACTCCGGGCGGCTCAAAACTCCGACGGCGGATGGGGTTATTTTCCGGAAAAGCAATCCTGGCTTGAGCCTACCTGTTATGCTCTTCTGGCTTTGCACCAGGATGAGGATTCGAGGGAGGCGTCCGAACGAGGCTGGAGCTTGATGCGGTCCTGGCAAATGCCGGACGGCGGCTGGCGGCCATCGGCCGGCGTTTCCAACTCCTGCTGGGCCACGTCATTGTGTGTCAGCCTGCATTGCATCAACGGCGTTTTTGACCAGCCCTGGGAGCGGGGAGTGCGATGGCTGCTCGCCAGCCGTGGCGTGGAAGGCGGATGGCTGGAGCGGCTTCTGGCACTGGTCTACAAGATGCCCGTGGAATACGACCGACGCTGGAAAGGTTGGCCATGGCTGCCGGACACGGCAAGCTGGATTGAGCCGACTTCGCATTCCCTTCTGGCATTGAAGAAGGCGATGGTCAAGTATGACCGGGGCTCGATCGGCAGGCGCGTTGACGAAGCCGAACGAATGGTGATCGACCGGCGCTCCCGCGACGGGGGATGGAACTACGGCAACCGCCGCGTGCTGGATGAGGATTTGCCATCCTATCCGGAAACCACGGCGGTGGCGCTCCTCGGGTTGCAGGGCAGCCAAGGCATACAAATCGATCCCGCGATCGAATTGGCGTTTCGCCAATGGGAGGCAACCGAATCGCGGCTGGCCAAGGCCTGGCTCGCGATCACTCTTCAGAATTATGGCCGGGCGCTGCCGGTGGAGCAGCCATCCGAGACAACCAGCGACGTGATGCTTACAGCGCTCGAAGCCATCGCAACACCCGGCGGAGGACACCAGTGGCTGAAACCTGCCTAGCCCGGACGGAAACACAGTCGCGCCGGCGATTCCTTCCACTCAGCATAGCTGCGTCGGGTTTGGGCTGCTCTTCGCAGGCCGCGCCGTCCGGCCCCGAAGGAAACTCCGCGGTCTTCGCCGCCAGCGCCGCATCTTACGGCATCGAGCTTGAGGGGCTTATCCAGTCCGGCTTTGAAGCCTGCGGGCTGAACGTCCGGGGAAAAAAAGTCCTGCTGAAACCCAACCTGGTCGAGTTCGACGCAAACACCGCCATCAACACACATGTGGCCGTGCTTGCCGCGGTCCTTGAAGTGTGCCGCCGGCAGGGCGCTCTCCGGGTGCGGATCGGCGAAGGTCCCGGGCATCGCCGCGACACCATGCATCTGGCCGAACAGGCGCAATATCGAAGCTCCATTGAGCGCTTTGAGGAACTCTTCGTCGACCTGAACCGGGATGATGTTCAGCCCGTCTCCGGTTTCGCGGGCCGCGAGCGCTTTTTCCTCCCGCAGACCGCTCTGGACGCGGACCTGATCCTTTCCATTGCCAAGATGAAGACGCATCATTGGGCGGGCGCCACGCTGTCGATGAAGAACCTGTTCGGACTGGTTCCCGGCGCGGTCTATGGATGGCCGAAGAACATTCTCCACCATATCGGCATTCCGCGGTCGATCGTCGAGCTGAACCGAACTTTCCCAAAGACGTTCGCCGTCGTCGACGGTATCGTCGGCATGCAGGGAAACGGACCCATTCAGGGTACGCCAATCTCATCCGGGGTGCTTGTGATGGGCGGCGACGTAGTGGCCGTGGATGCCACTTGCTGCCGCATCATGGGCATCGACCCGGCCAGGATTCGCTATTTGCAGGACGCCGCCATCCTTGGACATTGGGCCGGGGAACGGATCGAACAGCGTGGAGAACGCCCCGAGAAATTACGTAAGCCGTTCGCTCTGATCGAGCAATTCCACCATGCGCGGCTGGCATAAGATCGCAGCCGGAGCTGCCGCGCTGCTCTTGCTTGCCGCCTACGCGATCGGTTGGCGCGCGCCGGCGGTTGGCACGTTTCACGATGACGGTGTTTATCTGGTCACCGCAAAAGCGCTTGCCGAAGGGAAGGGTTACCGGATCATCAGTCTGCCGGAGGCCATCCCGCAAACCAAGTATCCGGTGCTTTTCCCCCTTGTGCTGGCGGCGTTGTGGAAGCTCGATCCCGAATTCCCGGGCAACTTGTGGTGGCTGAAGCTGGCGCCGTTGTTTGCCGCCGCCGCCTGGCTTTGGGTTTCTTACCGGCTGCTGAGGCAGGAGGGCGTTGGCGTCGCACCCGCTACGGGAATCGTGTTGCTGGCGGCGGCCAGTCCCTGGGTCGTGTACCTGAGCACCGCCTTGCTGGCCGAAACGCTGTTCGCGTTTCTGGCAACGGCAGCGGTTATGCTGGTGCGGCGCATCGAGCAAGGCTCCGCGGGCCGCTGGTGCTGGCTCGCAGCGGCCGTATTGGCGGCAGGCGCCTTTCACACCAGGACGGCCGGAATCGCGATCGTGATTGCCGCCCCGGTGGTGTTGTGGCTGAAACAGTATAGAAGGGAATCAGTTGGGTTCGCGGTTTGCGCGGTCATCCTCTGCGCGCCATGGGTGCTGTGGAGCGCGGCGCAGCAGCTTCCACAAACGGACCCCTACTATACGAAGGCGAACTACCTCGGCTGGAACATCGTTTTGAACTTCACCTGGCCGCAGAAGGCCTTCATTCTTTTTCAAAACTCCGTCATCGTGTTACTCAGCCCAATGAAACTCGCCGGTTTGCCCGCCACGGGCCCTCTGGCGCTTCCGGCCGGCATCGCGGGGGCATTGGCTCTCATTGGACTGCTGCGAACTGGAAGGACCGCCATTACCGGCTTTGTGCTGTGTTACCTTGCCCTCGTCTGTTGCTGGGCCTGGCATCCCGGACGGCTGCTGGTCCCGCTACTGCCATTGCTGCTTTGGGGTGGCTGGCGGATTCTGGAGCGGCTGCCAGCAAGAAGCCGCATCGCCGCAGCCACAATCACAGCCGCCACCGTTTTGGGAAGTCTCGGCGCCGCCAGCATTCGGACCCATCGATTGGGTGATCCTTTGCCGGCGCTCGATGATGGGGATTCCTGGGCCGGGCAGGTGCAGTTGTTTCAATGGACGAAACAACATACGCCCAAAGAAGCGATCCTGGCCGGAAACCTGGATCCGCTTTACTTTCTGATGACAGGGCGCAAAGCGGTGCGAGGGTTCACGGCGGATCCCTACGGGCTGCTGTACCGGCAGGCGCCTGACCCAATTGGGACCAAGGAACAGGTGCTTCAAGGGCTTGAGAATCTAGGCGCGCGCTACTGGCTCGGATCGCCTAATTCGGCCTTCGCCGAAGGGCCGTTACTTCGTAAGATGCAGGCCGAACTTGCCGAGCTGGGCCGGATGCTCTTAAAGCAACTCCCGCAGGACGAGGCGGGGACGTTTCATCTTTATGAAATCAGGGAACATTCTGCCCATGCCTTTGGCACAAGAAAGGAACCTCAACTAAGATGACCGGGGTTTCAGATAAGAGCAGTTCTGTGTTTGGGCACGGGTTTTTACTGATTTCTACATAACGCAAACAGTCGTACATTGGGGACTAGAAAATCCCTGTAGACACAGGAGAGGAGGATTGATGAAGAAATTGATGAATGTTGTTTGGACGCTGCGTGTCTGGAAAGATACGAAAGGCCAGGACCTGATCGAATATGCTCTCATGGCTGGTTTCGTGGCAGTTGCCGCGGGCGCGGTCATGCCGAACATTTCCGGCGCCATCAGCACGATCTTCACGAAGATCGACGCTCTGCTGAACCAAGCCGCCGCCAGCTAGTCTTCGGGCCAGTTACGGCGTAAAGAAATGAAACGGGCGGGGAGCAATCCC
>Ga0187893_10005680_pt1 | contig 22112 bp, 26 predicted proteins | sample MA1701074metaG_FD_139574 | JGI IMG/M metagenome (GOLD analysis project Ga0187893, IMG submission 139574) | White microbial mat communities from a basaltic lava cave in the Kipuka Kanohina Cave System on the Island of Hawaii, USA - MA170107-4 metaG ...
GAAGTTATTGAGACTATTCGGACTTCTACGTGGGAGTCGGCTGAGCTGGGACGATTGCAATGTCGAAAAGATTTTACCTATAAACAGGAGTGGAACGGCAAGTTTTATACTACAAAACAGATTCGTCCCATCTTTGTAGAAGAGGATGACGAAATTGTAGTTGTAACCGTGTACGTGTATTATTTTTGATGCGGAGGTTCAATGCCATGAGAATTACTTATGATACAGAAGTAGATGCTCTCTACATCCGCTTCATCGAGACCACCGTGACCACTCAACACGTAACTGAAGGAATTGCAGTGGATTATGCGGCGGACGGGAGGATTGCGGGTATAGAAATCCTGGATGCTCGCAAGCGATTTGGCGATTCAGATGTGTTTCGACGGGTAGTTTTAGAAGATATTACGCTGATAGAGCCAGCCGCATCAGTGAAATAACTCTCTAGCTCGCTTTGCCTCTCAATTTCACAACCTGCTTCTCCGCATGGTAGGAACTTCTGATAAGTGGGTCGCTTGGAAGTGGAGGGATTCCGATTATCGTCTCATCGTTCTTCTTTAGTGGTTCAAATTTGGGACGGTAATTGAATTCACTTCCTCTCCAGTCCCGACCATAATTCCTGATTTTGTGAGAAGTCATAATAATCGTACTTGATGCTACATGACTGTGGTGTATGCTAAAATACTAACTAACGAGATGAGGCACAATGCTAAAAAACATTACTCTAAGCGCAGATGAAGAGCTTATAGCAAAAGCAAGGGACAAAGCCCGCAGGGAGCGTACTACGCTAAATGACAGGTTTCGAGAGTGGCTTAAGCGTTACGTTACTGCCGATGAGTGCTTAACGGATTTTGAGGCTCTAATGGAATCTTTGAGTTATGCCGATTCAGGAAAACCCTCTACCAGGCACGAGATTAATGAAAGATAAGTATTTCCTTGACACAAATATTTTTGTTTACTCTTTACAATTCGGGTGAAAACAAAAAACAGCAGGCATCACGTGAATTGATTTTAGATACTCTGGATAAACGAATTGGCTATACCAGCATGGACAAAAGATCCAAAATTTGATGATTGTAAATCCATTTATTTAGATGAACTTTCCAATGACAAAATTCAATTAATTCAGAAATCTATAATACTTCGGAGAGAGAATTCTCGCTCAGCTTGATGACCTGCTTCTCCGCATGATAGGAGCTTCTAACGAGCGGGCCGGCTTCGATGTGGGGGATTCCAATTATCGTCTCGCCGTATTTTTTCAGCGATTCGAACTCAATCGGGTGATAATATTTTGTGACCGGAAGGTGGTCTTGAGAGGGCTGCAGGTACTGGCCGATAGTTACGATGTCGCATCCTACGTTTTTCAAATCTGAAAGCGTCTCTATTACTTCATCTACTTCCTCTCCAAGTCCGACCATAATACCCGACTTCGTGAGTAGTCCTTCGTGTCCCTGTTTTTTGCTCTCTCCTAGGAGCTTGAGCGACCATTCATATCTTGCCTGGGGACGGACTGACCTCTTGAGTCCGGATTGGGTTGTCTGGGGAAGACGGTACAGCCTTGGGACGGTTTCGATGTTGTGATTGAGCACGTCTGGTTTTGCATCCAGAATTTCCCTGAGTGCTTCCATATCCGCTTTGAAATCTGGGATCAAAACCTCTATCTTAATATTGGGATTTCCTTTTCTTACCTTTCGTATGGTTTCCGCGAAGACACAGGCGCTTTCGTAATTCTTATCGTCTCGATTTACAGATGTGATTACTATGTGATTAATTGTTGCGTTGTTTTCGACGAGTTGACTGACAGCATGGGCGACCCTTTCTGGTTCTTGCCAGTCAAGTTCACTGCCTCTGCCGGTTTTAACATGACAGAACCCGCAGCTTCTCGTGCAGGTATCGCCTAGAATCATGAAGGTTAGCGTACCCGCTCCCCAGCACTCCCCGATATTCGGGCACCTGGCTTCTTCACAAACTGTGTGGAGATTGAGATTCTTCATTAGAGTCTTCAAATGATTGTAATTCGAGCCCGAGGGGACCTTGGCTTTAATCCATGTTGGTTTCTGTAGCGGCTGCATGTTTACAAGTTTAACCCTATCCACGGAGAAAAAGAGTTATTTCCAGGGGATACTATTTTGCTTCGCTTCTTCTTGAGCTTTCTCCGGAACGGAAGGATTGTTGTAAGAGGGAATTAGTGTTTCTCTTCTCTGTTGTTTCTCAAGCTCTTTTATTCTTTGATCCTTTTCCCTGAGCCTCGACCTGAAGGATACTGTGGAAACAGCGCCCCAGATCAAGGCAAATAACACACCGATTAAGAACGCAGACACGACAAGCACCAGATTGGAAGTTATGTAAGGGCCTATCTGATAAACCATGAGGTCGAGCTTAAGCTCAAATTGCTGTGTGAAAACGTTCTGGTTTTGAATAATGAGAACAAGCGCAATAACGAATAAAATCGCAAGTATCAGTATTTTTATGAATCTCATCCCTCACCTCTCTTAATAGATTTTATTTGCTCGGAGAGTTTAAGATATGTTTGGTCAAGGTATTCGGGCATCACTTTCACATCTCCGATAACAGGCATATAATTGGTATCGCCGCTCCATCTGGGAACGATGTGAAAGTGTAGATGATCGTCAATCCCCGCTCCGGCGATTCTGCCGAGGTTCATTCCGATATTAAACCCGTCCGGTTTCATAACCTTTAATATTTCTGAACACTCGATTGTGAGGTTTATGAGCTGCAGTCTCTCCGATTCATCGAGTTCTCCAAGCTCGTTTGTGTGTCTATAAGGTACCGCCATTAGATGACCGTTTGAATAAGGATATCGGTTTAATATGACAAAACCGCTCTCGCCTCGATATAGTATTAGATTCTCTCTATCCTTATTTTCTTTGGGTTTTTCACAAAAGATACAGCCTTCCTCTTTTTCCTTGGTAACGTACTCAATTCTCCAAGGAGCCCAGATTATTTTCATGGCTAACGTATTATATCAACAAGATAGAAAAGTCCAAAACGTTCTTTGACCGGAAAACCTGATAGAGCATGAGTCTTGGCGCCGGAAAGAAGAAGGTCGAGAAAACGTGACTTGCTCTTGGGGTAGTAAACAACCTCTGGTTCCTTACCTATCCCGCTCATTGTTCCGGCAAGACGGATCGCATCGCTGACAGAACCCAACTCATCGACAAGCTTCAGGTTTTTTGCCTGCTCTCCTGTGAATATTCTTCCATCGGCAATTTGGTCCATCTGTTTGGAGCCTATCCCTCTCCCTTCGGAAACAGCAAGCTTAAACTGAGAATGAACGTTGTCGATCAGTTCTTGGAAGTATTTCCTTTCGGACTCGGTCATTTGTCTGAGCGGGGACCCTACGTCCTTGAACTCGCCGCTTTTTATTACTTCAACATTGAGCTTAGCCCAACTGAGTAGCTGCTCGTAGTTCACGAATTGAGCAATAACGCCTATGCTCCCGGTAATTGCTCCCGGATTGGCGACTATTTTTTCTGCGGCGCAAGCAATGTAGTAACCGCCCGAAGCACCGACGGTACCTATGCTGGCGACTACGGGCAATTTTTCCCTCAACAGCTTGACCTCGCTGTATATCTCTTGCGAGGGACCGACGGCCCCGCCGGGAGAATCTATTCTCAAAACAACGGCTTTAATAGACTTGTCTTTTTTGATTGAAGAAATACTCTCAATGTAAATTTGTGAATCGAGGATAATATCTTCGATTCGAAGCACCGCGACCCTCTCCCCGCCGACTCCAAACCCATCACCGGAGACCATAAACCCTACACTTATACCCACTATTAAGGTAACAAGTAAAAGTACTATTATGAATCCTGCAATGAGGAAACGCCTCAAGCTAAGACTACCTCACTCTTGTTTGCCAAAAGATTTTAGTTTCTCAGTTAGTAAGTCGCCCAATTTTGCAGAGCCTTCTCCCTGAGAGGTCAAGAAGTTAGATACCCTTTCTCTGTCGAGCCATTCTTCATATCGCTTCTTGCTCAAATTAACTTGACGCTTTTTTTTCTCAAACCCTATTACCTGAGCGGTGATTTCTTCATCCAGTTTTACGGTCTTAGCTATCTCTTTTGTCCCTTCCAGACCTAAATCCGATCCTCTTATAAAACCCTCAACTCCGTTCTCAAGCTCGAGAACAACTCCTCTGTCTTTAATATAAACTACTTTCCCTGAAAGAACCGTCTCCCCTGGTTTATACTTCTCCAGAGCTTCTTCCCAAGGGTCGGTTGTAAGCTGCTTTATTCCCAGCCCGATTCTTCTGTTCTTTTCATCTACGCTCAAGACCACAACGTCGAGCCCATCATCTACCTTGAATGATTCCTTAATGTTTGAATTGTAATTCCAGGATATGTCATTAAGACGAACCAGGCCGACTAAATCCTCTTCTACTTCTACAAAGAGACTCCTATCCGTGACGTTCTTGATCTTGCCTTTTATTCTGGTTCCAGGCGGGTTTTGCTCTTTGAATATCTGCCACGGGCTCCTTTCGATGCGCCTAAGGCTGAGTGAGATTCTTTTTTTATCGGAATCGACTTCCAGTAACACCACCTCGACAACGCTGCCGGCGCTCAACACTTCCTTTGGATGTCTGACCCTCTTTGTCCAAGCTATCTCGCTGATATGTACCAATCCTTCAACGCCGGGCTCAAGCTCGACAAACGCGCCGAAATCGACGACTGAGACTACTTTACCCATAACTCTTGTTCCGGATTTATATTTGTTCTCGACAAAAGACCATGGGTCCGGCTTTGTCTGTTTGAGGCTCAACAGGATTTTTTCGTTCTCTTCAATTTTTAAGACTATAACAGTGACTTCAACACCTTCGGAGACAATTTCGCTTGGATGCTTTATTCTTCCCCATGAAAGCTCGCTGACGGGAACGAACCCTTCTACACCTTCCAAATCCACAAAAACGCCCTTGTCTATGATCTTTACCACTTTACCAGAGACTATTTTTCTTTCACTCAGAGTGGCGAGCGCCTTTTTCCTTTGTATTTCTCTCTGCTCTTCCAAGTGGATTCTTCTTGAAATGACTATTCCTTCATTCGACAGTTTTGTAATTTTTGCTTCCAGGTCTTTCCCTATGAATTTATCCAGGTTGGTCTGTGGCCTGAGGTCGACTTGAGACGCAGGCAAGAACGCTCTTACTTCAGACAATTCACCTATATCGGCAATAAGACCGCCCTTCACTTTTTGTACGATTTTCCCGGTAACTAGATTTCCTCTATCGTGGATTTGTTTAAGCCTGTCGGATTCCCTGATAAGGTCGGCTCTTTTTTTGGAGAGCTTGGGAAGACCTTCTTTATCAACCCATTTCTCCAAAATCACATCTACTTCATCACCGGTAGCAGCCTCGACTTCTCCACTTTTCCGATAAAACTCACCTATCGGGACTATCCCCTCTGATTTAAAGCCGAAATCTATGAAAACATATTCTTTGTCTATGCGCACAACTGTTCCTTTAAAAATCTCACCTTTGTCGGGAACATTCAGATTTTCTTCAAGAAGTTCTGCAAAGTTTTTAACTTCCTCTTCCATATTCACATCCTTATTTTCAGCATCGCCGCTATTGTCCGGGGTTGTTTCAGGTTTCTTGAATACCTTGCAAAATTTCCTCTATAATCCAGGACGGCGTTGAAGCGCCCGCAGTAACGCCGATCGTCTTCTCATTCAAGTCGAGTCCCAAACTACGAATCTCATTCGCGGTCTCGATCTGAAATGTATTCGGGTTCACTTCATGGCAAAGCTTTGCGATTTTTGTCGTGTTCGAGCTGTTTTTCCCGCCGATCACGACCATCACGTCGACCGACTTCGCAAGCTCTATGGCCTCGCGCTGTTTGTTGAAAATATCATCACATATGGTGTTGAAAATCTTTATCTCCTCGGTGCTTCTTGCGAGGAACTCATCCACCACTTCACGGAAGCGCTCGTATGCGATCGTGGTTTGGGCGACGATCCCCACTTTTTTCTTAGTAAATATCTCGTCCGGTATTTCGGATTTACTCTCTATTATTATCATCTTCTCAGTGTCGCCGTAGCTCATGGCCCCAATTATCTCAGGGTGTTTCTTATCGCCTACTATTACCGTGAAATAGCCCTCCTCGGCGAGTTTTTTTGCGGCGTATTGAAGCTTCTTAACAATTGGACAGGTAAGGTCGACAACGCTCAATCCCCGTTCTTTTGCGGTGCCCACCGTTCCTACGGGCACCCCGTGGGCGCGTATTATGACAGTACCGCTGGGGGTATCTTCAAGCTTATCTGCAACCTTAATTCCCCTTTCCTCGAGGCGTTTCACAACTTGCGGGTTATGGATTATTGGACCCAAAGAGTGAACCTCTTCCTCGGTTCCTTCCATAACCTCAAAAGACTTTCTGAGCGCCCTTTCGACGCCAAAGCAGACCCCAGCAGTCTCTGCCAGTATGATTTTCTTAGCCATTGTGCCTTTTAAACACCTCCAATGGTTTTTAGTATTTTTTCTATAGCTGTTTCTATCGTAAGGTTTGTCGTATCTATTATGACCGCATTCGGGGCGGGATGCAAGGGCGACTCTGCCCGCTCTCTGTCCTGTTTATCCCTCTCTTCAATTTCTTTTTTAACCGTTTCCAGGCTCTGATTGACGCTGTCTTCCTGCAGTTGGAGCCATCTTCTCTCGGCCCGCTCATCAAGCGTGGCATCGAGATAAAACTTAAACTCGGCATCTGGGAACACATAGGTCCCCATGTCCCTTCCTTCTGCTACGATGTTGCCCTTGTGTCCCAATCTCTTTTGGATACCCTTGAGTGTGTTTCTCACCACCTTTTTCGTCGCTAGGGTCGAGGAGAGAGAAGATATTTCAGGAGTTCTGATCTTGTCAGTTACATCTTCTTTGTTGAGGATTACCTTTACGTTATAGTCCGTATCGTTTTCAATGTATATATGGGTTTCGAGGAGCAGTTCCGAAAGCTCTTTTTCATCTTCGATGTTGATCAAATTCCTGTGTGCTGAGAGCGCAAACGCTCTGTACATGGCTCCTGTATCTATATAAGTGAGGCCTAGTCTTTTGGCGATGGCCCTGGCGACCGTTCCCTTCCCCGCACCCGACGGGCCGTCAATCGTTACAATAATGCCCCTTTTCATCTTAATTAATTGCCACAAATGGACGCGAATTTACACGAATAAAATGATACAAGACAAATGATTCGTGACCTATCCTTTGTCGTGCTTTTTGTACCGTTCTTCATTCGTGTTTATCGTTCGACTAAGCTCACGACAGGTTTGTGTTAATTCGTGGCTGAATAAATTTATCGACTCCTGAGCTTTCTCATAACATCGAAAAAACCCGGGAAAGATACAGACACACAGTCTGCATCGTCAATTTCTGTGGCATCTTTAGCCTGTGTGCCTGCGACCGCAAGAGCCATGGCGATTCTATGATCTCCCCAGCTTGAACACTTTGCGCCTTTCAGCGTTTCTTTTCCCTTTATTATCATCCCGTCTTCTAATTCTTCTATCTCGGCGCCCAGTTTTCTTAACTCAGTCGTCACTGCCTTGATTCTATCGGTTTCTTTTACTCTGAGTTCCTTTGCATCCTTTATTACCGTTTCTCCTTCAGCGAAGCATCCGGCTACTGCAATTACCGGAAGCTCATCGATCGCCCTGGGAATTATTTCTCCTCCTATTTCAACGGACTTTAAGGCGCTTGACCTGGCCAGGATATCTCCAGCAGGCTCGCCGTTTAAGTCTCTCTCGTTCAGGATTTCAATGCTGCCTCCCATTTTTCGAAGGATTTCTATAATCCCTGTCCTGTGGGGATTTATCCCGACATTTTCTATCAAGACTTCCGAATTTGGGTTAACTAGAGCCGCAACTATAAAAAAAGCAGCAGATGAGATATCTGCCGGAACATGCAACTCTCCGCCTTTAAACGGGCTTTGATTGGCAATCTTCACGCTAGCTCCGTTTTTGTTAAAATCAACTCCAAAGTAGCTTAGCATTCTTTCGGTATGGTCTCTGGTGGGTGTTGGTTCAACAACCTCCGTTTCTCCCTTGGCGAAGAGTCCGGCGAGAAGAAGCGCAGATTTTACCTGGGCGCTTGCAACAGGCAGGCTGTACCGTATAGCCGAGAGCTTGTTTCCCTGAATAGCCAGAGGCAGTCTTTTGCCTCCGTCTCTTCCCCATATTTTTGCGCCCATGAGCGTTAAAGGTTTCACAACCCTTTCCATCGGACGCGCTCTCAGGTATTTGTCTCCGGTTATTGTCGAAAAAAAACCCTGGGCGCTTAAAATCCCGGAAATAAGCCTCGCGGTTGTTCCTGAATTTCCTGCATCAATTATATCGTTCGGCTCGCTCAGCTCGAAAAGCCCCTTACCCTTTATATATAGACTATCTCGCTGAATTTCTATAGGCACGCCAAGCATCATCATTGCCTTTGCGCTGGAAAGGGTGTCGTCACAGGAAAGAAACCCCTTGACATGAGTCGTGCCTTTTGCAAGAGACCCGATAATAATTGCTCTATGAGAGATGGATTTATCGCCGGGGGGAGTGAATTCGCCTTTTAGTGGAATGGAATTGCCTTTTATAGTTTCAGTAGACATAACAGTTAAAAGCTAACATTTATAAGGAAAGGCGACAAGAACGGCGCTTCACGCGCTTAGAATATAAACTACAAATCGAGAGCTTGGTAACTTGGTCTGGATTTTATCCTCTCAATCCATTTCATTACATTTTTGAATTCCGGCGGTATTTGAATATTTAAAGAATCGAATAGCGCGACCCTGGGCGTAAGGGCTATATCTGCGAGACTGTATTCTCCGGCCAGGTACTCTTGTCCTTGAAGCACTTCGTTTATGCGACTAAGGTGTTCACTCAGCTCCTGTTTGCTTGCGTTTATTAGATCCTTGTCTCGCTGGTCTTCGGTCTTAAACGTCACTTGCAGATAGATATTAAACCATGGAGTGTGAAAACGTGACTCGCAGAAATCCGCCAAAATCCTGACTCTCGCCCTCTCTGGCGGCTCAGAGGGCATGAGGGGCGGTTCGGGGTATTTCTCGTCCAGATATTCGTTAATTACGGATGACTCGTAAATCACAACACCGTTATCGACTAGAACAGGCACCTTGCCGTAGGGGTTGAGTTTCAAAAATTCTTCTTTTTTCTGCTCTTTTTTTCTGAGGTCTATAATAATTCTTTCATATTCTAATCCCTTTTCGGCAAGAGCTACCCTTGTCTTTCGGCAAAACGGACATTGCGGGTAATCGTATAGTTTAATCATAGTAAACCAGTATACCTGCTTCTTATTGGTAATTTAGTATTATTTGTAGAGACGACCCGGCGGGTCGTCTCTACATTAAATTGCTTGACTTGATAAGCTAATAAAGGTATTTTATCAATGCCAGTTCACAAGTTCTTTAATAACGTAGTTTCTTAAGCGCCGACTGAGGCTAAAAAGGGAAATCCGGTGAAATTCCGGTGCAGCCCCGCTGCTGTGAGTAGCCACAGAGCCCTTTGCATTATGCCACTGGCTTCTACCATGGATTCCGGGAAGGCGTAAAGGGGAAAGGTTACAAGCCAGAAGACCTGCTTAAGGATCCTGATTTCACACATCTTCGAGGGAGGATGGTGAAGGTTTCTCTCAGAGAAAATCCTCGCTCTTTCTCCTCGAAAGGCTGAGGATTTAATGAGAAGATTAGTTTCGGTTTATTTATCAGCTTTAATCCTGATATGTTCTAAAGCCACTCTTTCAGAAGAATTTCCAAAGAGGATAGTGTCTCTTTCCCCAAGCATTACGGAGATTATCTACGGGCTCGGAGCCTTCGATATGGTTGTCGGAGTAACGCTTTATTCCGACTTTCCGCAAGAAGCCAAAGAGCTTCCAAAGGTAGGCGGGTGGATTGACCCAAATCTTGAAGCGATCTTGGCTTTGAAACCCGATTTGGTGATTATGATAGAGGACCAGGATAGAATCTTCGGCGATAAAATAAGGAAGTTGGGTTTGAAGACGCTGTCTGTTGCGAGCAATAAATCGGTTGAAGAGATACTGGGCTCGATCTTGCAAGTAGGAAAAGCTCTGGGAAGGGAAGAGGAAGCCCTGAATCTCGCAGAAAACGTTGAATCTAGCCTGGAGGAAATTAGGGCAAAAAACCGAGGCCTGCTTTCCAAGCGTGTGCTACTTGTTGTGGGAAGAAATCCGGGGACTCTAGAAGATATTTATGTCATAGGCAAGACCGGCTTTATTAATGAAATGATAAAAATTGCCGGGGGAGAAAACGTCGTAGAAAGCGAAAGGCTGGCGATAAGGATTTCTAAAGAAGCAATTTTATCTCTCCAACCTGAAGTAATAATAGAGATAAACCACGAAAAAATAGACAAGAAAGACGAAGTTATCAAACATTGGAATGGTCTTAAAGAAGCATCCGCCGTGAGCAGCGGCGAGGTTTATGTTGTCTCGAGCACGGTTCTCCTGCATCCCAGTCAGAGGATTGTAGAGGGGGCAGCGATTTTAGCAAAAATTTTGCACCCGGAAGTTTTTGAAAAATACGGGAAGGTAAATCCGATCCACTAAGACACAAAGGAGGAATATGAGTAAAAGAAGTAAGAAGCCAGAATCCAGGAGAGAAAAATACTGTTCTTCTGAATTCCCGCTTTTATGCTCTAACTTCGCGTTGCTTCGATTTTGCACAGCACAGGCTTAGTGCCTTCGTGGCTGACAAAAAGATGAAAACAATAATCGAAGGGGAGAACATCAGATTTTCTTACGACGGGTTGGAAGTCCTAAGAGGGATCGATGTTTCACTCGGCAAAGGAAGATTGATAGGACTTCTTGGAGCTAACGGCGCTGGGAAATCCACGCTACTCAAGATTATTTGCGGGATTTTGAACCCGAAGAGCGGAAGGATTAGTTATAACGGAAGAGAGATAGCTAAGATGGATAAAAGAGAAATCGCCAAGAAGGTCGCCTACATTCCGCAAGATTCGACTTTCGGTTTCCCATTCAGTGTTGCAGAGTCAGTGCTCATGGGCAGGGCTCCCTACATAGGCAGGTTTGCGTTTGAAAGAGAGGATGATTGGCAAATCGCTGTTTCCGCCATGGAAACCGTGGGGATAAGTCAGCTTAGGGACAGACTCGTTACCGAGATTTCGGGCGGTGAAAAACAGCTTGCGTCTTTAGCGCGTGCCCTGGCACAGGAACCCGAGGTTATGATTCTCGACGAGCCGGCCACATTTCTTGACGTAAGACACAAATCTCAGATAATGAAGCTCCTTATGAGGTTAAAGGGGGATCGAGGGATTTCTGTTATTGCGGCGACGCACGACGTTTTTTCAACGCTGTTTTATTTTGACGAAATCATCTTGCTCAAGGATGGGACAATATTTGCACAGGGAAGGTCTGAAGACGTATTGAGGGAAGAAATCCTGACGGCAGTCTATGGTATGCGGGTTACGGTAAAGAAAGAGAATGGGAAGATGTTTGTTCTTCCCGTGGAGTAGAGACGCAACATTTTGCGTCTCTACAATAGAATAACGTGAAAGCTAAAAAGAAATTTATAATCTGTCTGACATTGCTTTTTGTTCTGTGGCTTTTAATCGCGTTGATAAGCATATTTGCGGGTACCTATGATGTAAACCCAATCAAAACGCTTATCTCGGGGGACGAGCTTTCGAAAGCAGTTCTACTCAAGATAAGAATCCCAAGAGTAATTATGGCGGCGGTTGCAGGAGGTACTCTGGCAATCTCGGGCGCTGCTCTTCAGGCGCTTTTTAGAAACCCGCTCGCCTCGCCTTTTACGCTTGGGGTCTCCGGAGGAGCGTCCCTGGGAGCCCTGATAGCGATAAGGCTCGGACTCTCTCAGGGGTTTTTAGGTTTCTCAAGCATATCCCTTTTTGCCTTCCTGGTTTCTTTGTTCACCATATTCTTTGTTTACTCCGTATCCAAGGTGCGCGGAGTAGTAGCTACCGGAAGACTCCTCCTAGCTGGAGTTGTGACGAACTTTCTGTATTCTGCTTTGATACTATTCATACAGTTTTTTTCGGACTTTACTCAGTCTCTTCAAACAATGAGATGGATCATGGGGAGCCTCGATGTCGTCGGGCTTGATTCTGTTTGGAAAACCCTGATTTTTGCTGTACCGGGATGCTTTCTTCTGCTTTCTCTGACGAAGGAGATGAACTTATTCGCCCTCGGAGACGACGTTGCCAGTTCTTTGGGAGTAAACGTAGGCAGAATGGAGGTGACGATCTACTTTGCCACCTCGCTAGCAGCAAGCGCGGTAATATCCGTGACGGGTCCGATCGGATTTGTAGGACTTATTATTCCTCATATTCTTAGGATGATCCTAGGGGTGGATAATAGGATTATTCTTCCCTGTTCTTTTCTTCTAGGGGCATCTTATCTAACTGCTACTGACACCATCTCAAGAACTATTGTTTCTCCGATTGAGATTCCGGTCGGAATAGTAACGGCTTCTGTAGGCGGACTGTTTTTCCTCTGGTTGCTCATGAGAACGAAGAAAGAGGTGATAATTTAACTGGATGGCCTCAAGTTACAGGTCAGCGACCAGGTTTCGTCCTCCCTCTTTGGCTCTATAGAGAGCATTATCAACTCTTTTTATTAAGCTGTTAATGTTGTCTCCCTCTTGAAATTCCGTTACTCCAAAGCTGGCAGTCACTTTTTCAATATCGTCAAATTTATGAGTTTCTATGCTTCTTGCCAGCCTGTCTGCTAAAATTTTTGTTCCTACCAAATTAGTCTGTGGGAGGACTAAGATGAATTCCTCTCCTCCCCACCTTCCAAAATAATCCGTTATCCTGGTATCTGCACGTACAATATCTGCAATCTCCATTAAAACAAGATCTCCTGTCTGATGACCGTAACTGTCGTTTATAACTTTGAAATGGTCTATATCGAACATGATTAACGACAAGGCTGCACTGTATCTCTTTGTGATCTCCACTTCGTGCTCAAGCACCTCTGTAATCTTCATCCTGTTATGGGCCTTGGTTAGAGCGTCTGTTGTGGCAATTTTTTTTAACTGGTTTGTCTGATGGTCTCTGATATATTCATAGGAAAAGGCCAAGAGAGAAACTATAACAAAGCTGAAAAAAGCCTGTTGCAAGGTAGTGACGGAATAAGGAACCCTTAGAAAGTCCCTATGGTTTAGAATGAGAATAATCGACTCTACCGAAATCAATAAAAATATCCAAAGAATGCCGCGTTTTTTCCCCTTGAAAAAAAAGGCTAAAAGAGGAAATGTGGAAAACCAAAAAATACCCGTATTCTCGAAACCGCCTGTAACAAGCAGGAATGAAAGAAGAACTATCATGAGAATGAGAACTAAGGAGCTTAACAGCCGTTTGTTTCCGCCCAATCTTTTTAGAAGCAAGGCGTTTCTAGCTGCCATATGACTCCCGCTCTCTAGAGTTCATCTTTATACACCCGACGAGAATATCATACACTGTTCCTAGTCTTTCGGAGGCACAGCGGATTTGAATGGATCAATCGGACTTTCCGTCTTGGCAGTTGCTGAGGGACTGGGTGCTTTTGGTTCCTCCTTTTTGGCAGTTTCTTTACTGGCTGTGGATGACGGTTTGTTCGCTTGATTGAAATAAATAGCGAAAAACACCACGGCCAAGACTATCAACCCGACGATAAAATTTACGGTCATGTTTCTTTCCTCCTCTTTTTAATATGGTTGATGATGCTAAATGCACATTATAATAGGTTTATTAAATATTTAAAAGACGTTTTTTATTCGCGTTTCAATTATGTAGTTAGGGCAATAAGAAGGTGATTTATGTTTTCAGCATTGTTCCGAATTACCTCTGCCTTAAGTTGCTTGAGTCCCTGACGAACGTTCTTTTCCCTGGTAGATTTATTGGTTTATAAGGAATTTTGAGCAGTTAAGATTCCCTTGCCTCCTTTAGCTTTTTTATAAACTCTTTTATCTCGCTCGACTTTACTTTCATGCTGACTCTATTCACAACTAGCCTTGCGGTAATTTCGGCGATCGTCTCGATCACGGTAAGGTTGTTTTTTTTGAGAGTTTCTCCAGTTGCGGTTAAATCCACTATGACGTCTGAAAGTCCGACGATCGGCGCGAGCTCGACGGAGCCATACAGTTTTACGATCTCGACCCCCACCCCCTTTTTAACAAAGTATTCGTTTGCTATCCTGGGGTACTTGGTAGCCACTCTTAGTATTCTGGCCGAGGTAAAATCAAACCCCTTTGGAGCGGCGACGACCAATTTGCATTTGCCTATTTTTAAGTCAAGCGGTTCGTACAAATCGTTTTTTTCTTCGATTAAGGTGTCTTTTCCCACAATTCCACAGTCAGAAGCGCCGTATTCCACATACGCCGGCACGTCCGTCGGGCGTACTATCAAGGCTTTGATGCCGTCTTCGGGGTATTCAAATATTAGCTTTCTGGAGTCGTCCAGTATTGTTCCTACCGAAAATCCGCCTTTTTTCAGAAGAACGAAAGATTCTTTTAAGAGCCTGCCTCGCGAAATTGCTACGGTGATCACTCTGCTTCCCTCCAGATTTTGGCTCCCGCGGTCTCCAGCTTTTTGTCCAGTCTCTCATATCCCCTGTCGAGATGATACACCCGGGATATCTGGGTCTTTCCCTGAGCGGCAAGACCTGCAAGAACCAGTGATGCACTAGCTCTGAGGTCGCTTGCCATGGTCGGAGCACCGCTAAGGTATGGGACGCCTCGTACCACAGCACTGTTGCCAACCAGTTTTACATCGGCTCCCATCCTCCTCAGCTCTCCAGCATGCATAAACCTTTGCTGGAATATTGTCTCTGTGATAACGCTGAGTCCGTTTGCAACGCTCATAAGGGTCATTATCTGAGCCTGCATGTCAGTGGGAAACCCAGGATAGGGAAGAGTGGTTATATCCACGCTTTTTATTCTATCGCTACCTCGCACCCTTATTCCGCCGTCTATACGCGATATCTCTGAGCCTACTTCCATCAGCTTTCCGACTACGGCTCCTACGTTCTCGAACCTGCATTTCTTGATGAGAAGGTCGCCTTGCGTGAGAGCAGAAGCGAGCATGAAGGTTCCGGTCTCGATTCTGTCGGGCATCACCTCGTGCTGTTCCACGGGATGAAGCTTATCTACACCTAGTATCGTGATTATATCCGTTCCGGCGCCCTGGATTTTTGCTCCCATTCTGTTGAGTACAGCTGCAAGCTCGGCGACTTCGGGTTCACAGGCTGCGTTGAGCAAAACCGTTTCACCTTCGGCAAGTACTGAAGCAAGCAAGATGTTTTCCGTCCCCGTAACCGTTGATATATCGAATGGGATTATCTTCCCTTGGAGCTTGCGAGCAGAAGTTTCAACGTATCCCTCTTCAATCTGGATAGTTGCTCCGAGAAAGCCTAGTCCCTTTAAGTGCTGGTCAATCGGTCTTTCTCCGATGGCGCACCCTCCTGGAAGGGATACCCTGGAGCGGCCGAACCTTGCGGTAAGGGGTCCCAGGACGAGCACCGAGGCGCGCATAGTTTTTACCAGTTCATAGGGAGCTATCCAACTATTGAGATTGGTCGTATCGATTGATAGAGAACCGCTTTCGAATTCTACCTCGGCACCAAGAATGTTAAGAAGTTTTGCCATAGTCCTCACGTCAGCAAGGTCGGGGACGTTTGTAAAACTATTCCTGCCTTCGGTGAGTATGCACGCCGCCATGAGCGGAAGCACTGCGTTCTTAGCCCCGCTTACGGTAACCTCGCCTTCTAGCCTGGCGCCGCCTTCTATGACTATTTTATCCATTGTCCTTTAATCACCCTCTCCATTCCCGAAAGGTCTTTTGTCAAAGAGATATTATTAAACCCCGATTCTAGAAAGATTTTCAATACCCTTTCTGATTGACCGGTTCCGATCTCTAGAATACACCACCCGCCGCCTTTTAAAACTCTTTTCGATTGAGATATGATCACTCTTATACAGCCGAGCCCGTTTCCCCCTCCATCTAGCGACAGCTTCGGTTCATAATCTCTCACATCAGGCTCCAAAGTACGGAAATCAGCCTCCTCCACATAAGGAGGGTTTGAAACAACAAGGTCAAATGATTCCGCTTTGAAACAGGTTAAAAAATCAGAGCAGACAAATAAGATTTTAGCGGACTGATCGTGTCTTCTGGTGTTTAGTTTTGTAACGGCAATCGCTTCAAAAGAAATGTCACTGGCAAATATGGAGGCATCTTCGATTTCGCAGCCGAGGGTAACCGCTATGCAGCCGCTTCCGGTACCGATATCGATGATAGAGGGAGAGGGGATGCTTTTTGTCGAATTTAAAATCTCTTCTACAAGTATTTCGGTTTCCGGTCTGGGAATAAGGACGTTGTGCGTTACGATGAATGGCCTTGAGTAAAACTCTTTTTCTCCCAAAATGTAGGCAATGGGTTCTCTCTTAACTCTTCTCTTGAGCAGCCGGTTAAATTCCTCAGCTTTTTCGGGTTTGATTTCTCTTTCGAAATTAGAGTAGATATCCGATGGATTTATCGAGAGTGTCTTTGAGAGGAGAAGTGAAGCCTCAAGACCAGGGTTTTCTATTCCAGATTTTGTCAGTGCGTTTTTTCCGGATATGTAAAGCTCCTTGAGGGGTATGATTTTTTTATTTCTCATTCTTTGGTTTTGATGGGTAGATTTTATTCGGTCTCTTGTCGGTTTTCAAGTTTGAAATATGGAACACTCAGTCCTAAAGGATTAGTTTATACAGTCAGCCCAAAGCTACGCAAAAGAAAAAACCGGACGGCATCCCGAAGAAAACAATCGTTGTTCAATACGCCACTGGAGCCAATAAATTTTTCCTGTTGTGGCACTAAATTATTTCGGTATGGCATGTTACAATCACCATATTGTTATAAAATAATAGTAAGCACATATTAGATGGAGCTATTCAATAAATGGTAAGAACAAGAGAATTTGATCCTGATGTTGTTTTACAAAAAGCAATGCATGTTTTCTGGAGAAAAGGATACAGGTATACATCCCTCATGAACTTAGTCGAAGCTACGGGTGTTGGAAAAAAAGGGCTATACACTGTATTTGGTAACAAATATGAACTTTATATCAAGGCAATGGAGTATTACAAATGTATGCAGGCAGAAGTATTACTTTATGAAATTGAAAAAAAAGGGTCAGGCTACGCTCAAATTGAAGATTTATTTGACCGTGCTTTAAACTTTACTCAAAGTGAATTGGGTGACAGGGGTTGCCTGGTTTGTAACGCTATGGCTGAGTTTGGCGATCAGGAGCCTGAGATATGGCGTGCAACTACAACACATATCGACCGTTTCCGCAAGGCAATTCGTGATGCACTAGCAAATTCGATAAAAAATAAAGAGATCGCTTCGTCAATAAATATACATAAACACGCAAATTTTTTAACCAGTGTTTTACAAAGCCTAATGCTGATGAGCCGTGCGGGAACAGATTATTCTGTTATGAAAGATACAGTAGACCTAACTTTAAAGTCCTTAAAATAGGGAATAAAAAATTTTTTCATTGAAAAGAAACCAAATGGTGTTATATTCTATGGCTTTCAAGAAACCAATCGGTTTCTTTTGTTTAAGAGTCACTGATAAATAAATACTGTTGAATAATGAAACGAAGTCAGTACAGAAATTTGAATTCAATCACGAAGGGTTTGCAAAGATGAAAAATTTAAATCTATAACAAGGAGGTGTGTATATGTCTACAATAGGCAAAACACAAATTACCATTGTGTTTATATGCCCTAAGGAGCATGTAGCTGAGGGAGAGAGGATTTTCGCAAGCCACGCTAAGTGGATGGAGGCTACGCATCACAGGTCCGGTGAATTAGCGATGCTTCGCTATAACATTATCAAAGGGCCTGAGCTGGAAAATCCTCTTGACCCTAGTTCAGCACCGACCGGGAACACCATGTTCGTATTGGACGAACTGTATGAGAACCAGGCAGGTCTGGACGATCATTGGAAGAGAGCACCGGTAGAATGGACAGACATCGGCGCATTGGTTCAGTGGGCAGGAAAGTGCAAGGTTATAACCGCGCACAACGGTGTTGCAATACAAGGTCTTTGGTAAAACTTGAAACCATAGAATGCACTTTGACTCCCTTCGTAAAGCAGCGGAGTCAAAGTGTCATTCCTACATCAATAAGAGAGCCTCTGCCAATATTTCCGCAAAATTTGAAGCTCAAGATCTGCATTATTCCCTTTAAGTTACGCCAAGTACTGAACTCCCCACAATGAAAATTGAATGTGTCAATTAACTTAGGTTAATTTATTGTGATGCCTCTCATTCTTGCCTCTTCATCTCCCAGAAGAAAAGAACTTCTTGGAAGGCTTGGGATAGAGTTTGAAGTAATCCCATCCTTCATTGATGAAGTACACCATGCGGGGGAATCACCCGAAGATTTTGCGCTCAGAGTTTCTTCTGATAAGGCGCTGCATGTGGCTGCTTGTTTGAATGGCGATTATGTGGTGGTCGGAGCTGACACGATAGTTGTCATAAATGGAGAAATACTAGGCAAACCGCGGGACGCAGAAGAAGCAAAATCAATGCTGGAGAAGATTTCAGGAAGAGATCACAGGGTGATTACCGGGTTCTCAATAGTAAAACCTAAAGATCAAATCTTACATCGCGAGTATGTAGAAAGCAGGGTAAAAATCAAAACCCTTGCACCGTGGGAAATAGAAGGTTACATTAAAACCCTTGAGCCTATGGATAAGGCTGGAGCATACGGCGCGCAGGGGATTGGAGCATTTATGATAGAGCAAATACAAGGCTCTTACACGAATGTTGTCGGTCTTCCTCTCTCTCAAATGGTTGATGTACTCACAGGGCTGGGAATCTTAAAACTGTTTAGCGAAGATGGGAATAGCTGAAAATCTAAAAAGGGTTCAAGAAAGAATCGAAAAAGCTGCTCTCAGAGCCGGGAGAGATTCAAAAGAAATAAGACTCGTAGCCGTGGCAAAGGGTTTTGCGGCTGAAAGAGTTGTCGAAGCGGCACGGTGTGGACTTGAAAATTTCGGAGAAAACTATGCTCAGGAGTTTAGAGAAAAGCACGATTTAGTGCAGAAGGCATTAGATAAAAAAATCAAATGGCACTTTATAGGCGGTCTTCAGAGAAATAAAGTGAGGCAACTCTTAAGCAGGGTCGAGCTAATACACTCTCTCGATAAACTTTCAGTTGCCGAAGAGATAAATAAGAGAGCGGAAAAAGCTGGGATTAAAGTCCCTGCTCTCATCGAAGTGAGCTTAGCCGGAGAGGAAGATAAGGGTGGAATAAAGCCCGCGCAGGTTGAGGATTTTTTGGATGAGCTGGAGAGGTTTCCCCTTATCGAAATCGGGGGTCTTATGGCTATGCCCCCTTTTTTTGACGACCCGGAAATGGCGCGCCCTTACTTCAAGAAGTTAAAGGAGCTGAGAGATAAACTAAAACAGAGATTTCCGAACCTGAGAGAACTTTCGATGGGTATGAGCGGGGATTTCGAAGTTGCGATTGAAGAGGGAGCAACGATAGTGAGGATAGGGACAGCTATTTTCGGAGCAAGAGGATAATTGTTTAGCCGCGGATTTTAATTAATGGTCATTAAATAAGCAAGATGATGCACGATGCAAAATGCAGGTCAAAACAAAACGGCGTGTTGCTCAAACATACAAATAGTCTGTCATATCGAACGGATGTGAGATATCTTTCTGTTTTATGTATGGATAATCTCAAAAAAGATTTCTCCCTGTGGTCGAAATGACATTTTTGGATTTGGGCAACAACCACAAAAGACAGATATAAAGACAGATATATCGTGCATCATGTATCCTTTGGCATTTTATTCGCGGCTGAGTGAGACGACATGGAGAACGAGATGCAAAAAATAGGTTTTATAGGTGCTGGAAACATGGCGGAGGCTTTAGTAAAAGGGCTTCTCGAGTCGAGGGTATTTGCGAGCGACCGGATAATAATGAGTGATGTTGTGCCGGAAAGACTGAACCTTTTGTCTTCTCTCTTCGCTGTAAAGACAACGGAGAAAAATAACGATGTGGTAAAGTTCTCTGATTTTATCGTGCTCGCCGTAAAGCCCAATTTGATTCTAAAAGTTCTTCGGGAGATAAAGGGAGCTTTAAACTCCAAGAAGGTTATTATCTCGATTGCTGCGGGTGTTAATACATCTTCTATATCCGGGGTTGTTGGAAGAAAAATAAAAATAGTCCGTGTGATGCCGAATACCCCGGCGCTCGTGCTTGCTGGGGCGTCTGTCCTTTACTGCAACTCTCTAATAAACCAGGGAGAAAAGAAAGCCGTGAAGAAGATATTTGAATCTGTGGGAATCGCTTATGACACCGACAACGAAGCTCTTCTCGATGCGGTGACCGGTCTTAGCGGCAGCGGGCCTGCTTTTGTAGCTATGTTTATAGAGGCGCTCTCGGATGGCGGAGTCAAGATGGGGCTTCCGCGAGGCTTGGCGCTTTGCCTTGCAGCACAAACGGTTTATGGGACCGCAAAAATGGTGCTGGAAAGTGGGGTACACCCGGCGGAGCTCAAGGACAAGGTTTCGTCCCCGGGCGGGACGACAATAGAGGGAATAAAGGAACTCGAGGTTCACGGTTTTCGTGGCGGCGTAATCTCTGCCGTTTCGGCTGCCACTCGTCGTTCGAGAGAACTATCCAAGGAGGAAAAGAAATGAGCGTTCTTGGTAATTTTATTCTGGCGCTGGCGCAGGTGATTCACCTCTTGCTAAATGTTTACATGTGGATCGTGGTTATAAGAGCTATAATCTCTTGGGTAAATCCCGACCCTTATAATCCGATTGTAAATTTTCTCTACCGGGCGACGGAACCTGTGCTAAGGTACGTCCGAAGAGTAATTCCTCCTCTGGGCGGAGTAGATTTATCTCCGATTTTGGTCCTGGTTGGAATTGTTTTCCTGGATCAATTCCTCGTGCAAACAATAACTGAAATCGGACTGAAGTTGAAGACAGGAACACCCTAGATGCCCTCCTCAGACGAATCTTCGATAACCATTGAAATTCGGGTACAGCCAAAATCGTCGCGTGATGGAATAGACGGATTACAAAACGGCAGATTAAAAGTTAGAGTCTCTGCGCCTCCCGAAGGCGTAAAGGCTAATGAGAGGCTGGTTGATATCATTGCTAAGGCATTCGGAGTTTCAAAATCAAGCGTGGAGATAGTAATGGGAGAGAGGTCCAAGCTGAAGACTATTAGAACCCGGGGCATGAGCCAGGATGAATATGATTTGTTTGTGAAAAGATTGGCAATTTGATTTGTGGGGGGATTGTCAAATTGTCATTCTGAGCCGAAGGTGAAGAATCTCATTTACGCCAAGAAAAAGATTCTTCGTCGCTCTGCTCCTCAGAATGACAGCTAAAATTTGACCGAATAGGGGCAAGAGATGCATAACGTTTCTGTCAGAGGATTGAGAATAAGCTATTTGTCTGGAGACAATCTTATAAAAACCCGTCCCACGGTTTTAATGGTTCACGGAGCAGGGCAGAGCAGTGCTACATGGGAATATCAGGTGAATGCTTTTAGGCATCATCCTGAATTTAACCTTGTAATACCCGACCTCCCCGGTCATGCAAAATCGGAAGGCAGCGGGTGCAAGAGCATTACAGAATATACCGATTTTTTAAAGGACTTTTGCGATTCATTAGATTTGCAGAAACTCATAATAGTCGGTCATTCTATGGGCGGCGGGATAGCGCAGGTTTTTGCGATTGATTATCCTGAAAGGGTTTATGCTTGTGTCCTAGTGGCAACAGGAGCATGGCTTCGAATTGCTAAAGAGACTCTCCTTGCCGTGGAGAATAATTACGAAAAATTTTGCGAGGTTGCCCCGACACGAGCCTTTGCCAGCAATTCGCCGTTGAAGCTTAAACTAAAATTCACAGAAGGTTTGCTCAAAATGCCCCAGGCTGTCTGTTACTGGGATCTGATGGCATGTGACGAATTTGATATCAAGGATGAGGTTGGTAAGATAAAGGTTCCCTCTCTCATTATTTCGGGAGCGGAAGACATACTGACACCCGTGAAGTACGGAGAGTATCTGCACGATAAAATTCAAGGGTCAAGGTTTAGAGTCATAGATAGTTCGGGACATTATATGATGCAGGAA
>Ga0187893_10005681_pt1 | contig 22106 bp, 21 predicted proteins | sample MA1701074metaG_FD_139574 | JGI IMG/M metagenome (GOLD analysis project Ga0187893, IMG submission 139574) | White microbial mat communities from a basaltic lava cave in the Kipuka Kanohina Cave System on the Island of Hawaii, USA - MA170107-4 metaG ...
CGCAGCTCGCCGCCAAGCTGGGAATCCACGGTCGGTACTACTCGCGCATGCGCGAAGAGGCCGTGCCGCTTCTCCTTGAGAACGTCAACTACTGGCTCAAGGAGGAGGCCAGCGGCGACGATCGCAAGTGGCTCGTGCGCCTGCTGGGACCGGACGTCCGGGCGCTCCTGTCGGATCGCTACCGGCCGATCTCCCACTATGATCTGGTCCGCACGGCGGTCCAGGTCATCACCAGCCGGGACGGCGACGCGGGCGCGGAACGGCCCTGGGCGAGGGGAGCCAAGTGCTTTGGGTGGAGGCTCACGCCGACGCAGCTCGACGTCTGTTTCGTCAACCCCGGGATCCTCTTCGACCTCAAGCACCCGGACAACGGAGTGCACGAGGTCGTTCCCGAGGAGACGATTGCGGGCAAAGGCGGCGGCACCGACCTGGTTTACGCCGGTCGGCACGTCCAGTCCGACAATCCCCATCAGGGCGGATGGTTCTCGCGCCGTGAGTGGGGAAGCGACCATCACATGGTCTTCCCCGCCTGCCGGATCCGAAACAGCGAGACCGGCCACGGGGGCCTGTACATCCAGCCCGGGCTCTACGAGGCGGTCTGCGACAATACCGCCTGGATCGGGACCAACCTGGCCGAGCGGCACCTGGGCAAGACCCTGGAGGAGGACGACGTTCTCTCGGCGGAGACCTTCCGCAAGATGAACGCGGTCGTCTTTGCCAAGACCGCCGATGTCGTGCGGTCGGTGTTCGATCCGGTCGAGCTGGAGCGATACTGCCGCAAGTTCCTCGGTCTCCTGGACGAGGAGATCGAGGTCAAAGAGGCGGCGGACCTCATCGTCAAGCTCCCCGGCATGACCGAGGAGATCGGCGCCGAGATCCTGAAAGCGTACACGCCCGTGGGCCGCAAGGACACGGCGTTTGACCTCCAGCGGGCGGTGACCGCCGCAGCGCGAGACATGCACCAGGCGGCGGAGCACGCCGAGCGCGCGTACCTGCTGGAGGAGTTGGGGGGCGACATGATCGAGCGCGGAATGCGCGCGATCGCGAGCCCCCGCATCGCTCCCCTCCAGGTGGCGGCCTGACCTGAGCAAGCCAGCCTCTCGTATACCGAGCCCTTTGGGTTCCCTCTGTCCTGCGTCCGCCCCCGGACCACATCCGGCTCTTGCAAACGGGGCTCGCGAATTTGAACACGCGAGTGCGGCGGATCGGGACGGGGGGAACCCGGGCTCATCTTCAAGGTTCACGCCACTTTTCAATCGGGCCGGAGCCCGGTTTTCCTCTTTCCTTTTGGAGCATGGCCATGCAGAACGTCCAGTTCCAACGCGAAGGAGATCTGTTGATCGTCAAGATCGATCTGTCGAAGGCCTTTGGGCCTTCGGCGTCGGGCAAGACGGTCATCGTCGCGAGCACCCGCGGCAACCCGCCGGTGCCCGGGAGCCCCGACTGTTTTATCGGAATCAACTGTTTCAGGCGCGTCAGGCCCGGGCGCCGCGCCCCGTCCAGCGCGCCGGATGCGTCCCGTCAGGTGTGACATGGGGTACTACCTCATCGTCACCCAGCCGGACCAAGGCCCCCCGCTCAAGGTCGAGCTGCTGCGCGGCCCGATCGGATGGGGGATGACCCAGGGTCTTGAGCCCGGCCGCAGACGCGGCGACGAGGCAACCGGCGGGACGATCCTCTATGTCGAGTACAGCGACGACGGCAAGATGAGCCATCGTCGGCTCGCCTGGCTCCAGACCGAGGAAGGGCATCGAGCCCTGCAGCGGGCGCTCGATGCGGACGCGCGCGGCGAGTGCGCGTGCGACGATCTCCTCTCCGGGCCCAAGGAGCCGTCGCTGTGAGACGCGCTGACACGCGTGGCGACGTCTGCGCCGTTCCGCGCTGCAACCGGCCGAGGTCGATGACCTACTATGTCCACCTGATCTGCTCGCGTTGCTGGCAGCGCCACTGCGACGGGCAGCTTGACCTCAAGGCGGTGTTCGGGATACACGATCCGCCTCCTGAGGTCCCTGCGGAGGACCCTCCACTCGCAGATCAAGGATAGGGTGGACTCCCGCGCCGTCCGCCGAAAACGGGCGGCGCAAATATTCGGTCACGCATCCCCATTGGCGACTGATGGCGAAGATCTCCTTTTGAGTCAGATCCGTTCAAGCGCTTCATGAAGCGTGCGGACTGCAGTACCACGGCCGACCCTCGAGCGCTTGATTTGGTTCAACCTGCTCCAGCAGTAGTTGTCACACGTGAAGACGTCCACATACGGTAATGCCACGACATGATGCAAATCGGAGTAATCGCCTGCCTGTGGCACCCTTGGAAGATCCCATTTGAGGGACTCACCCAGAATCGCGTCCTTCGCATCCTGAAATAGTCTGATCGCCGGCAGGTCATCGAACGACACGGACTGCGCGAATTCTTGCCTTGTCGACATCTTGGCCACTTCCCCGTCCACGACCACAGGAACGTATTCCAGAAGCTGTCTTCTCCGTGACCATTCATCGTTAGAGGTGGATAGGACGCGGTCTCGGAATTTGAGGACATTCTGCACAACAGCCCGTCCGGACGCCTTCATGCTCTGGCCCGCCCCCTGCGCTCGCAACAGTGAAGCCACGTATGACGGTTTACGTTCCTCCCCCCACAAGAGAAACGGATCGTCGAAATTCCTACGGACAAAGTCCTGGAGATTCCTAGCGAAGACTCCCATAGTGGGGACTTGAGGCAACCCAAGAAACTTCTTGAACGCGAGAGTGGCCTCCTCCGTGAAGATCAAGCCGATTGAATGAATCCACACGGCTCCCGCAGAAACCTCATCCATGAACGCGAGGATATCTCCCTCAAGTTCCCCTCCATGCCTCTTGCATTCGATTGTCTCTAGCAGGTGGTACAGAGACAAAACGAGTTGGACCTTTCCCATGCCGATCAGCTCTACGAGCCGAGTCCGATCAGCCTCAAAATCGCGCCGCTTCTTCACGAGGTTTGACAGATGTGATTGGTCCAAGTACAGCAATAGTCGGTCGTTACTCATAACTGTCGCCGCTGGCGCACGGGCAGCCCTGGGGTGTTCCTTCTCCCTGGCTTGTCCATTGCCACCTTCACATTACGACATTACGAGTGAATCAGCTTCCGTGCGAGGAGCCATCGGACCAGCCGCGCATATGGGCACTTGGCCAGGTGTTTTTCTAGTGGCCTGTAGCCTTCAAAGTCCTGGTCAGCTTCACAGAAGATGCAAGCGCCGTGCGCCAATGCGCCTGCACGAATCAGATCCCGTAAGACGCCAATCAGCTCGTCCGCTTCACCGACGCTCCGAATCCCCAGCGCCTCCAACTTTGGCCCGCACCGACACTTCATCGACTCCTCCAATCGTGAACTACTGAAATCGTACCGATTCCCTTCACGCTGTCGATTGTCCAACGCCTCGGCGTTTTGTGTATCGAGGAAATCCGCATGCGACCGCAGGCACAGAGAAAGATGGGCTTTTACCCGACGCCCCCCTCGGTCATGGCGCGCCTGACGCGCCACCTCTCGTTCTTTTCAGGCCTGACGTACTCGGCGCTCGACCCCTGCTGCGGCGACGGCGCCGCGCTCGCCGCGCTCTGTCCGAGCAGCAACCTCCTGCATCGGTGCGGGATCGAGCCGGATGCGGAGCGGGCCAAGCAGGCCGGCTCCCGTCTGGATCAGGTTGTCCATGCGCCTCTGGAAGGCGTTGGGCTTCCAGAGCGCGCGTTCTCGATCTTGTTCCTGAATCCGCCTTACGGTGACGAGACCCACGAAAGCATGCCGATGCGCTACGAGCTCTCGTTCCTGAGCAAGACGCTTCCCGCGCTCGCCGAGGGCGGGGTCCTCATCTACGTCATCCCCAAGACCCGCTTTTCCGAGCCGGTGTGCCGCCTGCTCTCGGAACACTGCGAGGACATCCGCCTGTTCCGGTTCCCCGATCCCGAGTACGGGCGGTTCCGCCAGCTCATCCTGCTGGCGTATCGGTCAGGTGAACGGCCTGCAACCGCCAGGACGCCCTGGGAAGAGATCCAGCGGACCGCATCCGGAACGCTCGATGTTCTCGATCCGGATCCGATCGGCCCGCTTTCTCCGGCGTCGTGCCCCAAGGTGTCCCTCTCGATCCGAGCTCACACCGAGGACGAGATGCAAAGGCTCCTCATGGGGTCGCCGCTACAGGAGCGCATTTCTCGCCTCGTTGAGATCGAGGCGGCGCACGGCCAAGGCATGACCATCATCCGCTCGCCCCTGCCGCTGCGCAGGGGGCACGTCGGGTTGATGCTCGCCGCCGGCCGGTTGAGGGGGCTCATCGGTAAAGGCGCCTCGCGGCACCTCGTCGTGGGAAAACCCGTCCGAATCAAGGAGCGCGTCGAGGAGGTCGACGAGGATGGGAACGAGATCATCCGAGAGAAGCACTCGTTCAAGGTGGTCATCAAGGTTCTGACTCCCGATGGCAAGATCAGGCTCCTTGAATGACCCGGCGCTCTACTGGCGCTTGACCGCCGATTGAATCCAACCCCTCGCCCGTCCAGCACGGAGGGGTTTGTCTCCCGCACTTTTGGGAGCGGCCATGAAACTCGTACCCGTTTCACTCTTGGCCCACCAGTCCAGGATCGACTGCCTGGCGGATCGGCTGCTCTTTCACGCCGAGGCGTCGCGGCTGTACCTCGTGAGCCTTGTCGGCGCGGACAGCGCAGTCAGGGCGATGCTTGCCGGGCTGTCGGGTCACTCGTACCTCGAAGCGAGAATCGACGGCGAGTGGACGACCATCTATCCCGACGTTCGCGGGGGCAAGTCGATCCGTGCCCGGCTCGCGGAATCCTCGATCAAGCAGGCAACGAGGTTTCGCGGGGCGGCGGGCCGGCCCGCGCACACGCTCACGCACGGCGCGTGGATTGCCGACAAGGCGCTCCCCAGCTCCGAGGAGCATGAGGAAATCTGTCTGATCGACCCTACCCCCGAACGCGTATTCTGCTTGCTCTCAAGCCGGTTCGTCGCCCCAGCTCTGCCCGAATGGACGGACTGGATCGTCTCGCGCCTCAAGGAGGACGGCCGCATGAGCGATCTTCAGGGGATCGGCACGACCGGCTGCCTCTTGCGCCTCGCCGAAGGCGAGCTTGACGAACTACTCTCCCAAGGAGTGCGCTCGGGCGCCCTGAAGTTCTGACTGACCGATCCAACCATCAGCGCAACCCCGCACGGGGTTCCAACGGATTTTTTGTCGTAATGTGTCATGAGTTCCTCTTCTTCTTCCGCCTCTCTTTCGCTGTCCAAGCTCAAGACCGTCGACGAGTACCTCACCGCGTTCGGGCCCGAACTGGCGGCCAAGGTCGATGAGCAGGTCCGGCCGCTATACGATCCGGCGTCGTCCGACGGAAAGCTCGTCCTGGACTTGCTGCGAAAGCCCTACGCAGCGCAAGCGGATTGCATCCGCGCCACGGTTCAAGCCTTGCGGGAGTTTCCTTCGGTGCTCATGGTGGGGGAGATGGGATGCGGCAAGACGCTGATGGCCGCGGCCGCGTGCGACGTCCATTTTGGCGGGCGTCCATATCGCTGTGTCATCGTGTGCCCGTCGCACCTCGCCATCAAGTGGAAGCGCGAGCTCGAAAGGACTCTCCGGGACGTTCGGACACGGATCTTCCGTTCGACGTCGGATCTCCTGGAGAATCGCGAGGCCCTCCGAAAGCGGCCCGCAGTAAAGGAGTTCTGGATCATTTCCAAGGACCGCTGCAAGCTCGGCGGATTCTGGAAGCCGGTCTATTACAAGCGGCTGGGCGGAAAGGTCTGCTGCGTGGACTGTGGTCTGGAGGTCCGCGACGAATACGGAAACGCGCGCGGCGAATCGTACCTCGCCCGCACAAAGCGGGTGTGCCACGATCCCAAATGCGCGGCGCCTCTCTGGGGAGTCGATCCAAAGCGGTCTCGGCGGTACGCGCCCGTCGATTTCATCAAGCGTTACCTTCCCGACTCGTTCCAGTTCGCGATCTTTGACGAAGTCCACCAACTCAAGGGCGGCAAGACCGCCCAGGGGAACATGCTCGGGACGCTGCGCGCGGTGACGCCCACGTCGCTGATGCTTACGGGCACGCTGGCGGGCGGCTATGCGACCGACGTTTTCCACCTGCTCTTTCGGACGAACCCCGCCCCCCTGCGGCGCGAGGGGTTCGAGTTCCACTCGCCGGCGCCGTTCCTGGAAAAGTACGGTGTCGTCGAGCACATCTTCCGGCGCAAGGCGGACGAACTGGTCAACGAAAGATCTCGCGGCTCCAAGGAGAGCAAGAGCACCCGAGTGCGCCCGGGCATCTCGCCAGCCGTGTTCTCGAACCAGCTCGTGGATCGGTCGGTATTCATTCAGCTCGAAGACCTCAAGGCAGACCTGCCTCCTCTCAAGGAGAGGGTCGTGGGGCTTTACATGGACGCCCCGCTGCGCAAGGCGTATGAGACGCTGGAGAAGGAGATAAAGGACGCCCTGGAAAAGGCCTTGGCTTCCGGGAGCCAGCATCTTCTCTCTACGTACCTGAACGTCCTGCTGCGGTACCCGGATCATCCGTTCGGGTTCGAACCGATCGAGGACGCCAAGCAGGGCGAGGTGATCGCGGTTCCCGAGGAGCTGTCCCGGGAGGCGATCTACCGCAAGGAGGACGTGCTCGTCAGGACCGTTCTCTCGGAATTGCGCGCCAACCGCAAGGTCTGGATCTACGCGGTGTATACCGCCTCGCGGGACATAACCCCGCGAATCGTGGAGGTCTTGGCCCGCAAGGGGGTCAAGGCCCAGGTCCTGCGCTCCTCGGTCACGCCGGAAAAGCGCGAAGAGTGGATCGAGCGCAACAAGGGAAAGACGGACGTCATCATCTCCCACCCCAAGCTGGTCGAGGTGGGGATGGATCTCATCGAATTCCCCACGCTGGTCTTTTACGAGACCGGCTATTCGATCTACACGCTGCGCCAAGCCTCCCGCCGGAGCTGGCGGATCGGCCAGACGCGCCCGGTCAAGATCGTGTACCTGTACTACAAGCACACAATCCAGCAGGCCGCGATGGACCTGATGGGCCGCAAGCTCGCCGCGAGCCTGGCGCTGGAGGGTTCCTTCTCCTCCGAGGGCCTCGCCGCGATGAGTCAGGGCGAGGACATGATGACTGCGTTGGCCCGCTCCGTCGTCAAGGGCCTGCGCGACTATCAGGGGATCGAGACCTACTGGAAAAAGGCCCAGTCCGAAGGGGAGGAGGAAGAGAATCCGCCGGCTGCGACTCCAGGCGAGGCTCCCGTCTTCGAGCAGCCTGAGCAGCCGACCGTGATAACTCCCCTCATATTCACGCCATCACGGCCGATCCGGCGACGGCCGACGGCTTCGGACAACCCCGGGCAGTTGCGGCTCTTCTGAGCTGCTCACCTCCCCGACTCAACGCGCACGCCGCGTTACCAGAATTCTGGTGCATCCATGAACCCCCTCGATCCGATTCCGTTCCTGGACGCGCTCTTCAAGGAGGCCCCGGCAGGGCATTTCCTGGAGCTGCGCGCATACACCAATCCGGATCTCTTCGGCCACAAGCGAATCCACCGCGAGTTCATCAAGCTCCCGGTCAACCCGAACCGGGTGCATCGGTTCATCGACCGGCACGAGGGCGAGTGGCACATTGCGTTCTCCTGCGCGCCTCGCAGCGAGGCGCGCGGAAAGGAAGACGCCGTTGGAGTGCTCACCGCTCTCTGGGCCGAAATCGACTTCAAGCAGTACCCCCACCTTCACCCCCAGGAGATCTACGACGGGTGGAACGGTTTCCAGCCCCAGCCCACGTTCCTCAACTTTTCCGGCCACGGGCTTCACGGCTACTGGCTTCTGGACGCTCCTGCAGAGATCCACGGCAGGCCGGAGGAGTTTCGGCAGATTCTCAAGGGCCTGCAGACGGCGCTTTTGGGGGACACGCAGAACTATGATCTCTCGCGTCTCTTTCGGCTGCCGGGAACCTACAACGTCAAGGACCCCAGGCACCGGAAGCGTTGCCGCGTGGTCCGGGTTCGGGACGTTCGGTATCCGCCGAACGTCTTTGCGAGGTTTAAGCCTCCCGAACCCACGCCACATGACCGCGTGCTTCTTCCGGCTGGTGTGTCGCCCCAGGTAGACCGCGTGCTCGCGCTCGTTCGGTCGTCATGGACCGAGGGGCGTCGTCACCGGCTGGCGCTGGGCCTCGCCGGATATCTGCGCAAGGCCGGCTGGAGCGAGGCCCGGGCGCGCGCCGAAATCGAGGCGATCTGCGCACAAAAGGGCGACGCGGACCTGGACGACCGGCGCAACTGCGTGCGCGACACGTTCAAGTGTCCGCTCCAAAGCGTCAGCGGGATAACGCTGATTAATGCCTGGATGTGACCCCAACTGGGCCCCCAAAAGGATCAACGCCGCGAGCGTTTCCAATCCCTTTCAGGGTCCAACATGAAAGCCAAGGTTTCCACACGCGATTTCTCCAAGCTGCTCTCTCTGGCGTCGTCGGTCTCCCCTCGCAAGCCCACAATTCCCGCACTCGGCATGGCCCGACTTCAGGTAAAGGTCGACGCCGGTCAGACGACCCTCCAGGTCCAGGCAACCGACCTGGAAATGGCGGTGGTCACGTCGATCCCCTGCGAAGAGGCCCAGCCCGGTTCCTGCGCCGCTCCGGCGCACTTGCTCGCCGAAATCGCCAAGGCAATCTCGGACGAACTCATCACGCTGTCCCTCAAAAAGCAAACTCTCCTGATCTCGTGCGCCGACGGACAATTCAAGACCGTTCAGGGCGACGAGTCGGACTTTCCCGCGTTTCCCGAGCTCAAGGCGGAATCGACCATCCTGCTGCCGCACAAGGACCTGATGGAGTTGGTCCGGCTCACCTCGTTCGCCGTCTCAACCGATGCGGTCCGTTATGCCTTGACCGGGGTCCTCGTCGAGCTCGATGAGGGCTCGTGCAACGTCGTCGCATCGGACGGCAGGCGGCTGGCGTGGGCCTCTCGCAAGCTCGAGGTGGACGCGAGCAAGGTCAAGGTCATTTTGCCTCCGCGGGTCCTGGACCTGTGCGGACAGCTCTTTGAACCCGAGGCGATGCTCATCGTCTCGATCTCCGAGTCGGCCGTCAGCATCACCGACGGATCCTCGTCGATCCATTCCAGAGTGGTGGATGGGGAATTCCCCGACTATCGCGCCGTGGTTCCAAAGGACAAGGCGCTGACAAACAAGGTCAAGGTGTCGGCCGGGCCGCTGCGGGAATCCCTGCGCCGGGTCTCGCTCATGACGAGCGACCGCGCGCCGGCGGTCAAAATGACGCTGGGCAAGAAACGGTTGGTACTGTCAAGCCGCTCCCCCGAAATCGGCGAGGGCGAGGAGTCGATTCCCGCCGAATGCGAGGAGAACGGATTCTCCGTTGTCTTCAACCCGAGGTACCTCATCGAGTATCTCAAGGCGAACCCCGGCGAAGAGGTCGAGATCGGCTGCAGCACGCCCCAGGCTGCGGCGCGTATCACGACCGGCAGCAATGGCCACGTCTACGTGTTGATGCCGCTGGCGATGGAGGCATGAAGAACATCAACCCCGGCCGGACGTAGCTCCGGCCGGGGCGTACCTCCATCCTCCGTCGATCTTCCAAATTTGTTGGCGCTGACCATGAAGCACCGGTCCGGGTTCGATCTACGCCGGTGGCGGGGGCCCGGTACACGGTCAAAAAGACAATTTTCCGGCGGTCGTGGCCGTCCCGTTTACGCTGTCGCGTGTGGGACGGGCCTACGTACCGGCGGTGTAGCGACTGGCCCACTTTGTAACGCAAAAGCAAAATCCGCGTCGACAGCCTCTCCCCGCCGAGGGCGTGGACCCTGTCCCGCTGGCCTTCGTCTATCAAGGAAGGGCGCTGGTTCCCAAGGGGTAGGTAGGGCCCCGCAAGGTAAAAACCCCCATCGCGATCGCCGCGGGCCGGCTGCAATGGCGGCTCTACGACCTGGTGATGGGCCGGATCGCTCACCCGCTGAATCGGGCGCTGGGGCGGCACGTGGGTCTGCACTTGGAGGACCTCTTCACGTTCCTGAGGCGGCCCGGGATCGAGGCGACCAGCCGGCCCGCCGACCAGGCGATGCGTCGACTGATCGCCAACCGCAAGGTCTTCGGGGGAAACCGGGAGTGGACAGGCGCGCGCGCGTTGGAGCGGATCGGCAGCGTGGCGGCGACCTGCCGCCAGCGCGGCGTCGAATTCCTCAGCTATCTGGGCCCGGTCTTGCGCGCGCCTCCGCCCCGCCGCGACCATGTCGCGTGCCGCCTGCTTCATCTCCCACTCCCGCCGTAACCCATTCCCCATTCCCCATTCCCCGGAGGCGCTAAACAGTTACAAGAAGCATAGGGTCGTTGACCTTACTTGCCTTAAAGAAGACCTCTTGATAAGCTCTGACTGCATAATTGATGGAATCGACCGGTATGACTTGTAGGATGGTCCTCTCAATCGTCAGCGTGTTCGGGATTGTTCTGCTCGGCAGCTGTAATGATCCCGAGACCGCTAAAAAGGCTCAAGTATTCATTTACGTATCTGAGGGCGAAAGCGAGCCAACCGCGATCGCAATCGACGCCTCAGAGTCCGAACCGCAGATTCGAGACCGAACCCAAGAAGCCCTTTCTAGCATCTTCAAGGATCCGGGTAATATCAATTCCCAACGCGTCATGGGCTCATGGAGCTGCGGTTTCGGGCCGATCGAAGAATTTAAGAAAATGTCAACTGAAGACGGGGGCACGCAGAAGTGGGCTTGGACATTCAAGTTTCGCACTTACCGATTTGTTGTGTTTCCTGACGGGTATGTTGTGGAAAGCAGAATGGGGGATAAGGATCCGTGGGAGAATTACTATCCGATACACCGAGACATGAAGGCGAAACGCGACGAATCGAAGCTGAATTGGATCCGAGACTACGTGCTCGACGAACTCCACAAGAAAATCATGGAACTCAAGAGCGCCAAGCGGGCACATGAGTAAGGCCAAGGCAACAACCGCCAACCTCAAAATCTGTCTTCGTCGGCATGCATGCTTGCTGGTGTTTGGAAAGGCAACTCCTCAGTAGCTCATAGCTACCTGATATTCCACCGCCTGCGTGTACGTATGAGGGCATCCTCCGATTTGATGAAGTTCAATGCGAGGAAGAGATCGTCGAACCACCCTGCATGTCGCTTCTCGATGAGTTCGTCGCCTTCCCATCGCACTTTCCAAAGTCCTGTGCTTCGGCTGAAGTCATCGGTAGGGTCGAAATCAAGGAACTCCCACCAATGGACGAAGTACCTGCAAAAGCGCCGATCACTGGTCCCTTCGACCCACCAGTCCTCGAGAATCTCACCTCCTCTTCGCAATGTTTGCGTCAGCGTGAACTTCTTCCCGCCCACTTCAACTGTCTGTTGACGCACCGCTCCCAATCCTTCCTCGCGAGGCGGAGGAGAATCGTATGTTGCCTCCACAATCTCCGTCAGGCGCTCCTTTAGACCAGCGGCAGGCAGGCAGGGACAGCATTCGATCGCCTGTTCCCACACCCATACCGGCCTTTGCCTGATTAGAGCCGACAACTCGTCAACCTTCCAGACGAACTCCCACGACTCCCCCTTGCCAACGGCTGTTGCCTCTGTCCGTTCAAACGAAGCCGAAAACTTAGACTCGAGGGGTATTTTGGGGATGTTACCGGTAGATGAAATCTCATAGCCTATTGTAACGGAAGTTTCTGTTACGTTCTCAACGGTAGCCGCCAGTCGGTATGTTCCCGACTCGACCCATTTGAGTCGCTTTATGTAACTGAAAATGAAGGTCTTGACTCGATCCCGAGTCCCGACCAGGGCGCATCCAACGCCATGCGCGCAACGGGGCCCCCTGGGTTCAGGAGGGGGCAGCGGAATCTCTGGTCTTGGTGGTTGGACGACCACAGTTTCCCCTGGAAACCTCAAAGGCTGGATTCCCTCCTGAGTTACAAACGGAGACGTCGGCGGAACGGCCAATCGCGTCATACCCGGAATCGAAGGCTGAGGAGCAACGGGGTGGATGACCACCTCATCGGGATTCTGTGCAGGTGAACCGAATCGCGGCATCACGTCCTCACAAAAAAAGCGACCGCTTCCCTGGAGAGTTGCGATCAACAAATCGTTTCACCCGCCCTCATATCTAAACATCCTCCGGGGTTTGGAATTCATTGGCGGGGATGGGTCCCACTCCTCCGATCCCACCCGTCGCACCAATCGTAGCTGCCGGTCCACGCATGGCGAGTTCACGAGTAGCTCCCTCGGCAGGAAACGGAGGGATACCAGCAGGCGCCAGCGCTCCAATTCCCGCAATCGCAGTCATGTCAACTCTCTCCGCTTCAGCATCCTCGCACCGTTCGCCGCAGCATTGGAAAAAGAAGGACACGTTCACCACGGGGAGATCACGGAGAGGAACCCTGGCGATCCTCGAGGCCGCTATTGAATCCGCCGGGAACCGAAAATCGAGTGCCGTATCCCGCATGTAGAACGAACCATTAGGACTGCGGTTCGCCATGAGCGCCCCCTTCAATGCAAAAGATGACGGCGTCTACCCCCGTTCATTGCATCCCTTACCCCAGGTGCCATCGACGATTCCGAACCGTCCTATCTCGACTCCGTTGAGGTTGGCGACCGGCCTGGAATCTGCTTGAAGAACGCGGAACTGGGACATATTCATAAATACATGCCGTTGAAGACGCTGCCCATCGGACCTCCGAAGTCGGGGGTCATTTCTGGGCCGCCCATGCCGAAACTGGGCTGGCATCCTGAGCACTGTCTGGCCATGTCCATCCTCCTCAAAAGTGGCAGCCCCACCACCTACGGGGCGGGTGTCGTCGGCGTAATCGGCCGCGTGAAATGCGCCGTAACAAGCCGTCCTTTGCCTTTGCTCGCCTCGCCGTTAATGATGATCCCGCCGTCCGCCGGTCCGGGAGGAATGAAATTCTTCAGATACGCTCCAGCGCATTCGGTCATCACGGCGAACGCGATCGGGGTGTAGACCGCCTTGACCACATGCGTCAATTTCTCCTTCTGGGTCTCCCTGACGATGTGAATCTGTCGTCCAAGATCCGAGGGCGTGAAGTACGCGGCGCCGCCCCATCCGGGGGAGATCACGGCGAGATCCGTTGCGAACACTTCTCCCTGGTTCATGCGGCGCACTATTTCGGTGGGATGCGCGCGAAATCTCGGGCCTATGGGGAACACGATTATATCGCCGCAGCCGACAGGCTCCGGGATTTCCACATCCTTGTGATGCTTCTCCCATTCCTTCTTCGCCTTGTCCTTCTCGGTCTTGGTTCCGAACGGGAAGACCAGAACCTGCTGGTAATCCCAGGTGTCCACCAACGCGAAACGCGCTCCCAGATACTTGAGGACTTGAACATCCCGTTTCATCCCATCGGCGCAGCATACCTTGACGTGCATCATGTCCGGGGTGACACCTTCGGCGAACAGCGCGTCGAGGATCGCCTTCCGAGCCAGGAAGTTTCCGAGGATCACGTTGCAAAGGTTGTTTCCGAAGGTGACCATGCTGACGATCTCGGTCAGGACATTTTTCGTCAGGGGGCAGAAATGGAAATCCTTGATCTTGTCCTCAGGGAGCTGATTCCGGATTCCCAGTATGTGCCCGCCAGCACCGGAGCCATCCTGCGTGTCCTGAGAAATGGCGTACAGGTTCTGCTTCACGCCGGTGAGAATCTGAAGGAGATTTTGGTCCACGCACATCGACCTCGTGTCCTGGTTGAAATTCGTGACCTGTTTCTCGGCAACGTACTCGCCGAACGGAATCGTCCGCGTTTCGATCGGCAGCTGGGTTCGGTTCTGGAACTCATCGCAATCCTTGAACGCTTGGCCGAATTGATCCAACGATATATTGAACCGCTCAATCTCCAGCGGGTTGCCGAAGGCCGGAAAGATCGGAATAACATCGAAGTTTTGGATGGGAAATGGATTGCGTTCGAACGGTCCCGGGAACTTGGCGGGGTTAACGAACTGGCTGCCTTCTGGTCCAATGATTCCCACGGCGTCCTCCTACCCAAAACAATCGAAACTGTTCGTGCGTTCCCCAGCTTCTTCACCCGCGTTCACGTCGGCCTCCTTGCTGAAGAACATCATTCCTTCTGACGCAAAACCTACCGGGAAGTGTGGCACCATGACATCGATCGGGAAAATCTTTTTTTACTGGTCAGACGGAGGGGACAAGGTGGGGTACAAATTGCAAATGAAAATCGGGTGCTATCACCCATTTGGACGACGTGTGCGGGGGGCAGCCGAAAGTAGGTACATGCGCGTACCCAATTGGAGACACCAGATTCTCCCCCTTGTACCCACCCCCCTCGGAGGCCTCAAGGGGTAGTCATACTCGCAGGTTCCTCGAGAACCGGCTCCTCGCCCTCCACCCACCGGGCGGCGAATTGGACGAGTTGGGTCGTCCTGCGGTAGCCCAGCTTCTTCTTGATCCGTTTTCTGTGGGTCCTGATCGTAGCGGGGCTAAGTTTCATCCTCGTGGCGATTTCTTTTGGCGGCAGCCCCCGCCCGAGCAACCCGAAAATCTCGAACTCGCGATCAGAAAGCAGATCGACATCTCTTTCAACGCGACCGGGTTCGTTTTCAAGGTGGCATCGCCGGATGGATTCCTTGACGCTCCGAAGCGTCTGCTCCTTGAAGTAGAGCCTGCCCTGCAGGACCGTCCGAATGACCGCGCGCGTCTCCTCGAGTCCTGCGCCCTTTTCCAGAAAACCGTGCGCGCCCGCTCTGTAGGCCCGGACTCCGTATCGCTCCTCATCGTAGCCGGAATAGATGAGCACTGCCGTCCCTGGAAAAAGCCGCAGAATCTCCTTGGTCAGCTCGATACCACCCCTCCCGTCCAGCTTCAAGTCGACCAGAACCAAGTCCGGACGCCTGCGCTTGATCTCAGGCAGAGCGTCGAAATACTCCTTGACCCCTCCGCAGTATTCGAGATCGTCCTGGCCCGCGAGAATGATCTCGAAGCTCAGCCGAATGCCGTCGTGATCGTCCACAACGAACACCTTCCTGGGACGCCTTTGGGCGACGCCGTTCACCTTCACCCGACCCTCCTTCAAACGGCTCCGACTCCCTGATCTTTGAAAGAGCATCCTTGGACCAGCCCACAAGGTCAACAGTCAAGTGCGATCTCCGAACAGACGCCGGCGAACAAAAGGCTGCAGACTATGAGTCACCCATGAGTCATGTAGAAATTGACCCCGTCTTCCACTTTGGTATCTGGGTCTCGCGGCGTTCCACGCCGCCACCGCGCTGTGCAAGGAACTACTCGAAAACCTGCAAAGGGTGCCCGTCCTTCCAGGGCATCGAGATGAACGGCGAAACGCTCCGCCGGACCATCCCGAAGTGTGCCATTACAGGAGGCTTCCTTCCGTGCCCCATCCAATCTCAACGGGCGGTTCTGGGAAACACAGGCGCCAGATATTGCTTTGGCGAGCTGCGACAACCGAGGGATCCTCATGGGACCAAGCGTCCTGATCCGTAGCTGAACCGAGGTCGCCAATCATTGGGACGAGTGTCTGGCCGACCTCTTGATCATGCACAATTACGACGACGAGGCGATTGTGGAGCTGCCCATCAGCAGTCGTAGCCGCAAGTGTGGTTGATAAAGGTGTCAACCCAGCCGACTGGTGGGTTCCGGGAATGCGAAGTTAAGTCTCACAGGCGGTCGAGCAGCCTGGACGCCTTCACGCCCAGCGCCCTGGCGAGCTTCAGGACGCTCAGGATCGAGGCGTTGCGGGCTCCGCGCTCGACGTGGCTGACAAACGTCCGGTCCAACCTCGACTCCAGCGCCAGATCTTCCTGGGACAGGCCACTTCGCTTCCTCAGCTCGCGGACGCGCCGGCCGAACTTTTTCAGCGCCTGCATGTCTTCCTTGGCCATGGCCCACGATTGTCCGGGCTGTTGACTGTCCGTCTACGGTGTTTAAGTCACATCCCGCGAGGCCGTGATATGATGGTGAAAAGAAACGGATCGACTGAGCGATGGGCGCCCCTCGCAGGGGCATTCCGGAGGACACGCCGTTGTCGACAAAGCGAAACACGCCAAGCGGCTGGGCAGGATGGAGGAAGCTTGCCCGGGATCTCGACTCGATCATCGGGGAGCTCCAGGATCTGCGAGAAAAGCTCAAAGCTGGGCCAAATCCTCCGCTCGACGCTGCCCTTCACCAAGGGCTGATCGATGCAGCGCTGGAGGTACTCGTCAGGGCGCGCAAGAGCGCGTCTCTTGTTGGAATCTGTGAACGAAACGTAGCGGGGTCACCCTCTGGTGGCGAGGGCATCGTCTCGAATCGCTAACTCGCCGAACCACGGCGACTCGCTCTCCGTAGCAACCCCCTCCAATCCACTGTGACCCGTTCTGTTCTCCACCTTGGGTCACTCACTGATTGAATGCCCCTCGAAAAGTTCATTTGCCCCTTCCCGATAGGGCCACCTCGAGCGGATAGGCGAATAGAGGGAGAAAAAGGAGTCGCTGATGCACATGCTACCCGCCGCCGCAAACCGCACCGGGACCCTGGCGCTGCTAATCCTGCTCGTTTTGACCGCCACGCCCGCCTGGGCCCAGGATTCGGCCCAAATGCAGGAGGCAAACGAACAGGCCGGGGGGGTCTTTGGTTTTATCCTCAAGACGCTGGTCATGTGGATTTTCCCGGCGATGGGGCTGCTGTGTGCCCTCTACGGCCTGGGCCGGGGGATGCGCCGCGGCGAATGGGACTTTTTTGCCATGTGCCTGATCGCGGCGATCCTCATCGCCCTGACCCCCACCGTCCTGGAGAAGGTCATGGGCCTGGATTTCTCCAAGATGATGCGCTGATCGGAGAAGAACTGATGCACCTGACGAGCCCGACTAAGAAGCTTCCGGGGTCATCCTCTTCTTCTTGCCCTCCAGGGTTCGCCTGGCCACACCGACTGATCGCCGCCGGTGTGGCAGGCGAGCTCCTGATTTGCGCCCTGCTGATCTTCGGGGCATGCCCCGAGTGCGACTCGCCCCTGCGGGCGACGCTCTCGCTGTTCGGCGCAATCTTCTACGCCGCCACGCTCGTTCTCACGCTTACGGTTCGGGGCTCGGCCCTGTTCTGGGCGGTCTCGATCGCGTTCGCCGTTCACGCCGGGTTGGGCATGCTGATGATCTACTACGGCATCGGCTGCTGGCTGTGCATCGCGGCGGCCCTTCTCGCGCTCGTCAACTTTATCCTTGCATGCTCCATCGATCCCACGTGCCTCAAGCGCTTTGCGATCACCTTTCCGCCGGCGTTCCTCGCTCTAGGGTTCCTGTCCCTCTCGGCCGCCGCTCGCGCCGAAGGATGGGAGATTGGGATTCGACCGGCTTCGCTGCCCAGCCCAGCTCAGCTTGACTCTGGCGCGGTGTCGATCACCGTCTTCGAAGTTCCCAACTGCCCCTATTGCAGGCGGCTCAAGGAGGAGATCCTTCCCCTCCTGGATGACGCCTCGGTAAGAGTCCGATTCATGGACGCAGGCCTCTTCGATCTGATCGACCGGGTTCCGTTCATCGTCGTCAAGAGCGGCTCGGGTCGCCGCCGCGTCATCGAAGGGCTCCCGACGATCGAGATCCTTCGGTCGACCATCGACCATGTTCGGGGGAAAGTGCAATGAAATTGTTCTCGATCCTCACCGCTTGCCTTTTGATCGCCCCCGCCATTGGACAGGACGGCCAACACCCCGTCTCCAACGGCGACATTCAGAAGCAAAAGCTGAGCGGCACCAGCCGCGTTCACGAGTTCTCGCCCGGTCAGAGCATCCAGGTCGCCGTCCCCTATTCTTCGCGGGCGTCGCTTGTAACCTGCGTGAGCTTTCCCGAAAAGAGCATCCGGTCCATCGTCGCGGCATGGACCGAATCCAACGTCTCCCTGGAACACACCGGGGGCAATCTCTTCATCAAGCTACTTCAGGAGCGCGAGGGCCACATCGACGTCGTCGGCGGCTCGGGACGGCTCTACCGGCTCTATGTAAAGCCCGCGACCGCCGGCCCGTATGACGAAAGCCTTCAGATTACGCTGTCCGAGGAATCCGATCGCAAGAAGGACCAGGGAAAACCCTCATCGCAAGTCAGGTCCGTCGCCCTGGACCTCATACTGGCGATGCGCCGCGGCGAACTGCCCGAGGGGGCGCTCATCTCGTCGGGGCCGGACCATGCGGTGCAGGCGAGCGTACATGCGGAGATGTTCATCCGACTGGTCTACGAACTGGACGGCTTTGTCGGCTATGTGATCGAGCTGAAGAACCGCTCTGAAACCGAGATTTCGCTCGACCTGTCCCGGTACCAGGGCGAAGAGCTTCTGTTGATCGGCGCCAGGGAAATGTCCGTCAAATCCGGCGCGTCGACCCTGCTTTACCTCGTTTTTTCCGAGGCGCAGTAATGTCCGCTACCACCACGGGCTTCAAGGCAATGCTCTTCCGCATGTGGAGCAACAAGTGGCTGCGCTACGTCGCGATCATCTTCATGCTCTTGACGGCGCTTCTGGTCATGGCCTCGCTCTCCGCGCCCCGGTCAAAGGACAAGTTGCCGCGCCCGGACTTTGACCCGAAAGCCGGGGACGCCGGACGCTTTGACGACGCGGTCCCGTCGGCCCTGGAGATCCGGGCATTCGCCAACTCGTTCTCATCCGAGATCATTTTGCAGCGCGACCGCGTTTCCAAGCTCGGCGTCCAGGTCGATTCCCTGAGCAAGAGGATCGATGAGATTCACACGCTAAATCGCCAGCTCGTTGAGGTGGTTCAACTCTTGCAGCAGGAGGTTGGTGGTGGCCGCGACCGTCGGCCCGCTCCCGAGAACGGCAAGCAGCAGCAGCAGCAGGGTTCAAACGGCGGCCCCGAGGTCTTTGAAACCTCCAGGCTTCGTACCCTCGTTGTGGACGCCACTGCAAAAGGCCAAGTTGGCGACACACGGCGCATGGTCCGCGTTCCGGCCGGGTCATTCGCCTCTTGCACCCTTCTCACGGGAATCTACGCCCCGACGACCGGCGAGCCGCTCCCGGTCCTGCTGCGGGTGGACGAACTGGCCATTGGGCCCAACAAGACCCGCGTGCCGATCCGCGGCGCATTTCTCGTCGGCAAGGCGCAGGGCGACGCCAACTCGCACCGGGCGATCGTGCAGCTCGTCGCCCTCTCGCTCGTGCTTGCGGACGGATCGGCCATCGAGGTTCCGGTCAACGGGTACATCGCCGACCAGGACGGAGTCCAAGGGGCGCGCGGAAGCTACGTATACCGCGTCGGCGAGATTGCCGGACACGCCTCGCTCGCGGCCGGGTTGGAAGGGCTCTCCGAGACCTTCCGAGCCATTAACAGCACGCGCATCGTAAATCCCCTGGGCGGCGTGACCGATCAGATAAAACCGGAGAGCGCCCTGAAGGTTGTCGGCGTCTCCTCGGCAAGCAAGGCGCTTTCGCGCCTCTCCGAGGTTTTCACAAAGCGCTTGGACGAAGTCGTCCCGGCAATCCACGTCGTCAACGGCGGCCGAGTAACGGCGGTGTTCCTCCAGTCGGTGACGCTTGACGGATTCGAATTGGAGCAAGCTCATGAACAGCAAGGCCAGACCCAGAAATCTCCCTATGTCGGCCTGGACGCGCATCGCTAAGTGCGTGCCCCTCGCGCTCGCCGCTCTCCTCGCCGGCTGCGCGGGGCACTCGGGACTCGAAGAGGGGAGCGACGTCCACTCGGCTTACGCCGCGGGTCGCAAGCCGACGCTTTACATCCAGGACGCAAAGAGCCCGATCGCCAGAGACAAGATTGTCCCCGTCATCACGGCGCCCGAAGTCTTCGCCCTGTACGTGCCCGGGCATGTGGACCGGGACCGCGACATGTACGTCGGTGAGCACTGGCTGTTCGTCAAGATGCGCGAGTCCAATTGGAATTTACCAAATGGGGATTCCGCTGAAACTTCGAAAAAACCTGTCACGTCGAAGGGGGTTGCGGCCATAAGCGTATTGAGGCTCGCGGTGCCCCGAGTCGAGGGCGTGGGCCGAATTCTGGTGCCTCATGAAAAGGCGAAATGGGAGTACATCAATGGCAACAACAAATAGGCGCGGCGGCTCGGGAACCCCTTCCGTGGCCACATTCCTGCTCTATGAAGATTTTCAACCTTCAGACCGGCTATTCGTCCAGTCCGATGGCAGCTTGAGCATCATCTGGGAGGTTGGCCAGATCCCCGCAGAGAGCCTCGATACCGACGGTCTGGGCAGGATCTCCGAGGTCATATCCTCGGCGCTCCGGCGAGTGCCCGAGGGGTTCCAGGGGCAGGTGCTATACCATTCCTGTCGCGACATGGCAGAGTCGGTCCGGCGCTGGTCCGAAGAGGCCCGCTCGGACGGCATCTTCGAGGCGCTCACGCTGGCCCGATCGCGCAAGACCCAAGATGTCTCGCTTCCCGATGTCGTGGGCGATTTCGTGGCCAAGCGTATCCGAGTGTACATGTCGCTCAAGCGAGCTGTCGACTGGAAGAGCCCTGGGTTCTCCCAGCGCCTGCGGGCGCTCTTCGCGGGCGAAGACGTCCTGAAAGAGCCCCTCTACGACCGGTTCGAGCGCCGCCGATCCGAGCTTCTTCAGGTGGCCCGACAGATCGAGGCGTCGTTCGGCCAGCTCGGCGTCACTCCCCGGCGCCTGGACCCTGACGGCCTCCTGACGCTCGTTCACGAGCTTCTCAACCCCGAGCGCAGCCGCCTGGCGCACCGGCCGCCCAAGGACGACGGGACGAGGCCCCTTGCAAGCTGCATCAGTCTTCCCCAGTTCGATTGGGACAAGTCGACCGGGGACGTGCGCATGGACGGGTATCTGCATCGGGTCCTGACGGTGACGGACCTGCCGGAAGAGTCATTCTCCGGGATGCTCTCCCTTGAGACGCACGGACGAGCGGTGCTTGACGCGACGCCCGAGCTCGTCGTCAGCATGAACGTCCAGTTCCTCGATCAGCCTTCCGAACGCCGCCGGCTCAAGACAAGAAAGCGCCTCGTGTTCTCACAGATGGGCAGCCGCGACGGACAAGTCGAGGCCGGGGCGGCTCGCGAGGAGCTGGACGCGGCGTTGCACGACATGTACGTGCAGGGCGAGGTGGGCCTGCGCGCGAGGATCTGCTTTATCGTGCGTGACCGTAACGCCGACGAGCTGGACCATCGGGTGAAGGATCTGCAGGGCTCTCTCGCCTCGGTCGGCATCGAGACGGTCGAGGATCAAGCGTATGCAGGCAACCTCCTGCTTCAGGCGATGCCCCTGGCATATGTTCCAGAGACGGACGAGGCGATCAAGCGCTACCGCTGGATGGAGTCCATGAACCTGGCGCATATTCTGCCGATCTACGGGGCGTTCAAGGGCACGCCGACGCCGGACCTCTTGCTCCTGAACCGCCGGGGGGAACCGGTGACGTTTTCGCTCTTTGACAGCGAGACGGCGCCTCATGCGATCGCGGCGGGCGTGACCGGATCGGGCAAGTCGGTGTGGGGCCAGAACCTCCTCATCTCGGGCCTGCGTCGCGGGACACGGTGCTTTGTGCTGGATCGCGGCCATAGCTACCGCCGCTTGTGCGGCCTACTTGGCGGCGAGTACCTCTCGTTCGACATCAAAAGACCCGTCTGCATCAACCCATTCGGGGATTCGTGCGACCCGGAAAAGCTGGTGTTCCTTATCAACCTGGTGGGGGAGCTGGCCACTCACGGCGAGCGCGAGGTCAGCCCCAAGGAACAGGGTCTCATTACCCGAGCGATCCGCGAGGCGTACTGGGGCAAGCAGGGCAAGCCGATCGACCTGGAGGACGTCAGGCAGCATCTTCGCGCCCTGGCCGCCGAGGACCGAGCGGCCGGTGATCTTGCGCTGGCGCTGGAAGTTTTCGTGGGCCAGGGTCCGTATGCCGGATTCTTCCTGGGCCAGAACCAGCTCGCCATGGATTCTCCGCTGACCGTCTTTGAGCTGGGCGAGCTCGCCCTGCGAAAAGAGATTGCAAGCTCGCTCCTCATGGCCCTGGTCTACAACGTCACGCGCCGCTCGATGGCCGACTTGGGCGAGGAAAAGCTGCTGCTCGTGGACGAAGCCTGGACCCTGCTCAAGACGCCCAACACGGCGAAATTCCTCGAGAACGTGTTCCGCACCTTCCGCAAG
>Ga0187893_10005682_pt1 | contig 22101 bp, 15 predicted proteins | sample MA1701074metaG_FD_139574 | JGI IMG/M metagenome (GOLD analysis project Ga0187893, IMG submission 139574) | White microbial mat communities from a basaltic lava cave in the Kipuka Kanohina Cave System on the Island of Hawaii, USA - MA170107-4 metaG ...
CCGACCGGCACGCCGGCCGACCGCGCGATCTACATCAACATCGAGAGCTTCCTCGCGATCGCGCTGCACCAGGAGAAGACGGCGCAGATCAGCGCCGTGGTCGTCTCGACGCGCAACGACATCGCCACCCGCCGACTCGAGCAGCGCATCAACGGCCGCGCCGACGCGCAGGCGGTCGTCCCCGCGATGGTCGTCGGCGACCTCTTCGACACGTTCGCGCAGATCGAGGCGGTGCTGCTGGCCGTTTCGATCCTCGTCGTGGTCGTCGCGGGCGTGTCGATCCTCGTCTCGATCTACAACTCGATGAGCGAGCGCCGCCGCGCGATCGCGATCATGCGCGCGCTCGGGGCACGGCGCCTCACGGTGCTCGCGATCATCGAGATGGAGGCGATGCTCCTCTGCGCGGCGGGCGGCGCGCTCGGCATCGTCGGCGGGCACGCGCTCACGGCCGTCGCGGGCCGCTGGATCGGCGCGACCGCGGGCGTGGCCGTATCCCCCTGGGCACCGCACCCGTTCGAGGCGGCCGTCCTCGGCGGGCTCGTCGTCCTCGGGGGGCTCGTCGGCATCCTCCCCGCGCTCAAGGCGTACCGCGCCGACATCGCCGACGGGCTCACGCCGACGGCGTAGCGATGATCACGGCCGACGTCATCGTGGGCGGCTGCTTCGGCGACGAGGGCAAGGGCAAGCTCGTCGCCGCGCTCTGCCGGGACTACGACGTCGTGATGCGCGTGAACGCGTCGACCAACGCCGGCCATCGCGTGCATGACGGCACGCGCGCCTTCGTCACGCGCCAGCTCCCGAGCGTCTTCTTCCCCGAGCGCACGCTCCTCGTCATCGCCCCCGGCGCGCTCCTCAACCTGCCCGCGCTCGCCGAGGAGCTGCAGGGGCGGCCCGACCGCGACGCGCTGCGCGGGAAGGTGAAGGTCGCGTCGTCCATCTCGCTCGTGCTGCCGCCCTACATCGAGAAGGGGCAGGGCGGAATGAGCACGCTCCTCGGCAGCACGCACCAGGGCACGGGCCCGTCGGCCGTCGCCCGCGCCGCGCGGCACTCGCTCCACCTCTACGACCTCCGCGCCCCGGCGGAGGAGGTGGGCCCGAAGATCCGCCGCACGTGCCGCGAGACGCGGCCGGAGCTCGACGCGAGCGACCGATACTGCGACGAGCTCCTCGCCGGCCAGATCGACGCCCTGCGCCGCGTCGAGGAGATCGCCGGCGACTTCTGCATCGACTATACCGCGTGGCTTGCCGCGTTCGACGGGCGCGTACTGATCGAGGGCTGCAACGGCCTGCTCCTCGACAACCTGCACGGCGCGCACCCGCACGTCACGAGCACGTCGACCAACCTGGGCGCCATGCTCTCGGGCGCGCACCTCCCGCCCGCGTGCGCGCGTCGCGCGATCGTCGTCATCGCGGCGTACGCCTCGTGCCTCGGCAAGCGCCCGTTCCCGACCGAGCTGTCCTCCGCGGAGTCCGAGCACTTCCGCACGCGCTGCGACGAGGTCGATCCCGCCCAGGGCCGGCCGCGCCGGCTCGGGTGGCTCGACCTCCCCGGCCTGCGCAAGTCGCTGTCGGGCTGCGCGGGCGCCGAGGTCCACCTCAACAAGCTCGACGTGCTCTCCGGCCTCCGCACGATCCGCGTGTGCACGCGCTACGCGATCGACGGCCGCGAGTTCACCGTGATGCCGGACGATCCGCGCCTCGCCGCGCGCGCCGCGCCGCGGTACGTCGAGCTCGACGGCTGGAACGAACCGCTCGCGGACGTGCGCCGCTTCGACGACCTGCCTCCCGCCGCGCGCCGCTACGTGGAGTTCGTCGCGCGCGAGCTGGCCGCCCGCATCGCGTCGATCGGCGTCGGCCCGCGCACCGCGGACATCATTCGAACGGCAGCGACCCTTTCATGATGCCGCTGCCCGTGCCGCCGCTCGCACACCAGCAGGCACAGCCGCTGTCGACAAATCCGTCCGGGGAGGTCCCAATTCGTCGGTCCCCGGCACCCGCTGCTCGCGTCCAGCGCTTGGCACGCCAATTGCCTGTACGTCGCCGTGCGGTACATCACCCGCTGGGCGCTCAACTCCGGCCGGCTCTGGCGGAGCCCGCGCGTCACGATAGGCGCCCCCACGCTGGTCCTGGCGGGCCTCTACGTGACGCTCTACCTCGCGGGCGGGCGCCTGCCCCAGGCGGCCGTCGCCCTCGCCGGCGGCCTCCTCTGCACGTCCACGCTGGGCATGCTCCTGCTGGCGCTCCTCGAGCGCACGCGCCGCGACCAGGAGGAACTGCGCGGCCGCATCGCCCAGCTCGAGACGAGCGAGAACCGCCTGCGGCAGATCGTCGACGCCGCGCAGGACGCGTTCCTCGTCTTCGACGAGGCGGGCGTGATCGCCGAGTGGAGCGGGCGCGCCCAGGCCACCTTCGGCTGGGACCCGGCCGAGGCGGTCGGCAGGCCGCTGCACGAGACCCTGCTCGCGCACGTGTCGCGCGCGTTCCACGCGGACGAGGTCCGGCTCTTCCTCGAGGGCGGCGACGCCACCCTCCTGCGGAGGCGAAGCGACGTCGTGGCCCTCGACCGCGACGGCCGCGAGTTCCCCGCGGAACTGTCCGTGACGCCGGTCCGCGACGGCCAGAGCTGGCGCTTCTACACGTTCGTGCGCGACGTCTCCAGCCATCGCGACATCGAGGAGGCGCTCCGCAAGCGCGAAGCGCTCCTGCGCGAGGCGCAGCGGCTCGCTCAGATCGGAAGCTGGGAGTGGAACGCCGGCACCGACCGCGTCACCTGGTCGGACGGCCTCTACCGGCTCTTCGGCCTCACGCACGGCGCCCCCGCCACGTTCGATGCCTACCTGGAGCAGGTCCATGTCGACGACCGCGAACGCGTCCGCCAGACGATCGAGCGCGCGCGACGCCGGTTCGTCTCGTTCGAGCACGACTGCCGCATCGTGCGCGCCGACGGCGCCGTGCGGTGGATCCACGCCTCCGGCGAGGCGGCGCTCGACGACGACGGGAAGCTGCGCGGCCTGCGCGGCTGCTGCCAGGACATCACGCGCCGCAAGGAGGACGAGGCGGAGCTCCTCACGATGAAGTCCGCGCTCGAGAACGCCGTCGAGGGGATCTCGCGGCTCGACGCGGACGGCTGCTACGTCACCGTCAACCACGCCTACGCGCGCATGCTCGGCTACGAACCCGATCACGTCGCGGGCGCCGCGTGGGAGACGTCCGTGCACCGCGACGACCGCGAGCTGATGTCGGCCGCGTACGAGCGGATGCTCCGCGACGGGCGCGCGGAGGCGGAGGCGCGCGGCGTGCGGCGCGACGGATCGGTCATCTACATGCACGTGACGCTCATCGCGCATCGCGCCCCGACGGGCGCGCTGCTCGGCCACTACCGGTTCATGAAGGACGTCACCGAACGCCGCCGCGCCGAGGAGCAGGTCCGCCAGTCGCTCCACGAGAAGGAGGTCCTGCTCCAGGAGGTCCACCACCGCGTGAAGAACAACCTGCAGGTCATCTGCAGCCTGCTCAACCTCCAGAGTCACGCGATCGGGGACGCGTCGCTGCGCGAATGCCTGCGGGAGAGCCAGGAACGCGTGCGCTCCATGGCGCTCATCCACGAGCGGCTCTACCGGTCGAGCCAGTTCGCGCGCGTCGGCATGACGGAGTATGTCCAGAGCCTGCTGCCGTCGCTGTTCCGCTCGTACGAGGTGAACCCGAGCTCCGTCGTCGCGCGCATCGACGTCCAGGACATCGAGCTGCCGCTCGACCGCGCGGTTCCGTTCGGCCTGATCCTGAACGAGCTGATCGTCAACGCCCTGAAGCACGGCGTGCCGGCGGGCGGCGAAATCCGCATCGACTTCCACGGCGACGACGCCGGGATGTACACGCTCGAGGTCTCGGACTCCGGACCGGGCTTCCGGAGCCCGTCCGAAGCGAACGCGCCGTCGACGCTCGGAATGGAGCTCGTAACGACCCTCGCCGAACAGCTCGGGGGACGGATGACCACGGCCCCGGGCCCCGGCGCCCGCGTCCGCATCCGCTTTCCGGAGGAACCGCCATGCTCATGAGCCGCCCGTCCGCGGTCGCCGCGCTGGAGCCCCCGGCCACGCCGCGCGACCACTCCGGTGTCGCGGGGAGCGCGGGCGCCGCGGGCGTCACGCGCGGCCTCGACGGCGCCCAGCCGGCGGGGACGCCGGGCGCGGCCGGGGAGCGCACCGCGTCCATCCTCATCGTGGAGGACGAGCGGATCGTCGCCATGGACCTGCGCGTCCGCCTCACGCGCATGGGCTACACCGTCACCGGCATCGCCGGCACCGCGGAGGAGGCGCTCGCGCGCGTGGCGAACGCGCCGCCGGACCTCGTGCTGCTCGACATCTGCCTCGCCGGAAGCGCGCGCGACGGCATCTCCATCGCCGAGGAGCTGCGCGCGGGCCCCGGCCTTCCGTTCATCTACATGACCGCGTACTCCGACGCGCGCACGGTCGACCGCGCGAAGACCACCGCGCCGTTCGGCTTCATCCTGAAGCCGTTCGACGAGCGCGAGCTGCGCGCGACGATCGAGATGGCGCTCTACAAATCCAACGTCGAGCGGAAACTGCGCGAAAGCCAGGAGTGGCTCCAGACGACGCTCGCGAGCGTGGGCGACGGCGTCATCGCGACCGACGCGCGCGGGCTCGTGCGCTTCATCAACCCCGTAGCCGCCGCGCTGACCGGGTGGACCCCGGAGGACGCCGCCGGCCGGCCGATCGACGACGTGGTGCACCTCCGGCACGAGGAGCCCGCCCTCGCGCGCGCGAACCCGATCTGGACCGCGATCGAGGAGAATCGCGCGGTGCACCTGCAGACGGGCGTCGTCCTCACGTCCCGCGACGGACGCGAGACCCCGATCGAGGACAGCGCCGCCCCGATCCGCGGGCACTCCAGCCGTCCGTCGGGGGCGGTGTTCGTCCTGCGCGACGTCACGGAGCGGCGGCGGCTCGAGGCGCAGCTGGCGCAGGCCCAGAAGATGGAGGCGCTCGGCCGGCTCGCGGGCGGCATCGCCCACGACTTCAACAACATGATGACGGTGGTCATCGGGTACGGCGACCTGCTCATGGACGGCATGGCGCAGGACCATCCGCACCGCGAGAGCATCGAGCAGATGCGCCACGCGGCCGCCAACGCCGCGGCGCTCACGCAGCAGCTCCTCGCCTTCAGCCGCAAGCAGGTGCTGCGCCCGAAGATCGTCGACCTCAACGCGCTCCTCTCGAGCCTGAGCGGCATGCTCCGCCGCGTGATGCGCGAGGACATCGTGATCGACTCCGTGCTCGTGCCCGCGCTCGGCCGCGTGAAGGTCGACCCGATCCAGATGGAGCAGGTGATCCTGAACCTCGCGGCGAACGCGCGCGACGCGATGCCGACCGGCGGCCGCCTCACGCTCTCGACCGAGGACGTCGTCCTCGACGACGCGGCCGTGATCGATCACCCGGACGTGCGGCCCGGCCCGTACGTGTGCCTGGCGATCCGCGACAGCGGGAAGGGCATGGACCGGCAGACGATGGCGCGCCTCTTCGAGCCGTTCTTCACGACGAAGGCGGCCGGACACGGCACGGGTCTCGGGCTCTCGATCGTGTACGGCATCGTCAAGCAGAGCGGCGGGCACATCGCCGTCGCGAGCGAGCCGGACCGGGGCACGACGTTCCGCGTCTACCTCCCGCGCGTGGAGGAGGCCCTGCACCCGCCGCTCCAGGTGGCCGGCGCGCCGCGGGTCGACGCGCCCAGCGGCGGAGAGACGATCCTCGTGGTGGACGACAACGACTCGGTGCGCACGCTCGTCTGCGCCGTGCTCGCGCCGCGCGGCTACCGGGTGCTGGCCGCGGGAGGCCCGGCGGAGGCGCTCGCGCTCGCACGGTCGCACGCGGGGCCGATCGAACTCATGATCTCCGACGTCATCATGCCGGAGATCAGCGGACCGGCCCTCGCCGAGAAGCTCCGCGTGTTCCGCCCCGAGACGCGCGTCCTCTTCATCTCCGGCTACTCCGAGGCCGCGATCGCGCGGCAGGGCGTGCTCGCGTCCAACGCGCTGCTCCTCCAGAAGCCGTTCACGCCGGCGGACCTGGCGCGGAAGGTGCGCGGGACGCTCGCGTGATTCCTCCGGTTGTTTCCCGTCACCGGCGGTGTCTTTCTCTTTAGGGGACCGGCGGGGATTACTCCAACCTTGCGGCCTGGGGACGTGTCTGGCGTCCGGAGGGACGTGCATGCATTGCGCTCTCGTTGTGCTGCTCGCGCTCGGCGCGGCGTTCGACGACTGGTCGAAGGCGACCGCCGCGCTCCGGCGCGCGCTCTCGGGCGGCAGCGGCGAAAAGGAGATCGAGCAGGCCGTCGCGGGCGTCGCGCGCGACAACAGCGAACGCGCGGTCAGGCTGCTCGTCGCGTCGCTCGCGACCGACGACACGAAGGCGTACTGGATCGTCATCGCGGGCCTCGGCCAGGTCGGCTCGAAGGAGGCGGTCGAGGAGCTCGTCAAGCAGGTCCTCACCGTCCGGCCGCCGTCGCTCCGCCGCGACCTCATGGCCGCCGTCCAGGCCAACGGCTCCGCGTTCATCGACGACGGTCTCGCGCGCATCCTCGACGAGGGCACGGCCGACCTCCAGCTCGTCGCCATCGACGACATGCTGCGGCGCGGAAAAAAGGAGTCGATCCCCCGCTTCATCGACCTCGTGAAGAAGCATGAGTCCGCGGACAACGAGGTGAAGCGGCAGGCGCTCAAGGCGCTCCGCGCGCTGACCGGGCTCGACGTCACGAAGGCGTCCGACTGGACGTCGTGGTGGGACAGGAACAAGGACACGTTCAAGGTCGGCGGCGAGGCCGCCAGGCCATCCGCGGGCGGCGCGGGCGCCGGCACCACCGTCGTGGAGTCGCTCAAGCGCAACCGCACGACGGACTACGAGGACCTGAAGAAGGGCGCCAAGCACGACATCGTCGCCGTCTCGGGCGTCTTCGACACCGTGCAGGACGTCCTCGACAAGATGAAGATCCCGCGCACGCTGGTCGACAAGGACGGCTTCGAGAAGCAGGACCTCTCGAAGACGAGCGCGCTGCTCATCAACTGCGACGAGTTCGAGGGCCAGAAACGGTTCTCGAACGCCTCGATCACGAAGATCCGCGACTTCGTCGCGCGCGGCGGATACCTCTTCACGTCCGACTGGGGGCTCGTCGACGTCATCGAGCGCGCGTTCCCCGGCACGTGCAAGAACGGCGGCATTCCGACGCTCGAGAAGGTGCGCATCTACCCCGCGAAGGGCGCGACCGGCCACCCGTTCCTGCGCGAGGTGTTCGTCAAGCACACGGTCGAGGGGGGCGCCGGCGGCAAGTCCGGCAGCCTCTCCGAGCGCCGGCTCGACTTCGAGTGGGTGATCGACGGCGGCAGCTTCGCGATCGACTACGACCCGGCCAAGGTGACGGTGCTCGTCGAGTCGCCCGAGCTCAAGGACCACATCAAGCACGGCGCGGTCGCGGTGACGTTCGTGTGGGGCGACTCCGGCGAGCGCGTGCGCGAGTCGGTCGCCACGGGCGGTGTCTACGAGGAGCTCCCGAAGATGCGCGGCGGCAAGGTGCTCCACGTGCTCTCGCACTTCGGCAAGCAGCGGACGAAGGACGACGAATACGCGATCCAGGGCATGATCCTCAACTTCCTCATCGAGGCGAAGGACCGCAAGCTGATGCGGTCCGCAAAGAAGAAGTAGCGGACTGCCGGGACCGGCGCCCCGGACGTATAATCTCCACCGATGCGCAAGCTGGTGCCGCTGCTTCTCCTGCTCGCCGCGTGCGACCGTCCGTCGACCGGCGGCGGAAACCCGCCCGCGCCGCCGCCCGCGGGCCCCACAACGACTCAGCCGCCTCCGCAGACGGTCCAGAAGGTCGCGTGGGCCACGCTCTCCGAGATCAAGTACGAGCAGCGCAAGCCGCTTCCGGAGCAGGTCGTCGCGCTCGACGGCAAGAGGATCGAGATCGCCGGCTTCATCTACAAGGGCAGCGGCAACGTGCGCGACATCAAGGAGTTCATCCTGATGCGCGACGCGGGCACGTGCTGCTACGGCCCGCAGGCGCAGTATCCGCACTTCATCATGGTGCGCGTGGTCGACGGCAAGGGCGTGAACTTCACCCGCGACCCGATCGTCGTCGTCGGCACGCTGCGCGTCGGCGAGAAATGGGACGGCGACTACCTCGACTGGATCTACGAGCTCGAGGCGGTGGAATACCGTCGCCTATGATTCTCGCGCTCGCCCTCATGCTCCAGGCGGAAGATCTCTCCCCCCACATCGCGCGCGCGAACGACGCGGACAAGCCGCAGCACCAGATGCAGGCGATCGACCGCATCCGCAAGCGCGGCGCGGAAGCCGTCGAGCCGGTCCTCGCGTGGGTCGAGAAGAACGGCCGCAACAAGATGGGGATCCTCTTCACGCAATTCCTCGGCGAGCTGAAGGACGAGCGGATCAACGCGATGCTGGTGGAAGCCGTGCGCGACCGCGACTTCTTCTGGCGGCCCGCCGCGGCGGGCGCCCTCGCCGAACATCGCGCGAAGAAGAACCTCGAACTTCTGCGCAAGCTCCTTTCCGACTACCTCTGGGGCGTGCGCGCGTCGGCCGTCAGGGGACTCGAACTTCTCGGCGACCGGGAATCGATGCCCGCCATCCGGGCCCTCCTCAACGACGAGATCTACGACGTGCGCGCGCAGGCGGCCCGGACGATGCACGCGTTCGGTGACGAGACCGGGCTGCCCGTCCTCGTCGAGTCGCTTTCCAGCGCCATCACGTGGTTCGAGATCGACTACGGGCAGATCGCCCGCGAGGACGCGTGGAACTTCCTGAAAAAGCTGACGAACGACGACTTCGGTTTCAAGCCGTGGGAGCCGATCGCCGACCGGCAGCCCGGTCTCAAGCGCTGGCAGGACTGGATCGCGAAGAAGTTCCCGAAGTGGCGCGAGATGGTCCCCGAGAACGCGCGCTGCACGGCCGACGCCGCGGAGTATGTCTTCGGCTTCGAGCTCCGCAGCTGCCAGCGCGGCGACTTCTTCTTCCGGATCGACGCGCAGAACAACCTCGTCCTCGGCTACTTCAACCTCGTGCGCGCGCCGCTCACCCGGGACGAGCGCGCGGCGTTCGACCGCGAGCTCGCGGAGATCATGAAGGTGGACCGCGAGGTGCCGTACGGGATGGGCGGATGCGACTTCGAGCAGTACTACCTGAAGGTCGGCGAGAAGAGATTCCAGAAGCTCTGGGTCGGCAAGGGCGGCCGCCCGCACGAGATCGATCCCTTCATCAAGCTCGTGCACGGGCTCGTCAAGGCGAAGTTCGGCGAAGCGGAGGCCGGCGATTTCAAGGAGCGCACGCAGTTCTTCCGGGGCGTAGACTAGACGATCGATGGTCGACCGCGTGCTGGACGCCCTCTCGCTCGCGCTTCCCGGCGGGTGGTCGCTCGCGCTCGGCCGCGACACGCTCACGATCGAGCGCCGCGAGCCGGTGTGGGTGCTCGCCGAGAACCGGATCAACGCGCCGATGAGCCGCGAGACCGCCGACGAGCGCTCGAGGCGCATCCGCGCGCACGGGACGTCGTGCGCCTGCCGCCTCGTGTATCGACTCGAGGAGCGGTGGACCGGCGAGCAGCTCGCCGACGCCCGCGCCGCGAACGCGGGAATCGACCGCGCCGTAGCGGCGCTCCATGCCGAGTCCCCCGACGTCTCGCCGTCCCGCAAGGGTGACGGCTTCTACGTGACGCAGAACGCCGGCGACGGAGGACGCGTCCAAGCCTTCATGAGGGAACGCGACGCGCTGCTCGCGCGACGCCGGCGCCTGCCGGATCTCCACTCCGAGCGCCACAGCCTGTTCCTGGTCTCCCGGGAGGGGGTCGAGGACGAGATGCACCTCGTCGATCCGCCCGCCGCCTCGCGCGAACTCGCGGAGGTCGAGCGCCTGGCGCGGGGAGGCGCGTGATGCGCGCCGTCGCCTGCCTGCTCGTCGCGGCGACCGCCGCCGCGGACACGTCGCCGCCCGCCGGGCGCCGCCCGCTCGTCGTCGTCACCGACGCCTCGTGGAGCGGCGCATCGAAAGAGGACCCCGAGTGGGCGGCCGCCGCGGAGATCGAGGGCCCCGTCAGCCACGGCGCGCACTACGGCGTGGACAATCTCTTCGCGCGCGCGACGAAGGCGCGCTGGATCTGGGCGGGCGACGGCACGACGTGCGTCCTGCGGCGGACGATCGAAGTACCCGCGACGTGGCGCCGCGCGGAGATGCTCGTCACGGCGGACGACGTCGCGGAGGTGTCGATCAACGGAACCGTCGCCGCCGCGTGCGACACGCAGCTCGGCTGGTGGGGGCAGCGCGGCGGCGCGCAGCTCGTCGACCTGGCTCCGTTCCTCGCCTCCGGCCGCAACACGGTGACGGTGCGCGCGGAGAACCGCGGCGGCCCGCACGGGTTTGCGTGCGAGATCCGGATCGACGCGCCGCCCTTCGTCTTCCCGCGAGGCCGCGGCCGTGCCCTCACAGCAGAGGACGCGCACGCGATCGACGCGATGATCGGACCGGCCGGGCGCTCGCCGCATGCGCTCCTGCGGCTGTCCGACGCGGTCGAGCGGCACGGCGTCGCTGCCGCGCCCGTGCTGCGCGCGCACAAGGGCGACGCAGGCGTCGTCGAGACGATCCTCGCGGGGCTCGACCCGGACATGACGCAGATGACCAGCTTCGGCGCCGACGCGGTGGTCGCCAACCTGCACGGCGGGTTTCCCGTGTCCCTGCGCCAGGTGATGACGATCCGTGCCCTGGGGGACGTGGACAGGCCGGTGCGAGCGGCGCTCGAAGGAGCCGCCGACGAGGTCTGGGAACGCACGGTGCGGACGATCGCGAGCGCGGACCTGCGCTCGCTCGTGCCGGAGCTCGCGCGCGCCGTCAAGGAGCGGCCGAAGACGCGCGCGGGCGCGTTCGCCGCGGCGGTCCTGGGCCGGATGGGCGACGCGTCGCACGTGAAGCGGCTCGTCGAGGCGTCGTCGTGCGGCTACGCGCCGACGGAGCGTGCCGCGCGCCACGCGCTGCGACTGTTGCGCTAGTACGGGCTGTCCGGCGGCGTGAAGCGGCGGCCGCTCATCTTCAGGAAAAAGAGCCCGATGCCGGCCGCCCCCTGCATGTACCCCGTCTGCGCGCGCACGTCGTCCGGCTTCACCCGATGTTCGGCCTGCACCCACTTGAGCCCCGGCGCCCCCGGCGCCGCCGTCGCGTCGAGGTGCTCCGCCATCACCCTCGCGCGCGCCCGGTACTCGTCGTCTCGCGTCGTGTGGAAGAGATCGACGAAGAACTCGCCCACGCCCGCGGTGCCGCAGCAGACGCTCACGTTCCAGAAGCCCGGGAGCGGCTTCGGCGCGCCGCAGTTCAGGACCCATCGCGCGCACTCGCGTTCCATCGACGACCACGTCGCGTCTCCCGTGACGCGATGGAGCTGCCGGAAGAGCCGTGCGGTTCCCGCGGGGCCGTGGCACCACCCGACGTAGTAGAGCTCGCGCGCGTCCGGCTCGTGGCGGTACCACGCCGCGCCCGCGTCGGTCGGCGGCCGCACCGACTCGAGCCACGCCGCGCCGTCGAGTGCCGCGCGCAGGTACCGCTCGTCCTTCGTGCGCGCGTAGAGGACCGCGAGGAAGAAGGCGACACCCGCTGTGCCGTGCGAGAAGTTCGGGTAGACGCGCGCGAAGTCGCGCGAGAGCTTCCATCGCAGGCCGGACTTCTCGCGGATCGCCTCGGAAAGGAGCCAGTCGCCCGCCGCACGCGCGCCGTCGAGGTAGCGCGGCTCGCGGAGTTCGTGGGAGGCGCGAACGAGGAAGAGGCCCACGCCCGCCGCGCCGGAGACGACGTCGTTCACGATCCCCCATCGCGCGTCCTTCGACAGCCACTCGGCCGCGCCGCGCGCCTGACGCCGCCACTCGCCCCCGAGCTGGAGGAACATCCAGCCGATGCCCGCGGTGCCGGTGTAGAGGCCGGCGTCGGCGGCCGGCTTCCCGTCGTCGCCCTCGACGATCCAGTGCATCGCCGCACCGTCGGTCGCGGCCCGCGACGCCACCCAGCGCGCTCCGCGCTCGGCCAGCACCCGGTAGTCGTCGCGGCCGGTCGTCCGGTGCAGCTCGTGGAAGAAGAGAACGACCCCCGGCGTGCCGCCGTAGAGCGAAAGGCCGGGCGCGTCCTGCCGGCCGGGGGCGACGGGCCAGAAAGTGACATCGCCCTCGTTCACGGCGACAGACTTCAGCCACGCGGCGACCTCCTCCGCACGCGCGACACAGCGCCCGTCCGGCTCGGCGCGCTGCGGCCCGCACCCCGCCAGGACGATCGCCATGAGAAGGCCTCGCCGCATCGCGTTGATCGTATAGACTGGCGCGACCCGCACGAAAGGATTCACGATGCCGAAAGCCAGGGCAAAGAAAAAGGCGAAACCCGCCGCCGCGCCGTCGCTCGACCACCTCTACGTCGCCACCGGCAACTTCGAGGCCGCGTGGAGGTTCTGGACCGGCGTGGTCGGCCTGCCCGCGCGGCACCAGTGGGGCGACGGCGACCACCAGGCCGGCGCGCTCGGGTTCGGGGACGCGACCGTCGTCGTCGCGCAGGAGCCGCCGTCCGTGCGCACCGAGTTCGGCTACTCGACCGACCACGGCCGCCCGCAGATCTTCGTGCGCGCGCACGACATCGAGAAGACGTACGCGGCCGTCCAGAAGCGCGGCGGCCGCATCGTGCGCGCACTCGCGAAGACGCACTGGGGCCCGCGCGCGTTCTCCGTCGAGGCTCCCGACGGTCTCTACGTCTGCTTCATCGAACCGATCGCCTGAGCGCGAGCAACGCCAGCAGCGCGACGGCTTCCCAGCCCGTCAGGCCGCATCCGCCCCCGCCGCCCCCGCCGCCGCCCCCGCCGCCCGGCGGAGGCGCCGAGCCGACCGCCACGCGGGCGCTCTCCGCGGGACCCGCGCCGGACGGCGTGTACGCACCGCTCGTCGCGAGCACGATCTTGTCGATCCGGAACCCGTCCTCGCGCATCCACACGTTCAGCGTGTGAAGACCCGTCGACGGCACGTCGATCGTCGCCGCGACGCCGTCGAGCGTCGAATTCAGCCAGACGAGCGACGTTCCGAACGAGCCGATCCGGTCGGACGTCGACGTCGCCGTCTCCACGCCGTCGAGCCCCACGTGCACCGTGTCGTCGGCGGCCGACGGGCCCGTTCCGCGGATCCACACGTAGTGCGTGCCCGTCTGCGTGAAGTTGACGGCGTAGTCCATGCGCGGGCTGCCGGTCGCGTAGCCGGTGTTGACGGCCGCGCCGGTGTTCGGCATCGCCTCCATCACCTCGCCGCCGGAGGACCCGGCCAGCGCGAGGTGGTCCCACTGGTGGCCGCCCTGCGCCACCTCGTCGTCGTGGTTCTCCGCCTCCATCGACACGATCCCCGCGCCGTCCTGCGCGAAGGCGATGATGTTCGAGTTGTCGATGGTCACGGTGATGATGTGCGCGCCCGAGAGGCCGCCCGCGTCGTACACGCGCATCTCGAGCGTGTGCGATCCGTTCGACAGCCCCGTCGTGTCGAACTGGTTGTGCGAACCGCCGAAATGATAGTGACCGCTGCTGTTCGTGTCCGTCGACTGCAGCGAGCCGTCCACGTAGAACTCGGCGCTCACCGTGCCGACGTCGTCCGTCCCGTTGCCGTAGAACTCAGCGAACTGGCCTCCGACCACCTGGCCGTTGAGCGGGTTCGTGATGAGCGCGCTCGGCGCCGACGGCGCCGTGTCGTTGTCGGTCGCCGTCACCGCCACGTTCTGCGACGTGAGGCCGGTCGCCGAGCACGTGATCGTCGCCGAGTCCGTCGTGAAGTCCGCGTCCTCCGACGCCGTGACCGTCACGGTCTGCGGCGTCGCCCAGTTCGACGTCGTGAACGAGAGCGACGACGGCGACGGGTTGATCGACGTGTCGCCCGACGTGCGCGCGACGTTCACCGTCGTGGTCGCCGACGGAGCCGACGACAGATCCACGGTGAACGTGCCGGACGTGCCCTCCGCGATCGTCATGCTGCCGGTCGACGTCACGATGTTCGGCGGCGCCGTCGTCGTGTACGCGAGCCGGTAGATGCTCCCGTTCGCGCGGCCCTTGTAGTAGAGCGCGCCGTCCGGTCCCACCACGATGTCCACGTACGAGCCGACACCCGTCACGAAGGAGGTCGTGCTCGTCACCGACGTGCCCGCGGCGTTCAGCACGCTGCGGTAGATCGTCCCGGAGTTGTAGTCGCCCCAGAAGAAGTTGTTCACGTACGTGGAGGGGTACATCGAACCCGTGTAGAACGTGCCGCCGGTGATGCAGCCGCCGAGGCTTCCGCTGCCGTTGGTCACGTAGCTGATGACCGGATCGATGTAGACGCCGCCGCCCGTCGCGGTCGTGCCCGCGGGCTGGGTCCCGCCCTCGTACGCGTTCCAACCGGCGTGGTTGCCGCTCGCCACGCGGAAGACCTGCTCGTAGCCGCTGCCGACGACGTTCACCCACAACTCGCCGGTCGTCGGATGGAAGGTGATCGTGAACGGGTTGCGGAACCCGCGCGCGAAGATGTAGTCGCGGTCCGTGATCCCATCCGACGCGTTGTACCAGAAGTTCGTCGAGACGGCCGCGCCCGTCAGCGTGCAGCGGCCGATCTTCGCCTGCAGCGAGTCGAGGCTGTCGTCCGTCGACGTGAAGCTCCCGAGGTCGCCGATCGCCCAGTAGAGGTAGCCGTCCGGGCCGATCGCGATGCCGCCGCCGTCGTGGTTCGCGCCCACGGTGGGCAGCCCCCCCTTGATGAGCGTGAGCGCCGTGCCGGCGCCGCTGGAGTCCGTGAGGCGGTAGATGCGCTGCTCGCTCGACGTGACGGTGATGAAGAAGTAGACGTATCCGTTCGTCGTGAAGTTCGGATCGAAGCACATCCCGACGAGCCCGCACTCGCTCGTCGTGGTGACGCCCGGCCCGCCCGTGCCGGCGAAGTTGTACCACGTCGTCATGGCGCCGCCCTGGACGACGCGCACGGTTCCGCCCTTGAGAATGACGAAGAGGCGGCTCGTCGCGTCGGGCGCCCACGCCATGCCGGTCGCGTCGCTGAGCGCCGAGTTCGTGAAGTACGTCGTTTCGGAAAAACCGGACACGGTCGGCGTGGGAGCCATCAGGATTCCCGCATCCGCCGCCGGGACCACCACGACCAACGCCGCGAGCAGACCATAGCGCAACATGGAAGCCTCCCGCAACCTGGACGCACCACCCACCAAGACCCACCTATGCTCGCGGTGTGACGGTTGCAATTCACAAGCCAATGGTTGGACACCGCGAAAACCGCGCGTTTTCGATCCCAATCGAAGGCGCAACGGCCCGTGACCCCTGCCCGCATCGGTGAATTCTTCACCATGATTGCAAAGCCAGCACTACACATGGATGTCGTGCGTCTCATGCCGTGGAGCGGGACGAAGGGGGTCCATGCGTTTTGTTGCCTTCCTCGCGGCCCTTCTCGCCGCACCGCTCGCGCTCTCCGGCGACGTCGACGTCCTCGTCTCCGCCGGAAGCCCGCTCGACTGGCTGAACGATCTCGCCCGGCCGACCCCAACACGCGACCGCACGTCGCCCGGCGCAAACGAGGTCGGCCACACCGTGGTCGAAGAATCGCCGCGCGTTTTTTCGAGCGACGTGTACCGATTCGCCAAGATCACGACGGTCGATCTCATCGGCGAGATCCGCTGGACGGTCCGGCCGGACGTCGCGACGCCCGGCCGCCCGGACGTCCCGACGCCGGGCGCCGGCGCGGCGAAGGGCGCCCTGCCGCCGATCTCCGACGACGTGCTCTGGCTCGGCCTCGCGGTGCTCCTCCGGCGCGTCCTTCACCCGGCGCTCATGCCCGAGAGCGAGGCCGAAGAGTATCTCGTCCACCTCGGCGAGCCCGCGCTGGCGGCCTGCCAGATGGCGCGCGGCGAGTCGCTGCTCACGAACCTCATCGCGAGCGTGACGAAGAAGGTCGGCCCGCCGACGGCCAAGCCGCCCGAGATCCCGAAGGGCAAGGGGGCGCTCGAGTCGATGCTCCACCGCCTCGCGGTCGAGGACCTGACGTGCGCGTTCCCGTTCGCGTTCGACGGCCGGTTCGCGCGGCGGCTGTCGCTCCTGGGCGAGGAGGGCTACCCGTACGTGATCGAGGCGTCGAAGAGCAGCCACCTCTTCCTGCGCCGCAACGCGACGCTCATGCTCGGACGCTACGTCGCGCCCGCCGCCGACGAGCGGCTCCGCGAGCTTCTCGGCGATCCCGACCCCGTCGTGCAGCTGCGGGCGATCGACGCGCTCGCGCGCAAGCGCGACTCAAAGAGCGTGCCCATCCTCGTCGACCTCATGAAGTCGCCCGACAGGCACCTGCAGTGCAGCGTGGCGCGCGCGCTCGGCGTGATCGGCGACCCGGACGGAATCGACGCGGTGCTGACGTTCGCCGGCGGCCAGGGCTTCGACGCGACGGTCACGTCGCTCATCGCGCTCTCCCGGCTCGCGAACACGAAGCGCGCGAAGGACATCCTCGCGCGCGTGGCCGGGATCCAGGGCCGCTCGTTCAGCGACCCGAAGTCGACGTACCAACCGGTGACGAGCGATCCCGCGGGCACGCAGTCGGAGATCGTCACCCAGCTCGGCCTGCTGGCGCGCGCGCGCCTCGGCGACAAGGACGCCGCACGGGACGTGGTCGCGCTGTGCTCGAAGGACCGCGTCGACGACGAGCAGCGCCGCCGGCGCGGGCGCGGGGTTCCGTCGCCGGGCCGCTTCAGCGTGTGGAAGGCGCCCGCCGTGATGGCGCTCGTCGAGACGCTCGCGCGCATCGACAAGGGGCCGGACGTGCTCTACGAGATCGCCGGCGACGAGGCCGAGGACCTGAGCGTGCGCATCCGCGCGCTGGCGGAGCTCTCCCGAGTGCGTCCGCCGGGCTTCGAGAAGCGTTTCCGGGAGCTGGCGACGCTCGACCGCGACTTCGCCGTCGCGCAGGTGGCGCTGCGCGTGCTCGCGATCTACGCGGGCGATCTCGCGATCGAGGCGGCGCAGGCGATCGTCGACCAGTACGGACCGACGCTGGCGACCCCGAAGAAGGCGACCGTCGTCGAGGCGGCGCGCGTGCTCGTGCAGCGCAGGAAGGCGGTGCCCGCGACGCTTCTCAAGATCCTCGAACACGAGATGATCGCCGCGGAGCGCGCGCCCGAACCGCCGAAGCCCGCCGATCCGAACGACGTCTTCCGGCGCGCGCAGCCGAAGCTCGAGTTCGAGACGCCGAGCACGTTCTTCGAGGACCTGATCATCCTCCTGGGCCGGTGCGAGTACGCGCTGGCGCGGCCGGCGCTCCGCGAGATCCTCGAGTCGCCCAAGCTGCGCGGGCGCGCGGAGGCGATCGTCGGGCTCGGGACGCAGCGCGATCTCGAGGACGCGCCGGCGCTCGTCGCGGCGCTCGACGACGCGGACGGCTGGATCCGCTTCATGGCGTACCGCGCCCTCAAGTACATGCTCGGGAAAGACGCGCCGTGCGACTGGATCTACGGGACGCCGGCCGACCGCAAGGCGGCCGCCCTGCGCTACGCCCAGTGGGCGAGGGAGGCGAAGTGATCGCGATCCTCGTCGCGCTGTGCCTGCAGCCTGAGGCGGAGGTCGACCGCCAGGTGGCGAAACTCCGCGGCACCCCCGCGGAGCGACGCGAGGCGACCGACGCGCTCATCAAGCTCAAGAGGCGCGACAAGAAAGTGCGCGACCGGCTGGCGGAGCTGCTCAAGAAGGAGGAGGACCCGCGCGTGCAGGCGCGGATCGAGTACGTGCTGACGGCGGTCTGGCTGGAGGCGCTCTGGAACACGCCGCTGGAGCAGAACTCGTACATGTTCGCGGCGGCGACGCGCGACCGCGTGGTGGTCGCTTCGCAGCAGGGGCGCATCGTGGCGCTCCGCGCGCGCGACGGCTCGTCGGAGTGGACGCACAACCTGAACGACACGATCTTCGCCGCGCCGATCGTCGCCGGCGACGAGGTGCACGTCGCGGCGCACAAGGCGAAGGCGCTCCTGCGGCTGCGCCTGGACGGAGCCCGGGTGAAGGCGACGGGGCGCGCGATGGAGGTCAACGGGATGCAGCGCATCGCGTGCGACGGCACGTACATCGTGTACGCGTCCGGGCAGACGCGGCTGCGGTGCGAGAAGCTCGCCGACGGGAAGTCGGTCGAGCTGGCGAACGCGCTCACGTCCTATCCCGCCGCCGTCGCGGACGGGCGCGTTTTCTACGTCGACGCGCAAGGCCGCGTGACGTGCGCGGACGCCGCCAAGGGCGCGGTGCTCTGGCAGGAGGGGCGCGGCACCTGGATCGTCGGCGCGGACGCCGCGCGCGTCGTCGTGCTCGACGCGCAGGGCACGGCCAGGGCGTACGCGGCCGACACGGGCAAGGAGTCGTGGTCGCAGCAGAACGACATGATGCGCAAGGGGCTGTACGCCACCGCGCTGACCGGCACGCGAGTGCTCATCCCCGACTACCAGGGCGGCCTGAGCGCGCTCAACGCGGCGACCGGCCGCCCGGAGTGGGAGCATCGCGGCGGCACGCAGAGCGGATGGGGACGCGGCGCGTTCGCGGTGGTCGGCGACACGATCGCCGTGCCCGACGGCGGCGCCGTCGCGATCCTCGACCTGGAGTCGGGCCGCGAACTCGCGCGCAAGGGCGTCGACGAGCAGGCGGTCACGGGCCTCGGTGCGTGCGGCGACCGGCTCTACGCCGTGTCGTTCGACCACGTGTACGCGTTCGAGGTGTCGCGGTAGTTCCGCGCGTCATAATGTTCCCGTGCAGCGCGTCGGACGCTACTCGATCGTCCGCGAGATTGGGCGCGGCGGCATGGCCGTCGTCTATGAAGCCGTCGACCCGGACCTGCGGCGCCGCGTCGCGCTCAAGGTCCTGCACAATCCCGACGAGCGCTTCGTCGCGCGACTCCACAAGGAGGCGGCCGCCGCGGCGAGGCTCCGCCACCCGAACATCGTCGCCGTGCACGAAGTCGGCACAGACGAGTCCGACGACACGACGTCGCACTTCATCGCGATGGATCTCATCGAAGGCCGCACGCTCGCCGAGGCCGCGTCCGGCCTGTCGCTCGACGTCCGCATCGCTCTGCTCGAGTCGGTCGCCCGCGCGGCGGGCCACGCCCACGCGGAGGGCATCGTCCACCGCGACCTCAAGCCGCAGAACGTGATTGTCGAGGAGCGCGACGACGGACCCCACGCGTGGCTGACCGACTTCGGGCTCGCCAAGATCGCCGACGGATCGCCCGTCACGCAGACCGGCGCGGTCGTCGGCACGCCCGTCTTCATGGCGCCCGAGCAGGTGCAGGGGGACGTCCATGCGGTCACGCCGCGCAGCGACGTCTGGGGCCTGGGCGTCATGCTCTACCAGATGCTCTCCGGGCGCGTGCCCTTCGAGGGGGCGACGGCGCTCGACATCTACGCGAAGATCCTCGCCGACGAGCCCGCGCCCCCGACCGGCGCGCCCGTGGATCTCGCCACCGTGTGCCTGAAGGCGATGGAGAAGGACCCGCGCCGCCGCTACGCCGACGCGACGGAGTTCGCCGACGAGCTCGCGCGGTGGCGCCAGCGCGAACCGGTGCGCGCGCGGCCCGCATCGGCGTGGACACGCGCGTCGCGGCGGGTCCGACGGCACCCCGCCGTCGTCGCGGCGACGGCGGCGCTGGTGCTCGCGGCCGCCGCAGGCGGCACGGCGCTCGTCGTGCAGAAGGTGCGCGCGGACCGGCGCGTCGCCGCCCTGCACAAGCTGCAGACGACGTGGTCGACCATCGTCGAGCGCAAGCGCGAGCTTCGACTGGGGCGCGTCGATGCAAGGCAGGCGCGGCGCGAGCTGGAGGAGGCGATCGCCGCCGTCGCTCCGACCCTGGCCGAGTGGCCGGACGAGCCGCAGGGCTGGTACGTTCGCGCGCGCGGGCGACTCTACCTGGGCGACCTGGCCGGGGCGCAGTCCGACCTGCGCACGGCTCTCGAAGCGCACCCGGATTTCCGTCCCGGCTGGTCGCTGCTGGGTGCCGTACTGATGGAGCAGCATCAGTCCGTGCAATCGTCCTACGCCCGCGGGCTCGCGGCGCGGCAGGCGCGCACGCGATCGCTGATCGAGGAGGCCCTGCGGGCGTTCGAGCGCGGCTGGCCCCGAGGCGTCGAGCGCGCCGAGTCCGAGCGGTGGGGACTCGCCTGGACCCGCGAGGACGAGGTGCTGGAGCGCATGGCCGCGGCGATGCGGCTCTACTATCTCGACGGCAAGGCCGACGACGCGAGGCGCGTCCTCGACGAGGCGGTCAGGCGATTCCCCGCGGAGGAATTCGCCGTCTGGCTCGGCCTGCTCGCGGGACGGGATGACGCCGCGCGGGAGCGCTGGCTCCAGCAGGCGGTCGCGTGGGCTCCCGGATACGCGCTGGCCTGGCACGATCTCGGGAACTTCCGTTTCGCGCGGGACGACGTCGCGGGAGCCGAGGCCGCGTACACCCGGGCGATTGACCTGGAACCGAACCACGCCGCCGCCTTGCACAATCGCGCGGTGGCGCGGGGCTCCCTCGGAGACATCGACGGATCGCTCGCGGACTTCGCGCGCGCGATCGCCCTGCGTCGCGAACCGGAGCCTTACTGCAGTCGCGGCGTGGTGCGGGCCGAAACCGGCGACTTCGCGGGCGCCCGGGCGGACTTCGACGAGGCGATTCGACTCGATCCCCAATGCGCCTCCGGCTGGCACGGCCGTGCGGCGCTCCAGCACCGGCAGGGCGATGCGAGCGCGGCACTCGCGGACTATGCGCGCGCCATCGAACTCGACGGGACATCCGCCAAGGCATGGTGCGACCGCGGCCGGGCGTGGCTGGACCTGCGCCAGCCCGCGCGCGCCATCGAGGACATCGAGAAGTCGCTGTCGCTCGAGAAGACGTTCGACGCCTGGTACCACGGCGCCGAGGCGCGGCAGCACCTGGGCGACCTCGACGGGGCGATCGCCGACTACGCGCGCGCCATCGACCTGCGACCCGACGATCCGATCGCCTACAACGCGCGCGGCACGGCCTACCACTCGATGGGCCGGCTGGACGAGGCGCTCACTGACTTCAACCGTGCGATCGCCGCCCGCCCGGACCACGGGACGTCCTATGTCAACCGCGGCAACCTGAAGCGGGAGCGGCGCGATCTGGACGGAGCGAATGCGGACCTCGACCGGGCCGTGGCGCTGCTGCCGACCAGCCCGGAGGCGCGGCTCAACAGGGGCGCGCTGCTCAAGCAGCTCGGCCGCCCCGAGGAGGCGATCGCGGATTTTGACCGCGCGATCGAACTGAGGCCCAAGTTCCCCGAGGCCCTGGCCAACCGCGGCTTCGTGCGGGCCGAGCGTGGCGAGCTCGTCGGAGCGAAGGAGGATCTCGAAGCGGCGCTGGCGGCCGCGACGCCCGACTGGCCGCACCGCGCGACGACCGAGCAATGGCTGGAGCGCGTTCGCGCGATGCTCGCGAAACGCAAGGCGCCGTGACTGTCACCGCTCGATCACGTACACCCGCCCCGCCTCGCCGCGACGGCCGTCCGGCAGCTCCGCGTCGCGCAGCAGCCACACCACCTTCGCGCCGTCCCTGTCGTTCGTCCACGTGGTGCCGCTCCCGTCGGCGTGCACGAAGCGGTGTACCATGCGGTCCTTCACCGCGCGGTAGTCCTTGAGCACCGCGCGCATTTCGCGCCGCGCCGCGTCCCACAGGTCGCCCGCGAGCTTCGGCTCGTCAGGACCTCCCACGGAAGCACCCACGCCGAGCCGAACGCGATCCACCGGCGGAAGCGGTCGCGCCAGAACGACGGATCGTTCGACCAGCCGAGCATCGTGCATCGATAGTAGAGGTCCGGGTCGGGAATCCTCCCCCAGTCGACGACCCAGTCGTCACCGATGCCGATGCCGTAGCTGCCGAAGACGGACGCGTCGCCCTCCGCGATCATGTGACGGCCGCCCGCGCGCGCGAGCTCGACGTAGATCGCCGCCAGTTTCGCGCCGTGGCCGGGCGACTGGACCTGCTGCGCGTACGAGAGGTGCGTGTCCATCCAGTACCCGTCG
>Ga0187893_10005683_pt1 | contig 22095 bp, 19 predicted proteins | sample MA1701074metaG_FD_139574 | JGI IMG/M metagenome (GOLD analysis project Ga0187893, IMG submission 139574) | White microbial mat communities from a basaltic lava cave in the Kipuka Kanohina Cave System on the Island of Hawaii, USA - MA170107-4 metaG ...
TGCTCGCTCGATGCTGTTGCTTGGCTATCCTTTCTCCTGTAAAGTCCACCATACGTGAAGTCGCCTGAACCTGAAGTCCTCCATGCCGTCCCTTCAAAAAAGCCTTTTGGCTCCCTCAGATATACCGTGTCGGACCTTTGACCTTTCGAAGCGCCACCGGAGGTAACCGAACAAACAATGGACGATCGGTCTCTCTTGCAGCAAGCCATGAGGGTCTTGGAATGGGATCGTGTCCTCGAGGTGCTTGCTGGGCAAGCCCGCTCCAGCATGGGAGCCGAACAGTGCCGAACCCTTGCGCTTGAGACGGACCTCGATGCGGCCGAGGCCAGGTTGGAGGAGACCCGCGAGATGGTGAGCTTGGAAGAACGTGGTGACCTCTTTCCGTCTCTCCCGTTCCCCGATGTGAGGGAAGCCCTCGGGCGTGTGGCCAAAGGCGCACCGCTCGAGCCCCATGAGTTACGGGACCTGTCTCTCACCCTGGGACTCGTCACGGAGGCAGCTCGGTATCTCAGGCAGCGCCGCGACCTAGTCCCGGCCCTCTGTGTAGCGGCCGCGCCACTCGACGAGATGAATCAGGGGCAACAGGTCAAGGCGGCGATTGATCAAGCCGTTGACCACGAGGGGAACATTCGCGAGTCGGCGACGCCTGAGTTGCGTCGCTTCACCCACCATGCGCAGGATCTGAAACAACAGATGCGCCATCGGCTTGACACGATCCTGGCTTCCAGACGGTATGCCGACATCCTTCAGGAACGGTACTTCGCCCAACGCGAGGGTCGGTATGTCGTACCGGTGAAGGCCGAGATGCGCGGGAGGATTCCCGGCATCGTCCACGATGTCTCAGGCAGCGGGGCGACGGTCTTCCTGGAGCCGCGTGAGCTGGTGGAGCTCAACAACGCGATCAAGGTGGCGGAGTTGGAGGTCGCGCGAGAAGTCCGACGGATCCTTCAGGACCTCTCCGCGCTGGTGGCGAGTCATGTGCCGACGTTGCTGAACTGGCTGGAGGTGCTCGCGACTCTGGACTGTATTGCGGCCAAGGCCTCGTTCAGCCGTCTGGTGAAGGGACGGCCGGTTGCGCTCAACAGACGAGGTCACATTGCTCTGCGGCAGGCGCGTCACCCTTTGCTGATGCTGGCGAGAGAGCGCATCGTTGCGAACGACATTCTGCTGGATGAGCCGGTGCGCGTGCTGGTGATCTCCGGGCCCAATACGGGAGGGAAAACCGTTACATTGAAGATCGTCGGACTCTTTGCCCTAATGGTCCGGGCCGGATTGCAACTCCCCTGCGAGGCGGACTCTGAGATGGCGCTGTTCCCGGAGGTCTATGCGGACATCGGGGACGCGCAGGACCTGGTCAAGGATCTCTCCAGCTTCTCGGCCCACATCACCCAAATGATCCGGCTCCTGGAGCACGCGCCGCCGAACCATGAGGTGTCTACGATGGGGGAGGAACAGCCCAGGGCCTTGGTCCTGCTGGATGAGCCGGTCACCTCTACCGATCCGGCTGAAGGGGCGGCATTGGCCGAGGCCTTGCTGAAGCGGCTGTCCCGCCTGGGCATGAAGGTCGTGGCGACCACCCACTACAATTCGCTCAAGGCGCTGGCCCAGACGACGCCGGGCTTCATGAACGCCAGCGTGGAGTTCGACGTGAGCACACTCTCGCCAACCTACCGTCTGATCATGGGCATGCCGGGCAAATCCTCCGCGATTGAGATCGCCGGCCGGCTGGGGATGGATGAGACCATTCTGGAGCAAGCCCTGGGCTTGCTCGACCGGGAAGACCGAGCATTGGAGCAGATGCTGGGCGATCTGCAGGACAAACAGCGTCGCCTGGATGAAGATCGCGCGCGCATCGCTGAGCTGAGAGCCGCGGCCGAACGATCTTCGCAGGAGGCATCAGAGATCGCGGAGCAGCTACGCCACTCCGAGCGCGAAGAGCGCAAGGGTGTGAAGAAGAAGCTAGCCGACGAATTGCTGCGAGCCCGCGCGCAGGTCCAAGACATCCTCGACGGCCTCAAGAGTGAACGGACCTTGATCAAGGCCAAAGAGGCGAAGCAGCGGCTTGCCGAAGTTGAAGAGCAGATGCGTGCGCGAATAGTACCGGCTGGGGAATCAGTGCCAGTCGAGCAACTCAAGGCCGGCGACCGGATCGAGATCGTCGGTCTCGGCGTGACCGGGGTGTTGCTGGAGCCGCCGCAGGGGAAAAAACGGGTCCGAGTCCGTGTGGGAGAAGCCGAAATGTCAGTGGCCGTGACGGGCCTTGTCGGCCTCACCGGAACCACCAGCATGGAAGGTTCACGGCCCTCTCGGAGCAGCCGACCCGCCCGATCCATCCACCCGGCGGCGACTGACGATCGAGATGTTCCCACTGTGATAGATGTCCGGGGAAAAACCGCTGAGGAGGCGCTGGACCTCACGGTCTCGGCGCTGGATCGGGCCGCGTTGGCCGGCGCTCCCTTCCTGCGGATCATTCACGGTCATGGCACTGGACGGCTCAGGACAGCGCTCAGGGACTACCTGAAGGCATCGCCTTATGTCTCTACCTTTCGGGCTGGCGAGCGCGCCGAAGGGGGTGATGGAGTCACGATCGTGGAAGTGAAATAGTTCACCCACCTTCGCAGGAAGCCACGGCTGTGAAGCCGTGGAGGAATGCGCAGCGGGTGTCCTCCGAAGCCGCGCCGTCGCCAAAGCGCTGGCGCGTCGGTGATTTGGCGAAGGAGGACATGCTTCGGCGGGTTTCGCCGAAGAAACCAGAGGAACCACGGCTGTGAAGCCGTGGTACGGGGTTCACAGCGATAAACGATTCTCCTTTTCTCACCTGGCTGGTCAACGTCACATTCACCACGCTCTGTCCCTTCGGGTACTGCAAGAGAGCCCTTCACCATTTTTTAAGAGATCGTCGCTCCCTTTGGTGGTTTTGGCACCGCTCGTGGTGGAAACCAACCAATCACTTCGAAGTCGGCCAAGAGCATCTCTCCACAGATCAACGACTTCTGTCAGTATCACATGGCACCTCCTTTGCCTTCTCCTGTTATGACGGAGCAACTTAGAATTCCATACTTCCTCACGGACCGACGGCTAACCGAGACCGAGTACCCCGTGAGTGAATAAGAAAAAGGGGAGGACACAATGAAACGCATGTTCGAACCGGTAGACTTAATGGTCGTGGTGGGCATCTGTGCCACGGTGCTGGGAGGCTATCTGCTCTATATGGCGACGAGCGTGACTTTCGCCACGGCGACCCCGTCGCCTGTCTCGATTGGGCGTGCACCGGACATCATGGATGCCATGGACTGGGTCCAACCTGCTCTCGGGCAAGCCATCGTTGATGACTATTTGCTCGGGCGTGAGGCTTCCAGCCAGAACATCGCCGCTGCTGCGGAGTTCAACCGGGCCACGATGATCGGCCACCGGTTGCAGAGCGCTCCCTTCGTGCATTTCGACTGGATCAGAACCCATGCGACTGATGTTGAGGCCGACCATGCCGCCCGCGTGCAGTTTGTGTTGGGGCGTTCCATTGTGGACTTTACGGCTCGAGGGGTCAGGACTGGCGTCCTGTCTCCGGATCGGCTGTCAGGTGAGTACAACCGACTGATGATCGGCTTCGCGGAAGCAACGGGACATCAGATGGATGAAGAATTCCAGAACAATCATCAGGCCAATCTGGGGCAGGCGATCATGACGGCAAGCCAGGACCGGGCCCGGTTCATAGCTCGGAACCAGGAGCGAATCGGAACGGCAGTTGTTCGGGTGGCTCAGATTCAGCACGGATACCAGGAGGCGGAGGGAGCCCTGCAGGGCCAGGTGGCGGCTTTGGCCATCGCGACGATCCATACTGAGATGCAGGCTGATCGGCTTGCCAGCTTAGCCGCAGCCGACTTCACCGCACAGCGGCAGCCGGTGGGGCAGACGGAACCGCGGTCGTGGCCGGAGATCCCGATCGGCGTCCTGTTCGCCGCCTCGACGGGGTTGATCGGGCTTTTCCTTGCCGGACTCTTCATGCCACCGGTCAAACCTGAAGCTCCTAGCATGAGCCAAGTCAGGTCAGAACCGTCCGGCCAGGTCTATCGCAAGACTGCATGAGAGTGGTTGCCCTCGGTGCGCCATCATGCACCGGGGGCAACCAACTCATGAAGAGAGGTTTAACCATGTCAACATGGGGAGCTTGGGGCTATTGGGGAATCGTGACCGGTCTGCTGGTTCTGCTCGCTATCTTCTTCGTCTGCATGGAGATCCTCTACTCCAACGCGAAGAGACCCCTGACAGGGAACACCGGCTCCCCGGCAGGGCAGGAGGAACGAGCTCCCACCGGCAGCAAACATGCGGCTTAGATCTCGTACGACAGGGCTGCGTGAGCAGGTATCATTATGGTTGAGATGATCGGTCTCGCCACCGTCGTGGCCTTGGTCTGGCTGCTAGTCTCCACCATGGCGGCTGAGAGCGAGGCAGACAGGCGGCGACTTTCCAAGCTGACCAGCAACGCTGTCTCTGAGGGGGCAACAGGCACTGAGACAAAACACGCCGCCTAGGTGGATCGCTCTTGCCAATCTGTTTTCCCCGCCAGAATCTGAGGCGGTGGCCCAAGAGGGATGCGGGCTCTGAACCGCCGCGGTCTCCGTGAACAAGCGGATCAGCCTCCAGAGTTCTATCACATTGTCCGTTCTCCTGATCGGCCTGCTATCCGGTGCCCTGGGCTTGGGCTACGCCTACTGGCACGCAAAACATACCCGCCGCGCCGCCATCGGTCTCTACTTCCAGGAATTGGCTCGTCAAGGCGCCGACAAGGTGAGCCTGGTGTTGGCAAAGGAGATCGAATGGGTGGAACGGCTGAGTTCGCTTCCAGAAGTTCGCGAGGCTGTCAAGGAAGGAGTACGGCTTTCCCTGGACAAGCCAGAATTCCAGCGGTGGCGGGAAGAGCAGAGCCAGTACTTCCGCTCCCTGGCCATCGTGGATCGTAACGGGCGTTTGGTTGGCGGGGTCACCAGCGAGGCGACCAGAGCCCATTATGCGCAGCAGCCCTGGTGGCCGATCGTGCTTGAGCAAAGACGGGCCTGGGCCGGGGACCTCCGGGTTGATGAGAAAGGCCGTGGCTACTGGGAAGTCGCCGTGCCCATCTCGGATGACGATGGGAGCGCGCTGGGCGTACTCAAAGTTGCAATCGGGACCGAGGGGCTCTTTGCTTCTGTGCTGCGCACCCGCATCGGGCAGACCGGTCACGTGATGCTCCTGGAACAGGACGGCCGCGTGTTGATCTGCCCAATCCGTCCTGCGAGTCTCCATACGAGGACGGACGTGTTCGCTGGCGGACGGGACCGAGCGCAGCCCACACGCCTGGGGGCTGCCTGGGTGGAGGTCGAAGACGACAGCCACGGCAGCCGGGGCGGCCTTGTCGGGGTTGCGTCGGTCGTGCTACCAGCGCATATCGCGCAGGAGCGTGTCTGGCACATCCTGATCCGGCAGGACCCAGAAGAGACCTACCAGCCAGCTCGGATGCTGATGTGGAAGCTGGCAGGGTTCTGGCTGGGGACGGTCGGGCTGATCGCGCTGCTCGGCTGGAGGTTGGCGCATCGAATCGTGAGACCGGTGGAGTCCCTGGTTGAGCGAGTGCGGCAGATGGTCGGGGGCTTGCCTGCGGAGCATCGGGAGGAGAGGGGGCTGAGGCCTGGAGTCGAGATCATTGAGATCGAGACGCTGGCGTCCAGCTTCAACCGGCTGGCCGACCGGCTCGAGAAAGCCTCGAGGGAAACCCAGCGGTACGTGAGCGAGCTGGAGAAGGCGAACCGTGAACTCGCGGACTCGGAAGAACATTACCGAACGCTGTGGAACCATGCGGTGGACTCAAAGTTGAGCGTGGACGCAAAGGGTACAGTCCTGGCCGTGAATCGCCGCGCTGAGCTGAAGCTCGGGCGTCGAGCGGAAGAGGTGATCGGAACGGCGGCGGCCGACCTGTTTGCGGAGCAGGATCGCGCTCGATTTCACGAGCTGCTCGATGCGGTGCTGACGACTGGCAAGGAAGGGACCGCAATCGAGGTACAGGTTCCGACTATGGCCGGATCCACCCTAACCATGGAGCTGGACATCGTGCCGCTGGAAAGAACCGGAAACAACACGGCTGGCCTGCTCCAACTGAGCGATATCACTGAGAAACAGCAGCTTGCCCAGCAGCTCCTGAGGTCCGAGCGTCTGGCGTCGCTCAGCCAGTTCGCGTCAATGTTCGCCCATGACATCCGAAATCCGCTTGCCGGGATCAAGAAGACGCTGGAGCTGCTCAGCCAGCGAGCGGAACTTCAAGCAGAACCGCTGGAACGGCTGTTCGCCGACCTCCGCTTCACGACCCATCTGCTCCTCGGGATGATCAACGACATGCTGGACGTGTACCAGGAAAGTTATTCCGGGCTGCCTCTCGTCTCCTCGAGCTTCTCGGTCGGCGCCCTCTTGGAGGAGACGGCCCATCTCTTCAGGTCGGAGGCTGAAGCGAAAGGCGTGACCATCCAGTTGGACCTGCCTGATGGAGAGGTGGTTTTTACCGGGGATCGGCGACGGCTCCAGCGGGTCGGGATCAATCTTGTGCACAACGCGCTGAAGTATTCACCACCCCAGGGAGTGATTACCCTTTCTGTCCAGCAAGAGCGAGAGGTAAAGCCTGCTGCCGATGGAGATTCACTGGACGGGCCGGTCGTGCTGATCTGCGTCGAGGATGAGGGACCTGGTGTGGATCAGGACGAGCTGCCGCACATCTTCGAGATGTTTTTCCGGAAAAAGGATGGCCACGACCTTCGCATCGGGCGTGGCCTTGGGCTGCACTTCTGCCGGCTTGTGGTGGAAGCGCACGGTGGCCGCATCTGGGCTGCTAACCGGCCGGCAGGGGGAGCGGTGTTCTCGGTATTGCTGCCAATGGGAGTGGGGCACGAATGCCGATCAGGCTCGTGATCGCCGAAGATCAGCGTTTGTTCAGGCAGAGCTTACGGCTCTTGCTTGAGCGGGAGTCCGATTTGGAAGTCGCCGGGGAGGCCACTGACGGGCGTGAGGCGTTCAACGTCGTGATGAAGCAGAAGCCTGACATGGTGTTGATGGACGTAGATATGCCAACCCTGGACGGTGTGACGGCCACGAGGTTGATTCGAGGATGTCTGCCTGAGGTCAAGGTGCTGATGCTGTCTGTCCATGATGACGACACTCGAATTGTTGCGGCGGTGCAGGCCGGGGCCTGTGGCTACATCCTGAAGGATGCCGATCACAAGGAGTTTCTGCGTATCATCCGAGGAACCTATCAGGGTGAGTCGGTTGCCTCGCCGTTTCTGCCGGACCGTTTAGCGCGCAAAGCCTACGCCTCTTTGAGCCAGGGGAGTGATCAGCGGGCAGGGAGCCTGGCCGTGCTGACGGAACGTGAGCGAGAGATCCTGGCCTGTGCGGCCGCAGGCCGTGGCAACAAGGAGATCGCGGATCAGTTGTGTGTGTCATTAGATACGGTGAAAACCCACCTCCATCATATCTACGGCAAGCTCGGAGTCACCGGGCGAGTTGAAGCGGTCCTGCTGTTCTTGAACACCAAGTAAATAGTTCCTCCCGTCAAAGTCCCTCACCCGAACAGGTGAGAACAAATCCATCCATCTGGCAATAGCTTCCTCAGGCCGCTCCCCCGATGATGATAGCCCTCGGTAGATGAGCACAGGGCTGAGCGCAGTCTGTGCTCCTCACTCCTCATATCAACAGTGAGCTAAGGAGGTGAGCGCTATGAGAGTCGACCTGTCATTCTGAGCGAGATGGGCGGAGTTGGACAAGACCGAGAAGCAAGGGAGGTAACCATGAAAGGCAGGCTGACAGATAGGCTGTCAATAGTGTTGGTCACCGCTTGTGCGCTGGTTCTCTGGACGGTGGGGGGCGCGCTTGCTGCAGACACGTGGGTTGACGAGATTACGAACTCGCTGACCTTCTACAAGGCCAACTATCCCGCCTCCAATTTTGACCCCTACTTTGAAAAGCTGGCAAGGGTGCGGGACGGGTTAGGTCGTGGAGATCAACAGATCGTGAAAGTTGAAATGGACCAGTTCCTCAAGATGTTGCTCACACGGGCTCACGGCATCAACGATGTGGCTGCAGATGAGCTGTACAACTTTGCGCTCAATGTCAGGCCAACCGAGCCTCAAGATAACTCCGCAGCGATGAGCGGGATTGAGATCGGCGTTGGGACCGAACGGCCGATGGCGGTTCCAGACCATCTCCGCAACACCAGGGACGATGGCCTCACTCCTTGCGTGGGTTTCGCGAGGACAGGCTGCGACTACTGGGAGGACGACATGGCGGACTATACCGGAGGCTGAGGTGAGCTCGACTCGTGACTCTTTGAAGAGGGGGGTAATAGAGGCTCGAGCCCGTCTGAGAGGTGGGGTTGATCATCTCACCCGAAGGGTAGAGACAAAATCCACCCTTCGGGCGATGCTCCTCGCGGGGGCAGCTCCTGCATGATAGTTGCCGCTAGTAAAGGTGGAATGCTGTGAGTGCATCAGTTATTCACAACATTGAGCTAACCAGGAGGTCATCGCCATGAGAGTCTCTCTGTTCATCAAAAGCGCGGTCATCGTATCGCTGTTGCTCGTCCCCTGGGTACTGGCACCGTCCGTGCTTGCTGAGGATCAGCCTGCAGGAACGGGAAAACCGGCCCAGATGGAGACACAGCCAGGGGCGACTGTGGAGAAGGCTGACATTCAGCAAAATCTCCCCGATATCCGTGATCTCGGCAAGTGGAATGAAATCCATTTGAAGGTGCCGGAGGGCGGGGAGTTCATCCATTTTCGGACCAAGGAGTTGAAGGCGCCGGATTCCTCTGACGTCGAGATCTCGAGAGACCAGGATCTTAAATCGGCCACCTCCTTTTAGGACGTGGGCAAAGTACGAACCAGTTCGTGAACAGCCAAGGGGGTGAACATGAACAAGAAGATGAAGAGCAAACTGTCGGTGATGGTCATGGCCGCCTGCGCCCTGTGCCTCCTCACCGCTGGGCTTGCGCTGGGGCAAAACAACAGTTGGGTCGATGAGATCACCAACTCGTTGACCTTCTACAAGACGGCGTACCCCACGACCAATTTTGATCCTTACGTGCAGAAGCTGGACCAAGTCAAGAGCGCATTGGCTCAAGGTGATCAGCGAACCGTGAGGGTCGAGATGAGCAAGTGGTTCAAGATGCTGCGCAATCGAGATCATGGGATTAACGATGTGGCGGCGGATGAGCTGCTCAATTTTGCAACGATGGTGACGCCGATTCAGGAATATGGGATTTCCGTCCCACCTCCTCCAGGCGGAGTCCAATGAGCACCGCTGCTTAGATCGAACGACTCAGCCACCGGGATTCCGGTCTTTACCTGGGATCCCGGTGGCTGTTGCGTCAACATGACCGATCTCAACATTGTGGAGACAAGAATAGCTATAAAGGAGGACGGTATGCGGTATAGCCATGGCCTCCTGTTGATATCCGCGGTCATCCTGTGTCTGGCAACGCCTGCAGCCGCGGACCAGCTCGGGCAGACAGGAAGCAGCGTACATCTGGGACTCACCGGGGTCATTTCAAAGATCCAGTCGGGAGTGCTCTTTGTCAAAATGCCAGTTGGGTTGCGGCCTCGCACCATCAGCCCGAACAAGGCGGACCGGGTCGGGCTCCACGAGGCCAAGGTTGGGGAAGGCTTGATGTTGTGGGTGGATGAAGGCAATGTGCTGTTGGACGTCCACAAGATTGGCCAACCATTCGGCGAACACCGCTTCGTCACAGGGAACCTCGACTATGCGGACCCCTATTGGGGGGAGATCAAACTTTCGACCCCGGAGGGAACGGAGCGTTTTGAGGTGGATACCCTCGCAGGGAGCAAACTCTCGGTCTTTCAAGAGGGAGCACCGGTCATCGTAGAGCTGGATGGGGACAACGTGATGATCGATATCCATCAGACTCACTGATCCAGTGCGAACCAGGTTTCTCCCTCGCGTCTTGACATCACTTCGGACCACAAGTACCATCCCCGCATGAGTCTTCCTCCTGCCCGGCTCCGTGCCGGGCAGGAGAAGGCTGCGGATTTACCGCGGTCATAACCTAACCGGTAAGGCGAGACCATTCTCCGCGCCATGTGAAAGATTTCAGGTGTCCACCATGCGCAATGGCTTGCGGTGGGTGCTTGTGGCGCTTGTCGCTGTGAGCGGGTTGGCGGTGAGTGAACGGGCATCTGCGCAAGAGCGGCCGCATGAATCGGGTCTTCCTCTTGAAACCCTCCTCGAAATCGAGAATGCAGCCCGTCTGGTCGCGATCCTGCTAGACTCCGGCCGCTCCGTCATCAATGAGAACCAGGCGCTGTTCGATGACCCGGCCAAAGAGGACAAGGGTTTCTCACCCGCGACATTCGAGCAGCAACTCATCGAGATGTTCCGCACCCGCTCAGGCATCGATCTTCGAGATCTCAATTCAACACGTCTGCCGAAGTTTGCCAAGGAGTTGCTGAGGATCCTGGTCTCGGTCAGTAAGCAGGTGGTAGCGGACGCCCAGCCTGAGATCAACCGGAAGGGAGTGGGCCTGAAAGGATTGATTCCCGCCGTGTTTGGGGCGCGAGTGGCCCATCGGTTTACTGAAGTGACCGGAGTGCGATTGAAGCAGACCGCCCTGGCCCCGCGGAATCCCTCGAACGCGCCGGATTCCTTTGAGACGGCAGTCTTGCGAGAATTTGCCGACCCATCCTATCCGCGGGAAAAGGTTATCAGCGAAGTGACCGCCGAGAGCAAGTCACTGCGGTTGATGTTTCCCCTATACACCACTCGTCAGTGCCTGGACTGTCATGGAGAGCCCAAGGGGGAGCTGGATAAGACTGGGTATCCTCGAGAAGGGCTCCGGCTGGGACAGAACGCCGGAGCGATCAGCGTGGTCATCCCGATTCACCAATGAAACAAGCGGCACTTTTCTTTTGGCTAGCCCTGTTGGTCGGCGGTGCAACCCTCGAGGCAGCCGAGATCCCGAGTGGACCAACGGAAAAACCTACCGGCAGCGGAGTGATTGTCCATGCGGACGGATACGTGCTCACCGCCCATCACGTGGTATCCAATGCCCGCCGAATCGTGATAGTGACCCCTGGCGAGTTTCGAGCTCCTGCCGTGATCGTCAGTGTTGATCATGATCATGACCTAGCCTTGCTGAAGATTGAAACAGTCGGGCTCTCCGAGGCGTCCCTGGGCTACGCAGGCGCCGTGACTCTTGATCAGGAAGTCATCGTGGTCGGCTTCCCCTTTGGCCTTCGGGAAGTGTCCGTGACCCGGGGACGCATCGCGGCGGTTCGCACCAAAGGCGTGAACCGGGTGTTCCAGGTGGATGCGGCGATCAATCCTGGCAACAGCGGAGGCGCCGTATTCAACCGATTGGGCGAGGCGATCGGGATCCTGACGACGAAGTTTAGCCATCCCTCGGGGATCGTCCCGGAGGGGATGGCCTTTGCTGTGCCGATCAGTTATGCAACGCCGCTCTTGGCGAACATTCCGGACTTTGACTTTGCGTCGATGGGGAAGGCAAGCAGGAAGGCAAAGGGAGAGACAGGCGAAGGTGAGATCGTGCGTGAGCTGGCTCGAACCTCGGTTCGGATTGAGACGGTGCGTGTCACAGAACCGGCCACGACACAGACAAGCTCGGGTCAGCCTGCCGCCGGCCAGTCGAAAGCTGAAGCGCGACGTGCCCCAGTGCCGCGACTCCCGATCAGTCCGGTCCAGGAGCGCGTGCCGGGGGGAAGCGACAGTCCCGGCGAAATCGCCAAAGTGAATGAGCTGCTTGCGACGACTCAGAAGGAGGAGCTTCAGAAACTTGTCCAGCGGGGAGTTCTTCCGCCGGAGGGGATGGTTTTGATTCCAGCAGGGGAGTTTCTGATGGGCGCTGAGGACGGGCTTCCCGACGTCAGACCGATGCGCCGCGTCCATCTCAGCTCCTATTGGATTGACCGGTATGAAGTGACCAATGCCCAGTATCGGCGGTGCGTGGAAGCAGGGATCTGCTCTCCGCCCAAGGATCGACAGGAGTTTGATGATCCCCAACGTACGAACCATCCTGTGACGAATGTGATCTGGACACAGGCGCGGATCTATTGTCAGTGGCTGGGCCGGCGGATGCCGACCGAGGCCGAGTGGGAAAAGGCGGCGCGAGGGGCTGACGGCCGACGGTATCCCTGGGGAAACGGTGAGGAAGCGATCAAGACATGGTTGAAAGAGCGGGATCTGCGATCCGGCAACAACGGGACTGCACCGGTTGGGAGTGTTCCCGAGGCGGCCTCGCCCTATGGGGTGGTTGACTTGGTCGGGAATGTCTGGGAATGGGTCAAGGACTGGTATGCGGAGGACTTTTACATGATGGCCCCCTCACATGATCCACAGGGACCACCCCGAGGCTCGTTCAGAGTCTTGCGGGGCGGCGACTGGAGCCAAGGCCTACTCGAGCTGCGCGCCACCTACCGGGGTTGGGACGAGATGACCTACTGGGGCCCAACGCTTGGGTTCCGCTGTGCGGACGATGTGCCGTGATACCAGTCTTCCATCCTGTATCTTGTTCCCTGTAACCGCAACTGCCTTCTCGGCTGTGGTCTATCCACGGCGGGTCAGCCTCGATGGAACTTTCTAAACCGGTCAAGAAACGACTTGCCGCTACGGCCGTAGGTGTCTCGGTGTTTCTCCTCGCCCTGGCACTTCATGGAACAGGGCTGCTGGATGTCGCCGAGCTCAAGACCCTGGACCACCGATATTATCGGTACGCTGATCCGGCGAAGGCTGGCAAGGACATCGTGCTGGTGGCTGTGGATGAAGCCAGCCTTGAGGCCTTTGGCCGCTGGCCCTGGCCGCGCGATCGTCATGGCTACGTGGTCCATTACCTGAGAGAGGCAGGCGCCAAGGCCATCGTCTTTGACATCCTGTTCCTCGAGCCGGACGAAGACTCTGAGGAATTCGACCAGGCCTTTGCCGAGGAAGTCCGCGCGGCCGGTAATGTCTTTCTTCCGATTCTGTTCCAGGATTCCCTCCAGCCCTTCCCGACCGAGCTGCTCTCCAAGGCCGCAATTCCAGTGGAGAACAGGTCCAACAGGTCCGCCACGCTTCTACCGAACTATCCAGGAGTCAAGCTCCCCATTCCGCCGCTAGCCGAGGCAGCTCGCGGCTTCGGGTTCATAAATTTGTTTCCCGATCAGGACGGGACCGCGCGCCGGATTCCGCTGCTCGCTCAGGCGCAGGAAGCAACCTTTCCGCAGATCAGTGCGGCGGTAGCCCGTTACGTGCTCGGGGCGGACAGGGCAGAGCGTGGGCCACGCTGGCTTCGTCTGGGACCGGCGACGGTTCCTCTGACGACGCAGGGAGACATGGTCATTGATTGGCATGGAACACTGGAGAGGAAGACTTATCCTTCGTACTCGATAGGGGCGGTCCTGAGATCGTTTACCGAGATGCGGAATGGTGAGCGGCCGTTCTTGGACCCGGCTCTTTTCAAAGACAAGATCGTGTTTGTCGCCACGACTGCGGCTGGCACCTATGAACTGCGGGTCACGCCGCTGTCGCCATTTACACCCGGTGTGCTGATCCACATGGCGGCCTTGGACAATATGCTTCGCGGCCGCTATATGCGACCGGCGTCATACTGGGTCTTCGCCTTGGCGACCCTGGCTCTGTGTCTTGGCACTGCCTGGAGCTTCATGCTGCTCCAGCGTCAGGCCCTGAAGCTCGCACTGATTGCTGGGATCGCCATGGCCTACTATGGGCTGGCTGTACACGCATTCACCTCTCATGGCCTCTGGCTGGAACTGGCCTTCCCCGAGAGTGCATTGGCCGTCACCTTTGCCGTCGTCGCCACGGTGGAATATCTCACGGAGGGCCGGCAGCGCCGGCAACTGCGGGCTGTGTTCGACAAGTACATGGCCGCGGAGGTCGTGGAAGAGATCATGCGGAATCCCGAGGGCATCACCCTCGGAGGAGAGAAGAAGGAGTTGACCGTCTCTTTCTCAGACATCGCGGGCTTTACCACGATCTCCGAGAAGCTGGAACCGGAGGCGCTCGTCGAGCTCTTGAACCAATATCTGTCGGCCATGACAGACATCATTCTTACGCATCGGGGGAATGTGAACAAATATCTCGGCGACGGCATTATGGCTATTTTCGGCGCGCCTCGCGGCGATCCCAACCATGCGACGCTGGCCTGTTATGCGGCTCTGGACAGCCAGGTCGAACTGGCCCGCCTGCGAGAGGAATGGAAGGCGCAGGGCCATCCGGAGATCGTCGCGCGGATCGGCATCAACTCCGGACCTCTGGTCGTAGGGAACATGGGGTCGCAGGCGCGGATGGAATATACTGTCATGGGCGACAGCGTCAATCTCGCATCCCGCTTGGAGGGCGCGAACAAATTCTACGACACTCTGATTCTCCTGGGACCGCGCACCTACGAACTTGCCCAGCAAGACATCGAAGCACGGGAAGTGGATCTATTGCGTGTGAAGGGGAAGCGGGAACCGGTCGTGGTCTATGAGTTGCTGGCGCGGAAAGGCGGGCTTGGGCCTGAAAAGCAAAGGGCGGTGGAGGCCTATCTCGATGGGCTTGCGTCCTACAAGCAGCGGGACTTCGCTCAAGCCAAACTGAAGTTTGAAGAGGTCCTCGCGCTGAATCCCTCCGATGGACCATCGAAGGTCTATCGTGCACGGGCCGAGACCTACCTGGCAACCCCGCCTCCGTCGGACTGGGACGGGGTTTACGAGCTCAAAGCGAAATGAACGAGGGATAAACAAGGAGGGTTGTGTGAAGCGAGGCAAGCGACAACGGCTGTCGATCATGGTTCTGGTTATCGCCCTAGGTCTGCTCAGCGGCATCGCGCTGGCGGAGACGGTCTTCGTCCAGGGGAAAACGGCGAAGCTCCGGGCTGGGAAAACCTCTCTGGATCGCGTGGTGGCAGACTTGAAATTTGGCGAGGCCTTGGAGGTCCTCAAGAAAGAAGATAACTGGCTCGAGGTCCGCACGGCGGCCGGAGTCAAAGGCTGGATCTTCGCCAACAAGACCACGACCACCAAACCATCAGGCGGCGATGACGCCCTGGCCAAGCTAGGAAAGAGCTTTCGACGGACGGAGGCCTCTGATGTGACTGCCTCAGCCGGAGCCCGTGGCTTGGACAAGGCTTCGGAGACCTATGCAAACAAAGCCGGCATTACCCAACAGCATCGGGATGCCGTGGATCGCATGACGGCCTATCAGATTGGAGATCAGGATGTCGAAGACTTTCTGAAAGAGGGAGGGCTTGGAGAATATGCCAAATAGAATGCTTAATGCGATGGTCGTCTTGATTCTCTCCACTGTCTTGGGAGGATGCGCGGAGATGCAACGGGCGGCAGAAGATGCGGCTCGGCGGTCCGGCGATGAGCGGCTCGCCCGAACGATTCACGGCGGGGGCACCCTCATCAGTGGGCTCCTACCGATCGGCTATGACGAAGAGTCATCCATCGGCCAGGCCATCGCCCTGCAGGTCGTGGCTCGCTACGGCGGGGTTTCCGACCAGCCGGATCTGACGCGGTACGTCAATCTGGTCGGTCGGGCTGTCGCCAGCACCTGTGACCGGCCTGACATTCCCTATCGTTTCGCCGTGCTTAATCACGACTCGATCAATGCCTTCGCCGCGCCGGCCGGGTACATCTTCGTCACGCGCGGGCTCATGGCCCAGATTCGGAACGAAGCGGAGTTGGCTGCTGTACTGGGGCACGAGATCGCGCATGTCAGCCAAAAGCACATTCTACAGGTGATCCAGCGGAGCAAGCGCTTGGCCGGCGTCACCGAGGCGGGACTGGCCTACGCCAACCAGAATCCTGAAGCGTTCAAGGGGCTCATTGATGCGGCCGTCAAGAAGTTGCTGGATGAGGGATTGGATCAGGAAAAAGAAATCGAAGCAGACGCGCTCGGCGATGTCTTTGCGGCTCGCGTCGGCTATGATCCCACGGCGTACGTGGGGCTTCTGAACCGACTCAAGGCCTTGAAGGGCGACGACCGTGCCTTCTTCAAGACCCATCCGAACTTCTCAACCAGAATCGCAGCGGTCCAGAAGGTCATGCAGTCGGAGGGCCTAAAACCGAACGGGACCTTGCTGGGCGACCGCTTCGCCCGGCTGAGCAGAGGGTCGTAGCAGTAACTGAAAGAAGCCAATACCTTGTTTATGTCGTAGCCGTGGGTGGTGGTACTAGTCCACGGCGAGGGCTTGTTGAAGCAGACGATCCAGGAGAGTCAGTCGCAGGGTCTGGTCCTGGATCTGTCCCGACGATACATCAGAGGCCAGCACCCCGAGCGCCTTACTAATTGTCGTTGGGTCGGCGCCAGCCTTAGATTCCCCGTTCTCCGAGCCATCGGCCGAGAGCAGGACCTGGACCGGCAGGGCCGGGGCGAGATTGTCCCTCGCCTTGAGGAAGGCCTGCAGATGACGCAGAGTTTCCTCCGTCGCAGAGCCCACCAGCAAAATGGCTGCGAGGGCTCCCGGCAGACACTGTTCCCACACCGGCCAGAAGCGTTTTTCCGCGCGAACCGAGACTAAATGGAGCACCGTGGCTCGTGAGATCCTGACGCGGCCGACATCAATGCGGTATTTCGCCCGAGGCTCCTCGACGCCCACCGCGGCCCACCGTGATCCGGACAGGTCTTTCACCAATTGCTGAATCAACTCGCTTTTCCCTGCCCTGGCGATTCCGACCACCAGTACGCGCAACACCTGTGGGTCGGCCATCGGCATGTGCCTGGATCTGACCTGCTGGCCAACCTCCTCGAGGCGACTCAGTACCAGACCCACTTGGCCTGCTTCCGGCGACTCATGGAGGGTTGGTTCCTCCTGCGGGGCGCTGCGGAGCGCTTCCTGTTCGTGCTCCTCCAGCGCACGAAGGTCCTGAAACAGCAGATTCGCCATGCTGGCCGTGATCGGCATCCGCTCGGGCACCGCGTCCGGGATAAACACAAACCGGCCGGTCTTCCATCCCAACAATCGGAACAGGGGTTCCTCCTTCTTCGGCGACCTGAGATCAGCTTCCACGATGACGCCATTGCGGAAATAGAGCGTGCCGGTGCGCTCGCCATGGCTGAGTACCAGCGCGCCGGTCTTCTGGTCGAGCTCCAGCGTCTGGATCATGTCCAGCAGATCTACCTCTTCAATGCGACCGTTCATGCCGATCCTGTCCAGCGGGATCTTCCTGGCCTGCTCGATCCGGTCCATCACCGTCTCGACGCTCTGCGCGAGCCGCTCGAGCGGACAGGGCTTAGTCAAATAGTCGTCCGCGCCGACCTTTCTGGCTTTGATCTTGTCTTGGTCCTGATCTCTGGCGGTCAAGAAGATGAAGGGGATCGTGCGTGTGGAGGCGTCGCGCCGGAGCCGGCTGCAGAGCTCATAGCCGTCCATGCCCGGCATGCCGATGTCGGCGACGATGAGGTCGGGATGGTCCTCCGCAACTTTTTTGATCGCCTCTTCTCCGTTCAAGGCTGTCGCCACATGGCAGTTCCGGTTGCTGAGGTAGAGCGACACGATGCGCAGCCACTTGGGCTCGTCATCCACCACGAGGATCTTGGGCGCCATATGCATCAGTTGTGAGTTGTAAGTTTTGAGTTCTTAGTTGGTCAAACTCAAAACTAAAAACTCAGGTCAGGATCTGCGGCTCCCCCGTGCCCTTAATCACCTCGTCCGTGATCACGATCGTCTTGACGCCTTCCAGCGCAGGCACTTCGTACATGAGGTCCAGCATCACGTCTTCGAGGATCGTGCGAAGTGCGCGCGCCCCCGTCTTCATCGAGGCAGCCCGGTGGGCGACGGCCTTGACCGCGGCTTCCGTGAACTGGAGCTGGACATGCTCCAGTTCGAACAGCGCCTGGTACTGCTTGAGCAGCGCGTTCTTGGGTTCCGTCAGCACGCGAACCAGCGCCGCCTCGTCGAGATCGGTGAGCGTGGTCAGCACCGGGAACCGGCCGATGAATTCCGGAATCAGCCCGTACTTCAAGAGATCCTCCGGTTGCGCGCGCTCCAGCAGCCCGCTAGGCCCCAGGGCTTCGCGCGCCGTCGCTCCGGCTCCGAATCCCATGCGCCGATACGTGGTGCGTTGGCTGACGATCTGTTCCAGCCCCACGAACGCGCCGCCACAGATGAACAGGATATTGGTGGTATCCACCCGGATGTACTCCTGCTCAGGGTGCTTGCGTCCGCCTTTGGGAGGCACGTTGCAGGTCGTGCCTTCAACCAGCTTGAGCAGGGCCTGCTGGACGCCCTCGCCCGACACATCGCGGGTGATCGAGGCGCTCTCGGACTTGCGGCTGATCTTGTCGATCTCGTCAATGTAAATGATCCCGGTCTCCGCCCGTTTGACGTCGAAGTCGGAGGCTTGGAGCAGTTTCAGCACGACGTTTTCGACGTCTTCCCCGACATAGCCAGCCTCGGTCAGGGTGGTGGCATCCGCGATCGCGAAGGGCACGTGCAGGATCTTCGCGAGGGTCTGCGAGAGGAGGGTCTTGCCGGTGCCGGTTGACCCGATCATCATGATGTTGCCCTTCTGCAGCTCGACTTCTTTGATGCGGGTCCGACTCAGCAGCCGCTTGTAATGGTTGTGGACCGCCACCGACAGGACCTTCTTGGCTCGGTCCTGTCCGATAACATATTGGTCCAGGAGCATCTTGATCTCGGTCGGCTTGAGCATCTGGATGCTCGGAGAGTCGTCTGATACCGGCACCGTGGCTTGCTGGGCCAGGAAGGTTGAGCAGAGCTGAACGCATTCGTTGCAGATCAGCAGGTTGGAGCCGGCCTGGCAGGTGTGGCAGTGGTAGGGCGCCGGGCTTTCGAGCAGACTTTTCACAACGCCTTCGCGCTTCCCGCAAAAGGAGCACTGACGCTTGCTCTTGTCTCGACCCTGTCGCGACTCCCAGAACACCGTATTCTTTCCCTTCCATTTTCAGCAGTCAGGGCGTGGCCAGGCTGCTGCCCACTGCGCGCCTATGGTTTGCTCTCCTCACTTCTGCAATCAGGAGGGTTGGCCGGACTGTCCTTGACTGCGCGCATCGAGCGAGCACTCCAATCAACCTGACCCCGTCCATTCTCTATGCGGGGTGGTGGGGATGATTCCTACTGCGGCCGTCCAACGAGCACATTCCGATCGTGCGCGTTGCGGGAGCACGGGAATCATTCCCACCACCCCGCGCCTCCCATTCTGAGCGTGCGCGCTCTGCGAGCACGAAGGGCAGTCTGGCTAACCCCCCTCCCATAACATCTTCTGACGTGCAAGGTGCGCGAGCAGGGCGGGCTGCCAGGACTCGCCCTTGCATCATGCCCATCTTAGCCCGCGCCCGGAGCCAACTCAAGCAGGTCATGTCCCTGGTAGTGGCGCTTCTCCCTTGTCGGCCGAAGGGAACCGGATGACGAACTGGCTGCCCTTCCCTTCCTCACTATGCACCTCCAGAACACCACCGTTGTCCTCAACGAGCCGTTTCACGTTCGTCAGTCCCAAGCCGGTCCCATATTCCTTGGTCGTGAAGAACGGCTCGAAGATCCGGTCCAGATTGGCCTGGGGAATCCCACAGCCGGTGTCGGCCACTTCGATCTCGACGCGGCCATCTCCCTGCACTCTCGTCGTCACGGTGAGCAGACCGCCATCCGGCATGGCCTCCCGGCCATTGATCAGCAGGTTCACCATCGCCTCCTTCACTTGTTCCGGATCGACGTGCAGGGCTGGGAGGTTCTCGCCGAACAGGGTCTCCACCTTGACCCGTTCGTGCCCGCCTTGCGCTTTCCACTGCCACAGCGCCAACTGCGCGATGGCCTCTGGCTGGACACGCTTCGGTTCTGGTGGCTTCTGGCGCGCGTATCGGAGAAAGTCATTGATCCGATGGGTGAGCCGGTCTACTTCGTCAACGATGTACCGCGCCACCTCCTGTTTCACCGCGTCCGCCTGTTGCGCTTCCAGCACCAGTTGGGCCGAGCTTCGGATCACGCCCAAGGGGTTCCTCAGGTCATGCGCCAGGGCCGCCAGCAGTTGACCGACCGACGCCAGTTTCTCACGACGGATCAACTCGGTCTGTTGCGACTTCACGGTGCGCAAACTGTCCTCCAGGGCGCTGCGCATCGCATGGAAGGTGCGCGCCAGATCCTCGATTTCATCTCCGGTGTGGATCTGCGCCGACGCCGGGCTTGTCTCAGCAGAGTGCGACGAGGTAGGCTCGGGCAGCGACGCGACGTTGCGCCGGAGCGCCTCCGCTTCTCGCCTGAGCGCGAGGATCGGGCTCACAATCTTTCGGCCGACCACGAAGCCCATCGAGGCCAGCACCACCACCAACCCGAACCCGATCAGTCCGACCGTGAACAGCAGCGAATAGATCGGCGCGTAGGTCTCCTCCGGCTGCTGCCGGACGAACGAGAACCACCGCTCGCCGCCCAGACTCGATGTAGTCAGATTGTGGGAAAACCGAACCGGGGCTGCGCCGACGATGGAATCGTGCCCGCCATGCGCGTCGTCTTCCGCCACCAGCCACAGGGGTTCATTGCGCGCCAGTTGGTTGAGCAGCGCGTCGTGGATCAGGTGTGCGGTCGGCGGGAGCACGGGGCAGATCAGCGGCGTGCCTTCGGTGTCGAGCAACATGCCATGCCCGGTCTTTCCGACACGAATCGGGAAGATCGTGTCCATCAGCACCGTGCGTCGGATGACGAGCCCGACCGCGCCGATCGGCTCTTCGCGGTCCTTGCTGGGAATCGCCACCGCCACATCAAACACATACTCGTTGCGCGCGGGGTCGAGCCGGAGTGAGCTGACATAGGCTGTGCCGAGTTCTTCCTCCATCGCCTCCTGCCACCATTCTTGATCGGCATTCAGGTAGGGGGCATCAGGATCGGTGGAGGCCACGAGAGCCCCACGACTGTCCGTGATCATCACTCGCACATAGGAGCCAGTCGTACTGGCCCAGTCCTTGAGGTAGGCTGCCGTCGGTGTCAAAGGCTTTGCCATCTCATTCCGGCGCTGGTTGGACCAGGCGGCTTGCTCGGCTGCCAGCAACCGGCGCACTTCCGCCTCGCTCTTGCCAGCGTAGCGTCGGTTTGTGGTCTCCACGTTCTGGCGGATGATCAAGGGGATCGAGGCCAACTGCACGGCGTGATCGATCTCTGCATCGACAGCCGCGGCGATCCGGATCGCGGTGGATCGCGCGATTTCCTGGAAACTGCTGCCGATGGAGTGTTTGAGGCTTTGCTTGCTGTACAGATAGGTGGCGAAGAGGGCGGCGACACCGGGCAGGATCCCGACGATCAGCAGGGCGATGAAGAATTTCTTTTGCAGGCCGCCGGTCCGCATACAAGTATGCAGCGAGCAGCAAACAGCTTTCTGCTACTCGCCATTAGCTATTAGCTTCGAGGCCATACTTCGCCATTCGATAGCGGAGGGTGTTCCTGGTGATTCTCAGCAGACGACTTGCTTCCGAGACGTTTCCGCCTGTTTTGTGCAGAGCCTCCTGAAGCATCGCTTTTTCAAGTTCCTCGACCGAGAGACCGAAAGAGAGCAGCGACGGTCTGTCCTTCTGCCCTGTCTCATCCAGCGCCCGGAGATAGGCCGGCAGGTGCTCCCGCCGGATTTCGCCTTCTTTGCAACTGATGGTGAGCCATTCCACCACATTGTGCAACTCCCGGACATTTCCAGGCCAGTGGTACCGTTCCAAGGCGACCAAGGCGTCCGGGGACGCGCGTCGGATGCGGCTGCCTTGTTCACGGTTCGCAGCCTCCAGAAATGCGTCCAGGAGAGCTGTGATGTCTTCCCGTCGCTCCCGCAGCGGGGGAATATGCAGTGGGCAGACGTTGAGGCGGTAGTAGAGGTCTTCGCGGAACTGGCCTTTCTTAATGAGATCAGACAACTCCTGATTCGTCGCGCAGATGACCCGGATATCCACCTTGACCCCGCGGATCCCGCCCAGCGGCTCCACGGTTCGGTCCTCCAGGACCCGAAGCAACTTGGATTGAGCCGTCGGACTCAGTTCTCCGATCTCGTCCAGGAACAGGGTGCCGCGGTCGGCTAGCTGAAAGCGGCCGAGCTTCGACTTCTTCGCGTCGGTAAAGGCGCCCTTTTCGTAGCCGAA
>Ga0187893_10005686_pt1 | contig 22084 bp, 20 predicted proteins | sample MA1701074metaG_FD_139574 | JGI IMG/M metagenome (GOLD analysis project Ga0187893, IMG submission 139574) | White microbial mat communities from a basaltic lava cave in the Kipuka Kanohina Cave System on the Island of Hawaii, USA - MA170107-4 metaG ...
ATTTTAAGTCCCTGGCGTCTGCCAATTCCGCCACTCCGGCACGTCTACGATTTCGCGAGAACGCCATGGTCGCGTTTGTCGGAAGTCATGGAACCGACAACCCGCGATTCCTGCCGGCTTCCTCGCCTTCTCGAACGCGATGCGGACTAAGCTGATGGGCTGTCCTCCCGCAAGAACGCCTGATCCTGCCCCAGATAACGCACTTTATGCAACTCTTTGCAGGCAGCCGGCTCATCGGCTATCATGGGCACTCGGAGTCGATGTTCAGGTGGGCGCGCCGGATCTTAAACTGCTCGAGCCGAACCAACTCACGACTGAACAGGTGAAGGAAGGTCTTGCGCCGAAGGCTTCTACAGGGACCTGGACATTACGGCGAAGGGCGAAGACTCGAGACTGACGGAGACGTGATCGATGGTCCTGCGTTGGTACCACTGGTTGCTCTTGTTGGGCCTCGGCCTCTTGATCACTTGGGTTGAGTATCGCATCGGGCTCCGATTCGATTGGTTCGTATTCCGCGGGTAGCCGCTCTAGGGCTTTCATGACACTGAGGGGGAATTGGGGACATTCCTATTTATGCGCCGCTGCCGTGCCCCGCCAGCGGGTCGTCGTTGGCCGGACCCCGATCTGACTCGCCTTCTGTCCCGATAAATAGGAATGTCCCCAGTTCCCGCAGCCCCGTTATCGGTAAACCCGGAATCCTATAACCGATTTATAACCGTTCCCTTTAGAAACAAATCCATACTGTTGGGAATCATCCGGATAGATCGCTGCTGGAAAGCTTCCTTCTTTCAAGCTCCAAGATTGCCTTCTTACCTTGGTTGAATGTGTAAGCAAGAACTACAAGGAGGAATAGGCCTCCTAAGCTCTGCGTCCCTCTTAGGAACACGCTAAACATCTGTGCCGCAAGTAGTACGGGACGATCCAAATAGCTGCAAACCGCTTCTTGAGAAATAGGCCGATGCTAAGAGCACCTGTAAGCAAGAGATGAAAGACACACCAAACGACAGCCGCTAAGCCATCCATATCCTTTGGAAATGGGATAGCAACAGAGACCAGACACCACGCCGCACCGAGCACGAGAAACAGACTCGCAAAGCTTGCATTCGTAATCGCACTCTGAATTTCTTCATCGGTCAACGCACACCCCGGTCATCATTATTGTTCATATCGTGCCTTCGTCATAAAGACGCCCACAGCATTTTGATTCTCTGGCGTCTGCCAATTCCGCCACTCCGGCACAGTGCGTAGAGGCGCCAAGACACTAGCACTCAAGCCTGGAGCGGTCAAGGCGCCGAAAAGTCGGTTGGTTTTTTGACTCGACTCGGACAAGCTTGCTAAGGTACGGGCCGATGGCGGCGCCCCTATCAGACCACTCCTCCGTCAGGGTCCTTCACACCCCCGAAGATCTTTTGCCCTGGCGCAGCCTGCGGAACCGCCTGCTCGTCATTCTGGCGCTCCTGATCAGTGTCATCACCATACTCTGGCTCGACCGCGACGGGCTCCGCGACCACGTGGACGACCAGATCTCGTTTACCGACGTGCTGTATTTCGGTGTGATTACGATCACGACGGTGGGATACGGCGATATCGTGCCCGTGACTTCCCGCGCGCGTCTTCTCGACGCGCTGGTGGTCACCCCCATCCGCGTGCTCGTGTGGCTTCTGTTTCTAGGGACGGCCTATCAGTTGATCCTTCGCCGATACGTGGAGGGGTACCGCATGAGCAAGTGGCAGACGCAGCTCGACCGGCATGTGATTGTGTGCGGGTTCGGCACGGTGGGAACCTCGACCGTCAAGGAGTTGCTCGCGAAACGGATGGAGCCGGGAAGAGTCGTCGTGATCGATCCCTCGGAGTTGAGAGACCACGCAGCCGTCGAGCTCGGGGTTGCCGCCCTGCGGGCCGATGCCTCCCAGGAAGCCGTCTTGAAGAATGCCGCCCTGGAGCGAGCCCTGGCACTTATTGCGGCGGCCGGCCGGGACGATACCAACCTGCTCATCGTGCTCACTGCGCGACAGCTCAATCCGTCCGTCCGGATCATTGCGACCGCGCAGGAAGAGGAGAACATCAAGCTCTTCCGGCAGGCCGGCGCGAACGCCGTCATCTCGCCGGCCATGTTCGGCGGCTTCGCGCTGGCCGCAGCCGTGGACCAGCCTCACCTGATAAGCTATCTCGAAGACTTGCTCACCGCCGGAGGCCGGGTGAACCTCCTGGAGCGGACCGCGCGGCCGGAAGAGGTCGGGAAAACCGCGGTTGATCTGAAACCCGATGTGCTGCTCCGCGTCCATCGCGGCACGACGTTGCTCTCGCTGTGGGACCTGCAGGAGGGTCAGACCCTGCAGGCCGGCGATCACCTCGTGCTTATCTCCTGGGTGGGTGGAGAGAACGGTCCATAAGAAAACGGCCTGTCGCCGGATGACGGCAGGCCGTTTTGAAACCTAGCAGCGATGCAACCGATCGGCGTTCAGGCCACTTCGGCGACGTGGCGCGGCGCCGGCTTGTTCAACAGGGCCTTCCCACGCTCGACGGTCTGTTCGATCCCGCCCTGGACCTTGCGTCCGAACCGGGTGGCCTGGATCTGCGCCCGCTTCGCCTGGCGCCGAATCAGGTGCCGGGTCTCAGCGCCGGATTGCGGCGCGAACAGTAAACCCAACCCCGCGCCGATCACCGCACCACTTGCAACCAACGCCGCAGTCTTCGCTACCTGTCGTCCTTGTGCTGACATGGATGGTGCCTCCTTCCTTGTAAATCCCAAATTAAATGGATGTTTGTCTCTCAGCGATAGGGTAAAGCATGTTTCGTGCCAGGTGGAGTGCTCTGATAAAAGCAAAGGAATTCCAGTGCCTACGCTGATACCGTTCCACTCATTCCGCAAGGTCTGTGGACTTTTCCCAACAGATTTGGTGGATCGTTTCAGAAAGAGGACAGCGGAAGTATTACTGCGCTCGGGACTGGAGGAGTGCCACGACTTTCTGCTGAGTGTCTCGGGCCTCGGTCAGGGCACCCGCATGCTCATACACGGCCCCTCGGTTGGCCAGGCTTCCTGCTTCCCGCATGGGATCACGCAAGGCGCGGTAGAGTTCGAGGGCCTGCTCGTGGGCTTGCGCAGCCTCGGCGGTATTTCCTTCAGCCAGAAGGAGGTTACCGAGCAGAGAGAGGGCATCCGCTTCGCCGCTTCGATCGCGCAGGGCCTGGTACAGCGCGAGGGCGGTGCGGACGAGCGGGAGGCCCTCCGGCGCGCGGCCGTTCTCTGCACACAGTCGCCCAAGCCGCATGCGAAGCGCGGCACGCGACTTCATCTCTCCTTGTTCGTCCGCCAAGCGAAGCGCCTGTTCGTAACGCGAGCGCGCCAGGTCATCGGCCTCCGCGCGGGCGTGCGCATCCCCGAGCACCATCAGGGCCAGCGCTTGTTGGCCCAGGTCCTTCCGGCCTTTCGCATCGTCGAGCGCTCGTTGCAAATAGGCATACCCTGCCTCCATGTCCCCCTGCAGCACCAACAGCTTGCCCAGCCGAATCAGGCTCTCCGCACGGCCTTTGGGATCGCGCGCTCGTGCAAACCGCTTTGCGGCCTTCTCGTAGGCCTTGCGGGCCTCGGCGGTCCGGCCCAGGGATTCCGCTACGGGCCCGAGCGCGAGCAGGGCCCGCCCCTGCTCGCCCAGTTCACTGGTGTGACCCAACAGGGTGACCGCCTTCCGCAATGCGGGAAGCGCCTCAGCATCCTTTCCCTGGCGGTGCAAGACTCCGCCGAGGCGCACCAGCGCCGCCGCTTCGCCGCTCCGATTCCTCTTCTTGTGGAAGACCGTGACGGCCCGCTGGTAATAGGGCACGGCTTCTTGCAGATGATTCTGGACCTCATGCAGGTCTCCGATCCGGAGCAACTCGTTCCCGTCCAGGGCGCGGGACGAAGCGCTCACCGGGGCGACCGCGACGACCGCCACAATCGCCATGCCCACCACTCTGACCATACCGATACCGATCGCACACACCATACAACAAGCATAGCGCCCACCTGACACTTGCGCCAGTCCCGGGCACGATCATGAACAGCTATCAGCACTCAGCTAGAGACAGCCGGGGGCAAGAGAGTCCATGTGTTGGCTGAATGCTGACCGCTTCTTCTCCTCCTATAGAAATTTACGAATCATCCGGAGTAGGATGGCCGCCGGCTGATCCCAATCCAGGCGCTCGTGAGGACCATGCTGTACAGCTTGTTCGCGATTCCCTATCCGAATATCGATCCGGTCTTTCTGCGACTGGGCCCGCTGCAGTTTCGCTGGTACGGCTTGATGTATCTCCTGGCCCTCACGGCGGCCTACTTCGTCATCAAGGCCAGAACGGCCGCTCAGAACGTGCCGGTGACGAAGGACCAACTCTATGACATGATCGTCTACGCCGCGGTCGGGATCTTCGCCGGCGGCCGCCTGGGCTATACCCTCTTCTATAATTTTTCTTATTACATCCACAACCCGGCCAAGATCATTGCGGTTTGGGAAGGCGGGATGTCCTTCCACGGAGGACTGCTGGGAACGATCATCGCCCTCTGGCTGTTCAGCAAGCGGCGGGGGATTCCAGCTCTCACGGTGGCGGACCTGGCAGCCGGAGCGACTCCCCTGGGCTTGGGACTCGGTCGGATCGGGAATTTCATCAACGGAGAGCTTTACGGACGCCCGACGGACGTGGACTGGTGCATGGTCTTTCCCGGCGGCGGGCCCGAATGCCGCCACCCGTCGCAACTTTACGAGGCGGCGTTGGAAGGCGGACTGTTGTTCCTCTTGCTGACTTTCATCAGTCGCAAAGCGACCCCGCCCGGTACCGTCTTCTGGAGTTTCATCACCGGCTACGGACTCTGCCGTCTGGTGGTGGAATTCTTCCGCGAACCGGACATGCACCTTGGTTTCATCCTCGGTCCCTTCTCGATGGGCCAACTCCTCAGTTTCCCCATGGTCCTCATCGGCGCCTTCATGCTGGCCTGGGGGGTCAGGAAGCCTGTCCCGGCCGGCCGATAGAACCGCGCTAAACTCCCACTCCATTACAACGGTCAAGAACCGCCACCATCGGGGGCGATACACCCGCCTATTGGAGGGTGCAGCAATCCTTACGAATGATTGCGTTTTCGCAGTTTATCTTAGAGAATGATTTCAACACTTCCATAGCCTGTGCCGCCAAGCTCCGCGGGGCCCGGAGTTGAGGCGTTGAAGGCAGGCTGTGGAAGAAATTCCATCTGGAGCAAGGATCAAAGCAATGGAAAACACAAAGGCCCCTTCGGTCGCCGCCCTCCTCGCGGTGTGCCTCTGTCTGGGACTGGCGGTGACCCCTGCCCATGCAGTGAGCTTGACGCTCGTTGACATCAATTTTAATGAAGAATTGAAGATCCAGGCCCTGGGCGGCACCGTCGCGCACATTACCGGCGCCACCCATGAACTGAGCGGGGTCACTGTGACCATGCCCGGCTGGATATTTGCTTCGGGTTATACCCTTGAGGTCATCGACCCGAATGCCGAACCAGGCAATAACCCCGCCTACCTTCTGGGGGCTCCGACAGACCTCACCTTCACCGAGCCCGGACCCGGTGGGCCCGATGGAGGGGTCGGCGATGGCTCCGTGAAGCTGAAGAACCTCGGGACCGTCACGCTGAGCTTTCCCCAGACGATCACGGCGCCCTTCGGAGTCATCAACGATCTGTTCCTCATCACGGACACCGCGAATGGAGGCAAGGTAAAGGTGGAGATTCCCGGCGTGGATCCCTTTATCAGCGGGAAAATCAATGCGACACCGTACGGAAAGCCCTGGGGCGGCCTGCTGTTGGACATTCCTGACGGCTTCCAATACTCGCAGGTGACGTTAAGTATATTCACGGGAAACATTGAGATCGATGCGCTCGCAGCCAATACGATCCCGGTTTCGACCGTCCACACGCCGGAGCCCGGGACCTGGGCACTCCTGACCCTCGGTCTCCTGGGACTTGGATTCTGGCGCGGTCGCAAGTTGATTTGCGCCAAAGGGTAGCGGCGGCCCCCTCCGCACAAGCGGGATCACAGGACAATCCCCTTAATACGGCATCTCATCGTCGTCGAGGCCGAAATGATGGCCGATCTCATGGACGACGGTGTCTCGAACCTCCTGGACGACTTCGTCGGCCGTGCGGCAGAGACGGAGGATCGGTCCACGATAGATGAAGATGCGGTTCGGGAGTTGGCCGCCGGGGGCGAAGAATGACTCCTCATCGATCGCCGCGCCGGTATAGAGTCCCAGCAAGTCATCTTCCGACTCCAGCCCCAGTTCATCGAGAACCTCGCGCGACGGCTCCTCCTCCACAATGATCGCGACGTTCTTCAACAACCCCGCATAATCCTCCGGCAGTCCCTCGACGGCCCGGTGCACGAGGGCCTCGAAATCCTCCGGACTGACGGTCAATGCGCGCCGGCGACCACGTCGAGCCATTTCCTTCAGACGACCTCCACAGCCTGTCCGGCGCGAAGAAAGATCGCCTGTGCCCGGACCCGGGCCAACCCCAACGCCTGCGCGACCGCCCGCGCGTAAATTCGCACCTGGCTTCCATAGTCACCGGCTCGCTGAGCAAGATCCCGGGCACTGACACGATCCGTTTTGTAATCAGCGATCCACAGGTCTCCGCCCAGCTTGTAGATGAGATCTATCGCGCCCTGCATGACAGGGGGGTGACGAGTGACAGGTGACGGGTGACGGGTAGCTTCGCCGTCCCAGGGCATGATGAACGGCACCTCGCGGCCCAGGATAGTGGCCCGCTTCAATTCCCCATAGGGTTTCGAGGCAATGAATAGCGCGAACATCTCGTGGAGGTCGTCGCGCAGTTCCGGCTGGAACTCGCGGCAGAGCGCATCAATGCGTTCATGCAATGTATCCCCACCGGACCCAAAGTCCCAGCCCTCCAGCACACGATGGGCGAGCACGCCCGCAAGTCTGGCCAGCTCGGCGTCTCCGGACGGAGCGCCGCCCACCGAGATCTTGCCGGCCGACCCCTTGGCCATCCCGCTGGGAGTCAAGTGAGATGGAGTCACCTGCGCGAGCGACCATGCCTGTTCCCGTTGCTCCCATCGACGCAGCAACTCAGGCCAGTCTAAGCCTGGCTCCGGCCTGCCCTGATCGGTCGGCTTGGGCCGACCGGGTGTGTCACCGTTGACCATCACCGTCTGGCCAACGGCGCAGGCGCCGAACGGAACCTGGGTCTGCCCCGGAAGCCCGATCTCTCCCCCCGCGGCATCTTCGAGCATGGCCAGGATGCTACCCCTGTCGGGGCGGCGGGTGACCGCCGCGGAGAGGACCAGGGTATCCCTCGCCCGGGTCATCCCGACGTAGAGGAGCCTGCGGCGCTCGGCCTGTTCGCGCGCCTGCTGCTTGTCGCCGGCCGGGATCGCCCCGAGCGTAAACCGGTCCCCCAGCGCCAGTCCCTGCAGACCGCTCGACCAGTCATGGCACACCATCGACACCCCGCGGTCGCCGCCGGTGCCCTGGTGGAGACCCGGCAGTACGACCAGCGGAAATTCCAATCCCTTGGCTTTGTGAATCGTGAGGACTCGCACGGCTTCCAGCGACTCCTCGGCCAACGCGCTCTCCGCCTCATCGGGCGGCTCACCGAGCCGCTCGATCATGAGATCCACGAATTGCCCGAGGGTCAGATGGGGGCGATCTGCCAGCCGCGCCGCAATCTCGCGCACCTTGAGCAGATTCGCGACGGCCTGCTCGCCCTCCACCGACGCCGCAGCCAGTTCCAGCACCGGCAATCGCTCGAACAGGAGATCCAGCACTTCGGGGAGCGGGCGCGCCGGCCCGGCCCGGTGGAGCTCGTCAAGCCGTTCATAGAGCCGCTGCACGGGGTCGCCCAGGGCACTGTCCCATCCGGCCAGGGACGCCCGTATGCGATAGTCCAGAGCCCCCTGCTGCCGCAAGGTATAGAGGTCACGATCCGGCACTCCCCCGAGAGCCGACCGCAACACGCCCACCAACGCAATCGTGTCGTGCGGATTTTCGACGCAACGGAGCAGGTTGATCAGATCCACCACCTCTTGCCGGCGGTAGAAGTGCTTCTCCCCATCCGTGACGTAGAGGATGCCGTGTCGGCGCAGGGCCTCCAGGTACTCCTGCGCCTGCGTCAGCTTCCGGAAGAGGAAGGCCGCATGCCCCGGCTGCATCGCCGTCTGATGCCCCTGAGCATCCCGGATCAGCACCTGGCCGATGACGTCGGTCTTGAGCCAGCGCGCCAGCGCCTCCGCCTCGGCCCGGGCGGCCGCCTGGCTGTCCAGCGCCTCCTCCTCCGCCTGAGCCCGGACCACGCGCAGCGTCACGCCCGGCTCGGAGGTATAGGCGGGACGATCGGGCCTGGGAGCCAGGCGCACATTTCTCGGTTGCAGGTGTTGCGTCTCCACGAAGAGTCGATCGAACACCTCATTCACGACCGTCAGCACACTTGCATGGCTCCGGAAATTGGTGGTGAGTTCGCAGACCAGGCCCCCGCCCGCGCGAATCTTTGCGACCACCCGTTCAAAGGCTTCGATGTCGGCACGCCGGAACGCATAGATGGACTGCTTCGGGTCGCCCACGATGAACAGCTTGCCGGGCTCCAGGTCCATCTCCTGCCAGCCCGACGCGATCCGGCCCGGCTGCTCCGCCAGGTGGAGCAGAATCTCGTACTGGACGGGATCGGTATCCTGGAACTCATCCACGAGCACGGCGCGATACTCCCCTTTCAACCGCTCGCGGATCCTGGGGTGCGCGCGGAGGAGCACCCGCGCGCGGGCCAGGAGCCCGTCGAAGGAGATCCAGCCGGCGGCGATCAACTCGTTGCGCACCCGCTCGACCAACGGCCGCATCAGCGCCAGGACATCCTGAAAGAATCCATGGTCCACCTGGAGCAATCGACGGGCCGTGGTGATGACCTCGACCGCTTGCGCAAACTCGGCCGGCTCCCAGCCCGAGGGCGCGTCACCGAGGTCGCGGGCCAGCTCCGCCCTTTCCGCCGGATCGAGATTTTCCGCGCCCGCTTGCCCGTGCCCGTGGATCAGCCCCAGGACCATCTCGGCCGCCGCCAGCATGGATTCCGCCTTGCGTCGCTTCGGACGGTCGTGGGCGACCAGGAGCGCCGCCGCCTGCTTCCGCTTGGCGGCCACCCAGTCCAGGACCGCCGGGTGGACGTGGTCCTGTTGGGTCTGCTGGGTCAGATCGTGCAGCGGCACCAGCTCGCTGCTGAGCGCGCGGGCCAGCTCTCGCAGGGTCGTCAGGTCGGCCTTCGCCAGCACCCGCCGCCACCGGACATGCTCCGTCCCCTGCGCGCCCAACTCCCGATCCAGCCAGAGATCCCAGTGCACCGTGAACGCCTCCTCGAACCGCAGCCCTTCATCCTCCTGAAACGCCGGGTCCACTCCGCTCTCGAGCGGGTGGAGACGCAGCAGATGCGCGGCAAAGCTGTGCAGCGTGCCGATCTGTGCCTTCTCCAGGTCCTCGAGCGCCGTTCCCGCGCGCGCGGCGATCGCCTCGGTGCTGAGTCCATAACGGGTGCGCAAATCCGGAAGCGACACCGCGCCGGGATCGCCCCGCCCCTCCGCGTCCCCATCGGCCCGCGCCAGCCCGGCCAGCCGCGCCCGCAGGCGCAGCTTCATCTCCGTCGCCGCCTTGTTCGTGAAGGTGAGCCCCACGATGCTCATGATCGGCAGCGGGTCGGGCTCCCGGATCAACAGATTGATCAGCCGGTTGACCAGCAGGGTGGTCTTGCCCGTGCCTGCACCGGCAACGACGACCACGTTCCGATCGAAGGTGGTTTCGGCCAGCAAACGGGCCGGGGCATCGGGTAGCGTGGTGGGCTCAGGCATCGACAGGCCTTTGCTTGCGCAGCAGGCGCAGCGCCCGCGCCGGCGCCGAGCGGCGCGCCCGCGCGCCCGTGGGACCATGGAGCCGCCGGCAGGCCGGGGCGAAATTGCAGAAATCGCAGTAGGTATCCGGGAGGATGAAATAGCGGCCGGCCCGGATGCCGTCCAGGAGCGCGCCCAAGGTGGCGGCGATCTGGCGGCCGACGGGTCCCTCCCAGGTGGCGGCATCAAAGCTCGCGCTGTCAATCGGCGGATCCCAGCGCGGAGCCAGGAACCGAAAGTCCACCTGCACCGGCAAGGCTTCTCCGGGCAGCGTCATGCGGGCATAGAGGGGCGGCTGCAAGCGAAACCCCCGCAAGGCTGCCGTTGCAAGGTTCTTGTCTTCGGGCTTCTTTTCCCGGCCCTGTTTGTACTTGTAGTCCACCATCCGGAGGGTCGGAACGGCGGGCGGATTGATCCTCCGATCCACCCGGTCCGCGCGGCCCCGCAGGGGCAAGGGCGACCAGCCCGGCAGGGCCAGTCCTGCCAACGTGCCCTGAATTTCGGCTTCCATGGCGACGGGCCGGAACCCGCTCGTCAGAAAATCCTCCCTCTCCGCCTCGATCAAAGCCGTCACCAACTCGATCACGGTTTCTCTCGTGATCTCCCACAGCAGGGCCAGTCCGGTCCCCTCCCTGGCCGCATGCCGGCGGAACGCCTCCTCCACCGCACTTGCCACGCACTGACCAACCAACCATGCATCGGAAGTGGTCTCCGGCCATCCTTTGGCCATCAGACCTTCATAGGTACGCTTGAGCACCTCATGACACAGAGTCCCGAGGCTCTGGGCCTCGATCTGCCCGGTCACGGGAACCCGGACGGCTTCCAGCCTCAGCACGTCTTGTGCGAAGTACTGAAACGGACAGCGCGCGTACCGCTCCAGCGGCGTGGGGGCCAGGCCCCGGCGCGCGAGCCCGGCCCAGTGAGCGTCCAGGGGACCGGTCACACCGTCATGGCTTCCCAGATCTGATCCCTCGCGTTCGAGTAGCGCCAGTGCCGCAACTCCGCGTTGGAATAAAAGCGGCTCCTGCCGCAACCCCGGCAGGAGCGGGGACGGATCGGCCCCCCGGAGCGCGAGCCAGAGCGCCAGGTCCTGCCGCGGCACGAGCGCCGGCACGAAGGGCGGTCTCGCGACACGTTCGACCAAGCGGCGCGGCACTGTCTCGACCTGTCGCCCGTCTTGCGTTCCCCCCTCGGCGAGGAACGGGGACGGAGCGAGGCTGCGTCCCTCCGCGTCTGCGCGTTGGTAGAGCCAGTAAAGGCGGTCATGAGCGGACCCGCAGAGCAGCCCGAAGAGGAGCACCTCCTCGTCGTAACCCGCCAGCTTCTCGTTGATTCTGTAACCCAGTGTGGCGTCCAGAACCCGCCGGTGCTGATCCCGGAGAAAGGGGTCTTCGCGAATCACCCGGGGAAAGGTCTTCTCGTTCAGCCCCAACAGGAAGAGCGCACGGAACGGAAGCCCACGAGCCGCCATCGCATCCAGCACCCGCACCCCGGGGTGACGGTCTTCCTCGATGGGGAGGCTGGTGCGCTCGAGGACGCGCGCGAAAGTCTGGACCCAATCCTCCCAGCGCATCTCCAGGCCCACATCCTCCAGACTCCGCACGCAGTCGGTGGCCGCCTTGATCGTGGCCCCGATGAACGCCTCACCGACGGTGGCCTCACTCCTGCCATCGAGCGCCTCGGTGAGCCCGGGGACCACCAGGTGCCCGGAGACCAGGTCCAGGAAAGCGTCGGTCAAAGCGGCGGGCGAACCCCGCTCCGGGAGCGCCCGACACGCCGTGATCATGCGGGAGACCGCCACCCACAGCAGACGGCATTGCGCCGCATCCACAGCCGGATGCTGCAGTTCGTCCACGTGCTCACCGTACTCGCCGCCCGGCAAGCCCGCGCCGATCCCATCAAACCGCTCGAGGCGCTTCCACTCCTCTTCCCCCCGCGTGATCCCAAGGAGACCCGCCGCCAGCCGCCACAAGTCGGGTCGTGGCTCGACAGTTGTTCCAAGTCCCGGCGGTAGTCGGTAGAACGGAGACCCCACCACATCCAGAACTGCGGGGCGGTAGAACGCGGTGAGCGGCAGCTCCGCAAGTTGGAGTACCACTTTCGTCACCGGCTCGTGAAGGATCGGACGACCCGCCGTCGAGACGAACGGGATGCAATGGCGGTCGAAGAGAGGCTTCAGCCGATCTCGATAGGGCTCCAGGGTCCTGGCCACGATGCCGATCTCGGAGAAGGCATATCCGTTGGTCTCCACCAGATCCAGAATCTCCCGGCACACGAAGTTCAACTCGCCTTCAACACCGACGGCGTTGATCATCCGGGGGCGTGGCCGCCGGCCTGTTCGATCGGCCGGCGGACCCGTGGGCGCGGCCGATACCGGTCGGGGGATGCCCGCCAGCGGAAGCAGGCACCGCTCGTAGAACCGCCGGGCAAAGCCATCGCCAGGGGCCTCGTAAAGAGGGAAATACAGCGTCGCTTCCACCGTTCGCACCACGGCCTCGAAGAGCGAGAGTTGCACCTGCGTGAGCTCGTAGAACCCGTAGTAGGCCACCATTCGGAGACTCGAGAGGAACGCGGACCCGGCGACCAGCGGGACCACCGCCGTCGCCAGATCCTCCACCGTGCCGACCTTGGCGTCGCGCATGAATTCAAGCAGGCCTCCGTATAAGGCAAACAGCGCCCGAAGCTGCGGCGCGTCCTCGGCGTCGAACAGGCCCTCGTCGAGGGCCTCGATTGCCCGCTCAGGGGGCACCTGGGCATCTTTGAGATCGCGCAGGCTCGACCACAGCGCGGCCCAGGTGCCCGGCACACGGCCGTGGAGATGGAGGGCGTCCAGCGCAGGAAGGGGGCGCTCTCCGATCTTGCGGAGAAGGTGCTCGCCGAACAAGTCGTCCACTAAAGTCAGCGGCAGCCGCACCGCGCCATCTTCACCCAGGCCATAGGCCTCGGCACACAAGCGGAGCGCAAATTGGTGAAAGGTGAGGATGGGGACGTTCAGCAGACAGCGGTAGGATTCCAGAACCAGCAGGGTCCGCAGCCGGATCGCCAGGTGCGTGGAAGGGACGAGGATGGCACAGGCGGCGAGTGGTTCGTTAGCCTTGAAGGAACTGAGGTCCTCAAGAAGGGCACGCTCGAGATCGGGGTGAAAGGGGCCGGTGACGATCCGCAACATCAGGAACAGTGACGCGCGATCAGTGACGGGCGACGAGAGAAGGATTCAGGCGGGTCACTCGTCACTCATCACCTGTCACCCTTCACTATCCCGTTTCGGGACCCATAATCTCGCCATTACAGTCCGGGCAAGCCCAGTCGCCGTCCACGAACGACATGGGATCGCCGCACATCGGGCACTCAGGAGGCGGGCCCTTGTCGACCGTCGGCAAGGGGGGCAGCTCGAACATCAGTTCCTCGTCCTCTTGCCCCATCTGTCTCTCCTTCGGCCCTATCCGGTGCGTGGCTGCATCTTCTGCTGCAGTGCTTTCTCCGCGCTCTGCCGGGTCGGCACGCCGATGAAGGTCAGGCGGCCGTCAATGATGGTAGCGGGGACGGCGCGGACTGAGTGACGATTGGCGAGTTCCTGCCCGTCTTCGGAACTGATATCCACTTCCCGGTAACTGAAGCTGTACTTTACCCGTAGCTCCTTCCACAGGCTCTTGGCCGATGGACAGGCGCCACAGGTAGGCGAGACCAGTAAGGTGATGTTGGGCATCGCGCCGCTCCTTCTCCAGAACTGCGGGCATCTTAACACCGCCTCGAAAGTGGGCGCAAGGCGAGTCGCTGACGAGAGCGCGAGCGGCACGGGTGATCCGGCTGGAGGGGCTACTTTCGCAAGACTGCCTGCTGATACCAACGCCAGAAACGCGTCACGCCCTCTTCGACGGAGACCGTCGGTGCATACCCCAGGAGCCGACGCGCCTTGCCGACGTCGGCATAGGTGTAGGCGATATCCGCATCCATCATCGGCGCCGGGACCAGCTTGGCCGGGCGCCCGGCCAACTTCTCAATAATCCGGACGAAGTCTGCCAGCAGGACGGGGGCCCCGCGGCCGAGATTGATCACCTCGAACCCCTGTGGGCGATCCACGGCCGCCACCACGCCGGCCACGATGTCTTCGACGTAGGTCCAGTCGCGATGCATCTGGCCGCTGTTGTACAGCGGCACTTCGCGGCCGAAGAATATGTTGTCCAACACCTTGTAGGCCATCATGTCGGGACGCCCGCGCGGCCCGTACACGGTAAAGAACCGCAAAGCCGTGAAGTCCGCGCCATGCAGATGGTGGTACGTGAACCCCACCAATTCCGCAGCTCGCTTGCTGGCCGGATAGGGCGCGAGCGGCCGATCGCAGGCATCCGTTTCGGTGAAGGGAATCAGCTTGGTGGCGCCGTACACCGACGAGGTTGAGGCCAAGACAAAGGTCGGCCGCGATCCGTCCTGCCTCCCTTTACCCGGCCGCCCCACCGTCGCGTCCAGGAGATTCAGGGTCCCCACAAGATTCACGTCCAGATAGAGGTGGGGATCGTCGATGGACGAGCGGACCCCGGCCATGGCGGCGAGGTGGGCGACGGCGTCGAAACGATGGCCCTCGAACAGGCGGGTCACCAGCGCGCGGTCCCGGATATCCCCCTCGATGAAGGTGAAGGGTCCTGCATGAGGCAGGCGGGCCCGGCCGGCATCCACCTCGGCAAGATTCGCGCGCTTGCGCGCCGGGTCATAAAAATCATTGAGATTATCAAGGCCCACCACCGCGTCGCCGCGCGCCAGAAGGGTGGCAGCCGTGTGGCTTCCGATAAAGCCGGCGGCGCCGGTCACCAGGATCGTCTTGCCCATCACTCACTCGGTCAGGAATGACTATTCGCGGCCGCTATTGAGCGGCCCGCTTGTTCGCTTCGGCCACTTGTTCCGGACTCATTCGACTCCCCAGTTCATCTCGCATCTTTGCCGCCTGCTCCTCCCCTTGGTTGTGCCGCGACATTCCCTTCCTCGGCCATCGGCCGGAACTCCTTCAGAGCGCCGGCATAATCGCCCAGGTTGTAAGACTCCAGCGCCTCCAAATAGTCAGGCCAGACCGGTACCGGTCGCCCGACCATGCACAGAATAAGCAGGAGCGTGATGCGAAGTGCCAGAGTCATCCCTGATTCCTAACGCGCGGGACAACCCGGAACCGACGGGCGCTGATAGTGTCAGACTTCCTGGATTTATGCAACCGCGCGGCCATGCGGGCATCGGTTGCGTCCGGCCACGGCCGGTCGGCCTAATCGCGCCGGCGCCAAGGCCGCTTCCACCGACTCGAAGCCGGCTGCCAACGCCGAGCCGTCCAAGCCGCCGGCAGAGCACCCCTCGCCGGGGAAGGAGTGAAAGAGATGGAGTTCGACGGGAAGGAGGACGGAGGGAGAAACGATGGGCAGTGGGTCGATCAGCCGGAGGCCGATGCAACCGCCTCAAGGCTTTGGGGCTGTGACGGTCGCCGCCGGCCGCGCTGTGCGACGATGTCCAACGCCGCGACCCGGTAGGCCTCCGCTAGAGTGGGGAAGTTGAATGCGTTCTCCACGAATACGTCGATCGTGCACTTGGCCAGGAGCCCCATCTGACCCACGTGGATCAACTCGGTCGCCCCATCTCCGACGATCTGGACTCCCAGTAAACGTTCTCCGCGTGCATCCGCGACGAGCTTCAAGAGACCGTCGCGAATGCCGCTGATCTGGCCGCGCGCCACCTCGTCGAACTCGGCCCGGCCCACCAAGGCCCCGCCGTCCCGCGCGATCGCCTCCTCTTCGTTGAGTCCCACGCTCGCCATCTCCGGAATCGTATAGACGCCGAGCGGGATCACATCGGGTGACTGGCCGGAATCGATTTCCAGCGCATGGCAGATGGCCCGGCGCCCCTGCTCCCTCATACGGGAAGCCAGGGCCGGCGAGCCGACCATGTCGTCGACGGCATAGATGTGGGGAACGGCTGTCCGTCCATATTCATCCACGGCCAGCAGTCCCTCGTCGGTGGGCGCCAGCCCGGCGGCTTCCACACAGAGGCCGTCGAGATTGGCCTGCCGTCCCAGAGCCACCAGCATCTTGTCGCTCTTGATCACCTCACCATCGTCAAGCAAGGCGACTACCTGGGGCAGTTCGTCCCAACGCACCTCCATGATCATCCGTTGCCCGCAGTACCGTCCCCCCTGTTGCTCGAAGCTCCGCACGAACTTTTTGACGATTTCCGCATCCATGAACCGGAGTGGGCGGTCCGTACGGTCAATCATGGTGACGGACACGCCGAGATGCGCAAAAATGGAAGCGTACTCGGTGGCGATGACCCCCGCTCCCAGGATCGTCAGGGACGCGGGCAGGGTGTTCATCGACAGGATGGAATCCCCGTCCAGGATATGCTCGTGGTCCACGGGAATGTTACCGGGCGTGCGAGGCCTGGAACCTGTGGCGATCACGACAACGCCGGCACTGAGGGATAGGCGAGTTCCGCCGCTGCGGACCGTTTCGACGACCCGCTCGGAACAAAATCTTGCCCGGCCGCGCACTTGGGTCACACCGTTCCGCTTGAGCTGGTCGTCCATGTAGGCGCCATACGCGTGCATCACATGGTTGAGCCGGAACATGAGGTGGGAGATTTCGATGCCGGGGGGCAGTCGCCAGTCAAAGACATCGGCCGACCGTTTCATCCGCGCCAATTGGACGGCGCTCTCGCGGAGCGTCTTGCTGGGGATCGTGCCCCCGTTCATACAGGCTCCCCCGCCCTCCGGCTCGTCCTCGATGATCGCGACGCGCTTCCCGGCCCTGGCTCCCTGGATAGCTGCCTTCTGTCCGGCCGGGCTGCCGCCGATCACCAGGATGTCATAGTAGACTTGGGCGCTCATGCCGTAAAAAGCCTCCACCTCTTTTTCGGCTGGATCGGCCCAAGACCTTAGCCCGAGGGTCCGATTTTTCCCCTCATTGACACCATGCTCCCGTGGGTTTCATACTCGGGGCCGGCTTGGATCGTGCCAACCCCGAGGAGCTGATCATGAAAGCCCTGCTCGTGACGCGCTTGTGCGCGATCAGCTTGGTACTAGCCGGTTGTACCGGTGACCAGGGTCAGGACCTTTTCGAGACGGCCCAGTTCGAGGAGCGCCAGAACAATCAGGCCCATGCCAGGGAACTCTATGAGCTGATCGTGAAGCAGTACCCGAACGGCGAGGTGGCCAAGAAAGCCACCGAGCGGTTGGCTCGGCTCAAGCAGGGAGAGACCCTGAAATCATCGGGCGGAGAGACTCCCTAAGAACCGGCGGAGAGGTAGTATGGAGATCTGGACGAGGAGATGGACGGGCGCGCTTGCAGCGAGTAGCCTCGGACTGCTGGCGGCCTGCTCGGGCGAGCAGCGGTTTCAGCGAGTGGAGCAGTTTCCCCGGGGTCCGCAGATCAATTATGCGGCCAGCTCCTTCCTGACACAGGTTCACACCACTCACGTCAGCGATCGGTATACCGCTCCGTATGCGGGGGTCTGGGCGGCGGCCAAGCGGGTTGTGGAACGGCTCGAGAAGGCCTGGGCCAAACCGACGGCCTCTGTAGACGAGGACATGGGGGTGATCGTCCTCACGACGGATCATCGGGAGGACGAAGCCAAGACCATGTTCAACCCGGATCCGCTTCGAATCAAGGGCTGGCGGGATGAAATCCGCATCAAGGTGATCGAACTGTACGAGGACCGTACGAAGGTGGTGGTTTCGCGCACCGTGCTGGGAGCCCCTTACGATCGGCGTTGTCCTGACCGCAGCTTGGAATGCGCCAAACCGATCATCTACGAGCCGGAAGTCTCGAATGGGCAAATCGAAAATTGGATCCTGACACAGATCGAGGACGCAATCGCCAAGCCTCCTTGATGGGAAATGGGAAATGGGGACAGATTTATTTTCTCATCTCTTCATGCCATCTTGAGAAAATAGATCTGTCCCCACTCCTGTGGATGGGATTATCATAGGGCCACAGGTTCTGAACGCGCACCGGCAACCGGGGGGCCATCCGAGTTCGCTGATTTCTTTCGCGCCTGACTCTACTGGGTAACAAACAGGGAGAGGCGTCCGTGAGAAAGCAGCTTCTGGTCGTAACAGGCCTTATTTTACTGTTCGGGCTTGGGTCTGGCCTGTGGGCCGACGGCGCCGGACAGCCTGCAGGCCCCCTCGTGGCATCTCCTACCTCCCCGATTCTCCTGATGGGCTATGAGAATCTGCTGAGTCTGAAGGCAGCCTATCTGGCCCCACCCAAGCAGACGACCCGGCTGACGGACCTCCTGACCGAGGTTGAAGATCGCCGGACCCTCAGCATGACTGCGGCATCATCTCTTTTCCAGGGCAGGCTCACCGGTGAAGGAGAACTCGCGTTCAGCCCGCCGGACTCCCGCACCATCGAAGGAAGAGGCGACCCACAAAGACGGTTGATGCGCTTGGGACTCAGCGGAACCCGGGGATCATTTCGCTACGGCGTCACATTGCGGGAGGGCGGGAAAGCAGCCGCGGCGGCGCCGGACCAGGCCATGAGAGAGGTCTGGGGCGAATGGCGTCTCGGCCTGGCCAAGTTGAGAACGTCTCTGGGGGAGACCTGGAACAACGTGGAGAAGGATCCGCTTCGGGCTCGCGTCACGCAAACATATGAACGCCTCACCCTCTCATTCGCGCCCCGTTCCTGGCCGGAATTCAGTCTCTCCTATGGCCAAACCGAGGTGGCCACCTCACTTGATCCGGTTGGAGTCGCCCCCCAGCGCTTGAAGACCAACGCGCTGGAGAGTGCGCTGGCCTACACGGGCACAGGCTGGAATGCCAGGGCCTCAGCCGCCTATGCCGTGAGCAACGACCTGCTCGCGCCGGACTTCCAGACGGTGGGCATCGCCTATGCGCTCAACGGCACCTATCGCCTGAAACAACTGCTCACGATCACACCCAGCGTGAGTCTGCGGAACGATCTGCAGAGGTGGTCGGGGGCACGCATCAAGAACCGATCTGCCTCACTTTCCCTGACCTATGCCGCCGCGCCACGATTCACCATGACGGTCGTGACGGCATACAGCGCGGCGCACAGCAGTGATAGGCTCGTCGACCTGACGACGTTCAATGCCAAGAGCGCATTCACGTGGAGCTATGAACCTATCCCGCGCTATCAGACCAGCCTCTCGCTGGAGGCCAGCCACAAACTCTTTCATGATGCCGTCAATCCGACCCTGTCGGTTGAAGACACAGCCGGCTTCATCCGTCTCCAATTCGCTGGATCGTAGTCGTCCGTCGGCTGCGAAGGCTGCCCCCTCACCTTCACCTCTCCCCCGCCGCGGGGGAGAGGGAGGGGTGAGGGGGAGTATGTACTGGTTCGCTGCGCCGTCGCGTGGCCGCGACCCGCGCGACGGCTTCGGCGAGCGACCGGAGTATCGCGTCATCGAGGCCGGGCACCGGTGCATCGACTCGCAGCGCGGCAACCAGATCCTCGGTCGCGGCTGGAACGGGAACCAGATCCCTCAACTGCGCCAGGATCTCCCGATCGATTCGCTCGATCGCGGGACGCAGCACCTGCGCCAGTTCCCGCAAACCTTGCTCCGGGCTGCGACCAGTATGGGCCGAAGCCGCCGAGGTCGCAGCCCGTTGGACTACCTTGGCGGCCGCAAACTGCGCGCGCACCAGTTTGAGGTACGCGGCTTCATCGAGATGCGCGTCGCGCGCGGCTTTGGCTGCGGACTTCTCCACCACTTCCTCTCGAGCCGAATCCTCGATCGCCCGTCCCGACGCCTGCTTGGCCCAGGCCACTGCGGGCATCAACATCAGCCGCCGGCCGATCAGGTCCATGACACGCGCGGAGGCCTGGTCCAGACGGCGTGCCGGGCCCTCGCCGAAGTACCGCCCGCGCAACCGGTCAAGGGACCCGTCCGCTTCACGTTGAGCCAGCCAGGCATTGAGATCCTCAGCGAGCGCCCTGGCCTTCGGGGTCACCCAATAGGCCTTGCGGTCATGCGAGAGCACCTGGGCCACTTCGAAATGCGCTTGTGCCAGACTACCTTCGTTCGGCCGTTGAAACGGCGCCGCCTCCAACGTATCGGTGACGATGGCATCCACCTCGCCGAGCATCAGCAAGCTCGGCAAACGGAGATTGTCGTCCACCGGCACGATCCTCGAGTGCGGGAGCTTGGATCGGGCGACCTGTTCGAGATGCCCCCCACGATTCACCCCGACCATCAGCGAGGACCAGTCACGTGTGGTGCCGGCCGTGCCCGCCCTCGTAAGCAGCACCGCATCGGTTCTCGCCACGCTGGCGGTCATCGGGGCCAGCGCCAAGCGATCACCGCGCACGGTGATCCCACTCATCGCCACGTCGAACACCTCGGCCATCAGGCGCGCTTGCAGCTCCGGCCAACGGAACAGGACAAACTCGACGGCCAGCCCGCGGTCCGCTGCATACGCGCGCGCAACTTCGATGTCGAACCCCGTGAAGGAGCCATTCGCGTCCCGCATGGAGAACGGCGGGTAATCCCCGCTGGTTCCGACCCGCAAAGCCGGAGCCTTGAGCCGAGCCGACCCGTTCTCCCCCGATGTTCTCCCTACAGAGGAGAGAGAAAATGCGAGCGCCGCTCCCAAGACCAGGCATCTAGCCACTCCACTGCTGATCGAGATACGCCCTGTGCCCTGGCCCATCGTGCCCTCCCCGCGCCGCTATCTAAGCATGGACAACAGGGCAAAGCCAGATTTCCTCTTGCCGAAGGGTGTCCATCCTTTGCTGGACCAGGCTCGGCGCTATTGTGTAGGATAGCCACGGACCGGTGACCCTCTGTATCGTGAGGTGGACGATGCGCACCATCAGGGTCGGAGTTGCCGCGCTGCTCTTCCTGCTCGTCCAGAAACCCGAGGGCCTCTTCCATTCCCCGGCCTCGGCCGCCCCCCCGGAGAAGCCCCCCGCCCCGGCAAAGCCGCCGTCCACCGAGGGCGGAAAACCCTCGTTCTTCCAAGAAGTGAAAAAAGGTCTCAAAGGCCTGGAAACGAAGATTCCCGCCGAGACGTCCAAAGCCGCCAAGGCGACCAAGGAGGGCTTCAAGAAGCGCTCCAAGACGACGCATGAGGAGCAAAAGCAGAAGTAGGAGGTTGGTGGGGGATAGCCGCGACAGATTTGTTTTTAGCGCGTCACGGTCAGGGCCTGCTCCATCCGAAAAATAAATCTGTCCCCCCCGATTTCCATGCTGTTGACTTGATCCAACGCCTGGCCTACAGTGCCGCCATCTCCATGGTTATGGATGACCAACCCTCTAATAGGTAAGGAGGAGAAGCATGGATGCGGAATCTCTCGCCCAAGTCGAACACATCGTCACCAGCGCTGTCACCAGCTTGCGGCAGGTATTGGGCACCGCCGTCACCGGCCTGCGACAGGAGCTTGCCAGGACGGCCACTGAGCTTCGCCGGGAGATTGTAGACTCGCGGGAGGAGACCAAGCGCCACACCGGCGTGCTTGTCGAAGGACTCCGGCACGAGCTGCAACTGGTCGCCGAAGGGCTTCAGCTCCATATCGAGCGCCGACACACCGAAGAACGCGAATACACCGACCGGCAGTTCCGCGAAACACGGGCTCTCATCCAGCTCTCCTATCAACAGCTCCACCAGCGGGTGGAAACCCTCGAACGCGACGTCGGCGTCCTCAAGCACCGCCTCGGAAACTCTGTCTGACCCCTATTCTCCCCGCGCGCTTTTCTCGCCTTTCTCGCTTTTCCCGCGTTTCGCGCCTTTCCCGCTCACCGACTGGGCACCGTCCGGCTCGGCCTGGGCGGTTTGACCGGTAGGGCGCGGAAGGTGGCCTTCGCCGTCTTGGCCTTATTCATCGTCACGACGCACGTCGGGGAGGTATCCGGCGTGTGGTTGCAGGCCCCGCCCCAACCCATGAACATGGAGCCCGTATACGGCGCCGCGGTCAGGGTCACCTGGGTCTCGGTGGTAAAGGTCGCGTTCGTGGAGGGACAGCCTGGTCCACACGTGACCCCTGCCGGCGTACTGCTCACGGTCCCGGCGCCGTTGCCCCCCTTCGTGACACTGAGCAGCGAATCATCATCCGTAATCGTGCCGATCCCTTGGCTATCCGCGATCGTCGCGTTGGTCGCATTCGAGAGATTGACGAAGAACGTCTCGTTGGCCTCATCCAGGGTATCCCCGTTGACCAGCACCGTCACCGTCTTCGAGGTCTGGCCGGGCGTGAAGGTCAATGTCGTCAGGG
>Ga0187893_10005687_pt1 | contig 22084 bp, 23 predicted proteins | sample MA1701074metaG_FD_139574 | JGI IMG/M metagenome (GOLD analysis project Ga0187893, IMG submission 139574) | White microbial mat communities from a basaltic lava cave in the Kipuka Kanohina Cave System on the Island of Hawaii, USA - MA170107-4 metaG ...
AAACGGAGATTATAATGGCCGCGCCGTGAAGGTCTATCGTGCCTTGACCGTCGGCGGCTCGGACAGCGCGGGATGCGCGGGCGTCCAGGCCGATGTCCGCACCTTCGCCGCGATCGGCGTTCATGGAATGTGCGCCGTCACCGCCGTCACCGCCCAAGACACCCGACGTCTCGCGCATTCCGACGAAGTTTCGCTCGAGACCCTCGAGCGCCAGATCGACGCCGTCGTCCAGGACATCGGCGTCGACGCGGCCAAGACCGGGATGCTCTCCTCGGCGGCGGTCGTCGAGCTTGTGGCGCGAAAAATGAGGCAGCACCGGATCGCGAAGCTGGTGGTGGATCCGGTGGTCGTGTCGACGGGCGGCGATCGCCTCTTGAGCGAGGCGGGGGTGGCCGCGCTCAGGACGATGCTGCTGCCGGCGGCGATGGTCGTGACTCCGAACCTCCCGGAGGCCGAAGCGCTGACCGGGAGGCCCGTCCGGGATCTCCGGGCGGCGGCCCGCGAGCTCCACGCCCTCGGCCCGCAGGCGGTCCTGATCAAGGGCGGCCACTCCGAAGACTCCGAGCGCGCGACGGACCTTCTCTTTGACGGCCGGGAATTCACCGAGTTCAGCGCCCCGCGAATTCAGACTCGGAACACCCGGGGCAGCGGCTGCGTCCTCTCCGCCGCCGTCGCCGCCCATCTCGCCCGGGGGTCGAGCCTCCGCGAGGCGGTGGGACGGGCGAAGGAGTACGTGACGGAGGCGATCCGCCGCGCCTACCCGATCGGGCGCGGTCGCGGCCCGCTCGGGAATCCGACATCCTCCCGAGAATGACACGCTACTTGGCGGACTCCAGGATCATGATCGCCCGGCGCAGCGCGAGCGCGATGCGATCCTGCAGCGCGGCGTCGGGCTTGGGCGCGCGGGCGAAATCGAACCCTTCCACGAAATATCCGGCGCCGAGGCCCGCCTGGTCGCGGGCCTCGACGAACCTGCGCTGAAAGCTTCCGTGGCAGCCGCCGCAGCTGGCGCCGTTCATCTGGGACAGCCGGCGCGCCGCGTCCGCGAACGCGCCCTCGTCCGCCAGCCTGGCGATTTCGGACGCCGTCTCCTTCGCGCGGCCCGCCAGCGACGCCATCGTCGCGCGGTGCTTGTCCTGCAGGAACGTCGCATCGGCGGCGGCGGTCTGCACGCGTCCCAGCCGCTCCGCCAGGGCGCGGGCGGCGGGAGCGGCCGACTCCTTGTCGCCGCCGCGGAGCGCCGGCCCGAGCTTCCCGGCCGCGGCCTGGATCTCCTTCATCGCCTGGAGCACACCCAGCAGCGCCCGGTTTTTCTTCGCGTCGTCGGTCTTGGCCTCGGCGGCCTGTCGCTGGAGCTCCTTCAATTCCGGCGCGCTGCGGAAGAGCGAATTCTCGGAATAGAACGTCCCACCGAACTGCTCCAGGAACGCCGAGAGGTCCTCCCGCTCCTCCAGCGGGACCGCGGCGGCGATCAGGTTTTCGTCCGGTACGGTCGCCACCACGAACCGAAGCGTCGCGTCTCCGTCCTTGACCGAGAACACCGTCGCCCGAGCCGGGTACTTGCCAGGCTTGTGCCACGCCAGCTCGACGGTGGCGCTGTGGATGACCGCCTTGGAAGGGGGCTTATCCCCGAGCGCCTTTTCGATCCTGGCGACGAGCCCCGGGGTCAGGGCGACCTCCGTCCGGGTGATGCCGATGGCGTCGGGGAGCGCCTTTTTGACGGCGGCCTCATCGTGCGCGTCCTGGAAAGACGTCGTCGCGACCGTGAAGCCCAAAAGTCCCGTCCAAATCCTCATCCCGCTCCATGATACATTCGGACGGCGGCGATCGTTCCCGCCGAAATCAGCATCAGAAGGAACGCGGCCAGCCCGAAAACTCTCTTCGACGGAGCGGCCGAGATGGCCTGGAGGGCCGCTGATCCTTCCTCCTCCAGCGCTTCGGCGCGTTTCAAATCGACATCGAGGGCCCCGAGATTCATCGCGTGCTGCTTTTCCGCCAGATCGTGAACGAGCGCCTCCAGCTCCCCGTGGGCATCCCGAGCCCCTCGAAGACTGGTTCCCGGAAACTCGCGGGCCGAGCGCACCGCCTCCCCGAGCGCGCGAGTCCGGTTTTCCGCGGTCGAAAAGCCGGCGCCGAGAGCCTCGGCCGCTCCATGATGCGGTTCGCCCGGTTTGTGGCACGTGACGCACCGGCTCGAAATCTCCTTCCAGGCCGCCTTGCGGGTCGCGTGGGGCTCGTGACAGGCCAGGCACTTTTTTCCGAGCGCGGGAAGGTGGCGGCTTTCGCGGAATCGATCGGCGACTCCGGGGTGGCACGCCGCGCACGCCGCGACCACGTCCTTCGGCTTGCCGAGGAACTTCGGCGTGCGCTTGTGCGGGTCGAGGGCCCCCGTATCGAATTCGTCGGTGCCGTGACACGACGAGCAATCGATCGATTTCCGGGCGTGGATCGAATCGGAATGGTCCGAATCCTCGATCGCGTGGCAGGTCCGGCAGTCCTGTTGAAAGGCGAGCAGCAACGTCAGCGCGATCACTCGGGGATTCCGTAAACATCAAAGCGGATTTCGGATCCGAAAAGGGTGAACGCGCGGTCCGATACGTACCCCAGCAACCCGAGGAGACACACGAGCGCGAAGGCAGCCAGGCCCGCGAAGACGAACCATCGGCGGCGCGTCCATCCGCGGTCCAGAAACGGAACCGCCAGCAGCAGCAGAGCGCCGAGATTGATGAGGACGAGCCCCGGCAACCTCGGAAAGTACTTGAGCGTCTGGTACATGGGGAGAAAGTACCAGTTCGGCCGGACATCCGCCGGCGTGCGCGAGTCGTCGAATTTCGGGCCGACCTCGCGCGGAAGCAGCACCGCGATCGTGACGAGCAGCGCCGCGACGGCCGTCAACGAGAGGATTTCGCGGTGCAGGTGCGATCGAAACGGGACCGTGGGCTCGTCAGGAGAGCGCGGCGAGATTCCGAGCCGGCGCACGAGGCGCAGATGCAGCAGGACGAGGGCGAGCATCGTCGCGGGCAGAATCCAGACGTGCGCGGTGTGGAACCGGCTGACGGTGGCATCGGAGATCGCGTCGCCGCCGCGGAACGCGCGGGCGAGCGTGGGGACATCCTCCAGCGATCCCGTCACGACGGTCGTGGCCCAATAGGAAACGTCTTCGAGCGGGAGAAAGTCCCCCGTGAAACAGAGCGCAAGCGCCGTAAGGAGCATCAGCCCCCCGAGGATCCACGTGATCTCGCGGGGGCGGCGGTAGGCGCCGTGCGCGAACACCCGCAGGGCGTGGGCGACCAGGGCCAGGACCAGGAGATTCGCGGCCCAAAAGTGGAGTGAGCGCAGGAGCCACCCTCCTGCCTGGTCGTGGGTGATGTCGCGGACGCTGGCGTGTCCGGTCGAGAGCGAAGCGCTGTAGTTGAGGGCGAGCAGGACCCCGGTCGCGACGAGCACCGAAAAGAGGAACCCGGCCGCGGTGCCGAGCGTAAAACTCCAGTTGACTCGGGCCGGAATCGGTTTCGCCAGCTCGTCGTGCGCGGCCTGGACCCATCCGCGCCAGCCGAATCGTTCTTCGAACCACTCCCCGAGCTTCATTCGAGAAACACCCTCCGGCCGCGGACTCGAAGTTCGAATCTGGCGAGGGGTTGACGAGGGGGTCCGGCAACCGGTTGGCCCTCCGCGTCGAAGACCCCCCCGTGGCAGGGGCATCGGAACTGATTCCGGTCGGGGCGCCATTCGACGAGGCATCGCGCGTGGGTACACGCGGGGTCGAAGGCGGCGAACGAGTCGCCCCGCCTGAGGATGAGGGCGCGGCCGCGCCCAAAGGGCACCGCCAGAGCGCCTTCCAAGGGGATCTGGTCGAGCGAGGCGACCGCGACGGGCCCGGCGCGGCGGCGGGAGGGAGGCGGGATCAGATAGGGAAGGGTGGCGCATCCGGCGGCCGCGGCGCATCCCAGGCACGCGGCGGCGAGGGCGCCGTCCAGCAGCCGGCGACGCGTCAGCCCTTCGTCCGCCATGAAAGCGGACTCACTCTACCGCGCGAATTCGATCCGATCAATCGGGCGCGACGACGGCACGGTCGCGCCCCTGTCGCTTGGCCTCGTACAGGGCGCGGTCGGCGGCGCGATATAGCGCACCGGGGTCCGCCGGGCCGGGGGCCACCGCGATCCCGACCGAGGCCGTGACCGCGGCCATTCGCCCGTTCAGCCCGACCCGACTCGAGGCCACCGCCCCGCGAACTCGCTCCGCCGCCGCCCGTGCGCCTTCTTCGCCGGTGTCAGGGAGAAGAAGGCCGAACTCCTCGCCTCCCAGACGCGCCACGGTCTCGCCCTGGCGCGCCGCGGATCGCATGCCGGCGGCGATGGCTTCGAGCAGACGGTCTCCCATCGGATGGCCGAATCGGTCGTTGACCGACTTGAAAAGGTCCAGATCCACGAGCAGAAGGCTCAGAGGTCGGCCGGTCCGGGCGGCGTCCGCAAGCTCCTCCTGCAGTCGCGCGCGAAAGTACCGCACGTTTCGAAGCCCGGTGAGCGCGTCCGTAAGGGAGAGATCGTCGAGCCGCCGATTCGCTTCAAGCAGCTTTTCCTCCTGTGTCCCGAGCATCGATCCGAACGCGATGAAGGCGGCCAGCGTCGCCAGAAAGAGATAGGCGTAGAGACCCGGATAGTCGGCGAGTTCGGCTGCCGGCGACACCCCCGCCGCCAGCCGGATGGCGATCCACCCCAGCGGCGCGCCCACCGCCAGGCAGGCCCCCTGCGCGGATCGAACGCGGGCCCGTCGACACAGGCGCATGATTTAGACTGTCGCCTCCGAAGGCGCCGGCTTGCGGCCGCGAATCCTGACCACGGTTTCCCAGGCCTTCTTTTCCGGGTCAAAGTAGGACACGAGCCCCACGATGGAGAATTTCCCGACGGCCATTTGGAGGGCGGTCAGGAGGTCGCCGCTCGCGGGGGTCGAAAGCACGACGCGAGCGCCCCGCTGCTGGAAGCCGAGAATCGCGCCAAGGGCGCGGAACGCATCCGACTCGGTGATGATGCCGACCAGCTTTCCGTCGGCAACTACCGGCAGTCCTGACACGCCCTTGCGAAGCATGATCTGGGCGGCATGTTCCAGTGTTTCATCGGGATGCAGGGTCACCGGGGCGCGCGTCATGACGCCGCCCACGCGGATCTTGCGTGATTTCCTCTGCGCCGCCTCGGGCCGGCGGGACCTGCCCACGACCGCCTGAAGGTCGCTCTTGGTGATGATGCCGACCAGCTCGCCGTCGGCCGACACGACCGGCAGACGCCGAATCTGTTTCGACTCCATCAGCCTCGCGGCGTCGAAGACCGACGTGTCCGGATTCGTCGTAATGGCGGGTTTGGACATCCAGTTTCTCACGAACATCGGTGTTTCACCTCCGATGTCGAAGGGTGCAATCCCCATGCCGGGACAGGAACGGCGAAGAACTCCGCTTGACCGCCCCCGCTTGCGGAGAATTACGCAGAATTAGAGAAGAATGCTCACCCGGGTCCCCTTGCCCCGGTCGCTGTCCAGCGAGAGCTTCGCGCCCAGCAGGTCGGAGGCCATCTTGCAGAAAACGAGCCCGAGGCCGGTGTCGAGCTTCAGCCCGGCGGCCCGAAGGCCATGGGCTCCGAACTTGTCGAAGAGCCCCGACTGGTGCTCCTTCGGGATCCCGGGGCCGTCGTCGGCGACCGTCAGGCGGAGTCTCGAGCCCTCCTTGGAGGTCCGAATTTCCACCTTCTTGGCCCCGACCGCATGGCGGATCGAGTTCATCACCAGGTTGAACAGGATGCGCCGCAAGACTTGCTCGTCCGTCTTCACCTGAAGCTTGCCTGGGCCGAGGCGGGTTTCGATCGTCTTTTTTCGGGTCGCCGCGAATGGCTGGAGGAAGCTGATCGTCTCGCCCACGAGCGTCCGGAGATCCACCATGTCCTTCACGATCTCCAGCTTGCCCTCCTCCATCCGGCTGATTTCCAGGACGTTGTCTACCATCCCGTTCAGCATGACGCAGGCCCGCTCGGCCTCCTGCAGGGCCACGCGCTGCGATTCGGTGATGTGATCCGAGTCGGCCTTGAGGAGCGTTAGAAAACCTTGGATCCCCGCGACCGGGTTTCGGAGGTCGTGGACGATCGTGTCGGTCAGGAGCCGCTTTTTCGAATCGAGCCGTTCGAGCAGGTCGTTCCTCTCCTTGAGCCGGGCCTGCCCCGCGTAAATGTAGGCGTCCATCGCCAACCCCATGTCCAGAAAGATGATCTTCGTGACCGACGACATGGTTTCGAAAAAGCCCTGATAGTCGCGGATCATTTCGCGGCTGAGCACGTCCGCCACGATCAGCATGTCGGTGTTATAGGCGCCGAGGTACCACTCGGGGGTGAGCCCGATCCGCTCGTGGGCCAGGCCGATTTTCTGCCGGTCGAGGAAATAGTCGACGTCGTACGCCCCTTCGGTCAGCCGGCTGAAATACTTCTGCTGCATACCCTTGAGGCGATCGATCATCCCCGGGGCTTCCAGGATCTTGCGCGTGTGCTCGTGCGAAAGCAGCTTCAGGTAGAAGCGATCGATGATCGAGTCCTGGTGCTTCTGGATGAGCTTATGGGCGTTTCGAACCCGCCGCTCGTCCCCGCGCGTGATCTGCAGGAACGCTTTGCGCTTCCGGACCTCCTCCGAGGTGATCTTGACGGCGGCGACGAACGGACTTTCCCGGGACATGGCGACCCATTATCGCTCGTATCACCCCGCGCGCAAGGGTCCGCACCCGCGCGCGATTTCCCGCAGCTTCCCCGCGAAAAATTCCCATCCATGGCGGCTCGGTGCGGCATGTCTGTTGCGCTTCAGACAGGCATGAATGAAGCGCTGAAAACCCCCGTCCAGAAGATCATGACCTCCCCCGTCGTCACCGTCCCTCGCACCCTCTCCGTCAAGGAGGCCGTCCGGGTGTTCCTCGAAAAGCGGTTCACCGGCGTTCCGGTCGTGGACGAGAAGGGCCGCGGCGTCGGCGTCCTGACGCTCCGCGACGTGGCTCGATACGCGGAATGGCACCTCGAATCCGAGGAGGCGGCCGAGGATGCCGAAGACGCCGAGATCGCGCGCGAGCTGGGACGGCGGAAGAACCTCGAGCGTTCGGAATCGCGCGCCCGCGGGATGCATGTCGATCGGATGGGGCGCGCCCGGGTCGAGCGGATCATGACCCCCCGGATCGCCACGGTGAAGCCGGAATCGACGCTGGAGGACGTGGTTCGGACGTTCGCCGAGCTGGGGGTCCACCGCGTCTTCGTGGGGGGCAAGGACGGGTCGATCGTGGGGGTCGTCAGCACGGTCGACGCGGTGATGGCCCTCTCCGCGAAAAAGTCCGACGGTCGCCGGAAAGCCGTGACGAAGCGTTAAAGGCGTCGCCCGTGTCCAAGCGCCTGCTCGTCGTCGACGATCACGAGGACACGCTGCTGCTGATGCGCGACCTGCTGGAGGGCGAGGGGTACAGGGTGAGCACGGCCGCGACCGCGGCCGACGCCGTGGAGGCCCTGAGGTCCGACCGGCCGGATCTTCTGCTGCTCGACGTCATGCTGCCCGACGACAGCGGCCTGAACTTGGCGCGCACGCTCTCGCGGGATTCCGAGCTCGGGCGGGTTCCCATCGTCCTGGTGACGGCGCTCACGACGACGGCCCAACTCGAGCGCGAGGCGCGGGAGATCCCGGCAATCCGCCGGATTCTGTACAAGCCCTGCCGCCCGCGGACGATCCTCGAAGTGATCGACGACGTGCTGCGCGGTGCGGCCCTTCCGCGGAGGCAGAGATGAACGGGGCCGCGCTCCGCCGCCCGCTTCGGATCGTTTTCGAGTTTTTCTCCGCGCTGGGGGATCGACGCACCTACCTGCCGCGAAACCCCTACCTCTGGTTCGGTTTCGCCTGGGGGATCCCGGTCCCCGTGTTCGCGCCGGCGATCGATCTGCCGGCGACCGGGGAGCCCTTCTCGATCGGTGGGGCGGCGAACGCGCCGAGCCGACATCCGATCCACGCCATTTTCCTCGCTCACCCGGTGTCGTTCGCGGTCGTCTTTGGCGGTGGCGTCGGGGAGGCTCGGAGTCTTCGTTCGAAGCGCCTATGGATGGTTTGGGATTGCGATGCTGATGTCGCTCGGGACCGGAGTCGCCGCGAATTTCACGACCGCGTCCGGAGCCCTCGTCGGGGCCCAGCGTCACGCGCTGACGGTCGGGTTCGTCACGCTCATGATCTACGGAATGGCGTCGAAGATGATCCCGGTCTTCGAAGGGCGCGAGCTCGGCCGTCCACATCTCTTGATGCCGGTGTTTTGGCAGCTGATGACCGGGAACGTCATGCGCGTCGGGTTTCAGATCGCGCACGACGTCTGGGGCGGCTGGCTGGCGGTGCCGATGGGGCTCTCCGGCGGTCTGGAGCTGCTGTCGGGGTTCCTGTCCGGCGCGATCGTCTGGGAGTCGATGCGCACCGCCGAGGCGCCGCCCGAGCAGGTTTCGGAGGGGCCGATCCGACCCGAAGCGACGATCGGTGACCTCCTGGCGCGGCACCCCGAGATGCTCGACGTTTTCCTCCGGCACGTCCTTGAGCCGCTGCGGAGCGCGGCGTTTCGCCCGACCGTCGCGCGAACGATCAGCCTGCGCACGGCGTGCAAAGTCCACAAGATTGAGTTGGAGGCGCCGGTCAAGGAGCTCGAAGCCGCGGTCAGCGTTTCGGGGCCGGGGGCGGCTCGCAGGCCTTGAGGACGTAGCCTTCCGCGACCGTCGGCCGGTTCTTGGGCGGAGGGAGCGGAGGGGCGCTGACGAGACTGGCTGCGCCCAGCATGACGCCCAGCGCGCCGCTTCCGATCAGCACGAGCGCCCGGCGGGACATGGTGAGGCTCCGGATCGCCGCCGCTGGAACGACGGCCGCGCACAAGAGCACGAACGCGACGAGGCTTTGGAACGGCGAGCTTCCCAGGCCGAGCACTCCTTTCGGGCATTCGAGGATCCCGCGCGCCTCCAGCGAAACGTGGAACGCGGCGACCACCAGTCCCGCCAGCGCCAGCGGAGACGCCAGTAGGCAGGCGGCTCCCGGCGCGAAGACCCCGCGGGCCAGCCGGGCGATCGCCAGGACCGCCAGGATGCCGAACATGAAGGTCCGCTGGTAGAAGCAGAGCGGGCAGGCGTTGAGCCCCATTCCGACGCTGAGGAAGACCGAGCCGATCGACCCGACGGCCGCCATTACCAGCGCGGCGGTTTCAAGCAGAGAAAGTCGCGGGGATTCGTCCAACGTCCCCCGATTGTACCCCCCGCCGAATTCGCGGCAAGCGGCACGTTTATCAACCGGCTTCTGTATATCTTGACCGTCGGGGCCGCCGCGGGGATGACACGCTTGAAATCTCAAGGCGAGCCATGGCGAAAAAGGGCTGCTGCGGAAAGGGGAAGAAGGGCTCCAAGTCGGGCGGCGGCTGCAAATAGCCCGCCCGGACGATCACCGTCCGAACCGCGACCGGACATAGTGGACGAGAGCCCATCGGTCCTCCTCGTCCTGGAACTGCGGGCCGAACGACGGCATCGGCGATCCGCCCCGGCCGAAGAAGAGCGTGCGATACAGATCGCGCGCCGACGAGCCGGACTTGAACACCCCCGTCGTAAGGTCGGCCGACCGGGGCACCGGCCTTCCGGATTCGTCCGTCCAAAGGAATCCGTGCTCCGCCGCCGCCAGCCCGCGCAGGTCCGCCCCGTGGCACTGAAGGCACTTGCCGGATTCCGCCAGTAGCGCGCCCCGACGAAGCGCCTCGGGCGTTGGTCGGGGCTCGGGAGGTACGGGAAGCGGGACGGGGTCACGCTCTGGCACCTCAAACGCCGACACGAGCGATCCCTCGTTCCCCTCGAAGCGGTCGGCGAAGGCCTTGATCTGAAGGACGAGCTGCCAGCGATCATCGGGAGGCAGGTGGTCGAACGGCGGCATCGCCGCCCCCGGCATGCCGTAGGTGATCGTCCGGAAGAGATCCGCGTCCGTCGGAAGGTCGTCGGTGCTCCGACTGCGGAACATCGCCCGTCGAAAATCCCGCGGGGCGTCCTCTCCGAGAAGGAACTTGGCGGCGGGCCCGTCCCCCCATCCCGCGTAGCCATGACAGCCCGCGCAGTTCTTTCGGTACAGCACGATCCCTCGTTCGAGATCGCGGGGGGGGGCGCGGGACGTCGATTCGATTTCGGGAATCTCCTGCGGCAAGGGGGACCGGCGGATCTTTCGAAGGTAAGCCAGCAGGGATTCGAGATCGGCCGACCGCTCTTCCAAGTGCGCGAAGGAGGGCATCTTGGCGTGATCCCCCGTCCAGGCGGGATTCACGATCTTGACGCGCCGCCACCCCTCGGATTGGGGCGACCCCACCTCGGTCAGGTCGGGGGCATCGGTCGCCTTTTCGACGTGGCACTTGCCGCACGCCTCCCGCTCGAAAACTCTGCGCCCTTGACGCTCGAGCTCGGAAAGGTCCGTCGCCTTGGGGACCGGCATCGCCGGAGGCTCCGACCCCACGGGGAACCACCACGGCAGGCTTGCGATCGAAAGGGCGACCAGGATCCAGGCCGGGGCGGGCATCGGCCGTGGTGTGGGGAGGGCGACGCTTCCCGGCTCGGCGACGCGACCCACGAGGGACTGGATCCAGGCCGTGCCGAGCACCCCGATGACCCCCGCGAGCCCGATCCCCGCGACCGCGACGAGGATCAACGCCGGCCGCGCCGCCTCCATCGCGGTGAAGAACGACCAGCCGTGCTGCAAGAGGCCGCGCCCCTTGATGCCGCCCGCCACGAGGAGCCCCGCGAACATCAGCATGAGCGCGACATGAAACGCCGGCAGGGCGCGGGCGACGATCCTCGCCGCCGAGTCGCGGCGGCGCAGGACGATTTCGAATCCCGCCGCAAGCAGGATCATCGTGTTGATCCCGATCGTCGAACCCATCGAGTGGGCGACCGTGACATGCGTTCCGTGCGTCAGGGCGTTCAGCCAGGGGATCGACAGGAGGAGGGCCAGGAGCAGGTTGATTTCGATCCAGAACGTCGCTCCCCGGAGAATCCGGCGCGGGACCTCGACGGACGCCTGGAATTCCGCTCCCTCGCGCGGCTGCAGGAGGCGGCTCCAGAAGAGGTGGATCAGGATAATCCACTCGGTCATGCTCATGACGAACGACAGGTTTCGGATCCAGACCGACTGCGGGCTCATGTAGGTGTGGTGCGCAAAGCCGAGCATGAGGTTCGCCAGCGACAGCCAGTAGAACGCGAACGACGTCCGGTTGAATCCGACCCGGCGGTCGCCGGAAATCCGTTCGAGCAGGTAGATCGAGAGGCCGTAGACGACCTGGTTCCACGATCCGATCAGGCCGCCGTACGATTTCCACTGGACGGTCAGATCCCTGACCGGGCTGGAGCCATAAAAGGGGAGAAGGTGCAGGTGACCCTCGATGAAGGTCACCATGAACATCACCACGCCGGTCGCCCACATCCACACGTAGACGGGCCACGGGCGCGGGCGGCGGCGAAGCGTGGCGAAGAAGTTCACCATGAACAGAACCCAGGACGCGCCGACGAGGGCGGAGGCGACCGGGGTGAACTCCAGGTACTCGCGGCCGCTGAACGACCCCGCCGCAAGGCTGGCGGCGCCCACGAGTCCCGCCGCGATCATCAGCCAGAGCTGAGCGCGCGCCAGTCCCGGCCAGCGCCAGTCGCACCCGCACACGCGCGGCATATAGGAGAAAAGGGCGCCCAGGTACGCGAAGAAGATCCAGGCCACGGCGAACCCGGTGTGCATCGGGCGCACCCGCTGCAGGGTGAGCCAGGAGGGCAGCGGGGCGGAGGGCCAGGCGTTCGGGATGGCGGAAATCACGCCAAAAACGGCGCCCGCCATGAGGAGGATTGCCGCCGCCGCGAGATACGGCCGCCCCAGCGATTCCGTTCGATAGGTCGGATCCGTCATCGGTTCGGAAGCCCCTCCGGAGGCCAGGTTCTCTGGGGGAACGTCCCCGTCCGGTCTATCGCGCCGAGGTACAGGACCACCTGTTCAATTTCGGACCTTTCCAGGCCGAGGTCCGGCATGTTCCCGAACCCGTTTTCGAGAACGTTTCGAATATGCTGCGGGCCGCGCCGGGAGAATGCGTTGGTCAGGTCCGGTCCGAAGTAGCCCCCCATCCCGTAGATCTGATGGCACGCGTTGCAGTTATGGCGGTTCCAGACCCTTCGTCCTTCCAGGGTCTGGCCGGAAAGCGGCTCGGCGGGCGAGCGCGACCCCTCGTCCGAATGGACGAGCATCGTCACCGCGACGAACGTGATGCCCAGGATCACCAGGACCTTCGGCGTCGCCCGCTCGACCGCGGGCCACGGACGGGCGGAGGAGTCGCCCGTGTCTTCCATCACCTCCCACCGCTCCTTAAAGACGCCGGAGATCCCCGGCGCGTCCCGGACATGTTAGAGCCGCGTGGGAGGGGAGTCAATCAAGCCCTTGCCGGCTCCAGGCGTGCGGTGAAATGTGCGAGCGGTCCGGTTCCCTCCAGCAGAGTGTGCGGCCGGATCCGGCGCGCGGCCCGCATGACGCCGATCACGATCTCCGCCACGTACTCCAGGTGGCTTGCGGTGTACACACGGCGGGGCAATGCGAGTCGCACGAGCTGCAGCGGCATGGCGTCTCCATGAACGAGCTCGCCGAACCCGCACGAGCGCACGCCGCCCTGCAGGTAGATCTCGTTCGATAGAGCCTGGGCCGGATAGTCCCGGGGCGGAAGGTGAGCGAGGAGCTCGCCCGCGTCGAGATAGCCCGCGTGCCCGCCGGCGGGGCAGACGACGGGGACGCCGGCCTCGCAAGGGCGACGGTGCAACCCGTGATCCGGTCGTAGTACCGATCCAGGCGCGAGGATCGCTCCTCGATGAGAGCCTTCATGGGCTCGGTGAGTTCCACCCCTTCGACGGCGAGTTTCATCGTTGTCTTCATGGCGGAGAGAAAGGCAATCCGCGTGCCGCGCCCGGGGCCTCGTTCCGCCCCCCGAAAATCGCGGCCGGTGAGAAACTCCGAACAACCCGATGCGTCCTTTTCCGCGGCCCGACGCGCCGCTTGCGTACTTTGCCCTGAGCGAAAACAGGGAGGGGGGGCCGACAACCTGGCTGAGCCTGATTGCCCCCCATTTCGGGAAATCGTAACGAGTAAATCGAAATGGTGGACAACCTACCTGACCGCCTGCAGTCGCCGGCCGATCAGCTCTTCCAGCGCAGCTGCGGCGCGCTCCACGTCGAGCCGCGCCGCCAGGTACGCCAGCTGCGTATCGGCCAGCGTGCGCTGCGAATCCAGCACCGTCAGGAACGCGAACTCGCCGGCGCGATAGCCTTCGTCCGACTGGGCCAGCGCCTTTTCCGCCTTGGGCAGGATCTCCTCCCGGTACGTGCGCACCCGGTCGAGCGCCGATTCGTAGTTCACCCACGCCCGCCGCAGGCCCAGGAGGATCTCCTGGGTCGCCGCGTCCAGGTGCGCGGCCGCCCGCATAGCACGCAGCTCGGCGGCCTGGATCTCCGCTTGATTGCGGTTGAAGATCGGCAGCGGGATCTCGATCGCGGCCTCGACGATCGTGTCGTCCGCCTCGCCGCGGCCCGCCCGGATCGCCACGCCGAGATCCGGCCACGCCTCGGCGCGCGCCTGACGGATCCCGAGCTCCGCCGCGCGCACATCGGCGCGGGCCGCCAGCAGCGCGGGATGCCCCGCCGTCACCTCGCCCTTGACGGCGTCGTGCGAGACCGCCTCGTACTCCTCATGAAGCTCGCCCGACAGCCGGTCCAGCCGAAGGTCGGTCCGCCCGACCGTCGCCGACAGCGCTCGCGCGGCGGTGTCGAGCTCCCGCTCGGCGATCCGGACCTCCTGGTCGGCGAGCGCGCGCTCGATCGACGCCTTGAGCAGGTCGGTTTCGGGGGCCGCCCGGTTGTCGAACCGGTCCTGCACCAGCTTGTGCAGCGACGCCGCGATCTCGGCGTTGCGCCGCAGCAGCTCCAGCCGCCGCGCCGCGGCGCGCTGCTCGTAAAAGCCCGCCTTGGCCAGCATCAGGATCCGCCGCCGCGCCGCTCGGAACCGCTCCACCGCGGCGTCGCGCTCCGCCTGTTTGGCGTCCTGCGCCGCCCCCAGCCGCCCCGACAGCGGCAGATCCTGCCGGATCCCCGCCACTCGCTTGCCGTCGCCCAGGCCGCCGTCCGTCGGAACCTCCTCCGCCTCGATTTCAAGAACCGGATTCGGGTACAGCCCCGCGTCCCAAGCCTCGGCGCCGGCGATGTCGATCTCCAGCCGCGTCGCCCGGAGCTCGGGATTGAACGCGTCCACAAGCAGCAGCACGTCGTCCAGAGTCAGCTCCGGCTTGGCCAGCCGCTCCTCGGCGGCCACCGCGATCGGCTTGTCGGGCGCGGGCGCGTACCGGCTCGGCTCCGGCTCGAAGGGCAGGCGCGCGAAAAACGGCGGCGCGCCGCAGGCCGCCAACAGCGAAAGCGGGATCAAACCAACGGTGCGCATGGCTCCTCCTTTCTCTTCATCCCACGCAGGGTCAGGTAAAACGTCGGAAGCATCACGAGCGTCTGAAGCGTCGACGTGATCATTCCTCCGATCACGACGGTCGCCAGCGGCCGCTGCACCTCCGCGCCGACGCCCGTGTTGAGCGCCATCGGCGCGAACCCCAGGCTGGCGACGAGCGCGGTCATGAGTACCGGCCGCAGCCTCCGTGCGCAGGCCTCCAGCACCGCCTCGCGGACGCCCATCCCCTCGTCGATCAGCTGCCGCACCGTCGAAACGAGGACCATGTCCGCGAGCACCGAAACGCCCGACAGCGCGATGAAACCGATGCCGGCCGAAATGCTGAACGGCAGGTCGCGCGCATGTAGCGCCAGCACACCGCCCGCCACCGCGAACGGGACGCTCGCGAAGACGCGCATCGTGTCGAGCAGGTTCTGATACGTGGAGTAGATCAGGAACAGGATCAGCAGCAGCGCCAGCGGCACGATCATCGCAAGCCGCTCCGAGGCGCGCGCCAGGTTTTCGTACTGGCCGCCGAATTTCGGCGGGGGATAACCGAGCTTCTGCAGGTCGGGGTCCAAGGCGGCGCCGATCTTCGCCCTGGCCTCCGTCACGAAGCTTCCGAGGTCGCGGCCGTCGACGTTCGCCGTCACGAGCGCGCGGCGCACGCCGCCTTCGCGATGGACCACCAGGGGCCCCGACACCCGCTGGATCTTCGCGAGGGCCGACAGGGGCAGCCGCTGCCCGTCCGGCGCCGCGACCAGCAGCGTTCCCAGCAGGGCGGGATTGTCGGTGTAACGCGGGGGAAGCCGCAGCGTCATCGGAAAGCGCCGCTGCTCCACCCGGACCTCGCCGATCTCCGTGCCGCCGAGCGCTTCGATCCAGTCGAGCACGTCCCTGGCGTGCAGGCCGTACCGCGACAACGCCGCGGGGTCGAGCTCCACCTGCAGCACCGGCAGGCCGACCATCGGCTCGATCGAAACGGACGCCGCGCCGCGGATGTCGAGCAGCGCCTGCTGGGCCTTGGAGGCGAGCTCCTGCAACCGGTCGAAATCGTCGCCGAAGATCATCACGCCGACGTCGGTGCGGATCCCGGCGATCATCTCGTTGAACCGCATCTCGATCGGCTGGGTGAAGGCGAAGTTCATCCCCGGCAGCCTCTTGAGGAGGCGATCCATCGCGCGCTGGAGCTCCTCCTTGGTTTTCGCGCGGCGCCACGCGTGCTCGGGCTTGAGCATGATGAAGACGTCGGACACTTCGATCCCCATCGGGTCGGTCGCGACCTCCGGAGTCCCCGTCCGGGTCCACACCGCGTCGACTTCGTCCGGGAACTCGTCTAGCAGCAGCCGCTCGATCTGCGTCCCGAACCGCGCCGACTCGTCGACCGACACCCCCGGCAGGCGCACCGTGTTGATCACGATCGAGCCCTCGTTCAGCCGCGGAACAAAGACGGAGCCCAGATGGAGCGCCAGGGGGATCGCGCCGAGGATCACGATCAACCCCGATCCCAGGACGAGCAGGCGGTTTTCGACCGCCCATTCGACGACCGGGCGGTAGATCCGCGCGAGCCACTGCGTCACCCACGGCTCGGCCTGGGCCGAGGTCCGGCGCGAGAGGAGATAGCTCGCCAGCACGGGCATCAGCGTGAGCGAGAGCATGAGCGATCCCGCGAGCGCGAACATGACGGTCAGTGCCATCGGCTTGAAGAGCTTCCCCTCGACCCCTTCGAGCGCCAGGATCGGGACGTACACGATCATGATGATCAGCTCGCCGAACATCGTCGGCTTGCGGACCTCTTTCGCGGCCTCCTCGACGACCTCCGCGACGGGCCGATCGGTCCGGTCGTGGTGCAGGCGCCGCACGCTGTTTTCGACCATGATCACGGAGCTGTCGACGATGAGCCCAAAGTCGATGGCGCCGAGACTCATGAGCGTCCCGGCGATCCCCGATTTGAGCATGAGACTGAACGCGAATAGCATCGAGAGCGGGATCGCCGCCGCGACGATCAGCGCCGCCCGGAAATGGCCGAGGAAGAGGAAGAGCACGGCTACGACGAGCAGCGCCCCCTCGAAGAGATTCCTCTTGACCGTTTCGATGACGAGGTCGACGAGGTGGGTGCGGTCGTAGACGACCTCGACTTTGGTGCCGGCCGGCAGCACCTTGCGCAGGCCGTCCAGGCGCTGGCTCAGCCGCCGCGCCACCTCATGGCTGTTTTCGCCCATGAGCATGAACCCCAGCCCGAGCACCGCCTCGCCGCGCCCCTGGTAGGTCACGACGCCGCGGCGGATTTCGTGGCCCTCGGACACGTCCGCGACGTCCCGCACCGGCACGAAACGCCCGTCGTGGGCCGCGATCGAGATCGCGCCGATTTCCTGCACCGTGCGCACGACGCCCTTGCCGTGCACGAGCATGATTTCGCCCGACGTCCGCGCCACGCCTCCGCCGACGTTGACGTTCGATCGCTCCAGCGCCTCGGCCACCTGCTGCAGCGTGAGGCCGTGCTTGATGAGCCGCACGGGATCCACGACCACCTGGAACTGCTTTTCGAACCCGCCCCAGGAGTTGACCTCGGCCACGCCGCGGACCGTCAACAGGACCGGCTTGATCATCCAGTCGTGAAGCGTTCGCGCGTCGGTCAGATCGCCGCTGGGCGCCGTGACGATGTAGTGGAAGATTTCGCCCAGGCCCGTCGCGACGGGGCCCATCGCCGGCCGTTCGATCCCTTCGGGCAGCTCGACCGTCTGCAGGCGCTCCATGACCTGCTGGCGCGCGAAGTAGAGGTCGGTGCCGTCCTCGAAAACGACCGTGACCTGCGAAAGGCCGAACTTGGAGAGCGATCGCATCAGCCGCAGGCGGGGCAGGCCTCCGAGCGTCGCCTCGACGCGCGCCGTGATCTGCTGCTCGATCTCGACCGGGCCCAGCGCGGGCGCCACGGTGTTGATCTGCACCATGACGTCGGTCGTGTCAGGGAAAGCGTCGATCGAAAGCTCCTGGAGCGAGTACGCGCCGATCGCGGCCAGCACCACCGAGAGGACCAGAACGACTTCTCGGTTCTTGAGCGAGAGATGGATTATTGCATTCAGCATTCGCGTCGTCGGACGGCCACGCCGCCCGTCAGTCGGTGGGACATCAACCCGCTCCGATCTGTCCGCGCAGGACCTCCGTCTTGAGCAAAAAGCTCCCGCGCGTGACGACGTTCTCCCCGGCGCTCAGGCCCGACAGGACTTCGTACCCCCCTTCGTAGGCGGCGCCCAACTCGATCTTCCTCGCTTGAAAGACATTTTTTGACGGGGACACGAATATCAGGTTGCAATCTCCGTCGTTCTGGACGGCCTCCTTGGGCAGAAGCAGTTTTGATGCCGCCTCCTTGACGCGGATCTCCGCCTTGCCGAACATGTTGGCGCGAAGCAGCCCGCGCGCGTTCTTGATTTCGGCGTAGGCAGGCACGGCGCGGGTGCGGTCGTCGAGCTCGCCCCCGATGGCCATGACCATGCCGGGGAATCGCACGCCCGGGATGCCGTCGACGCGGAACGTGACTTTCTGGCCGGGCTGGACGCGGCCGAGATCCTGCTCGTAGACGTCGATCGTAAGCCAGAAGCGGTCGAGGTCGGCGAGGCCGAAGAGCGGCTTGTCGGGGCCGGCGGGCTCGCCCGGGACCGCCCAGAGGTTGACGATCGTTCCGTCAAAGGGGGCTGTCACGGCGAGGGGGGGAGGGGCCTGACTGCCCCGGGCGACCGCATCGATCTGTTCGCGCGTCAGGCCGTAGCCCTCGGCGGACAGAACCGCGCGGCCGAGGCTTGTTTCGGCTTCGAGAAGATCCCGCTCGGTGACGATCCGCTTTTCGTACAGGCCCTTTTGGCGGTCGGCGACTTTCTGCCAGAACTTCAGCTCCGACATCGCCTGGAGGTACTCGGGCGAATCGAGCAGCACCAGGACGTCGCCGGCGGCGACCTTCTGGCCGAGAGCCGCCTTGAGCGTCCGCACGATGCCTCCCACGCGCGGGGCGACGCGGGCGTAGCGGTCGGGCAGGTAGTGCGTCTCGGCGTTGGCGGTCAGGCGTTCGTCGACCGCTTGGAGCTGGACCTGGACGGTTTCGAGGCCCGCCTTGAGCGCGGCGCCGTCGGCCAGCGTGACTTGGCGCTGGGTATTGGGACAGACCCCCTCGGTGGGTTCGCTGGTCTTGGTGACGATCGTGCCCCCCCGGGCGAGGGCAGGATTGCAGACCTCGCACTTGTCGAGCGGCGCGTCGTGCGTATCGCACCACTTGACGTTCTCCGGTCTCGCCCGAAGGCCGGGGAGCCGGAAATCGTTCGCGGCGAAGGCGAAGAGCGCGATCAGGACGGCGAAGACGCCGATGGAGAGCAGGTTCTTGTTCATGCCGTCGTCCGCCGGTTATTCGCGGCATTCGGGACACAGACCTGTGTCCCCGTTGTCCCCTTTTTCGAACCCTCAGGTCTTGCAATAGTCCCAGATTTCCCAGGCGTCGCCGACCTTGATCTTGTACTTGTAGAGCTCGACGTACTGGCTCTTGGCGAAGGTCCAGCCGTAGACCTGGATCGGCTTGTCGCGCAGCTCCTTGTTCGTGATCACGGGGTGGCCGCGCTCGTTGTCGACGAAGGTCCAGAGCGTTCCGTCATCCTTGAGGAAACCCAGGGCGTGCTTGGAGTGGAGCGTGCACTGCGAATCGGCGCCGCCCTCGAGGCTTTCGAGGTGGCAGCCGGCGCAGACGATCTTGCCCTGGACCCAGGCGCGGTCCTTGAGGTCGCGCTTTTTCTTCGGGCCGGGCTGTGGCTTGTCCTGGGCGGAAGCGGCGAGTATGGCCAGGAGCGCCAGGACGGAGGCGGCCGTTTTCAGGATCATGACATCCTCCCGTTATAGTTCTCGCAGGCGTCGATGAGATCTTTCACCTCGTCGAGGACTCCGTCCGCGAGGGCCAGCAACCGCAGCAAACGGGGCGAGGCGAGCCGGTAGTAGACGAAGCGTCCCTTGCGCTCGCTGACGACGAGCCCGCAGCACCGGAGGCAGTTGAGGTGCTGGGAGACGTTGGGCTGCGACTGGCCGGTCGTCCGGACCAGCTGTCCGACGTTTCGAGGACCGGCCTTGAGCGCGATCAGGATGGACAGCCGCGACGGGTCGGCTAGGCCTCGAAAGAGCTTTGCCTGGGTCGACGCGACCCCGTTCGGCGCGAGCGCTCGCATCAGCAGGTGATAATATAAGCCTAAGCTTATACTGTCAAGCGGAACATCATTGCCTCGCCATAATGTTCCACTCTTCTACGTCCGCCGTCCCGCGGCCTGGACCGGCGCCGGCAGACGCTGCAGGGCGTCGTACCGGGCGACCAGGACGGGCATCGACGCCTCGCGGATGAACCGGCTGGCGACGCTCCCCAGGATCGCCCGCTTGACGGCGCCGTAGCCGTGCCCCGCCATGATGACGAGGTCGGCGGACGCGTTTTCGGCGGTCGTGACGAGGATCTCCGGGACGTTGCCGCTGACGCAGGCGAAGGAGGCGCGGACGCCGTCCTTCTTCAGCGCCGCCGCGAGCGATTCGAACTTGGCCTCGGTCTCCCGGCGGGCCTCTTCCAGGTTCTTTTCGAGCATCTCGATCACCGGCGAACGGCGGGCGTGGCCCTCCATCTCCGCAAAGGCCTTTTCGGCGAGGTCCAGGGTCGTCAGCCCGTGAATCAGGTGAACGTGGGCTCGATGCTCCAGAGCGACCGAGCGAACCAGCGGCAGGATCTTCTCCGAAGCCTCGGATCCGTCGAGCAGGACGGCAATCGTGCGCAGCCGGTCCGGAGGCGGCGACTCGTCCCAGGCCGGGACGACCAGCAGCGGAACGTCCGCGGTGTGCAGGAGCTTCTCGGTCGTGCGGCCGAAGAAGCGGCGGGCGAGGCTGGATCCACCGTGCGTCGTCAAGGCGATGAGGTCGGCGCCGGAATCGCGCGCGGCGCTAAGCAGCCCGAAGGCGGCGTTCCCCTGCTTGACGAGGGTCGAGGCCTTCGGCGTGAACGTCCCCGCCAGCGCGTCGAGCTTCATCCGCGCGGCGTCCTGCAGATCAGCCACGAATCGGGCGCCCACCATCCTCGGGTCGATGAATTCGAGAAACCGGGCCAGCGTAACTTTCGCCCCCGGCAGCATCTGCCGTACCCACGGAAGGGACCGTTCGGATCGGGACGATCCGTCCAGGCCCACGAGGACGCTCTTCATCATTTCGGACTCGCTCGAAACGAAGGGAGGGGCGCGCCCCTCGCGACGAGCACGGGCACTTTTGCCGTCCCGATCAGCTTGCAGGCGACGCTCCCCAGCAACAGGCGCCCGACCGCGCCGTACCGGGACTGCAGGCCAAGCTCCTGCGTTTTTTGGAATCCAAGACGTTCCGCCGCGTGGGCGGCACCGAGGACATCCGCGTGGGCGTGCGGGTCATCGCGGCGACGAACCGGAACCTCGAGGACCTGATGAAGGCCGGCAAGTTCCGCGAGGACCTGTACTACCGCCTCAACGTCATGCCGATCGACATCCCGCCGCTTCGGGAGCGCGAGGAGGACATCCTGGCGCTCGTCGATCATTTCGTCGGCCACTTCAACGTCGAGTTCCGCAAGGAGGTCAAGGGGCTGAACACGGAGGCGGAGGAGGCGTTGACGCGCTATCCGTGGCTCGGCAACGTGCGCGAGCTACGCAACGTCATCGAGCGCGCCATGCTGCTCACCGCCGGCGACACGATCCAGCCGGAGGACCTGATGATCCGCACGGGAGACCTCAAGCCGGCGGCGAAAAACTTCCAGCTCCCGGCCGACGGGATTTCGATCGAAGAGGTCGAAAAGTCCCTCGTGCTGCAGGCGCTGGAGCGGGCCGGCGGGAACCAGAGCCGCGCGGCGCGGCTGCTGGGGCTGACGCGCGACCAGGTGCGCTACCGGATGAAGCAGTACGGCCTGCTCGACAAGCCGGCGGCGGCCGGGTCCTAGTCCTCCATTTCGAAGGCCCGTGTCGGGCTTGCGAATCGGTGCACGACCTCAACTTCCTCGGGCCGCAGACTTGCCCTGGAAGCGGAGGTCCCCATTTCGATAAACCCGATACGGATTTCCGAAATGGGGTACTAACGTCTCCGCAGGCGGTGCTCGACGGCGATGCAGCGGTCCATGACGACGGCCAGACCCGCCGCGCGCGCTTTGGCGGCGGCCGCCTCGTGAACGACCCCCAGCTGCATCCAGACGGCTTTGGCGCCGACGGCGATGGCGGCGTCCACGATCTCGGGGACCGCCTCGGGTTTTCGAAAGATGTCGACGACGTCCACCGCGAAGGGGATGTCGCGCAGATCGGCGTACGACATTTCGCCCAGGACCTCCCGGACGGCGGGATTGACGGGGACGATGCGGTATCCCGCGCGCTGGAGGTAGCGCGCCACGCCGTGGCTGTCGCGGTCGGGCTTGTCGGAGAGCCCGACGATCGCGATGACTCTCGCGGCGTCCAGGATTTCGCGCGGCTCCATCGCCGCTGCGGACTATATCGAGGTGAGTCATGGATTGGAAGGCGATGCTCGCGAGCTTCGCGATCGTGTTCGTGGCGGAGCTCGGCGACAAGACGCAGCT
>Ga0187893_10005688_pt1 | contig 22083 bp, 23 predicted proteins | sample MA1701074metaG_FD_139574 | JGI IMG/M metagenome (GOLD analysis project Ga0187893, IMG submission 139574) | White microbial mat communities from a basaltic lava cave in the Kipuka Kanohina Cave System on the Island of Hawaii, USA - MA170107-4 metaG ...
AAGACCCTGGTGGCCGAGTTCGCCATCCACGCCGCGCTCCACCGCGGCCGCCGCATCGCCTACACCACGCCGCTCAAGGCGCTCTCCAACCAGAAGTACGCCGACTTCGTCCGCCAGTGGGGCGGAGACCGCGTCGGCATCCTCACCGGCGACGTCAAGGTGAACCCGCGCGCGCCGGTGATCGTGATGACCACCGAGATCCTACGCAACATGTTCTACTCGAGCGGCCTCGACGGGCTCGACACGGTGGTGCTCGACGAGTGCCACTACATGGGCGACGAGGGCCGGGGGACGGTGTGGGAGGAGATCATCGTCAACTGCCCGAAGGACGTGGCCCTGGTCGCGCTGTCGGCCACCGTGCGCAACGTCACCGAGATCGCGGACTGGATCAGCCTGGTGCACCGGCCCATCGTGGCCGTCATCCATCCCCACCGGCCGGTGCCGCTGCAGTATCTGGTGGCGGACCTCTCGGGCGAGATCCACACCTACGACGCGGTCCGCCAGGGCAAGGTGCGCCTGCTCGGCGAGGAGCGCGACGGCGGCTACACCGACCGCGGGCGCTGGTACACGCGGCGGGTGGTGGACCCCACCGTGATGCTCGACGAGCTGGAGAGCCGCGGCTGGCTGCCCGCGATCTACTTCATCTTCAGCCGCGCCGGTTGCGAGCGGGCCATGGAGACGGTGCTCGCCGAGGGCAAGCCCTTGCTCTCGCGTGAGCAGCGGCGCCAGGTGGACGAGGCCATCCGAGAGCAGATCAACGAGAATCCGATGATCGCGGAGTCGCCGCTCAACCAGACCATCTTCCAGGCCCTCGGCATGGGGGTGGGGATGCACCACGCGGGCATCCTGCCGACCGTGAAGCGGTTCATCGAGCTGCTCTTCGAGCGCGGGCTCTGCAAGGTCGTGTTCGCCACCGAGACGATGTCGCTCGGTATCCACATGCCGGCCAAGAGCGTGATGCTGCAGTCGCTGACCAAGCGCACCGACCGCGGCTTCCGCAGCCTCACCCACAACGAGCTGACCCAGATGGCCGGGCGGGCGGGCCGCCGCGGGATCGACCCCGAGGGCAAGTGCGTCATGGCCCTCGACGTGCGCGACGGCCTCGACGACATGAAGCGGGTGGTGAACGGGCCGCCCGAGCCGATCGTGAGCCAGTTCAAGCTGGGCTACGGCTCGGTGGCGCTCCTGCTCTCCACCGGCAAGGATCTGGCCACCATCCGGCGCACGGTGGAGTCCTCCTTCGGCCAGTACCAGAACCTGAAGCGCATCCGATCGCTCGAGACCGACGTCCACAGCCTCGAGATGGCGGTCGGTGATGGCCGCGGCTTCGAGGCGCCTTGCGGCGACTTCGCGCGCATCGGCCGCTATCGCGCGGTCCGCTCCGAGGTCGAGGTGGCCCGGATGGCGCGCGGCAAGAGTGGGCGGCGCGGGCGCGCGGCCGCCGATGCCGAGCCCGGGCGGCTGGCCCTGGTGCGCCGGAAGAGCGGCGCCAGCCTGGGCCTGATCGTGGGGGTGGACCGGCGGCGGCACCGCGACCTCATCCAGGTGCTGCTGTCCCACGGCGGCACCGTCCAGATGAAGGAAGGCAACGTCAAGCGCGTGTTCTGGCAGACCCCGCCGCTCCACGTGCCGCGGGACTGGGAGCATCGTACCCGCGGACTCACCGAGCAGATGGCCCGCCTGTCCGTCCCCGAGCTGATCGAGCGGGAGAAGAGCCAGGGGCCCGAGGGCGCGCTGGCCGCCCACATGTGCCATCGCTGCCCGTGGGGATCGCAGAACCGCTGCGAGCAGGCCTGGAAGGGGCTCGAGGGCGTCGAGCGCCAGCTGGCCCAGAAGCGCGAGATGCTCGACGCCTTCCGCAACGCCTATTGGCAAGAGTTTCTCCGGGTAGTCGAGGTGCTCGAGCGGTTCGGAGCGGTGCAGGAGAGCAAGCTCCTGGCCAAGGGCCAGCTCATAGCCGGGCTGCGTCACGACAACGAGCTGCTGGTGGCCGAGGTGGTGGACCGGGGCATCCTCGCCGATACCTCCCTCGCGGAGGCGGCGACGCTGTGCTCGGGCCTGATCGAGGAGGCGCGCTCGGGCGACACGGCGGTGGCCCGCCTCTTCCTCAAGAAGCGGCCCAAGCTCAAGCGCAAGGTGCAGCAGCTGGAGTCGCTGGCCAACACCATCCTCGAGGTTCAGCGGCGCCACCAGCTTCCGATGCCCGTCTCCATCTCCACCGGCTTCATGCCCTCGGTGTTCCGCTGGGCCTCCGGGGAGGACGACTGGGCCGCCATCGTGGAGGACTCCTTCGGCGGTCACGAGGGAGATCTGGTCCGGGCCATGCGCCGGCTCATCGACGTCCTGCGCCAGCTCGCGGAGTCACCGGAGGTCGAGCCGGCGCTGGCCGGGCTGCTGAGTCGGGCCGCCCGGGTCGTCGACCGCGGCATCGTGCTGGAGTCGGCACTGATATGAGGGGCCGGCGGGAGCCCGGGTTATATAATGGTGACGCCATGCGGTGGCTGATTCGTCCCGGCGCTCTCGTGGCAGCCGCGCTGTTCGCCCCGGCCTGCGGGGCCACCGCGCCCGTGCTCGAGCGGACCACCCGCGGGCCCAACGCCGAGGAGTTCTTCATCCAGCAGTCCTACGCGGCCAACGGCCGGGCACCCTCCTTCGACGAGAAGCGCGTCTGGCAGGACCAGATGGACGAGAAGGTCTTCAAGTACCTGCGCGATCATCCGGAGATGGAGCGGACCTCGCGCTACAGCGAGTTCCGCTTCTGGCGTCAGGTCGCCCCCGGCAGCACCCCCGGCGAGGTGAAGGTGCTGCTCGGCGAGCCGCGCGAGCAGACGGTCGACCCCGCCCTGATGGCGGCGCTGGGTGAGCAGCACTGGATGGCGGTGCGCGCGACCGCCAAGGAAGCGTGGGTCTACCCGCTCGGCTGGGTCGTGTTCTTCGACGACAAGGGCGTGGTCGACATGCTGCGCCGGGTCTCGCCGCTCGGGGTCCGCGACGAATAGCCGCGTGCTACACTTGGCCGTCCTCGAGGACGCCCATGCGAAGTGCCCCGCTGACGTGGATCGAGCCGGGAGCTAGCGCCACCCTCATCTGGCACGGCGGGGCGGCTCCCCGTCCCGGCGGTGGCCACCTCTACTCGATCTCCGGCCCCGCGCTCGAGCAGCCACCCGCCACCCCGTATTTCATCCTCGCGTCCGTCGAGGATGGCGCCTTCGCCGGACAGCTCTACCGCGGGCAGGTGACGCTCCCGAAGTTGCGCGCCTTTCTGTCCCGCTGCCGCATCGCCCACGGGGCGCTGGTCGAGGAGATGCAGTACGTGGCGACCTCGTGCGAGGCGCCGGTGCTGCCCCTGCTCGACGGCTGGCGGGAAGAGGCCGCTCCTCCGGTTCTGCCCTATCTCGACGACATCAACGCCTTCATGCCCGCGGCGGCTCCGCTGTACGTGACCGCGGATGCGCACGAAGCGGCGCGGCGCGAGCCGGAGCAGTTCACCACCGCGTGGGTGTGCGACGAGTGCGGTGACGCCGAGGACGCGGGGGTCTTCTTCTGGACCGCCCACCGCGGAGCCGCGGTACGCGTCTGCTTCCTGATCCACAACGACGCCGGGATCTGGACCTGCCGGCTCCACCCGTTCGAGTTCGCGAAGGAGGCCGCATGATCCGCTCCACCCTCACCGCGACGCAGCGCACGTCGCCGACGGCCCGGGCTCTGGTGGCCGCCGAGCATTCGCTCGGCGCCGAGGCGGGCGCCTCCATCCTCGCGCGCGGCGGCAACGCGGTGGACGCCGCGGTGGCGACCGCCTTCGCCATGACGGTGGTGGAGCCGTTCATGTCCTCGGTGGCGGGGGGCGGCACCATGCTCGTGCACCTCGCCAAGCGCGGCGAGACGGTCGCCCTCGACTTCAACGTGCAGGCCCCGGCGGCCTGCCACGAGAGTTGCTACGAGCTGGGCGAGGGCGTGGCTCAGGCCCTGTTCCCGTGGCGGCGCGTGGTGGGCGACGCCAACAACTTCGGTCCGAAGTCGGTGGCGATCCCGGGCTCGGTGGCGGGCCTCTGCACGGCCCTCGAGCGCTTCGGCACCATGGATCTGGCCGACGTGCTGGCTCCCGCGGTCAAGCTGGCCGAGCGGGGCTTCGAGGTCGACTGGTACGTCGCGTTGACGACGGCGCCGTATTGCCAGGAGCTGGCCGCCTTCCCGGAGACCGCGCGCACCTACCTGCGCGATGGCCACTACGTTTACCGCCCGCCCGCTCTCACGGCGGGCGACCAGCTGCGCCAGCCGGACCTGGCCCGGAGCCTGCGCCTCATCGCCAAGGAGGGGCCGCGCGCGTTCTATCGGGGCGCGATCGCGCAGGCCATCCACGAGGAGATGCAGGCCACCGGCGGCTTTCTGCGGAAGAGCGATCTGGAGGGCTACGAGGCGCGCGTGGTCGAGCCTCTCACCGTCAAGTACCGCGGAGTCGATCTGGCCTTCTCCCCCGGCGCCACCGGCGGGCCCACCGCGGTGGAGATCCTGAGAATCCTGGCCCAGTTCCCGTCGGCGAAGGTGGGCTACGGGACGGCGGGCGGTCTTCACCTGCGGGCCGAGGCGGTGCGCTACGCGTTCCTCGACCGGCTGCGGCACCTGGGCGATCCCCTCGCGGTGCGGGTGCCGTGGCGGGGGCTCGCCTCGGGGGACCACGCCGGGGAGGTGGCGGGAGGGCTCCGGGCCGCAGGCCCGCGCAGCGACGCCAAGCTACCGGACGCGTGGGCGCACGATCTGGCGGTCAGCGGCCTCGGGCGCGGAAGGGCGCCGGCCGGGCGGGTCTGGCGGCGGCTGGCCACCGAAGGCGGCGACTGCACCACGCACGTCTGCGCGGTGGACCGCCAGCGCAACATGGTCTCGCTCACCAACACCGCGGTCTCGCTCTTTGGCTCGCGCATGGTGGTGCCGGGAACGGGCATTCTCCTGCAGAACGGCATGCTCTGGTTCGATCCGGAGCCGGGCCGCGCCAACTCGGTGGCGGCGGGCAAGCGCCCGCTCGTGAACATGGTGCCCGCGCTCGCCTTCAAGCACGGCGAGCCCTACATGACGGTGGGGGCGCCGGGCGGCCGGAAGATCGTCTCGGCCATCCCGCAGGTGATCGCCAACGTCGCGGACGCGGGCGACCCGCCGCAGGCGGCCATCGAGGCCCCGCGGCTGCACACCGAGGGCGGCGAGCTCTGGGTGGACGATCGCGTGGGCGAGCGCACCCTCGCGGCCCTGAAACGGATGGGGCACGATGTCGTGCCGAAGCACCAGACTCACGGCACGTTCTACTTCTCCCGGCCGGTGGCGATTCGGATCGGCAAGCGCGGCCTCGAGGCCGGCCTCGACCATCTCAACGCCGCCGCGGCGGCCGGGATCTAGCGCCATGGCCGAGATCAGTCTGACCGCGGCGTTCTCCACGGTGCCCGCGCCGGAGCAGGAGGCGATCAAGCGCCTGCTCATCGAGACCGTCGAGCAGCTCGCCCAGGAGGACCGGAGCTTCACGCGGGCCCGGGTCGTGTTCACGGAGTCGGACGAGCGCTGCGGGCTCACCGCGGAGCTCGACGGCGTGAAGAGGGAGGGCGTGCCGCTCTCGCTCGACATCGAGCAGCTCGAGGACGCCCAGACCGGCGCGGGTGCGCGGGCGCAATTGAAGGAAGCGCTCCGGCTCTATTTCCGGCGCGTGATGGGCCGATGACCGGCGACGCGGGCGTGCTCCTCTTCGTCTACGACGGCTGCACCTTCACGGTGGCCGACGGCGTTCAGCCGCCGAAGGCGGGCTCGCGGCTCTTCTGCCGCCACGTCGCGGTTCGGCCGGGGGAGCGGGTGCTCGAGATCGGCACCGGCATCGGGCTGGCCGCGGTGATGGCGGCGCGCGCGGGCGCTCGCGTGGTCGCGACGGACGTGGTGGAGGCGGCCGTCCAGTGCGCGCGCGCGAACGCGGTGCTGAACGGGGTGGCCGACCGGGTCGACGTCCGTCTCGGCGACGGCTTCGAGCCGGTGCGCGGGCGCACCTTCGACCTGATCTGCACGAGCCCGCCCCAGATGCCCACGCCGCCCGAACGCGAGCGCGCCGACCCGGCGGCCGCCGCCGACAACGGCGGCCAGGACGGCTGGGGCCTGCTCGACCGGGTGATCGCGGGCGCCCCCGCCCATCTGAACCCGGGCGGCCGGCTCGTCTTCACGCTCTTCGCCTTCCTCGGCGTCAAGACCGCGCTCGCCAAGCTCGCCGCGGCGGGCTTCGAGCCGTCGATCCTGGCCCAGGAGACGCAGGGCTTCCCGCGGATCGGTTACGAGCGGATCGAGCACATCCGCGCGCTCGACCCCGAGGCCACGCTGCCGCAGAGCGGGCTGCCCGTCTCGGTCGAGCGCTACGTCATTCAGGGCGCGAGACCACGATGAAGCCCGCGCGGAGTCTCATCGTCAACGCCGACGACTATGGCCTCACCGGCGGCGTGAGCCGCGGCATCCTGGAGGCGCATCGGCGCGGCATCGTGACCAGCACCACGCTGCTCGTCAACCGCCCGGTCGACCGCGGGCTGATCGACGAGCTCAGGACTTCCGGAATGGGCGTCGGCCTCCACATGAACCTGACCCTGGGCCCGCCGGTGGCGCCGGCCAAGCGCGTGGCCTCGCTGGTGGATGGCGAGGGGCGATTCGTGCGGGACGCTCGGGAGGCCGCGCAGCGGGCCCACAAGGACGAGGCGCGGATCGAGCTGGGCATGCAGATCGACGAGTTCAGGAAGATCATGGGCCGTTTTCCGACCCATCTCGACTCGCACCATCACGTCGGCCGCCACGAGCCGATCCTGGAGCTGGTGCTCGACTTCGCCCGCGCCATCAAGGTGCCGGTGCGCAGCCAGGACGACGGGGTGCGGGCGGCGGCCCGGCGGGTCGCGCTGAAGACGCCGGATCACTTCATGGGCGAATCGGGCCCGGACGCCTACTGGTCGTCGGAGCGCGTGCTCGCGCACCTGCGCGAGCTGCCCGGCGGCGTGACCGAGTTCATGACCCATCCCGGCTATTTCGACGACGATCTCGCCTACAGCCGTTACGGGCGCCAGCGGGAGACCGAGGTCGAGGGCCTCACCGATCCGCAGGCGCGCGCGCTGATCGAGAAGGAAGGGATCCGGCTGATCCACTTCGGGAACCTGTGAGCGGGGTCACGATCGGGGTCGATGTTGGCGGGACCACGGTGGCGGTGGGCCTGGTCGGCGCCGATGGACAGGTGCTCGAGCACGGCCGGGCGCCGACGCACGCGCGGGGCGCCGGCACCGCGCTGGAGACGATCGTGGACCTGATCGAGCGGCTCCAGGACGCGGCGCGGGCCCGGGGCGTCGCGGTCACCGGCGTCGGGGTCGGCGTGCCGGGCATCGTGGACGCCGAGCGCGGGGTGGTGGGCCGCGACATCCACTACGTGCCCGAGCTGGCCGGCGCGCCCCTGGCCGACCTGCTCGGCCGTCGCCTCGGCCGGCCCGTCTTCGTGGACAACGACGTGAACGTCCTGACCCTCGCGGAGTGGATGTGGGGTGCCGGCCGCGGCGCGCGATCGCTGGTCATGCTGGCGCTCGGCACCGGCGTGGGCGGCGGGATCATCCTCGACGGCCGGCTGCATCGTGGCCACGCCGGCTTCGGCGGGGAGCTCGGTCACGTGCCCATCGACTTCGACGGTCCCGCCTGTATCTGCGGGAGCCGGGGGTGTCTCAAGGCGTTCGTCTCGGGCACCGACATCGAGCTTCGGGCCCGCGCGCGGCTCGGCCGTCCCGCGAGCGCGGCCGAGGTCTTCCGGCTCGCCGCGGAGGGTGACGCGGCGGCGGAGGCGATGGTGGAGGAGGTCTGCCAGGCCCTCGGCGCCGGGCTTGCCACCATCGTGAACGGACTCAACCCGGAGCGCGTGTTACTCGCCGGCAGCGTCGCCAAGTCGCTGCGGCCGCTCGAGGCGCGGCTCCGTGCGAGCCTCGCGCGCTACGCCTTCGCGGAGGCGCTCGGCTCGACCCAGCTCGAGATCCTGAGCCTCGATAAGGACGCGACGGTGCGGGGCGGCGCGGCCCTGGTTCACTACGAAACCCGGAGGACCACGCAATAAAGGTCATGCTCAAGCCCTGACCCTGGCACACCCTTTGCTCCTCTAGACCCGCAGCCCCGCTAAGGGGCTTCTTCGGTCCCGATTCGGACACGACTGACACCGGCGGTGACGGAGGAGCGTACATGGAGCCGACTCAGAGCAGCGTGACCGAGGGCGCCGCGAGCCCCTTCCGGCGACCCCCGCGGGCGGTATCCCCATTCCCTCGGCGGACCTCGCCGACCTTCGGACCGGTCCCGGCCGCCCGATCGACCACCGCCACTCCGCCGAGCGCGCGATCGGCCCCTCGGGCCGCGTCCGGTACGCCGGTCGGCGCGGCGCGCGAAGCGCTCGAGCGCCAGCGCAAGAACGGCGCGCTGTGGTTCTACTGGGTGGCCGCCCTGTCGCTCGTCAACTCGGTGGTGGCGCTGACCGGGCAGGAGTGGCGCTTCATCATCGGGCTCAGCATCACCCAGCTCGCGGATGCGCTCGCGGCCCGCGCCGGACACGGGGTGGTGACCGTCGCCCTGGTGGACGCGGCGGTCATCGGGGGCTTCGTGCTGCTCGGCCGCTTCGCGCTGCGCGGGCGGCTCTGGGCCTTCGGGGTGGGCGCGGCCTTCTACGCGCTCGACGGGCTCATCTTCCTTGCCGCGCGCGACTGGGTCGGCGTGGCCTTCCACGTGTTCGTCCTCGTGATGACGGTACGGGGCCTGAACGCCGCGCGCCGACTGTCCTGAGCTGGCGGGCGCCGGCCTGAGCTGGCGGGCGCCGGCCTGAGCTGGCGGGCGCCGGCTTGAGGAGAAGAGCTACTGGGAGCGAGCCGCCCCCTTGCGGGCCGGCGGCTTAACCAGCGGATCCAGGATCCGGCTGAGCCGGGCCTCGTCGGACCGGCCGTGGATCCGCGCCACCATCTCCCCGCGCCTGTTGATGATCACGGTGTAGGGGGTGCCCCGCAAGCCGAACCGGTTCGCGACCTTCAGACGTGGATCGAGCCCGGTCGGGTAGGTCGCCTTGTGGGCCTCGAGGAAGTGCCGCGTATCGGCCTCGGTGTCCTGCACGTGGACCGCGATCAGCTCGACCCCCCTCGTCCGGTACTTCTGGTAGATGCGCTCGACGCCGCTCGCCTCCTCATTGCAGACCTTGCACCACGAGGCCTGGAAGCGAACGACCAGGACGTGCTTGCCGATGTGCGAGCGCGACTCGAATGGTCCGGGACCGTTCAGCACCGTGACGGTGAACGCGGGAGCCGCGGGCGCCGCCGCGGCCGGTGCGGCGAGCAGGAGCCAGCCCAGCGCCATCAGGAGTCGTCGCACGAGCCCCGTGTAGTCCGCGGTCGCGCTCAGAGCGGCCCGAAGCCCGGCTTCGGAGCGGCCGGCGGCGTGGGACGGCGAAACGCAGACTTCGAATCGAGGATCTGCCGGATCGCCTTCAGCAGATCGGCGGTCTTGAACGGCTTCGCCACGAGCGGCCGCCCGGCGCCCTTCACCTCGGCGGTGGCGTAGCCCGACATCAGCAGCACCTTGGTGGTCGGGCTCACCGCCTCCACCCGCTTGGCCAGCTCGAGCCCGTTCATGATCGGCATCACCACGTCGGTGAGGAGCAGATGGACCGGCTGCGATTCGGCGATCCGGCGCGCCTCCAGGGGGTCGCCGGTGTCGGCGACGTTGTAGCCCTGCAGCGTGAGCGCTTCGCGGATGAACACGCGAACGTCTAGCTCGTCGTCGACCACCAGGATGGTCTCGCCTTTCGCTGCCGGCTCGTTGCTGTCGGCCACGGTTTTCGTTCTCCGGCGTGTGCCTGGGCCGCAGGCATGGCGCCAGGGCGACTCGATTGTAACCCATAGCCATGAGGAGCCCAGGATGCTGGAAGCGCTCACCGGCTCGCAATGAACCCACTGAAATGCTTGAAGTTTCCCGGGAGCTTGGCTAGCCGACGGCTCGTTGAGCGTGTGGTCGCCGGATGCTCGCGTGGAGGGAAGGTCATTGGTGCAGTCCATCTCGGGTGAAGGCCGCCGAGTTCGAGATCGAGGAGTGTGATTCGTTCAAGCATCGTCCGCGCGACATGAATCAGGAACAGGCCGCGATCCAGGCAGCTTTTCCGCAGATCCACGCGCAGTTGCTTGCCCATGCGTTTCGCATCATTCATAATTCTGGGCATGAATGACCTCGAGCAGGAGCTGCGGCGCCGCGTCGACGGCGATGTGCGCTTCGACCGCTACTCCCGCCTCCTCTACTCCACCGACGCGTCGATGTATGAGATGGAGCCGATCGGGGTGGTCATTCCCCGGCACGCAGACGACGTGCAGGCGGTGATCGAGATCGCCAACCAGCAGGGGGTGCCGCTCCTGCCGCGCGGCGGCGGGACCTCACTCACCGGCCAGACGGTCAATCGCGCGGTGGTGCTCGACCTCTCGCGCCACATGGCCTCCGTGGTCGAGGTCAACCGGGAGGAGCGGTGGGCGCGCGTGCAACCCGGACTGGTCCAGGACGAGCTGAACCACCACGTGCGGCCCCTGGGTCTGCTCTTCGGCCCCGACACCTCCACGTCGAATCGCGCCACCATCGGCGGCATGATCGGCAACAACTCGGGTGGCTCCCACTCCATCGCCTACGGGCTCACGGTGGAGCACGTCATCGAGCTGACCGCGATCCTGGCCGACGGCAGCCGCGCGACCTTCGGCGAGGTGACGCCCGAGCAGTTCGCGGCCAAGACGCGGCTCCCCGGGCTGGAGGGGCAGATCTATCGGGAGATCGCCCGTATCCGCAAGCAGTACGACGGCGAGATCCGGTCGGGTTATCCACGGCACTGGCGGCGGGTCTGCGGCTACAACCTGGACGAGCTGGTGAAGGACCGGCCGCTCAACATGGCGCGGCTCATCGTGGGCTCGGAAGGCACCTTCCTCACGATGGTCGAGGCGAAGGTGCGCCTCGTGAAGAAGCCCAAGGCCACCGCGCTCGACGTGATCCACTACCACGACATGCAGGAGGCGCTCGAGTCCTCCCAGGCGATTCTGGAGACGGGCCCCTACGCGGTCGAGCTGACCGACAAGATGATCCTCGACCTGGCCCGCAACAACATCGAGCAGTCCCAGCGCATGGGCTTCGTGCAGGGCGACCCCGCGGCCATCCTCATCGTGGAGTACGAGGGGGAGACCGAGCAGGAGGTCAAGGCCAAGGTGGCCGAGCTGGAGGCCCGCCGCAGCCGGGGCCGCTTCGGCTACGCCTCGCACATCGCCACCGACTCGGCGGAGCAGCAGTCCATCTGGAAGCTGCGCAAGGCCGGGCTCGGGCTGCTGCTCGGCACGCGCGGCGAGTCGAAGCCGATCGCGTTCATCGAGGACACCGCGGTGGACCCCAAGCACCTGCCGGAGTTCGTGCCCCGCTTCACCGAGATCATGGCCAAGCACGGCGCCGACGCCGCCTACTACGGCCACTGCTCGGTGGGCTGCCTGCACATCCGCCCGCTGATCAACCTCAAGACCGAGCGCGGGCTCGAGCAGGTGCGGGTGATGGCCGAGGAGATCTTCGATCTCGTCCTCTCCTTCGGCGGGGCGATCTCGAGCGAGCACGGCGACGGCCGCGCGCGCAGCCCGTTCCTGGAACGCGTGTTCGGTCCCGCCCTGTTCCGGGCCTTCCGGGAGATGAAGGCCGCCTTCGATCCGCGCGGGCTCATGAACCCCGGCAACATCGTGGGCAGCCCGGGGGTCACCGAGCACCTGCGCTACGGCCCCCGCTACGCGACGTGGCAGCCGAAGACGCTGCTCGACTTCTCGGCCCAGGGGGGCTTCGCGGCGGCGGTGGAGATGTGCAACGGCGTCGGGGTCTGCCGCAAGAAGCTCGAGGGCACCATGTGCCCGTCGTACATGGCCACTCGCGACGAGGAGCACAGTACCCGCGGGCGCGCCAACGCGCTGCGGGCGGTGCTGTCCGGGAAGGTGCCGGCCGCCGACTTCGCGGGCCAGCGCCTCTACGAGGTGATGGACCTCTGCCTCGAGTGCAAGGGGTGCAAGGCGGAGTGCCCGTCCAACGTGGACATGGCGAAGATGAAGTACGAGTTCCTGCATCACTATCACGCGGTCAACGGCCTGCCCCTGCGGAACCGGCTCTTCGGCCACATCGCGCGCCTCTCCTGGCTCGGCTCGCGCCTGGCCCCGCTTTCCAACTGGATCGCGCGCTCGTGGCCGAACCGCTGGCTCATGGAGCGGGTGGCCGGGATCGACCGGCGGCGGCCGCTGCCCCGCTTCGCCCGCGAGACCTTCACCGACTGGTTCGACCGGCGGCACGTGCCCCGCGCGGCCCCACGCGGCGATGTGGTGCTCTTCCACGACACCTTCGTCACCTACAACACGCCCGAGATCGGCCGGGCCGCGGTGGAGCTGCTGGAGGCCGCGGGCTACCGGGTGCAGCTCGTGGACAAGAAGTGCTGCGGCCGGCCGCTCATCTCCAAGGGCATGCTCGACGAGGCGAAGGCCTTTGCCGAGTGGAACGTCGCGCGCCTGCACCCGTGGGTGGCCCGAGGCGCCGCGATCATCGGGCTGGAGCCCTCGTGCCTGCTGGCCCTCCGCGACGAGACCGTCGAGCTGGTGCGGACCGACGAGGCGCGCCAGGTCGCCGCCTCCGCGTTCCTCCTGGAAGAATTCCTGCTGCGCGAGCGGGCCCGCGGCCTGTCGCTGCCTTTCCAGAACGGGGGCGGGCGGAAGCAGGCGCTGCTCCACGGCCACTGCCACCAGAAGGCCATGGTCGGCACCGCGCCTACCGTGGCGGCCCTGCGCTGGGCGGGCTACCAGGTCGCAGAGGTCGACTCGGGCTGCTGCGGCATGGCCGGCTCCTTCGGTTTCGAGACCGAGCACTACGACATCTCGGTGAGCCTCGGCAACCGGCGGCTCGCGCCCGCCGTGATCTCGGCCACCGCGGAGACCGAGATCGTGGCGCCGGGGGTCTCCTGTCGCCAGCAGATCGAGCACCTGGCGGGGCGCTCCGCCCGGCATCCGGCCCAGGTGCTCCGCGACGCGCTGCGCTCCTGATCGCGGCCTACCGCCAAGGCCGGGCGCGCCGCCCGATGGACAACCTGACGCTCAAGCTCGTGGTGACGCCCGCGCTCATCGGGGCGGCGACCCTCGCGGGCCGGCGCTGGGGACAGGTGGTGGGCGGCTGGCTGGTCGGCCTGCCGCTGACGACCGGGCCAGTCGCCTTCTTCATCGCGCTCGATCACGGCGAGCCCTTCGCGGCCGCGGCGGCGCTAGGCTCTCTCGGTGGGGCCGCGGCGGAGGCGGCTTTTTGCCTTGCCTACGGCTGGCTCGCGCTGCGCGCGCGGTGGCCGCTCGCGCTGCTGGCCGGCTCCGCCGCCTTCGCCGGCCTGGCCGTGGTCCTGCAGTGGGCGGCGGTGGGGCCACCGCTGCTCTTCCTGGTCGCGATCGGCTCGCTGGCCCTCGCGCTCCGGCTCATGCCCGCGAGCCCGGCGTCGCCGGTGCCGGCCGCTCCGCCGCGCTGGGACCTGCCGGCCCGCATGGTGCTGGCCACCGCAGTGGTGCTCCTGATCACGGCCCTCGCGCCACGTCTCGGCGCGCGGCTCAGCGGGCTTCTCGCCACCTATCCGCTCTTCGCCGCCATCTTGACCGCCTTCGCCCACCACCTGCAGGGCGCCGGCGCCGCGGTCCGCGTGCTCCGCGGCCTGCTCTTCGGGCTCTTCGCCTTCGCCAGCTTCTGCCTGGTGCTGGCGGTGTCCCTCGTCCATCTCGGGATCGCGGCCTCCTTCGCGGCGGCGATCGTGGTCGCCCTGATCGTGCAGGCGGTGTCGCTGTGGCGTCTGCGGCCGCCGCGGGTTGTGCCGTCCTCTTGACTGGGGCCCGCCCGGCCCTCTAGATAGACGCGACGCCGCTCGCGATCCAATCCGACAAGGAGACTCACGCATGAGGGCTTCCTTCTATGAAGACTCGCGGCGCTTCCGCACCGGCCCGATCACCCGTCCGGAGCGGGCCTTGGATCAGGCACTGGTCCGGGTGCGCCGGGTCGGGATCTGCGGTACCGATCTGCACATCTTCCAGGGGCATCTCGATCACCGCATCCCCAAGGGCGGCATCATCGGGCACGAGACCTTCGGTGAGGTCGTGGAAGCCCCGGTGGGCGGCGGCTTCCAGGCGGGCGACCGCGTGGTGGTGGAGCCGATCCATTCGTGCGGCGAGTGCCGGGCCTGCCGGATGGGCGGCTACTATCTCTGCTACCGCCTGAAGATCTACGGCGTGGAGCTGCCGGGCGGCATGCAGGACTACTGGACAGTGGAGGCCTCGCGCATGCTGCACGTCCCCGACTCGCTCGGCGACGACCAGGCGGCCATGATCGAGCCGCTCGCGGTGGCCACCCACGACGCGCGGCGCGCGGAGGTCAAGGCGGGCGACTCGGTGCTGGTGCTGGGCGGCGGGCCCATCGGCGCGCTCATCGCCATGGTGTCACGCCATCGCGGGGCCCGGGTAGTCGTGAGCGAGGTGAATCCGTTTCGCATCGAGCTCCTGCGCGGGCTCGGGCTCGAGGTGATCGGGGTCGACGCCGACCCGGTGCGCTTCGTCAGCGAGTGGACCGCAGGGCAGGGGGTCGACGTGGCCTTCGAGGTGAGCGGTCATCCGACGGCCGCGCGGGTGATGACCGAGACCGTGCGGGTGTGGGGCACGGTGAGCATCGTGGCCATTCACTCGGAGCCCACGCCCGTGAACCTCTACCCGATGTTCGCGCGCGAGGTGACCATGCACGGTAGCCGGCTCTACAACCGCGACGACTGGGAAGAGGCCATCCGTCTGGCCGCCTCCGGCGCGGTCACCCTGTCGCCGCTCGTGAGCCGGAAGATCCCCCTCGAGGGCCTGCAGGAGGGGATGGAGGAAGCGCTACGCGGCGGGCCGGTGATGAAGGTGCTGGTCGACCTGACCGCGTAGCCGCATGCGGGGTCAGGTCTTACATTACGACATTGTCGTAATGTAAGACCTGACCCCAGCCGCTACTTGTCCTTGATGGCGGCCTGGACCTTGGCCGCCAGGTCGGCGGGGATCGTCGCCATCCCGTGGTCCTTCTTCGCGTGCTCGGCCCCCTTGGCCATCACCTCGGCCACGTCCTTGCCCTCCGCCACGAAGCTGCAGCCCGGCATCAGATCACCGCACCGAAGAACTTTCGCCATGGATGGTCCTCCTCGTGGGACGCGTTGAGGTTTTGGCGGTTGGCTCACGCCTTCGCGCGCGGCTGCCAGAGACCGAGCACCGCGCCGGTCGGATCCTGGATCATGCTGAACCAGCCGAAGCCCGGGACCTCGGTCTTGTCCATGAGCACGGTGGCGCCGAGGGACTTGGCTTTCTCGGTCGACGTGGTCACGTCGTCCACCCCGACATACGCCAGCCAGTGGGACGGCGCGCCGGGCATGGGATTCTTCATGATCCCGCCTCCGGTGCCCTGTCCCACGTTGACCATGGTGTAGTCCATGCCCGGAACCTCTTGCAGCTCCCAGTTGAACAACCCCTTGTAGAAGCCTCTCGCCTTGGCGGGATCCTGCGTCTGCAGCTCCACGTGCACGAATGGGTTCGCCATGCTCGGGCCCTCCTCGGCCCTGGAGGTTACGCCTTTTGTTCTGACCGCGCCACTCAGAGACTCGTCGCCAGCTTGTCGAGGCAGCCGTTCCACCCCTTGTCGTGATCGTCACGGGCGGGCTCGCTCGGGAAGAGCTCGTGGAGCAGCACCACCTCGGTGGCTCCCGCCCGATCGAGGAACTCCACCGTGACCAGGGTCTCGCCCATCTCCGGCTGGCTCTCCCAGCGCCAGGTGTAGACGAGCCGCTGCGGAGGGCGAACCTCGCGGTAGGCCCCGCTCAGATAGAACACCTCCCCGTCCGGGAGCTTGCGCATCGCGAGCCGGTATTTCCCGCCGGCCCGCAGATCCACATCGGCCTCCGGGCACTCGTAGCCCGGCGGGCCCCACCACTGCTTCAGGGCTTCCGGGTCCGTCCAGGCCCGGAAGACCGTCTCGCGCGGCGCGCGGAAGGTCCGTGTGATCTTGAGCGTGTTCGTGGCGCTCTTGGTTCCGGTGGCCATTTACGGGTCTCCTTTCCTTTCGTTCCGTCCAGGTAGTCGGCCAGGGCGTCGAATTGTCCCTCCCAGAACCGCCGGTACCTCGCGATCCACTCGGCGGCCGCCTTCATGGGCCCCGGAGCGAGGCCGCAGCGGCGGAGGCGGCCCTCGCGCTCCCGCGTGAGCAGCCCGGCGGCCTCCAGCACCCCCAGATGCTTGGAGATGGCCGGGAGGGACATCTCGAAGGGCGCGGCCAGCTCGGTGACGGGCGCCTCGCCCCGCGCGAGGCGCTCCAGGATCGCGCGCCGGGTGGGATCGGCGAGGGCCGCGAAGGTCGAGTCGAGCCGGTCTCTATGCTTAACCATGTGGTTAAGTAAAAGACCACCCCGCGCGGAAGTCAAGCGGGAAGGGTGAAGGCGCTACCGGCCGGGGGAGACGACCAGGTTGCTCGGCTTGCCCTGCCGGAAGCTCTCGATGTTCTCCACCGCGGCGAGCAGGCCGTCGCGGATGACCTCGGGGGTCTGGCCGGCGTTGTGGGGCGAGCAGACCACGTTGGGCAGGCTCAGGATCGGATCGTCGGGGGCCAGCGGCTCCTGGTGGAAGACGTCGAGCCCCGCGCCCATGATGCGGCGCTCCCGCAGCGCGGCCAGCAGCGCCTCGCGGTCCACCAGCGCGCCCCGCCCGGTGTTGACCAGGATGGCGGTGGGCTTCATCATCGCCAGCTCCTTGCGGCCGAGGAAGTTGCGCGTCTCGGTCGAGAGGCGCACGTGCAGGCTGATCACGTCCGCCTGCGCGAGGATCTCTTCCTTGCTGGACGGCGTGGCTCCGGTCTTCCGGATCCGGGCCTCGTCCCCGAGCGCGCTCCAGCCCAGCACGTTCATACCGATGCCCCGGGCGATGGTGGCGAGCCGGCCGCCGATGGCGCCCATGCCGAAGACGCCGAGCGTCTTGCCCAGGCACTGGGTGAGCATCTCGCGCGGCCAGCGGCCCTTGCGCATCTCCGCGTCGAGCGTGGTGACCTTGCGCGCCACCGTCAGCATCAGGGTGAGCGCGTGCTCGGCCACCGCGAAGGCGTTGATGCCGGGGGTGTTGCAAACCGTGATCCCGCGCATCCCGGCCGCGTTCAGGTCGATGTTGTCGGTGCCGGTGCCCCACACCGAGACGATCTTGAGCTTTGGGCACGCCACGAACACCCCATCGCTGAAGCGCGCGTGGGCGCGGATGTTCAGCGCGGCCTGGGCGTCGCCGATGCGCCGGATCAGCTCGGCCTCCTGGTCGGCCCCGCGCTCGGTGAAGACGCGCACCGGCCCCATCCGCTTCGCGCGCTGGTGCGCCTCGCTGCCCTCGAAGACGGAGGGGAAGTCGTCCGGGGCGACGATCACGCGAATGGGCCCGCGAGAACCGCCTGGGCGGCGGCCACACCCGCGCCCGATTCGCTCCGGTAGCCGAGGTCGCGGAGCGTCATCTCGATCGCGGAGAGTGTGGGCAGCACGTACATCGGGCTCGACGTGATGCCCATGTGACCGACCCGGAGGGTGCTGGTCCGGATCTTGTCGAGTCCGGTGCCGATCAGGATGCCGTGACGCTCGCGCATGTGGGTGACCACCCCGGCGGGATCGATGCCGGCCGGCGCCTTGAAGCACGACACCGTGTTGGAGAGCAGCGAGGCGTCCGGGAACATCTGCAGGCGCATCGCCTCGAGGCCCGCCCGGAAGGCGCGTCCCGCGACCGCGTGGCGCCGGAAGCGGTGGGCCAGCCCCTCCTCGAGGATGAGGTGGCTGGCCGCCCCCAGAGCCTGGGTGAGATGGGTCGGGATCGAAACCGGCTGGCGCCGCGGGCTGCCGTCCGGGATGTGGCCGCCGCGGGAGGCGGGGATCCAGTTCTCCTTCCACCGCAGCAGGTCGTAGGCCCACGACGAGGACTTGTGCTTGCGCCGCTCCATCGCCTCCCAGGCGGCCGGGCTCACCGAGACGATGGCCATGCCGAGCGGCGCGGCCAGGCACTTCTGCGAGCCGGTCATGTTGAAGTCCACCCCCCAGTCGTCGGTGCGGACGTCGAGCCCGGCCAGGGAGGACACGGTGTCGAGCATGAAGAGCGCGCCGTGACGCTTGGCGATGCGCCCGACCTCGGCGGCGGGATAGGTCGTGCCGGTGGAGGTCTCGTTGTGCACCATCGACACCGCCTTGGGCTCGACCCGCTCGACATCCTTCTCGAGCCGGCCGAGATCCAGCGGCTGCCCCCACTCGACAGTGTGCTCGGTCACCTCGGCGCCGGCGCGGGTCATGATCTCGCGCATCAGGCCCCCGAAGACGCCGGCCACCACCACGAGCACGCGGTCGCCCGGCTCGATGACCGAGATCGCGGAGGCCTCCAGCGCGGTGCGCCCCGAGCCGGGCATCACGATGACCTCGCCGCGGCTGGTCTGGAAGATCTCTCGCAGCGCGAGCGTGACCGGCTCCAGCACGTGGACGTCGAAGTTCATGTCGTACTGGGTCGTGGCCGGCTGGTTCATCGCGGCAACGACGGGGAAGGGCAGCTCGGTGGGGCCCGGGATCATCAGGATGGGCTGCGTCCGGTTCGCCCCCCAGTGGATCGTGGAATCCATGAAGACTCCTTTACGCGCTGGCCTCGGCCAGGCGGCTCTGCTTCCGTCGGATGAGGTAGAGGTTGCGCAAGTACACGAAGAGGCCCGCGCTCTGGCCCAGGATGAACACCGGATCGAGGCGATAGATGGCGTAGGCGAGCAGGGTGACTCCGCCCCCGATGGAGAAGAACCAGAACGAGACGGGGATCACGCTCTCCTTCTTCCGCTCGGAAGCGATCCACTGCACCAGGAAGCGCATCGAGAAGAACGCCTGACCGAGGAAGCCGACGGTCAGCCAGAAGTGCTCCGACAACCAGAAGTGTTCTGACATCATGGTCGCTCCGTGTCCACGATGGCCCGACCCCCATGCTAGAATCCAGCGACCCACATTATCGGACATGCCCGGGAACCCGCAAGGAGTTTCGTCGAGCGTGCGAGGGATCGATCAGGCGCTGGTGGACGAAGTGTGGCGCGAGACCACCACGTATCCGCCCGGACGAATCGACGAGGAAGCGCGCGACTTCCTGGCCCGCCAGCCGCACGTGGCGGCCTTCGCGCACGCGGTGACGCGTGAGCAGGACCCGGTGGTGCAGCGCGCGGCCCTCGGGCTGTGCTTTCTGCTGTTCAAGATCCTGGAGCGGAGCCTGGGGCGGCCGTTTCCGCTCCTGGCCGAATCGCGCCTCCGCGCCGCGCACGACGCCGAGACGGAGTGGCTGGCCGCGCTCGAGAGCGGAGAGCCGGAGGCCGTGCTCGACGCCGCCGGGCCGCCCGGCCATCCGACGCTCGCGGCCTACATCATCTCGGTGTTCTACGGCGGCGACGCGGAGGCGTGCGACGAGCGTGTGCGCGCCGGCTTCGTGCTCATGCTCCGCACGCTGACCGACGCGCTCGACCTCGGCCACATCGACGCGTGACCCGGCGGGGGGTGGCGAGGGCCGGGGGGGGCGGCGGGTGGGCCTCTGACCCCGATACGCTTTTCTCCGGCGACCCGCTCAGGAGTTCCCAATCTCGGTGGGTGCCGTCCTCGTCGTGCGTGGCAGGAACGGGTCACCCGGCCCACCCGCCACCCCCCCCGGGCCCTCGCCACCCCCCGGCGGGTCTTTGAGGTATTGACTACATATGACTAGGACGGCGCCGTCTCTTCTACCGAGCGGGGAGGCGGAGGAGGGGGAGCGGGGGCCCTCCGCGGAGCCGTGTCTTCTGCGCGTCTCCGAAGCGAGAAGGCGCCTGTCTCGTGGCTCGATCGAGTGCCCACGCGTGCGGCGAGTCAGCGTGCTCCGCGGAGGGCCCCCGCTCCCCCTCCTCCGCCGTGACTGGCACGTGAAGCGGAGGCGCGCGGGCTAGAGAGGCTCGGTGGGGCCGGAGGTGATCGCGATGACGAGGGCGCCGGTCGGGCTCGTCACCGTGTGCACGCAGCCGGGCGGGCGCCGCGCGTAGTTGCCCGCGGTGCACACCCCGGTGTCGTCGACCACGCTGCCCTCGAGCACGTAGATCTGCTCGTCGCCCACGTGCCGGTGGAGCGGGATGACGGCGCCCGGCTCGTAGCGCATGAGGATGGCCTTGTGCCGGCCGTCCGGATCTTCCCACAGCGTCTTCCAGAAGACGCCGGGCCGGCGCTCGATCCATGGCACCTCGCTCGTGTTCACGAAGAGGCTGACCGGCGGAGTGGCCATGGTCATCGACTCGGAGCGCCCGCTTCGCGCAAGGCCCGCTGGATCACCTCGCGGAAGGCTTCGATGGACAGGGCGCCCTCGATCTTCCGCCCGTTGATGAAGAAGGTCGGGGTGGCGCGCACGCCCGCGTCGCGTCCCTCGCGCTGATCGGCCAGGACCGCCTCCTGGAAGCGCGCGGAGTCCAGGCATTCGGTGAACGCCGCCGCGTCGAGGCCGAGCCGCCGCGCGTAGCCCACCAGCTGGTCGCGGGAGAAGTCGGGCTGGGCCACGAAGAGCAGGTCGTGGTACTCCCAGTAGCGGCCCTGGGCGCCCGCGCAGCGGGCGGCGAGCGCGGCGGGGAGCGCGCGATCGTGGGAGCGCAGCGGGAAGTCCTTGAAGGCGATCTTCACCGTCTCGGGGAACTCGGCCTGCAGGCGGGCCAGGATCTCCTGGGCGCGCTTGCAATAGGGGCACTGGTAGTCGCTCCACTCGAAGATAGTGACCGGTGCCGCCGCGGGGCCCCGGATCATCGCGGGCTCCGTGTTGAAGCGGGGGGCCTCCTGCGCAGACGCCACGCCGCCCCACGCGGTCAGCAGCAGAGCCGCCGCCACGCGCAGGGTGTAGACTCGGCCACAGCCCATGGGATTCATCATTCGGATAATCGTGTACACGCTGGCCTTGCTGCTGGCCGCGAACCTCGTTCCGGGGATTCGCCTCGACAGCCTGACGTCGGCCGTGGTGGCGGGATTGCTGCTGGGTCTCGTCAACGCGATCGTGCGGCCGATCCTGGTCGTCCTCACCTTCCCGATCACGCTCCTGACCCTCGGCCTCTTCCTGCTGGTCCTCAACGCCTTCTGCCTGTGGCTCGTCTCCGTGTTCGTCTCGGGCTTCCACGTGGCCGGCTTCTGGCCGGCCTTCTGGGGCGCGCTGCTCGTCAGCATCGTGAGCTGGATCCTCACCGCGCTGATCAGCGACAGCGGGCGGGTGAAGGTCATCGAGCGGCGCTAGCGGCGAGAGCTACGCGGCGCGGTCGGACTCGATCGAGGTGATGATGTAGGTGCCGCTCTTGGCGTCGCGCTCCAGCGTGAGGATCTTCTGCTTGGCCGCCTCCTCCAACAGCTTCGAGAAGGTCGAGTAGCCGTAGTAGGACTCGTTGAACGCGGGGTTCTTCCGGATCATGGTCTGCTTGACCATGGAGCCCCAGAGGGTGTCCTTGTTCTCCCGCTGCAGGGCCTGGATGGCCTCGATGAGCTGCTCGAACGCCTCGGCCTTCTTCTCGGGCAGCCCGCGCAGGGCCGTCGTCTTCTTGGATTCGCGGATGAGGTCCTCGTAGAAGATGAACTCGTCGCAGTTGCCCACCAGCAGCTCGGAGGAGGACGACTTCACCCCGAGGCCGATCACGTAGCGGTCGTTCTCCCGCAGCTTGGACACGAGCGGGGAGAAGTCGGAGTCGCCCGAGACGAGCGCGAAGCTGTCCACGTGCTGCTTGGCGTAGGCCAGGTCCATCGCGTCGACCACCATGCGGATGTCCGCGGAGTTCTTGCCGCTGTAGCGGCTCTGGGGCACGTCGATCAGCTCGATGGCGTGCTCGTGGAAGGGGCGCTTGTACTCCGCGTAGCGGTTCCAGTCCGCGTAGGCCCGCTTCACCATGATCTTGCCCTTCTCGACCAGCCGCTCCAGCACCAGCTTGATCTCGAACTGCTTGTACTGCGCTTCCTTGACGCCGCGGACGATGTTCTCG
>Ga0187893_10005689_pt1 | contig 22083 bp, 19 predicted proteins | sample MA1701074metaG_FD_139574 | JGI IMG/M metagenome (GOLD analysis project Ga0187893, IMG submission 139574) | White microbial mat communities from a basaltic lava cave in the Kipuka Kanohina Cave System on the Island of Hawaii, USA - MA170107-4 metaG ...
CACCAGTGAGCAGTAGCCGAGGGTGTCGTAGCACGAGCCCTCGACGCAGTAGCCCTCGCACTGATCGTCGTTCGTGCACGTTTCGCGGATGCAGCGCGAGATCGCCGTAGGCGAACACTCGAAATTCACCGGACAATCGTCCGGTAACAGGCATTGCTTGCCCACGCAACGAAGGGATTCGCACGCTTGTCCAACCTGGCACGCGTCGTCATCGCTACAGCCAAGCACACACACGCTCCCACCGCTGCAAGAGCACGCATCTGGCTCGCAGATCCAGCCGCGGCCACATTCTTGATCGCTCGCGCACGATGGATCTTCGGTACACGCCCCACATGGTATCGACTCATCGGGCTTGAAACATCGTTCGATGCCTCGGCACTCGTTGCTGTCGTGGCAGCCCTGTTGCCCACCCGTGGTTTCTTCCCCGGACCCATGTTCATCCGATGTCGTTCCCGTCGAGGTCGTGCCGATGGTGCCTGTTCCATCACTCGTTCCCGTGTCGGTTCCACCGGACGCACTGGTCGGGTCGCCTGTCCCGTCGCTCGTTCCCGGATCCGTCCCTGAGCCATCTTCGGAACCACTGGCAGTGCTCGTGCTCGCAGCCGTTCCGGTATCCCCCCCGGCCGATGCACCTTCGCTCCCTGTGTCGGGTGGCGTGTCGTTCGACGAGCCGTCGGCCTGTGTGTCACCGCCTTCGTCTTCTCGTTGACCTACCTTGGTGGAGCTGCATGCCAAGATGCCGACCAACGACAGTGCCCAAAGTATCGAGGATTTCATGATTGCACCCGTTCGTAGCTCGAATGTCGGCCACCACGATACGCGAGATTGGCATCGTCGGACACCTCGGCACACGTATCTCGGTCTGGCATGGCTGCCGGGAGCCTGACATGCGTGTCATACCTCAGGGCGTGCGTGGTCGCTCGCCAAGTCGCGTCACACGGGCCAAGCAACGAGAATCCCCCCAGTTTTGAGGGAGACATGTAGGTGCGCATGCTCGGCAAAAGCTTTGCATTGCGCTGTCGGTCTCCGGCGAGCTTGGCTGCTCGCTGATCTGTCCAAACTGGATGTCCACCATGCGTAAACAATCGCTTTTCGTGAGTGCTCCCTCGTTCGTTCGTGCGCTGCTTTTGTCGACCGTAGTCGGCAGTCAGGTGTCATGTAAAGCCTCCGAGCAAGATCTCGACGATGACGGCAACGCCGAAGGGGCCGGCTCGGCCGGAACTGCGTCGGGGTCCGGGACCCCCAGCACGTCAGCTGGCGCTGGGGATGGAGGTGACGAAGGAGGCGGCTTCGACGATGGGGTCGACGACGGAGCAAGCTCCGCCGGCGGCACGAGCAGCGCGGGGGACCACGCAGAAGCCACCGGCGGCGATGAACCGCCGCCCGAAGATGAAGCCGGAGAAAGCACCGGTGCCGACGAGCACGGCACGACCGGCGAGCCTGCGTGCAACGAAGACATGCCCGTCACCTTGTATCTCTCTCCCGACGACTCGAACTCGATGTCTTCACCCGTGCAAGCCCGAGAGGCCGTACTGAGCGCATGGTCGAGCCTTGCAACCGTGCCGATTCGTACGTGGGAATTCCTCAACTATTACACGTTTCCCTATCCAGCCGCGAGCGAGGCAGCGCTTTCGATCACGCCGGAGCTCTACCAAGGCAACGACGCTGCAACCGGTGAATACGTGCTGCAGATCGGTGTACGTGCAGCGAGCATCTCGAATGCCGAGCGCCCACCGATCACGTTGACGCTCGTGCTCGACACGTCCGGTTCGATGTCGGGACACCCGATGGAGATGCTCAAGGAATCGTGCAAAGCCTTGGCAGCTAGCCTCAAGACCGGAGATGCGATCTCACTCGTTACCTGGAACACCGAGAATCGCACCCTGCTAGCGGGTTACGAGGTGCAAGGTCCCAACGATGCGACGTTGATCGGCAAGATTGACGCCCTGCAAGCCAGCGGAGGTACGGATCTCCACGGAGGTCTGGCCGAAGGCTACGCGATCGCCAGAGCGGCATTCGACGCCGGTCGCATCAACCGACTCGTGCTCATCAGTGATGGCGGCGCGAACGTGGGTATCACTGACGTGGATCTCATTTCTGCCGAGGCCGGAGGTGAGAACGAAGATGGCGTATACATGGTCGGCGTGGGTGTCGGCACGGCCGACACGTACAACGACGAGCTCATGGATCACGTGACCGATGCAGGAAAGGGCGCTTCGGTATTCATCGCAGACGCCGAAGAAGCCTGGAAGGTATTCAACCAAGATTTCATCAGTACGGTTGCCGTGGCAGCACGCGACGTGCGTGTTCGGGTGGAGCTCCCGCCAGGGTTCGAGATCGTGAAGTTTAGTGGGGAAGAGTACAGCAGCGATCCCACCGAGGTCGAGCCACAGCACCTCGCTCCCAACGACGCTATCGTTTTTCATCAGGAGATCGCCACGTGTGCGCCCGATCTCGTGACGGACGAGACCCAGATTGTCATCACGGCCCAATACAAAGACGCCGTCACGTTCGAGTCCAAGGAAGTGAGTCGAACCGTGACGTTCGGGCAACTACTCGCGCTTCAAGCACCGCTTCTACACAAGGGCGCGGCGGTATACGAATACGCGGAAGCGCTCAAGCGCTATCGCGACAGCTCCGGTGAAGCACGCGAAGCCGCACGCCAAAGCGCGCTTGCAGTGCTTGCCCGTGCGGAGGCGTTGCTGTCCGACGATCCGGAGCTGGCCGAGATCCGCAGCGTGCTCGAAGCGCTTGCTCCGTAGCGAACACGGAGTGCCGCGCTACTCTGGAGTGATCGCTGGCGGCACGATAAAGGTCACTTCGATACGACCGACGGAGGTTATGCCACTAGCTTGGATGTCCAGGTAAGCCTTGAACCGTTGCTCGTCCGACGTTGCAGGCACGGTAAGGTTTTTCTTCGGAATCAGGTCGAAACACACGCTTTGGCCCGTCGTGAGATTGAGGAATCGATCGTCGTGGCCATCTCCATTGCTGTCCTGTGTCATGTGCCCAGTCGTACAAGGCGCCGTGTTGGATCCGCTGGTCTCGACATGGTCCACGAACGCGGCTACCGCATCGACGCCATCGCTCGGATCGTCTTGAATCTGCGCACCGATGTCGAAGCTTCCACCTCTGGCCAAAACCTTGATGGCCGTGGCAACGGAATCGCCGACGCCCATCCACTCTCCACCCAAACGGAATACCAAGGGACATTCACCGCTTGGCTCCGGCGCACGACCGGCGCCATTTTCCAGCGTACAACACTGGTCGGGCGCGCACCCGGCAGGTCGTGGGGCTCCGCCGATACTCCATGCGCTCGCAGGCACGACCCCACCCGTACCGATTACCGTGTACTTTATCTCGTCGTAGACCTTCGCGAGCTCGACTTCGGCGGCGGGAATAAGGGACGGTGGTATGCCAAAGGGCAGCCCGGGAACCATGGCGATCACACGGCCTCCGATGGCGACCATTTCCTGGATGGCTTGGTTGCATGTCGACGCGCCCGCCATGCCACAGGTATAGTTGTTCTCCGGCCATGATTCGCAATTGTGACCGGATGTATCCGTTGCCAAGATTGTGATGGGGAGTGATCCCGGGCGGAAACCCACGCCGCCGATATCCCCAACCGTTTCTCCTGCGGGTGGCACCATCGGTGGCGCCGTCGCAGGATTGAACGCAGGCACATTCGCACCACCTTCTTGGATGCCCTCACCAGTCGCGATCTCATGAAGGGCCTGATAGGAACTTTCGGGTCCATCCCCACCTTGGTCCGCATACAGCTTGCCCAATTCTGCCTCGATGGAAGCGATCCCTGCCGGCGTAGACACGGTCATCACCCGATGCACCAGATACCAGGGAATATCGCCAGGGGCACCGGCTTGGGCGCAACCGGGAAAATCTTCGAAGCCACCCACGCCAAATGCGATATTCGGAATCTCCGCTGCCAAATCGTGAACGATTTGGCCAAACGACGCGCGGACGCCGTCGATCATCGATTGCATGGAATTGCTCGTGTCCAAGTTCAGCACGACGTCGGCCTGCGTGACCGACCCTCCGGAACAGTCGATGGTTCCACGACTGGGGTCGGGCGGTAGCTGGTACGGTACGACGAACAAGAACTCGCCCTCTCCGCAGGTCCGATGCTCGCCTGGCGTGTCCCCGGGCGTCGGACCGTCTGGATCCAAGTCGAATCGAACGCCGTCACCACTGTCGTCCGACGGAATCGAACCTGTCGTCGACTCGTTACCATCCGACTCTCCATCAGTGCTTCCTTGGGTCCCGGCTGGTCCGGCAGTTCCACTCCCGCTTGGTTCACCCTGGGTCCCGGAACCTGCGGGCATTCCCGTCGACGAGGTCCCGAAGGCGTCGCTTGCACCACGATTGTCGCCCCCACACGCCAACGCGAGCCCCAAGCCCAACGCGCCGGGCAAGTTTGGACACACGGCTACGCTTTTCGAAGATGGCATTCGGCGCATGGAAAGTCTCCATGCGGGAAAGAGGTACGAGTAGTTCGGATTCGGTCATCGCTGCCATACCACACGAGTGGTTCTGCGCGAATGACGCCTTCCAAATCGAGCTACTCAGGCGGGATGAATTCTTCGCAGGCCGTGTCGATCACGCTCACCGCTTCCTCGAAGAACGGTGCGTAATCCGTGGAGCATACGCTGCCCCACTCGCCGAACTCGAACGACTCGGCGAACGTCCGCAGATTCGGGGAGGCCTCCGCACCGGTCCCGACGTCTGGATCGTATTCGGTACACAACGCCATCGGCACATCGGTGTCTCCGATCAGCGCCAATACGACTATGGCTCCTTCGTCATCGTTCTTGGCTTGGAGTACCGCTTGTTTCCAGCACGCCGGATCGCCGGCAGTGGCCTCTTCGCCATCCTCTTCGTCCGTGATGATGGTGACCACGAGAATCGCATCGTCGCGAACGAAGCCCTCGTTGCATTGCCCGGCTGCGTTGAGCGGCCCGATGGCCTCGGTCATGGCCTTGATCTGTGTCTCTGCTCCTGCCCAGAACACCGACAGTACCCATGCAGGCGAATGTCGACGCGAGATCTGGTTGTCCTTCGATCGCGTAGCGGCTGTCGCCCACGATCCCGCAATCCATCCCGGAGCCGCTCTTGGTTCTGCCCACTCCGAGCACGGCATCGCACTGTGTTCCCGGGCCATTACCGGGGCAGGGCACGTCTTCGCACGAACACACGCAGCCGGCCCAACACGTGGTCATGCATGCTGTCGCGCAATCGGGGTTGGGCGCGATACTCATGGCGCAGCTTCCCCCCGTGGACGCGTCGGTATCTACGACCATGACGTGAAAGTCTTTCAAGCTGGTAGTGTTCTCGATCGACTGAATGAATCCTGGAAAACTGTCGACGAGGTGCTTTTGCTCATCCGACATGGAGCCCGAGTTGTCGACCACGAACAAAAAGTCGATCTTTCCGCACGCCTTGTTGGTACCGCCGTCGTCGGCAGTTCCGATGTCGAATTTGGACCCGGGCTCGCTCGAGCCTCCGCTCTCACCGTGTCCGTCGGACCCATCTTGGCTTTCAGTCTCGTCCGGTCCGGTTGGGCCTGTTCCGGTCGCGCCTCCGCCCTCGCTCGATCCGTCCAGGCCACCGCCAGCACTGTCGCCGTCGCTCGTGGCGGATGTGGAAGTGCCAGACGCCGTCATCGAATCGCTCGTTTCCGAGGCTGACGCTTCGCTGAACAGTCCCTTCCCGTGGTCGGGTTGCCCACAGCCCTGCGATGAAATGGTCACGCAGCAAGACGCACCGAGCGCCAGGGCGCGGGTCTTGCTCCACGTGCGTTCTTCTCTGCTGTGTTCCAACGGAACCTCCTACACCTATACCGACACCTGGAGATTTCGTTTGGTGCGTGCAGGAGAAGCACCCAGCACGCTCCGAAACTGCCTGCGGTGTATGCGCAGGCCACAACTCGTTCGGATGGGCGATTTCGTCCGCGGTCACGGGTCACGCGCCGACAACCATGCCTCTGCCGGTACAGGTCCTCGGCTTGGTGAAACGCACCCAGCTCGAGCTCGATATCGGCGAGGGCGGAGAGGGTTCTCGCGACATTGGGATGTTGAATTCCCTGGGATCGCTCGAACATCGCCAGTGCGCGTGCGAGCAGCTCGCGCGCCACGTCGTAACTCCCGGTCACATCGTGAACGCTCGCGAGATTGGCCAGAGACATGGCGAGATCCGGATGATCGGATCCCAGCACGTCTTTCCGGATATCGATGGCTCGTTCGAGCAGCCGCCGAGCTTCCTCGTAGGATCCACGGTTGATGTGCACGACCGCCAAATTGTTCAAGTCGGCTGCCACGAGCGGATGATCGGGTCCCAGCGCTTTTTCACGAATCGCCAGCGCCCGCTCGAAGAATCGCTGCGCCTGTGGATGATTGCCCCGTGTGGTGTGAATGATCGCGAGATTGGCGATGGGATTGGCGACTTCCGGATGCTCCGCTCCAAGAAACTCCTCCAAGATCAGCGCCGTCCGTTCGAACAGCCGCTCGGCTTGGTCGTACGCGCCTAGACCCAAGTTGGCAGCGCCGAGCACATTTATCAGGGTTGCGCCGCGGACCCCCGCGTCTTCGCGCACCCGAGACACGAACACCTGTGCGTGCACTCCCCAATCCATGGCCGTCTGATGTTGAGCGAGCGAGACGGCAAACACGAACGCCAATCGAGTCGCTGCATCCGCCGCAACGAGATCAGCCCCCGAGCTGGCGGCCGCCACGTATGCGTCCTTCAAGATATCGACCGCTCCCTTGGCGTCTCCCGTGCGGCTGCGCAGCACGCCCAACCAGAACTGTGCCTCGGCCGTCAGCGGTGGCCAGCCGAGCGCTTGGGCCTCGGCAAGTACAGCTCGCGCTTGGGCAACCCCCTCGTCGTAGTTGCCCAAAGCGTCCCGTGAAGCCACGTCGGCGAGTCGTTCTCTGAGCTCCACAACCTGTTCCAAGTGCTGTTCCGCGGGCCACGAACGTTCGAGGCGGAACATGTCGCGACATTCGTCCGGGGGCGGCAGTTCGGTGACCGCGCGAACGGCCCGCTGCACACTTTGCTTGTCGAGCTCGATGAACTGATCCAATAGCGACACCAATTTGGCGCGTTGAACGTCGAGACAGCCATCGACACGTCGGCGAAGCTGTTCCGTGAGGGTGCCTTCGACCGTTGCGTCGATGCATGTCTGCGTGCTGACGTTTCTCCACTTCACGGTCCACTCGTCCAACCACGGGACCAGTTTGTTCGATGTGGTTTCGGCGTACGTCAGCTCGGTGCCGAGAATTCCGGCCTTCACCGCCGCGGCGCGCCCGGGCCATTGCATCTCGATCTGTGAACCTGTCGATTCGCAGGTGGCAATTCGTTGGCGTCGATCCATCTGCATGCCGCCAAACACTGCTGCGCAGACAACGGTAAACGATCCGAGCATCACCACGGTGCGTCGGATGCGAGCGTGAACCTGTCCTTGAGCGAGGGCGGCCAACAACTCGTCCATCGACTTCCAGCGTGCCTCTCGATCCACCCGCAATCCGCGAAGCACGACACGCCGCAGCCAACGAGGTACCTTGCGAGGAACTAGCGCCGATTCGTCGGCGCCACGCTCGATCGCCGCCCTGAGCTCCGCCAAATCTTTTCCCGAGAATGGTCGACGCCCAGCCAGCGCTTCGTAGAATGCCACACAAAACGAATATTGGTCGCCGCGCTCGTTGGGTTGTGCACTTGCGGCATGTTGCTCCGGTGACATGTAGGCCGGCGTCCCCATCAGCGTCCCTTCGCGGGTCAAGGGGCTATCGAGCGTGCTCATCGGGAGTTTTGGATGGTCGATCCCGCGGTTGTGGTGTTCGAGTGCAGCCACAGAGCAGGCGAGCCCGAAATCCAACACGCGGGCACGACCGTCTCGGGCGATCATCACGTTGGCCGGCTTGAAATCACGGTGCACTACCCCTGCGACGTGAGCCGCAGCCAGGCCACGTCCTGCCTGCTGGAACACACGCGGGACTTCCTGCCACGAGCGTGGTCGCTCGTGCAGCCACTCTCGCAGAGTGACGCCCTCGACCAGCTCCATCACGATGAATACACTGTCTTGATCCAGGCCGACGTCATGTTGTCCCGATAGCTCCCGTTCGTTGTAGCTCCCGACATCGAACACGGCGACCACGTTCGGATGAGCAACCTTGGCGATCGCCTGGGCCTCCCGAACGAGCCGCGCTTTGGCTTCGAGCTCGTAGCCATCGTGCGTACGGGGATGCAGCAGCTTGATGGCGACCTCGCGATCGAGCTCCGGGTCGCGTGCGGCGTAGACCTCACCGAGACCACCGGAACCAATACGCCGAAGCAGTTGATAACGTGACAAAATACGTTCCTCGACAGGCCAAGGAATGCGTCGGGGTGTCGACGGTGTTGTCGCCGGTGTTGCCGATGGTTCCGCGTGGGTTTCGTTCGCTTCGATCGCAAGTGCGGCTCCACAAGCACTGCAGCACGCGAGATGCTCTTCCAGGGCGGTGCGCTGTGGCTCGTCGAGCTCCCCGCGAGCAAATTGAACGATGAGCTCGGGGCTCGGACACGCGGCGGAGGGAGCACGGCGCATGCGACCCCGATTGTAAGGCGCTGTGCGTCCGTGCGAGCAGACCCTACGAAACACGCAGTAGCGCTATATCCGCGACCATAGCGGTTCCGAATGCCTGCCATTATGCGACCATGGGGTGCGTCCGTGACGACTCGGCTCAACGAATCTGCGTCGGCGCTTCACGAGATCGAACAGGCGATCCGGGAAGCTGCGCGCTATGCCCCTGGACTCGATGTCGGCTCCGAGGAAATCGTGTGCCACGTCGAACGACTGCGAAGAGCACCGCTGACGCGTTCCGACCTGGCTACCCTGAACGTACGTGATCTCGCCCTTGCGGTCGGATGCTCGCGAGGTGCTCGTGAGGCCCTCCTGGCATTCGACAACGTCTATGGTCGACTGGTGCGGGAGACGTTACGTGAATTGCGTTTCAACGCTGCGGATGTAGAAGATCTGTGGCAGGAACTCAAGGTACGGTTGCTGGTTGCGAAGAGCGGCATGCTTCCACGCATCGCGGGGTATTCGGGTACTGGGCCACTTTCTGCGTGGGTACGTGTGTCCGCCGTGCGTTTCGCTTTCAACCGCCGCAGGAACAGCTCGGCATCGGCGGAAGACAACCTTGCGTCCGTGCTCGATACGGCTGTCTCACTCGATCCCGAGATGGAGCTGCTCGCCGAGCGATTCCGACCGGTATTTCGCGTTGCTGTTCGTGAGGCGCTCGACGATCTGCCGGCCAGGGATCTAGTCTTACTGCGTCAGACACTCGTGCATGGCATGACTGTTCGTCAGCTCGGGCTTTCCTACGGACTGCACCATACCTCGATGTCTCGGCGGATCCGCAGGATCCGTGACAACATCACTGCGATGACCAAGGCCAAGCTCGCGTCTCGGCTCGAGGTCGATTCCACCGAGCTCGACAGCATTCTCCGCAACCTCGATAGTCGCTTGGAGGCCAGCTTCACTCGGCTCATGGAGGACTCGAGCTGACGGTGGTGGTCACAGATAGAGATGTGAGAAGCCGCCGTCCACGATGATCGTCTCGCCGGTGAGGTTGCGAGCCATCGGGCTCACGAGAAAGGCTACGCAGTCGGCTATCTCGCCGGGTTCGACGGCCCGCCGAGTCGGAGCCTTGCGGGCTTGGTAGGCACGTGTGGCCTCTGCGACCTGTTTGCCCACGGCCTGCACAGCTCCTGTCGTGGCCACGAGGCCCGGACTGACCGCATTGACCAAAATGCCTCGTTCACCCAGCTCGTGCGCGAGATAGAGCATCGCGCTCGCGAGCGCACCCTTGGCAATGCCAGCGACATGGTAGTGCGGCGTCATCCTCGAGCCACACGCAGACATGAGCGTCACGACTCGCGGACCGTCGGAGCGCTCGAGCAACGTGACGGCATGGCGCAGCACGGCCACCAATCCATAGACCGACGTTCCCAACGCAGCATCGAACTCGTCTCGCTGCAACGCAAGCAAGGGTCGCCTCAGAACTCCGTCGGGAACATGCATGACGGTATGCACGACGAAATCGAGCCGCCCGAGCTCGCGCTCGATGTTTGCGACCGCAGCGGCGATGCTCGCCTCGTCCCGTATGTCCATTTCGACCAGGTCGGTGACCGTATCCGAACCCAATCGCGCCACGCGAGCCGTTCCCACCACTTGGGCGCCCAGCTCACGCAGTCGAATCATGCACGCATACCCAATCGAGGTCACGTCTCCGACACCGACCACGACCCCACGGCGACCGACCAACAAGCCCGGAACGACCTCAGCCATGCTTGTCCTCTGGCGCTGACGGAAACCACGCCTTCAGCGAATCCAAGCCGTGTCGTTCGAACTCCCGGATCGCTCGTTGGATCTCGGCTGCCGCTTCGGCCGCTTGGATCGGCCCGACCCACATAGACAGACGTGACACCGCGGCCAAGATCTTTGCCCGCGGGACGCCAAGGTGCGCGAGCGTTTTGGCGAACATGGCCGCGGGACCGTAGCTGCGTAACGCCGCGAGCACGCACAAGCCGAGCAGATAGTTCTCCTCGACGGACAGCACCGACACGTCGGCCTCCATCACGTGACAACGGTGCAATGCTTCTCGCAGTGCCTCATCGTCGAGATGTTCGAGGAACCGGGTGTGACGACCACCGGCACCGGGCCCGAACAACCCGTCGAGATAAGCCTCGGAGCGGCGTAGCAGCTCATCGTTCACGGTGACACCTCATGGTTTTCGCGCCCCACGACGGCCATCGCGGCCTTGGCAGGATATCCTACCGCTTTCAACGCGCCTGCCCTCGCGGAAGCAACGTGATTTCTCCGACCACCACGTGCTCTGGACACGTCAACATCCATACCACGGCTTCGGCCACGTCTTCAGGCTCGAGCCAATGCTGGACCTGCTCGTGGAGCTTAACCCGGGCAGCATCGAACCCTTCGATGCGATCGTAGATGGGAGTGTCGACCAGACCTGGCAACATCAGCGAGACCCCGATTCCGCGCGACGCCAGCTCCAGACGCAGGGCCGACGTGAGGTGCTCGAGCGCGGCCTTGGACAAGGCATAGGGTGAAAAGCGCGGATTCGCCAGGAATCTGGTCGTGACCGAAGCCATGTTCACGATCCGTGAGCCGCGCGGCATTCGATCGACCAACCGTTGTACGAGGTCGGTCGCTGCCCATAGGTTCACTTCGAGCAGAGCATGCCAGCGATCGAGATCCATCGTGAGCGGCGATGCGTACACACACTCGGCGGCGTTGTTAATCAGGGCGTCGATCCGTGGCATCAGCTCGACGATATAGCCACACGTTTCCGCTCGCGCGCTCGGTTGGGCCAGGTCACAGATCAGCGGATGAAAACGAGGGCCCAATTCCTCGCGGAGTCTCTCGAGGGCTTGTCGTGTGCGCGCGATGCCGACCACGGTTGCACCCAAGGCGACGGCACGTCGCGCCAATGCGGCACCGATCCCCGAGCTGGCTCCGGTCAACACGAGGTTTCGATCGAGCAAAGCGTTCATGCAACCGTATAAAGTGCCGCGGCTGCGTACCAACCGGTGCCGGTGGTGGGAGACAACACCATCTGCCCGGGCTTGATATCGCCGCGCGTCACGAATTCGTCCAGCGCCGTGGGGATCGCAGCAGACGAGACGTTGCCTACGCGAGCGAAGTTGCTCAATACCTTGGCAGGATCGACGTCGAGTGTGCGAATCAGCGTTGCCTGGATCCCAGCCGTGCCCGAGTGAGGAACCAGCCACGCCACATCATTCATGCTCAAGCCATTGCGAGCCAGGATCCGTCGACTGACGTTCGCGAAGCTCTGTGCAGCCAATGCGTTGAGCTCGCGTTGCGAAACATGAGTCTTCACGTGACCCTGCGCGGTGATCTCCATGATGTCGTGATGATCGCCATCGCTGGCCAGCTCCCAATCGATCAGTCGGCCACCGTGATCGACTCCGTGCTCGAGCACCAACGCCCCGGCGCCATCACCGAACACCAGTGTGGATTTGCTGCCAGGGCGTGCACGCTGCGAGGTGGTTTCCGAGGCCACGACCAAGGCGCGTCGAAATCGGCCATGTCGCAGGTAACCATCGGCGATGCTGAGACCGAACACGAAACCTGCGCACGCACAGCAAACGTCGAATGCTACGGCGTTGCGGGCACCAAGCAAACGCTGGAGCTTGGGAGCGAACTCCGGAATGTAGCGACGCTGGGTCCAATTGGACAATACGATCAGGTCGATCGCGTCCGGCTCGAGGCCTGCCCGCTTCAGTGCCAGCGTTCCAGCGGACGCGGCCATCTCGGCGATTCCTTCATCAGGACCTGCCCAACCACGCCGATGCACACCGATGCGCTCGAGGTCCCCCTCGTCGGGCGGCGGATCGATCGTTGGTAGGTCGGCAGTAGCCAACGTCCGACGTGGAAGATAGCTGCCGATTCCGGTGATGCGAGTGTTGCTCATGACCGTTACTCCCGCGTCCAGGCCAAGCCAGCAGGGTCGTGCCGGTGGATCCAAGTCATTTCCTGCGTGGAAACGACTGGCGCGTATTCAAGCTCGTCGGAGACCTCGAACGACCAGCTACAACGTTCGCGAACGACCGTAATGGCGTCGTCCAGTGGTTGGCCACCGAGAAATGGATAGACGAGCCGGAGGCGCCATGACGAGTGTGCGTCGTCTCGTACGAACGTGCAAAGCTCGGTCACTACTACACGTACCTGGTCTCCAGGGCTCGTCACGTATTCGAGCTCGGGCACGAGTCGATTGATGCGCGTCAGTACGATGACCGACTCGGCACACGAGGCGACATCGTTGGCGCCTCCCGAACCGACGAGCCAGCGCTCGCCGACACGGGAACTGTTGATCCGACCTCGGGCGTCCACTTCCGCGGCGCCCAAAACCGCCAAACAGCGGTTCCCGGCTCCACACGCCAACACACCCAAGACGTCTTCAACATTCGATAGTCGTGCTGCACCAGCTACGTGCATTTGACTGAGCAGAAACTCGTCTCCGGAGCCGTGTGCCTCGAGGCCATACATGCCGGTTTCCACCATGAGTTGTGTGTCGACGTCGCGATCGAACAGAAGGTCCCGGGCAAGCCTGGCCGCTGCGAAGCCGTGTCCGATGCCCACGAGTATGGTCCGAAATCGGCCCACACGCACGTGCTCGGCGATGGTACGAGCCGCGAGTGTGATCAGGATCTCGGTCGCACGTGCGAATCCATCGTGAAACCCCGCACGGTCCGGATCGACCGGCGAAAGCGGGGGAGTCGAGGGCAACATCGCGGGACGGCGGTGAGATGTCGGAATCGCGGCGGTTTCGCGTAGGGCTGCGAGCCTTTGCTCACCTACGAAACGTCGGTAGCCCGATGCACCGTCGTCCGCGTCGAGCACGGTTTGCACGAACCCATGAAATCGTTCGTCAGGTTGTGTGCTCATGCTTCGCCATAGCTGGTAGTGCTCGAAGTCGTCCGGGTAGCCGCGCGTGTCGAATCGAGCAGGTGAGTAGACCGACTGTGGATGCGCGCCAAACGGTTCGTGGCAGATCGCGAGCACACGATGCGCGGGTATCTGCAACGCGTCCGAGTGTTCGGCCAACATTCCAGCAGGAACCACCCGTTCGCACGTCACGATGATGCCACGCGAAGCGGCGAGCGCTCCCCAGAGCCCTTCCGAATGAGGTGAAGGCAACACGGCAAAACCATCTTCGGCAGCGACCAAGGTATGTACGAACGCGATATCGGGCCGCATCGAGCTCACGAGTGAGAGTGTTTTTGCGTCGATCTCGACTTCCCGATACAGCCCGAGCACAGCAAGATGCTCGCCGAGCGTCGTACCACGAAGCGATGCAACCACGGAAAACGGCAAACCCATGGCGCCGGCACGCAAAGCGCCAACATAGCTCAGCAGCGAATAACTCACCACTTCGGCACCCTCGCGTCGAAGCTGATCATACAGCGGGTTGGGACGCGGAACTGGGTAGTTGTCACCAAAGAAACACGCGATGTAGCGACGACCGAGGCGAAGCAATGCGAGTAGGTGGGCAGTGGAATGGAACCCTGTCGTGCTGAGCACGAACCTGGGATCGCGTCCACGAAATGTGCGCGCGAGCTCGCGGATGCCGGCGTTGGAGCGGCTCGGGGTCGACGCAAAGTGCACGTGCATGCCCGGCTCGACATCGCGTGCGATGGCTCGAGGGAGCGTGGTCAACTTGGAGGTCAGGGTGGTCATGTCGAATCAGTAGTAGTAGAGCGCACCGGCGCAGTTCATGCCGGCACCGACCGCGAGTGAGAGAATCAAATCACCACGGCGGATGGTAGCGCGTTCGACTTGCTCCGCCAAACAAGCGGGAATACTGGCACTTCCCGAGAAGCCAGTACGATCGCCGAACCACAGCAGCTGGTCGGGCGCAAAACCCAATGCGTCGCGAGCACCTTCGACGATACGAGCGTGGGTCTGGATAGGCAAAAACCAATCGACGTGGTTGGGCTGCAATCCATTGCGCGCCAAGAGCATTCGTCCACACGCTACCAACATCTCGTGCGTGGCGCCTCCTGCACGTGAACCGCGCATGACCGTCGATGCTGCGTCCGGTCCGATGCCGACCCAGTCGACCTTCGAAGCATCGGTCCAGCCCACGTAGTCCACCAATCCAACGCCCGGGGTGCTTTCGTCGCGACGACGAAGCAGTGCAGCACCGGCAGCATCTGCCATGATGAAGCAAAAGCTGGAGCGATTGCTGGCTGCGGTGGCGAAGCGACTGCCCTGCTCCGTGGCGATCACCAGCGCCGCGCGATAATTCGCGTTTCCGAGCATGGCATCGGCGACCTGCACGGCCCGCAGGAACCCCGTACAGTAACAAGCCTTGATGTCGACGCCGAGTGCATTGTCTCGGTTCAGTTCGCGTAACACCAAGGGGGCCAGATCGGCAACTCCTGGGTTGCTGCTCACGGCAGGATGCACGACTGGCATCGTGGTCCCCGAAGCGACGACCACCACGTCGATCTGCTCGCCCAACTCCGGAGCGGCATCGAGCACCTGCCACACAGCCGTGCGCGCTAGTGTCCACGTGTTCTCGTCACTCGCGCACCAGTATCGCGTTTTCATCCTCGTCTCGTTGATCAGATCGTCGAGATCTTGAGCGAGCGCAAACTGACTACGTGCCAGAAACTCGTCGTTGTCGACACGCAAGCGCGGATAAGCATAGCCCGTAGCCACGAGCTCGGTCGTCCAGCCAAGCTGCGCACGAGCGTTTCCGCCTACTGCGTCCCTGTTGGCTTGGGGCACGATTGGCGTGTCCACCTTGGGGATCATAAGAGATCCGGGTCGGACTGCCGCTCGAAACGGCGGAACAACAGCACCGTATTGTGCCCACCCATGCCGTAAGCCATAGACAATCCAACCCGACAATCGCGATAGGCGCCATGGTTGGCTTGATGAAAAACCGCACGTTTTTGCCGTGACTCGTCGATGTTGATGGTTGGAAACACGAACCCATGGTGCAAATTGAAAACCGACGCAGCGGCATTGACGGCGCTCGAAGCCCCCAAGGTGTGCCCGAAAATGGGCTTGGTGGACAATAGTGGGATCTCTCGTGCTCGCTGCCCGAATACTAGACGCATGTAGTTTTGTTCCGACACGTCACTGAGCTGCACCCCGTTGCCGTGACCGACCACGAAGTCCACTTCGTCGCGGGCAGTCTCCGTTGCCACCAAGAGCGATTCGATGATCTCGGCGGGACGGACCCCAGAGACGTCGACGCTGGTGGGATGGTAACCGTTATTGCCGTACTTGTACCCACAGAGCTCCGCGAGGATCTCGGCGCCGCGCGATTCCGCATGTTCGAGCGACTCGAGCACGAGGGTCACGGCCCCCTCCGCGAACGCATTTCCAGAGTGGCCGACGAACGCACGCACCGCTCGCTTGGCGTCATCGGAGTGGCTAATGAGATGGGCGTCGTGATACATGCCGAATACAGGTGGAACCAGGCATGACTCGTGTCCGGTCGCCAACCCAACGTCGATGTCACCCGCTCGAATGTCTCGAAACGCCTGACCAATGGCCATTGCACCAGCGGAGCAAGTGCCTGAAAAGCACAATGCCGGCCCGCGAATCTGCAAGAGCGATGCTGCAATGCCTACCGTCTGGCCAGGGAGCCCAGTCATGAGATCGCGCCGTGTGTAGCCAGCCGGCCCGTTGTCCCCACGTTCGCTCAACCGCTCGTACCAAAACGCAAACATGTGGCGGGCAGCGCCGTCGTAGAGACCGACACGTTCGCGGTCCAACGTCGAAAGATCGATATCTGCCTCACGCCGGGCCGAAAACACCGACGCCAAATAGAGCTGCAGCTCACGGTGGTATAGCTGAGTGAACCGCTCGGGGATGTCCTCGAGGTCCCGCTGTGGGTCGAGGTCACCAACGCGCCCCACTGCGCACGATGCCGTCGGATCATTCGGATCGAGCTCCAGCTCGAGCTGCGAGTGCCCGTTGCGAAGATGGTCCCAGAACGTGCCGCTATCGCGACATCCGGGAAGTATTGGGCCAATGCCAGTGACGACCACGCGAGGAGTGGTCTGGCACTTGGTTGCGGAGGTTACTGACCTCAAGACGCGTTAATCATGATACTGTAGGACATCTCGATGTCCATGCGACGCATCAAACTTTTGGTCGTGGACGACGATCCAGCGGTTTTGCAGGCAGTCTATCTACTTGTCGGACGTGCCGGGTACGACGTGGAAACCACATCCGACGTGTTCGGCCTACCTCTCCAGATCGGCAAGATCGCCCCAGATGGCATCCTACTCGACGTCGACTTGCCAGCGCTCACCGGTGATCGCCTGGCCACCCACCTCATGAAGCTTCGCACCGCGCAAGAGCTCAAAATCGTGTTTCATTCTGCCGAAGACGAGGACAAGCTGCGACGGCTCGTGCGGGAGACCGGCGTGGCGGGCTACATTCCCAAGGGTCTCTCCAAGCATGAGTTTTTGACCCGACTGGAGGCGCTGTTCGGACGGGGGGAACAGTAGGCCCACGACATGAGCACGCCCGTCGAGCAGCCTGGCGGTGTCTTTCCAGATGCACACGCCCGGAAAGGACCGCTGTCCCAACTTCGTTCGGCGCTGCTGGAGTTCGTAGAGTTTCTGAAACCGGAATCGCCAGCCTCGCTGGGCCCGGAGCTGATTGCAGCCCAGCGCGAGGTGGTGCTCTCGCGCGTCGTGATCTTGATCTGGATCTCGACCATCGTCATGCCGACGACCATCTGGTCGTACGTGTATTTTACTGCGCCCGAGCAACTCGAGGCCGCGGTGTGGATCGTGTTGCTGGCGATCGTCGTCGTGCTCGCGTTGCGCTCGTTGGTGATACGCGGAGTGTTCGACCGCTTCTACCATTTGGCCATGCTGCTGTTGGTAGGCGGTGTGTTCGGACCCACCGGAGCAGCGATTATCGAGCTCACGCACGCTGCTCAGAACGATTTCTTTTTCGCGTTCTTCTTGATCTACTTTGCGTTTGCGGCGTTGTTCCCGGCCCATGTGCTGTGGATTCTCATGACCTCCTTGGCGTTGATAACCAGCTACACCGGCGCGCGATTGTTCCGTCCCGAACAACCGATCTTCGATGGCCAGTTGGTCAGTAATCTCATCTACTTGGTCGAGCTGACGTTAATCAGCGTGATCCTCAACCGCGTGGTCTCGCGACTTTATTTCGACGAACGAAGGTCACGGATCCAGCTGGCGCGCGCCAACGAGAGCCTACGCGAGCTCGATCACGCCAAGACGCAGTTTTTTTCCAACATCAGCCACGAGATCAGGACACCGCTCACGTTGATCCTGACGCCCGTAGCCCACCTGTTGCAACGTCAACGCGACAGCTTACCCACGGACCTTGCGGACAAGCTGGAGGGGATCTTCGGCAACGCTGGACGACTGCTCAAAATGGTCAACATGCTGCTCGACTTCGCCAAACTCGAAGCCGGAAAAGCAGTCGTGGAGCTCCAAGACATCAGAATCGGTGATCTGCTGGACCACACGTGCAACCTGTTCCGGTCGGCCACCGAAGCCCGCGACATTCGTCTCGAGCTGGACAATCAATGTGGAGCGCTCACCGTGATGGGCGATCTGGACAAGCTCGAGCAAATGCTCGTGAACTTGATCGGCAACGCCATCAAGTTCACTCCGGCGGGAGGGCGAATCACCGTCGGCGTCAAGTGCGACAGCGAATGGTACGAGCTGTACGTGAGCGACACGGGCCTCGGGATCCCCAAGCACCAGCAGAAACGCGTGTTCGAGCGTTTCGCGCAAGTCGAGAGCCCAGGTCGGCAGAGCGTCAAAGGCACCGGCATTGGGCTCTCGATGGTGCAAAAGTACGCGGAGCTGCTCGGAGGCTCGGTCGGGTTGGAGTCCGAGCCCGGTCGCGGCTCGACATTCACGATTCGCCTTCCAATCGAGCGGGATCGAGCCCCACTTGCCGTATCCGACCGTGACGAACCTATTTCGCTGATGACGCCTACGGGTGTGGAAGTCGCTGCCAGCGACCTGGGAGTCGAGCAAAAACTCGAGATCGAGCACATCGACCGAGCCGGTCCGGGTCGGCCTTGGATACTCATCGTCGATGACAATCCTGGACTCGTCAGGTTGGTCGCGTCGGTGTTGGAGGACGAATACAATCTGTTGTTGGCCAATAGCGGCGAGCGAGCGCTCAAACGACTCGGGACCTTCAAGGTGGACGTCGTGATAAGCGATGTGATGATGCCGGGAATCTCCGGCCTGGAGCTATGCCGCCGGATCAAACGAAATCCGAGGACTGCTCACGTCCCGGTGATCCTCCTTACCGCTCGCGGCGGTAGTGGCCACAAGGTCGAAGGACTCGAACACGGGGCGGACGACTATGTCGGCAAGCCATTCGACCCCGCGGAATTGCGCGCACGCGTGCGCTCACTGTTGGACCTGCGCAAGCTGACGCGCTCGCTGGCCGACAAGTCGCATGCGCTCGAAGACGCACTGAAACGACTCCAGGAGGAAGAGCTCAAGCTCGTGGAGTCCGAAAAGATGCGTACGCTCGGCGATCTCGCCGCGGGGATCATTCACGAGCTGCACAATTTTCTGAACATGATTTGCAATGGTGCAGAACCCCTTCGGGCACAGCTCCACGAGTTGCGCACGACGCTCACGCAGGTGGCCGACGGTCAAGACGTCGACGAGCTGCTCGAGCTGGCCAAGCTCGTATTGGATGCCGCCGGGTCGGCCCGTGCGGTAACCATGGATCTCAAAGCTTTCGCCTACCACGACTCGGACTTGGCGGCGAAGGATGTGGACATACGGACGATCGTGCGCTCTACGGTAGGCATGCATAGCAAACGATCCACGTTGCGAATCGAGCTGATACTGGCCGACGAGCCATTGGTCGTGCACTGCGTGCCAACCCGATTGAGCCAGGTATTCACCAACCTGCTCAGCAATGCCGCCGACGCCATGAAAGGCGAAGGCACCATCACCGTGCAATCGCGTCATGCCGAAGGACGTGTGGAGATCGTCGTGGAAGACGAGGGTCCTGGCGTCGCTCCGGAGTTCGTCCCGTACCTATTCGAGCCGTTCAAGACGACCAAGAAACAGGGGGATGGCCTGGGTCTTGGGCTCTCGCTCGCGCGTAAGGTCGTGCACGATTTCTCGGGTGCGCTGGTCTACGAGCCCAGGCCCGGCGGCGGCGCACGCTTTCGTGTCGAGCTCCCGGCCTCCCAGGGTGCTTCGCATCCGCTCTAAACCAGCGTCCAACCCATGTCTTCTTCACGAACGGTGAGTTTCTTGGATGCGATCTGTAGCGCAATCTGGACCTACATCGGCAGCTCGCCGGCGGTTCTGGCAGTCGTGAATTACGGCACCATCGGCGAGGAAGCGTACGGCGCCCGGTTCCGCCAATCGATGTGGGACGACGTTTGCTCGTGGATCGCCTTAAGAGCCGGCGATCAAAACCTGTGTAGCCTTTTTGCGGCCTGGATGGTGATGAGGGCGCAGGCCATGTGCACGAGCGCCAGGTAGTTGTCGGCGATCTTCTCCCAGCGAGTGCGCAGGGCACGGAAGTTGTTGTGCCAGCTGTTGGTTCGTTCGACGACCCAACGGCGAGGCTTCTTGCGAATCGGGCCCGTGAGTGCCGGCTCGCCTCGACGACGGATATGCGGTCGGACACGTCGAGCACGGGCCTCCTGCTCGGGTTTCTTGTAGTCATAGCCCTTGTCGAGGCACAGATTCTTCGGACGCCGTGGCCCGCGAGGTCCGCGGACGTTCACGGCGTCGAGTGTCTTGCCGACCATGTGCATGTCGTGGACGTTGGCACCGGTCAGCGTGATGGCAAGGGGGATTCCTTGGCCGTCTACGAGAGCATGGCGCTTGGTGCCCAGTTTGGCGCGATCGGTTGGATTGGGTCCCGTGAGGTCCCCCCTTTTGGCGCTTTCACGCTGGCGCTGTCGAGAGATGTCCAATCCCACTCGATGCCGACCTTACCGTCATAGTAGAGTAGCGCCTCCACGTGCATCATCTTGAAGACGCCGGCCTTGGTCCATTCCACAAAGCGTCGGTAACACGTACTTCGGCTACCGAACTCAGCCGGGATCGCGTCCCAGTGACAGCCTGTCCGCAGTCGATACAGGATGCCGCGCATCACCACGCGATCAGGAACCGGTGGACGCCCTCCTTTGCGGCTGCGAAGATGCTTGCGTTTGGGAATCCAGACCTGGATGCGTTCCCATAGTTCGTCGGGGATCTCCGCGAAGCTTGCTTCCATTTCCATGGTTGATCACGCCGACGATCTCCCGTCAACTTTGCACAGGTTTTGAGGGCCCCTCTTAAGGCCAGCGACACAAGTTTCCGCAACTCCACGAAATCACACGGTTTCACGCTGCCGGAAAGGATCTACACCCAAATCGATGGGCGGTCGCATGACGTCGCTCGCGGCAGCCGATCGCGAGCTGCCGGGCGTGCACGGATTGGTATTTCTCGGCTTTCCACTGCACGCGGCCGGCCAGGCAGGAACCGAGCGGGCCGAGCACCTTCGTGGTGTGCGGCTCCCCATGCTGTTCGTACAAGGCACCCGGGACGAGCTCGCCAACATGGACGAGATCGAGACGCTAATCAGCGAGCTCGGCGAACGAGCCAAGTTTCACGTGGTGAAGGAAGGCGATCATTCTTTCGCCGTGCCCAAACGTACGGGCCGTGCGTCAGAGGACGTGCTCGCGGAAATTGCCACCGCGGTCGCAGGCTTCATGATTGTGCACGTCAAACGATAAAATGAAAATCGTGGAAACCTAGAGAGCTGAACAGGTAAGGCCTCCCCTCATGCCTCGTGGAGGCGAGCGATCGTCGCGATCCACCTCGCCGAGCAACTGCCCAAGCACCTGGGCACGCTCTTCAGGCTCGGCGCGGTCGACGAGCTCAGGTGCGCCTCGGCGATGCTCTCTTCGCGGTCGCGCCTGATAGCCTTTGCCACGCAGGTCACTACCGTCGACAGTGCGCGGCCGATGCGATTTCAGGTATCGAGTACTCACCGGGCACCCAACAGTGGCGATGAGTCCAGCGCTGCCTCGAGATGCTGCCAGCCGAACTTGTTTGTCCGCTTGGCGATCTCGACGGTGCGCTCGAGCACCTTGGCGATGCGCTGCTCTTGGGGACTCAACTCGACCGGTGGCGTCCAGCCGCCCACGAGCCGCCTCCCCGAATTCCCACATGAAGCTACCTACGCGCCATCCGTTGGAAGGCACGGCTATCCGTCGCCAAAGCGTGGAGGTGGACGAAACTTGGTCGGCAAAAACAAGAGCAAAGCCACGACCAGCCCTCATGCTCGCCATGCCGTGGCGGGAAATGGGGTACCCGTGGACCTCTCCCACTCGCCGCACTCCAACCCTTTGAAATCACGCGGCTTACCTTCTCCCTGGAAGATCTACACTCCAACCTCTTGACAGCCCTGGGGGGGGGGGGGGGGAAAAAGGGGGAAACGTCACCCCTGAAAATTTGCCCCACCAACCCGCCCCTTTACCCAAACAGGACCAACCC
>Ga0187893_10005690_pt1 | contig 22079 bp, 16 predicted proteins | sample MA1701074metaG_FD_139574 | JGI IMG/M metagenome (GOLD analysis project Ga0187893, IMG submission 139574) | White microbial mat communities from a basaltic lava cave in the Kipuka Kanohina Cave System on the Island of Hawaii, USA - MA170107-4 metaG ...
CAGATGACAGCGCTGACGCACGCCGGGCTGGCGGAAACGCGGCAGTACAATACGCGGCTGCAATTGACTCGAATCACGGTGGCCGGGCAAATGGATGTGGAGTACCGCTACCCGGCGACGGGGAACAACGGGCAAATCACATCGATGAAGAACTGGCTGAATGGGGAGGAAGTGAATTACAGCTATGACGCGCTGGGGCGAGTGACGAGCGCGGTGACGACAGGGCCGGAATGGGGCTTGAGCTTCGGCTATGATGGATTCGGAAACAAGGTGTCGCAGACGGTGGTGAAAGGAAGCGCGCCGGCGATGTCGATTGGAGTGGACGGGAATAACCGGGTGATCGGGCACAGCTACGACGCGGCGGGATTTCCGGTGGCGGTTCCGGGGAGTTTCACTTCGCTGAACTGGGACAGCGTGGGGCGGCTGCTGTCGGCGGCGGTGACGGGCGGCGGCACGGATACGTATGCCTATGACGCGGAGAACCGGCGGGTGTGGCGGAATAACCGGCTGTTCGTGCGCGGAGCGGGCGGGGAGGTGCTGGCGCTGTACGATTCAACGCGGTGACGAAGCTGCTGACGTATGTGCGGCGCTACGACTGGTTTGCGGGGAAGCTGGTGGGCAAGCGCGAGGACCGGCTGGGCACGGTGGAAACGCAACCAGGATTGTCTTCGATGCCGACCCGGATCGGGTCATACGAAATGTCTGGGCCACGTATAACGAGAATCTGATTCGGAGCACATGCTTTCCATGACGCCACTTTTCTTACTGCTTTTTGCTAACGGCCCCATGTCGTTATGCGACTTAATGCCGAGGCTGCAAGAATTCAAGAACAAGATGATATCTGTTCGTGGAGAACTTACTCTTACAAAAGAATTTACTGACCTTGGCCTTCATACATGCTCCCAGTCCCAGGTTTTTGTTACGAATGGGTATCGATGGCCGATCGGAGTACACCTTGCGTGGCCTGGTTATTATGGTCTAAGGAATTTTGAGGGAAAGACGGTCAGCATCGATTTTGAGAAAGATCAAAAAAATTTTGACGACATGCTCGCGCTTTACAAGAGGAGTAAGGAGCCGAAGACGTTCCATCGGCTATATGTGACAGTCGTTGGGAAACTATTAGTGAAGGACTCGTATCGGGTGGATGACTTTGGCGGCGGCAGGAAGAGCTCTCTCGATGGATTTGGTCAATTTGGCGCCTTACCCGCCCAAATCGTGGTCAAAGAGATCAAGGATCCTCGTCGGGACTTTTGACGTTTTTCGATGATTTTGGCGGATATTGGCGGGAGCAGTGCGGTGGCTTGTGGAGTCGCGGCGATCACGTCCTAGAGGGTAGAAAGCGAACGGAGCGACGGGGACGGTGAGCTGCGACGCATCCGGACAACAGCGGCGCGACCAGCTAGGCGTATGCGGGCAACACGGTGACGATGACCGATCCGGCGGGGAAATGGAAGAGCTAGGAGCGGGAGGCTGTGACTGACGTCGGAGACGCATCCGGAGTCGGGGACGACCAGTTACCAGTACAACGCCGATGGGAGTTTTGCCGGAGAAGACGCTGGCAAAGGCAAGACCGTGCTGTATGTGTAGGACGCGCTGGGGCGGACGCTGGAGGTATGGAACTGGGCCTCGAACGAGTGCGGGAGCACGTTTTTCGAATACGACAGCGCGGCGCACAACGCGGGGGGACGGATGTGGAAAGTGGGCTACGGAGGAGAGACGTGCGCGGCGACGCCCTACGAGTTCAGCTACACGGCCAGCGGGCGGATATCGGAGAAGAGCGTGCAGATGCAGACTTAGCCGCTGATGGGCAGCGCAGCATGATGGGGAGCAGGATCTTAGTTTCTGCTCAAATAGCGCTGGGCGAAGTCAAGGAACACCGGCCAGTTGGGGCCGGGTATATGTCCCGCGCTATGCTGGCGAAACGAGATGTCGCCATTCATGAGACCAGTGCCGATTTCCGGGAACTCGAGCGTACCCATGTCTTTCTTACCGAGTAAACGATAGACGGGGGCGGCTCCGGCGGCGGCGAGAAAACTCCCCTTGGCATCCACCCATCCGTCGCCTTGCGTGGCGCCGGCGCTGATGAAGACCGGGCGCGGAGCGCAGAGCGCGACGAGCTGGTGCGAGTCCACGGGCAGGTCATTCCAATTCAGAGGGCCGGCATATTTAATGTAATTGCCAGCCATCCAGTGGTACTCGTTCGAGGCAGCGACGTTCTCCACCAGTTCGCCGAAGTTGCGCCGGTGCAGCTTTGCGCCGCCGGCGCCTGAGGAGCTGATAAAGCCGATGGCGATGCGCTCATCGTAAGCCATGGCGACCAGAGACGCTTTGCCGTAACGGGAGTGGCCCTGAATGCCGACCTTGCTGGCGTTCACGGCTTTATCGGTTTCAAAGTAATCGATCGCGCGGCTTGCGCCCCATGCCCAGGCTCGAAGGGCGCCCCAATCATCCGGCTTCCGGTATTGGCCTTTGTTGACGAGTCCGATGATGCCTTCGCGTAAGCCCGCGCCGTTGTCTGCCTGGACGGAGGCCGGCAACAGGATTGCGTAACCCCATCCTTTGTCGAGAACCTGCTGCTGCCACGATGGCCCCGGTTGCGGGGGCGGCGCGGGCGCCCCTGGCCGGCGCGGGAACGGACCGATGAAGCCGAATTGAAGAATTACCGGTACAGGCGATTTCGCTTCGGCCGGCGTGGTCAGGGTCATCTGGATATTGACTTTGACTTGCGTGAACGCGGAGTTATCGACATAGCCGATGAGTTTTTTGACCACAAGCGGGACGCCTTCGACGCTTTCGAACGTTGTACTGGTAACTTCCCACGTCACTTTCGGCGTGGCTTTGGGCTGGCGGCCGTAAATTTCGCGGTCAAACTCTTCGACAATCTCCGGACGCCGCTTGTTCCACCAATCGGCGGCGCTGGTGACGGGCTTGCCGTTTTTCAGCTTGAGCGGGTCGGGCAGATCCGGATACGGGTTGGCTTTCGATTCGTCATAGTTGGCTGCGTTTGGGGCCTCGGGATTGCGGCCGTCGGCGCCGCGACGCACGGAAGTGATGTTGAGTTGAGACAACATCTGCCGATAGTCGGCTTGTGTGGCTTCTTGAATTGCGGGGTTGGGCGACTGCGCGGCGAGTGAGCCGAGCAGGATGGAGGAACAGATAAGGTTTCGCTGCATGGAGCTTCCAGGTACTGAATAGTATATCGAGCATTCACGGCGGTTATTGATAAGATCTTCAGCAGTGAGGATATGAGAACGAACATTCTTGCGGTGGTGGCGTGCTGGCTGCCCCTTCTGACCCATCCAGCCGGCTTCGCCCAACAACCCAGCTACCGCAGCAAGATCGCCATATTCGACTTGCGATTACGCACCACGACGGTGATTCACGAGGGAGACGGCATTATTGAGGCGCCCAACTGGTCGCGTGATGGAAAACACCTGCTGGTCAACTCACGGGGTGACTTGTATCGCATCGCGCCGGCGCAGGGGGCCAAGCTGGAGAAGCTGGAGTTGGGCGCCGGGGGCTATCGCTGCAACAACGATCATGACTACTCGCGAGACGGCCGCTGGCTGGCGTTTTCCGCATCGAGCGCGCAGTCGCGGCAATCGCAGGTATACGTATCAAAGGCCGATGGGACGGATGTCAGGCTGCTGACACCGATGGCGCCAAGTTATTTCCATGGATGGTCGCCGGACGGCAAGTGGCTTGCATTCGTCGGCCAGCGCAACGGCAAGTATGAATTATTCCGCGTGCCGTTTGAAGGGGGACCGGAAGTGCGGCTGACTTCGGCGGGCGCCTACGACGACGGCCCTGATTACTCGCCCAACGGCAAGTGGATTTACTTTAATTCGAATCGCGGAGGCGGTTGGGACATCTGGCGCATCCCGGCTTCGGGCGGAGGAGACAAGGACAAGCTTGCCGAGCGTGTAACCAACGATGAGTGGGAAGACTGGTTTCCACACCCGTCGCCGGACGGCAAGTCGATGGTCTTGATTTCATTCCCGAAGGGCACTGAGGGGCACAACGGCAGGATGGAGGGCATGGCGCTGCGTCTTGCGAAGATGCCGGGGAGCAAGGCGGCAGTGAAGAACGTCGAAACGCTGACCATATTCTTTGGTGGGCAAGGATCGTTCAACGTCAACTCATGGTCGCCGGATTCGAAGAGGTTCGGCTATGTGATTTACGAGTTGGCCCGCAGGGAGTGAACGGCCTGGGCCGCTCGGTATCCGTCGGGCATGTGGCGCGTGCACTCGTGCCGACAAGGGTCGAGACGAGTCTCGACCCGGCAGCCTGAAGCCTGCGCCACGTTTCTGGGCATGTTTGTTTCCTGAAGTGAAGTCAAATTCTTGTTCTCTGACCTTACAAGTCTGACGCATGGTTCCCGCCGTATTAAGTGCGGGAACACCGCACACAAATTAAAGCGAGGAGAACAAACCGTGAAAAGTATATCGAATCGAACATCAGGCGCCGCCATCACGATGCTCTCACTACAGATGCTGGTAGTGGGGCTGCAAGGTGATCTGATGGCACAGTGCGCGTTAGACTGTCCACCACAGAGGTTTCAATCAAATGCCAATCTGGTTCCCAATCCGGATTTCGAGATTGTGGGGCCTTGCGGTCCAGTGGCGTGGATAATGAATGGCGGCGGTAGTTGCATGGCAAACGGCGTTGCCTGGTCCGCGGCCGCCAATTGGCGTTTGCATGGGGACAATTTTGGGAATCTGGTTCAATCGAGCTCGGTCCCAACCAATTTGCCTGTTGGCGGACAAGCACGCATGCTTCGTCTGCAGGCGTTGGGCATGGAATCCGGAATCTACCAGCCCTACCAAATGCCGCCCGGAGTTAACAGCATCATGTTCTCGGTCTGGGTCAAAGTAATTCGCGGTCAAGCACAGATCGGAGTGAACTCGATGGTCAACCAGGGACCGACGGCCTTCAGTACGAAGATTGGCGAATGGGAGCAGCTTCGTGTCTGCACAAACGGAACACGCGTCGACTGGCTGCACATTTACAACCAGGGCGCCGGTGGGGGTGAATTCTACGTCGATCGGATCGAAGTTCGGGCGATCAATTAGCTTCATGGGGGACACCGGCGTCCCCCCTCATCTTTTGCCGCGCATCGATTGCATCAACGCGCGGAAGCGGGGCTCGCGCCGGAGGTTGGCCAGATGCGGGTCGATTTCGTACCAACTGGCGCGCCGGTCGCCATTGGCGGCGGCTTTTTCCAGCCAATCGAGGGCCAGCGGAATCTCACCGAGGACTGCGTAAATTTCGGCCACCCATCCGGTAGCGAAGGGGACAAGCGAGGCCCACTGACGGGCGTTCTCATCCATCTGCTGGTGACTTCCGGCGCGGTCGCGGTCATGAGCGCGCTCCAGCGCCGCCGCCAGCCGGTACTGATAGTTCAGCCGCTGGTCCGATGGGGCGCGTCCCAAGAACTCCCCGGCTTTGGCGGATTCGCCCAGATCGAGCAGGGCCTGTGCCGCACCGATCAACGACTGGATCTGTCTCGGGTTTTGTTCCAGGTTCTTTTCATGCTCGCGGATGGCTGAGCTTGGGTCACCTTGTTCGCGCAGAATCTCTGCCAGATTCATGCGGGCAGACGCATAGAGAGGATTGCGTTCCAGGGCCTCAAGGGCCAGACGCCTGGCGCCGTCCAGGTCGCCATCGAGGAGGCGCGAGTTGAGAAGCCAAATCTTCGGGCCCATGTCCGCGGGATTCCGGCGCAGCGCCTCAGAGGCATGTTTTTCGATCAAGTCGGGCCGCTTGCGGAAGTAATACAAAGCCGCCAGCGCCTTATGCGTTTGTGTTGAGGATGGATCGTCCTTCAGCGCCCTGAGGAGGTGAAGCTCTGCTCGATCGAGCCAGACGGGGTCCGCCGACAACCCGCCGTCGAACATAATGAGTGCATAGAAGCCCAGAGCGCCGCGAGCCGCGCTGAAGCCAGGATCTATCGTCAGAGCCTTCTCAAGCAAAGCGATAATTCGTGGAGGGTTCCAGCTTGTCAGGTTAACGAGCTGGGCGCGCTCAAAGTATTCGTTGGCTTCCGGGATCTCCGAGGCGGGATCTCCGGTGCTCAGCCGTTTTTGCGGCTTGGGCCCCAGCCAGTAGAAAACGCCACCTCCCGCCAAGGCTACAACCGCGGCAGCCACCAGACGCCGTCTGCTGCTGCGCGAGCGGGCTCGCAATGGGCGGTTGCCGGTCAAATGCTGGAGATCGCCGGCCAGCTCCGCTGCCGTGGCGTAGCGTTCGAGCGGATTCTTGCGCAGGCACTTAGAGACGACCGCATCCAGGTGGTGACGGCTGCCCCTGCTGAAGAATGTGGATGGCGGCGGACCGGAGCCCCTTCCCGTTGTCATCTCCTGGAGAATCAAGCCCAGAGAGTAAATGTCTGAGGCGAACGAAGGCTCTTCGCCGCGCATCTGCTCGGGACTGGCGTATTCCGGCGTCATTAGCATCCGTACCGTGAGCGGCTTAGCCGTGTTCGATTCCGGCGGCGCGCCGAAGATCTTGGCTATGCCGAAGTCGAGCAGCTTAGGCATGCCTTCAGCGGTCACCAGAATGTTGGAGGGCTTCAGGTCGCGGTGGATTACCTGACGGCGGTGCGCATAGTCGACGGCCAGGCAGACCGATCGAAAAAGCTCAAGCCGCAGATCAAGAGTCAGCTTCCCAGTTTCACAATAGTCGAGCATCGGCATGCCTTCGATGTGCTCCATTACCAGGTAAGGCCAGCCTTCCGGCGTAGTTCCACCATCCAGCAACATGGTGATATTGGGATGGTTGAGATCCGCCAGGATCTGGCGTTCCAGCCGGAAGCGCCGCAGCGCGAATTCCGTTTCCAGTTGCGCACTGACCAGCTTGATGGCGACCGTGCGCTGGAATTCGCCATCCACACGGCGGGCCAGGTAGACCGTTCCCATGCCGCCTTTTCCGATCATTTCCCGCAATTCATAGGGGCCGAGACGTTGTGGCGGCGGCGCGGGTTGAGCGAGGCGCTCGAGAATCTGCTCCGGCATGTCCGGGGGCTGATTCATGAACTCGACGGTCTGTTTGCCGGCCTCCAGCAGCGACTCGACTTCGGCGCGAACCTGCGCGTCGGTGCAGCGCTGCTCAAGAAAACGAGACCGTTCCGACGCCGGTAACGCCGAGGCGTCATGGAACAACTCGTCAACGTGCCGCCATTGTTCCGGAGACATGGTCTGCCTGCGTCCTGGGTTGCTGAGGCCAATTCTAGACCAGCAGCTGGTTGTAAGGAAAGGGTTCTCTCCGCAGGCACCCGGGGTGCGCGCCTTCAATCCCGGCAGGGGAGTTGGGCGGTGATTGCAACAGGACGGTTGGAGGAAGCCGGGCGCCGGGAAACCGTGAAATACGGAATGCCGAACTATTTGTTGTTTTCGCGCGGCGCCTTCCACCCGCCGAAAACCTGTTCCAGGTGCGCGGCGATGGCAAGACAAATGTCTTCCCGCCAGGGCGCTCCCACCACTTGCACGCCGATCGGCAGCCCTTCTGCCGTTTCCCCGCAGCGTACCACCGCGCCGGGGCAGCCGCTCAAGTTATGCGCGAAGGTGTAGGAGAAGCCGCGCACGTTGCCGGGATACGATCCGTGCGGCGGAGCCGGAAAGGCCGCAACGGGACAAAGTATGGCGTCGTAGCGATGAAAGAAGCTCGCAATCTGCATGCGGTAGACGTCACGCCCGGCCAGCCGGCCCAACAAACCCTCCGCGGTTGTCGCATATGGCTTGAAAGCCTCCAGACTTCCTTTAAACAGAGGAGTGTTTTCCGTGGTCCCGCTCATGTGATTAAGGATCATTAGACTGGCGCCGCCATCGGCTCCCAGCAGCCCAAGCCCCAGATCCAGCGACTGTTCGATGCCTTGGGGTCTGGCCTGCTCGACCGATGCAGCTACTGCTTGCATTGCCTTGGCCGCCTTTTCGACCACAGCGCAGGTTTCCTCAGTAGGAGGGAAGATGCCGTTATCGGTGTGAAATGCCATGCGAAGGGATCGAAGCCGCACATCGGCCGGATCCCGCGAGACCGCGTCTACGGCGGAGGTGTCCAACAGATCCGGGCCTGCCAGCAACGGAAGTGTGAGCGCCAGATCTTCCACGTAGCGCGCCATCGGACCGGCAGTGGCCATCAAGGTGACCATGCCAAACGGGCCAGGGAAGTAGCCGGTGAGCGGGACGCGGCCCAGCGTCGGCTTCAATCCGGCGATGCCACAAAAATGGGAAGGCACGCGGATGCTGCCGCCGAGATCGGCTCCTACTTCGAAAGGCGAACAACCGGAAGCGATCGCAGCGCCGCCGCCACCACCGCTGCCGCCGGGCGTTCGATTCGGGTCATAGGGATTGTTGCTTCTGCCATAAATGAAGTTGTCGGATTCAAAGGCCAGGGAGTATTCTGGCAGATTGGTTGTCCCGATCGGAATCATGCCGGCCCCCTTCATGCGCGCGATCACGGTTGCATCCTGCGTTGCAACCAAACCCTTGCGCCCCAATGCTCCGCCCGAATTCACCATCCCCTTCGAATCCCATGCTTCTTTCACCGTCATCGGCACGCCGTAGCAAGGCGGCAGCCTATCCGGGCGGGAATTATCCATTTGACGGGCCTGCTCTAAGGCAGCCTCGGCGGCCAGCGAAACCACGGCATTTAACTTCGGGTTGGCCTGCTCGATGCGCTTGAGGTGCGCCTCGATCAACTCCACGCACGATATTCTCTTATCGCGGATTGCCTCCGCCATCCATTTCACAGACTGAAAAATGAGATCACTCACCGTAGCCCGTCCTTTCTGGCCGGCCACCAGGCAGCCATCCATGCGATCAGCGCCACGGCAAACCCCGCCGCGGCATCCACCGCATAATGATACCTTCCGTACACCGTAGCCGTGGCGATGCTGCACGCCAGGACCAGGAGAAAGCGCCATACCCAGATCTCTTCCGGGAGCACGTGCCGCATGGCGAACGCGGCTGCAAACGCTCCGGAACAATGCGCGCTCGGAAACACGCTCATGTGGATTCCATAGCTGCCGAGCAGGCCCAGGTTGAAACGGCGAAACGGGGTCAACACGCGCGGCAAGTCGTCATTGGGAAACACCGTGCGGGGCGGCTCGGATGGGAAGAATGGAAACAGCGCGTAGGAAACGAAAATGCCTATCAGGAACGCAAACAGGAACGCGTCCACGCGGGCGGCGCGCCGCCGGTAGTATAGCCATCCGACGCTGAACGGTGCGATGGCGTAGACCAGCGAATAGGACAATTCCAGAACGGAGGGCAGCACCGGTCCCAGCATCTCGATCGCGTCCTGGAGCCGCCACTGATGAAGCACGATTCGATCCCAGACGATCCAGGCCTGCTCCAACTCGTAGGTGTGCACGCGCGGTGCAAACCAGCCCATTTCCTTGTATGCAAGCAGCATCAGCGGCAACGGATACCAGTCGCGCATGACGGTAAGCAGCGGTTTATGCCGCAAACCCTCGGCGTAGTCCAGCACGAGGAGGCCGGCGATCACAAGCCCATTCAAGGCAAGCGTAGTCTGGCGGACCGCGGGCGCGACGTCCATTACCAGGCTGCATCCGGCCGCATACGAGAAATAGGCGACGATCATCCATTCCGAGCGGCGCAGCATATCCCCTCTAGATTCTCATGAGGCCGGGTTAGACTATTGGGATGGCCTCCACTCGCCGGCATTTCCTCCAAGCGGCCAGCACGGCATCGCTTGCCTCGCAGGCCGCCGCCCAAAAAACCTCCGCCAATGATCAAATTCAATTCGCCACCATTGGCGTTGGCGGAATGGGCATGGGCGACACGAGCTCGGCGCTGGCGCAGACCGGCGTCAAGCTCACTGCCGTTTGCGACGTCTACCAGGGCCGGCTGACGCGCTCACGGGAGCTTTGGGGCAACGATCTTTTCACAACGCGCGATTATCGGGAAATTCTGTCGCGTAAAGACATTGACGCGGTTGTCGTCGCGACGCCGGATCACTGGCATGCCCGCATCGCCATCGAAGCCATGGAGGCGGGCAAAGATGTGTACGTCGAAAAGCCGATGATGCAGCGAATTTCCGAAGGGCCGGGCCTGGTGGCCGCGCAGAAGAAAACCGGCCGCATTCTGCAAGTGGGCAGCCAGCGCGTAAGCTCGATCGTGTATCAGAAGGCCAAGGATTTGATCGATGCGGGCGCGATCGGCGAGCTGAACCTGGTGGAAGCCTGGTGGGATCGCAACTCGGCGATCGGCGCATGGCAGTATTCACTGCCACCCGACGCGAGCACGGAAACGATCGACTGGGACCACTTTCTGGGCCATGCGCCGAAACGCTCCTTCGAGCCGCTACGCCTGTTCCGCTGGCGCAACTACAAAGACTACGGCACCGGCGTTGCAGGCGACCTGTTCGTACATTTGTTCAGCGGCCTGCACTTCATCACCGGCGCCATCGGCCCCACCCGTGTTCTTTCAACCGGCGGGCTGCGTTTCTGGAAAGACGGGCGGGACGTGCCGGATGTGATGCTGGGGCTTTACGATTATCCGGCCCGAGGCAAAATGCCTGCTTTTAACCTTGCGCTGCGTGTCAACTTCGTCAATGGCGCCTCGGAGAATTCAGGATTCCGGTTCGCCGGCAGCGAAGGAGTGCTGACAGTGGGCGGGGGCGTCACTGTCTCCAAGTCGCCGCGCGAATCCGAGCCGGGCTACACCATCGACACGTTCCCCAAGCCGGTTCGCGAGGAATTCCTCCGCCGTCATCGTGAGAAGTATCCACAAGTAAAAGCGACCGCCGACGCGATCCGGCCTCTGACCGAAGAGCGCTACAATCCGCCGCGCGGCTACAGCGACCACCTCGATCATCACCGGGTATTCTTCGAATCGGTGCGATCGCGAAAACCCGTAGTCGAGGATGCCGTGTTCGGCTTTCGCGCAGCCGGGCCGGCCCTGCTTTCCAACATTAGTCAATCGGACCAGAAGCTGTTCGATTGGGATCCGGAAGCAATGCGCATCAGGAGTTGAAAGGAGAAGCCGCCATGCAGCAGAATACTATCTCCGCAAACGACCGCATCCGCATCGCCCTTATCGGCTGCGGGGGCATGGGCATGGGCGATACACGCTTCGCCCTTACCGTGCCGGGCGTCGAGCTGGCCGCCTGCGCGGACGTATACGACGGCCGTCTGAAGCGCGCCAAAGAGCTTTGGGGAGAGTCGCTGTTCACGACGCGCGACTATCGCGAGATTTTGAACCGCAAGGACATCGACGCGGTCATCGTAGCTACGCCGGACCACTGGCATGCGCCGATTACCATGCAGGCGCTCGCCGCCGGCAAACACGTTTATTGCGAAAAACCGATGATCCATTCGGTGAGCGAAGGCAAGCCGGTAATTGCCGCGCAAAAGCAATCCGGACGCATTTTGCAGATCGGCAGCCAGTATGCCAGCTCGCTCAGCTTTCTCAAGGCGAGAGATTTGTTCCGGTCGGGCGCCATCGGAGAGTTGAATCTGGTTGAGGCGTGGCTTGACCGCAACACGGCGCGCGGGGCATGGCAGTATTCGATTCCGCCCGATGCTTCCGAGCAGAACATCGATTGGGACCGCTTTCTGGGCAAAGCACCCAAGCGCCCGTTCGAACCCATTCGTCTGTTCCGCTGGCGCAATTACAACGACTATGGCACCGGCGTGGCCGGCGACCTGTTCGTGCATTTATACACCGGGATCCACACCGTCACCGGGGCTCTAGGCCCTACGCGCGTTTTCGCGACCGGCGGATTGCGTTTCTGGAAGGACGGCCGCGATGCGCCCGACGTCATGCTGGCGCTGATCGATTATCCGCGCACCGCCAATCATCCGGAGTTCACGCTTTCGCTCAAAGTGAATTTCGTCTCCGGCCTTGCGGCGGAATCCTTTGGGATACGCTTTGTCGGCAGTGAAGGGGTGATGGCGACCACGGTCGGCTCCGTAACGCTTTCCCGCACGCCGCGCGAGACCGAGCCGGGCTACTCCATCGGTACCTTTGCCAAAGCCGTTCAGGAGCAATTCCTGAAGGAGTATCGAGCGAAATACCCGCAGGCGAATCCAAGCGCCGACGCCATTCGGCCTGAAAAAACCGAGCGTTACCAGCCGCCGGCCAGCCACGATGCGCATCGCGAGCACCACGAGAATTTCTATCGCGCGATCCGCACGAATAAGCCGCATTTTGAAGACGCCGCTTTTGGATTGCGGACGGCCGGTCCGGCGCTGCTTTCAAACGTCAGCTATTTCGAGAGGCGTCCGGTGCTGTGGGACCCGCAAACCATGACAGCGGTGTAAGAATGCCGATGCTCGCCTCGGACTGGGATCGATTCCTCGGCCGGATTGCTATTTGGTTCGCCATCGTTCTGGCTATTTTTCTTTTTCGTTTGGCCCTAGCGACTATCCGCTTTCAATTCGCCCGCTACAGGGAACGGCGCCGGGTGCGACAAATGGATGCGACCAGGCCGGCGCCCCAACCGCCGAGGCCGCTGCCGCGAAGAGCCGACCCCACGGGAGAAGCATCAACCGAAGACATCGTTCCGAAGCCGAAACCGAAGGCCGTCCTGCGCTGCGTGGCCGGTTATTATCACGGCTCCGACATCCCGTTTGACGACAAGCCCATCATCATCGGCCGTGATCCGGGCGCCGCCAACCTGGTCTTGCCGCCGGATCTGCGCCTGGTTTCCGGACGCCATTGCATGATCCGCCAGGATGGGGGGCGTTTTCTGCTGGAGGATTGCGGGTCCACCAATGGAACATTTCTTGCATCGGGCACGGCCATACGCAGCGGGGAGCCGAAGGAGGTAAAGCCAGGGGAACGATTTTTTCTGGGTGACAAGAGCACCATGTTCGAAATAGCGCTGCTGTAGCTCACCATGGATTCACGGCCCAACCGTCGCGACTTACTGCTGGCCTCGCTTTCCGCCGGGCTTCCCGCAACGGCTTCGGCCATGGTTGGCAATGAGAACCGCAAACGCGGCGCAAGCTGGCAGCTTACCAACGTCCGGACGGACAAGGGGAAGGGATTTCGTACCGGGTTGATCGAAGGGTACTGCTCGCGCCAGAGTGTGGCGGCGGGACAGACGTTGACGGTGCATGTCAGCACGAATCCGGCGCGCCGTTTTACGCTTGACGTGTTTCGCATGGGCTACTATGGCGGCGCGGGCGGCCGTCTGATGACGACACTGGGGCCAGTGGCGGGGAAGCCTCAGCCCGATCCCGAAACACGCGAAAGACGATTGCGTGAATGCCGGTGGACGGCGTCGATTGAGTTGAAGATTCCCTCCGACTGGCTGAGTGGCGTCTATCTTGGCCGTCTCAGCACCGTTGCCGAGTCGCGTAGCGAACACGCCTGGCAAAGCTACGTCGTTTTCATTGTCAGGGATCACCGCAAGGCCGATGTATTGTTTCAGGTCAGCGACAATACCTGGGCGGCCTACAACCGCTGGCCGGATGACTACTCGCTTTACACCGATCCGCGCCACTCATGCGCGCCGGGCGTCGCGGTCAGCTTTGACCGGCCTTATGGAAAGTACGCACAGATTTTCGATCATCCTCTCTCGACAGGCTCGGGTGAATTTCTGCTGTGGGAGTTTCCTTTGGCCTATTGGCTGGAGCGGCATGGCTATGATGTCACCTATACCAGCAACTCAGACATGCTGGCGGAAAGCGAGTTCACGCGAGCCCGTGTTTTCCTGAGCGTGGGCCATGACGAATACTGGGACACCAGGCAATACGATGCCGCGCTGGCCTCGGTGCGGAGGGGTGTGACGCATCTGTATCTGTGCGGCAATGCGGTTTTCGGCGTGACGCCGTTTCAGCCGTCCTCCGAGGGCCGCCCCAATCGCATCCTCAGCAGGGAAGGCGTATACGGCGGCGTCTACGGAACCTTCGGCTCTTTTTTCAAAGAACCGTTCCCGATGGAAGGACCGAAGGCCAACCGGCTGATCGGCGCGCATTCGGTATACCCGTTCAACGGCGGAGGCGACTGGATTTGCACCCAGCCCAAACATTGGATGTTTGAGGGAACGGACATAAAAGCGGGCGACCGGATCCCCGGCCTGGTCGGCTGGGAGTTTCACGGCGATCCCGCCGATATCCCTGGCCTTGAGATCGTGGCAGAAGGCGATGCACTGAGCGGCGGCATCCGGCCCTCGCACTGGACCGCCACGATCTATCCGGGCGGCAGGAACAATTTCGTATTCAACGCGGCGACAATATGGTGGACGCAGGGGCTGGCTTCTCCGCCGGGACATATGCTGCCGTGGTCGCACTGGGTACGGCCGCACGGCCCCGATGCGAGAGTTGAAGCGATTACGCGCAACCTGCTCCGGAGAGCGTTGCGGAGCGTGTAGTTTCCGGTCAGAACTCCAGGCGCAAGGCGGCGCTCGATCGCATCGAAAAAGAAGCCTTCGAATCCGGCTTGTATGATCGCACCAGCGTGCCCGAGGGCGGCTAAGACGAATGAGGGCCGGCTATCGCGTCCTGCAGGTCAGAATATCAGGCGAAGAGCCATCTGAATCCTTCTCGGCTGGTTGGCCTGGTTTGTGATCAAACCGAAACTGGCGTTTGTAGGCGCAAGCTGCGGGCCGGAGAAAATGGGCCGGTTGGTGGAGTTGAAGAATTCAGCGCGATAGGTCAGCTCGAATCGTTCCGTGATATGAAATCCCTTGATGAGCGAGAAGTCAAGCTGGTTGACGGTATCGGCTCGCAGATTGGAGAACCGGCTGGGGAACGTGCGTAGATTCCACTCGAGTTGCTGCGCGGGGATGCGGTTGAATTGCGTGACATCGAAGGAGCCGTCCACCCGATGCGGGTCCAGGTTGAGCGGACCGCCAGAGTAAATAACGTTGCCCCAGCCGAGTGGGGCGCCCGGCTGGAGTGTGTAAATCGCGTTGAGAACCCAGCCGCCGGCAAGGGCGCGCGCCACCGGATGCGCGGCGCTGAGAAAGGGCTTGCCTTTGCCGAAAGGAAATTCATAGCTTCCGCTGAAAACCAAGCGGTAGAGCCGGTCTTCGGCCGCGGCACGTTTTTCCAGGACGGGGTTGGCGTCGTTGAGACGGCTGCGCTTTTCCAGCAGCTTTGACCACTGGAAATTTGCCATGGCTTGCAATCCATTGGAAAACCGCTTGTCGAAGCGGGCCTGGAAAGCATGGAAGTGCGACTGCCCGTCCGTTTGCCTCTGTGCGGTTACGCCGGTGAAGTGCGGATAAGGCCGGACCAACTGGTTGCGGCTGGTTACGCTTCCGTTGAGCCCCGTGCCTGGAATGAGTCCGGCTAATGGATTCGCCACTTGCGCGGTCATCCTGTTGATGTTGGCCTGGTCGCGCGTGGGCGAAGTGCTGAAGTATTGCAGGGGGACAAAGTTCAGTTGATGGTCAACTGCAAGTTTGACCGCCTTGTTTCCCATGTAGCCGATCTCAACCACCATGTTTTGTGACAGCTCCCGCTGGATCGACATTTGCCAGCGCGCCGAGTAAGGATAGCTTGGGGCCGGGCTGTAGAAGGTGATGGCGCGGCCAAGGAATGTCTCCAGTCCGAGCCTTGAACCCGACGGCTGCTGGATCCCGGTGGGAAATGGATTGGCCAGTGTCGAGGCTGGGGTAAGAAGGCCGTCGAGGCTAGCCACAAACGGAGTAGATTGGCTGAAGCCGGGAGCCTGGTTTCCGATTACGCCAAAATTGAAGTAGTACAAACCAACGCCGCCGCGAACCACCGTCTTGGCTCCTAACATTGCCGGCGACCAGGAGAATCCGATGCGCGGGGAGAAGTTGGCCTTCGGAGTGGCGTAGATCGCGCGGTTCGACGGTCCGGCGAAAAGCACTCCGCCGTTAACGCGGAACTGGCCCGCCGGGATCTCCGGAATCGGGTTGACGTTGTAGGCTGCCATGGCTCGTGCCGCGATGGGATTGGCAGTCGTTCCGTCGAAACCGTTCAAGGTGCGGTTGAAGCGCTCAACGGTTGGCGTCTCCGCCTCCCAGCGCAAACCAAGGTTCAGCGTCAGGTTGGACTTGATGCGGAAATCGTCTTGTAAGAAGAGCGCGTAGTAACGGTTGTGATTGGTGCGCGCCGCATTCAGATCGAAGCCACCGCCGGTGGGCATCCCCAGAAGAAATGCCGCGAAGTCCTGGCCGATGGGCGCCGTTGGGGCGTTATCCAGCGGGCCGTTGGTCCACCCGTTTCCGAAACTGAAGTCGCCGTTGGATAAGCCATAGTCGATCTGGGATTCGCGGGTTTCACGAAAATCCAGGCCAAACTTGAGGTTATGCTTGCCAACGATCTTGGTGAAGCTTTCAAACAACTGGAAAATGTCGAAGGGAAACTCCCTGCCGCCGCCGTCGCCGATCCCCGTGAAGGCGGAGAAGCCGAGCCGCGGAATCACCTTGCGGGGAGCGGCCGCCGCCAGGTAGGCGGGGAATCCCAACGATGTGGAATCGAAGCCGGCTGAGAAATTCTGGAGAGGCTCTTTGAATCGAGTCCAGTTAACGCGAGTGTTCATGAGCCAGGTGGGAGAGAGCGTATAAACGTCGTCCACCATAAAACCCCAGTTGTGCCGCTGGAGCGCGTTGGTGGAGGTCGGGTTGTCGTTGAGTGGCCGGTTGAGCGCATTGGAGCCGCTACCCTGGCGGAAGTTATGCCGGGCATTAAAAAAGAACTTGTGATTCGCGGAGAGGTTGAAGTCGAGCCGGCCGATGTAGTTGTAGAAATTGTTCTTTTCGCCGTTGAGAAGGGACAAAAGGTTATCCTGGCCGTTGGCTCGCCCCGTCTGATTGGGTTGCGGGAAATACTGGAGGTAGTTGCGGGCGATGGGCGAGATTCGGTTCGCGGGGATGATGTTTCCCGCAAAGGGAGTACGGCGGACCCGCTGACCCTCGCGGACTCCGGTGAGCGGATCGTGGATTGTGTATATGGCGCCCTGGCTCAGCAAATCCGAAAAATTGCCAGCGCGCAGCGCGGGCGTGGGCGCGGTTCCCGTGGTCGGCGCCGGCAGCGCGTCCTTAACCCCTTCGTAACCGAAGTAGAAGAAGACGCGGTCGCGTCCGCTAAACACCTTCGGGATGCTCACCGGGCCTGAAGCAGAAAAGCCGTATTGATTGAAGCGGCTCACAGGTTTCTTGGCGCCGGCCTTGTTGGTGAAAAAGGGTGTGGCGTTGAAGGCGGAGTTCTGGTTGAACTCGTACAGTGTGTCGTGGTAATCGTTGGTGCCGCTTTTCAGGATGATGTTCACCGTGCCGCCGCCGGTGTGGCCGTAAGCGGCGTCAGCCTGAAAGCTCTCGGCTCTGACTTCAGCCACGGCGTCCATGGGCGGGTTGTATGCGACCCGCAGGTTGCCGGTGGTGTCGGGCGCGCCGTCGATGAGGAGTTCGTTGCCTTGCGCGGGCGCCCCGCCCATGGAGAAACCGGAGGGGCCTGCGTTGTCGAAGGGCCTGTTGAATCGCGGGTCTGTATTAGGAACGACGCCAAAGGCCAGTTGCGCCAGCGACAATGGAGTTCGGCCGGAGACGGGCATGCGGTCTATCTGCCGCGTCGTGATCACCTGTCCGCTGGATGCGGTTGCAGTTTGCAGCATGGACGCTTCGGCCGTGACGTTGATGGTTTCGGTGACGGCGCCGACTTCCAGCCGTACGTCAATGTTGATTCGTTCGTTTGTGCCCACCGTGACGCTTTCGCGAAGGTATTTCTTGAAGCCGGCAGCTTCAAACACAATGCGGTAGAGGGAAGGTGGAAGGAAAGGAAGGCTGTAACGCCCTTCGCCATCGGAAACGGTGGCGTGCTTTGCCCCCGTGTCGATACGAGTCGCGGTGATATCGACGCCTGCAACGGATGCGTCCTGAGGATCGGTGATGCGGCCGCTAACAACGGCGCGATACTCCTGAGCCCAGCAAGCACCCGCAAACAAAAGGGCCGTCAGAATGCCGGTCTTCATGGGAACCTCCCGCGAGATTATTGGCGCTATTATACAGGAAGGCGCCCTAGTTCGATACGGGCCCTTCTCCTTGAGACAGCGAGGCCAGAATGCGTTCTTTATTATTGCGGGCGGCCGAAGAAGCCTCCTCGAGCGCAACGCCGTAGAGGGCCGCCGCGACCAGGGCCGTGAAGCAAAGCACTCCGTAAAAGGCCAGGTCGGTTTCCCAGGTGTAACGGGCGAAATAAGCAAATACAAACGGAATCGAGAGAACCGGATAGATGAGCAGCAGCAGCGCCTGAATCCTGCCCGAAGAGCTTCGCTTCCAGTTTTGGTTGGGATCGACGGCCCTGGGCTGAAGAACGGAGCTCAAATTGCCGGCCGCCATCAGAAAAAGGAGGAAAATCAGAGAAACAAGAAACGCCTCCAGGACGGTTGAAGGCCGGATCGGGAAGCGGAAAACAACGCACACTAACGTGATGCCGGCCAGTTGCAGGCAAACAAACACCGCCGCGGCTATGTTTTTTGCCGCCAGAACAGTGGCTTGACGCACGGGAGCAAGCCAGTAGATCTGGGCGGCGCTGCGGTCAAACCCGAGCACGTTCCAGACCGATACCTCACTGAGCAGCATTACCGAATAGGCGAACACGAAGGCCAGAAAATTCTCACGTATGCCGCGGGCACCGACTCGGCCAAAGGTAATGGACACCCAGATCATCAGGCCGATAACGAAACCCATAAGAAACGTCACACGGAAGCGCGGGGAGCGCATCAGGGAGCGTAGTTCCTTTTCCACCAGTGCGGCGAGCGGATCGGCCAGAATCGTGGAAGGAAAACGGAACAGCCACTCGGCCAGGCTCGGCGCCCGGCTTCCGGCCGGGCCTCGCGCGCGCGCCGCTTCCTCGTCGAAGCGCAGGGTCCGCTCGAACTGGCGGCGGCCGAAAACATACGCCGCGGCTACCCAGGCCAATTGAGCGGCAACCAGAATCCAGCCCCAGTCGCCAGCCAACATGCCGGCTGTGGCCGACCATGGCCAGGGGATGAGTGTGGTTTGATCGAACAACCGCTTTAATGGTTCCGGCACACCCGCATAAACCAGCAACTGCGGCAGCATGCTGATCATAACCAGCGCCACCACCGCCACTTCACGAAAACGGCGGCGCCCCAGGATTCGCGTCAGCAGATCCCGCAACCCTACCGAAGCGAAGAGGTTAAAGAAGACGAACGGTAAGAACGCAAAAGCGGCCCAACCGCTGACAAGGGGACTGCGCAACATCCCGCTCACGACGCCCACAATCAGGATCAGTATCTCCATCGAAATGCTGATGCGAAGCAGCACTTCCAGGCGGAATAATTGCGCGTGGGGAATGGGGTAGACTCGCAGCCGCCTCATGTCGAGCGAGGCGCCTGTGGAAGCGAGCAGGATCGGGATCAACTGCCAGTACAAGACCGCCAGCAGGAGCGCCGGCGCCAGAAAGCCGTACAATTCGGCGCGGCTCGAACTTTCCGCGACAACCATAGAGGCGGCCACGGCGAACAGGATCCAAAGTCCGTACCAGACGGCGGTGAGCAGCAGCGACAACGCCAGTCCGCCGCGCCGGGCGCGTGGATAGAAGTTTGCAAGCGTGCGCCACTGCGCCCAAAGGATGGCGAGGGCCTGGGGATTCATAACCAGTCCAGCAATTCCGTTTGCCGGTCGACGCCGACCAGCCTGACAAAAAGGTCCTCGAGGGTTTCGGCGCCGCTGCGCAGCTCATGTATGGCGCCTTCGGCGATGAGTTTGCCCTGGTGGATAATGGCGACACGCTCGCATAGCCGTTCGACGACCTCGAGCACGTGCGAGGTAAGAAACACGGTGGCGCCGCGGCGAACCTGATCAAGCAACAGGTCCTTCATCATGCGCGCGCCCACGGCGTCCACCCCTTCAAAAGGCTCGTCCATGAGGAACAGGTCCGGCTTGTGGATCATGGATGCGGCCATGGCGACTCGTTTGCGCATGCCTTTGGAATACTCTCCTATCAGCTTGCGCGAGGAGGAGCCGTCGAACTCGAACAGCGTCATCAGCTCGCGGGCGCGCTCCTGAGCGACGCCGCGTTGGAGTTGATACATACGTCCAACGAACTCCAGGAACTCGGCGCCCGTGAGATGCTCAAACAGCAGGGTTTCATCGGGCACCAGACCGATGCGCGCCTTGATCCGGATCTCCTCGTCCGGCATCCGGAAGCCAAGGATTTCCATAGCTCCGGAGCTGGGCGCGGCAAGGCCCATCAGCATTTTGATGGTGGTAGTCTTACCGGCGCCGTTGGGGCCAAGGAATCCGAAAAAACAGCCGCGGGGAACGGTGAGGCTCAAGCCGTCGACGGCTGCTTTATCGCCATAGAATTTCCGAAGCTCGGTGACACGAATCGCCGGCGCGTCTGCCGTCATTCAAACTCCCAAATGACGCGCCAGAAACGGGAGCCCCATCTTGCCATGGAAGCTGTGCTCCCCTTCGAAGAATTCCTGGCCGAACCGGTCGCCGGCGCGGAAAACTTCGTAGATCTTGCGGACACGTGCAAAACTGTCTCTGCTGGCCTCAATGGGAAAAATGTTGTCCCTGGCGCCGGATTCGGCAAACAACGGGCGCGGCGCGATGAGTCCGGCGACGTCGTACATCTCGGCCCATTCGAGGATGCCGGGAACGTAGTTGTCAATGCAGTGGGAGATGCTGAAGATGCTGTCCCGGAAAGTATTGAGGTAGCCGCTGGAGAACGCGGCGCGGATGCGCGGTTCGAGCGCCGCGGAAAAAACGGTAATCGTGCCGCCGCCGGAAATACCCATCACGCCGATTCGGCCGGGATCGAGTTCGGGACGGGTTTCGATCCAATCGATGGCGCGCATGACATCCCACACGCGCCATCCGATCATGGTTTCTCCCAATAAGAAGGCGGCGCCGGCCGTGGGCTGACAGGCCGAGCGGCCCAAGCCTGCTTTGCGGGATCGCTCATCGCGGCGGCAGCCGAACGCCATCTGCTCGATGGCGACCGCGGCCATGCCTTGCTCAGCCGCCTGGATGGCAAAATCGTGCTGGTAGCCGGCCTTATCGACGCGGTCGCGGCCCTTTTCGTCGATTCCGACGATATCGTCGACGCCGCGGCCATGACCGGGTAAACAAATCACGGCAGGAAAGGGCGGCTTGCCGGCAACCGGTGTGAGCAGGTAGCCGAGCACTGCCAGCCCGGGGCGGCTTTCGAAGGTGAACCTCTCACGCCGGTAGCGAGCAAACTCGCGCTTTTCGAGGATCTGGCCGGCAAGCGGTGACTTTGCCGTTGGAAAGCCGCCCAGCAGCTCGACCAGCCTGGCGCGAAGCTTCCTTTGCCAGGCTTGCGCCTGACGGGGCGTTGTTGCGTTGAAGGTCAGCTTGAGAGGCGCGGACCGGTGGCGGTCGAGAGTCCAGGCTACCGGGTCGAAGTCCGGCAACCGTACCTGCCCTTCGTGGCCGTCAAGGGCGCCGGCGTAGGGTTTTCCGGTTTGAGCCAAAGCCTGTGCGCCAAACGCCGCCAGGCCGGCTTGCCTGCGTGTGAGCTTTGCCATGTTCACTGGTTCACTTCGACAACTTCATCGAAGATGCCCGGCGGCAATGAGATTCCCGTAATCTTGATGCGTTCCAGGGTCTTTGGCTCATAGCCGGTCCATTTGAAGCGGCCCTGCACTTTTCCGGAATCATCGACGCCGGTGCGCTCGAAAACAAAGACGTCGCGAGTGCCAACGCGGTCCTCTTCCACGCCGATCACCTCGGAGATGCTCACGATCTTACGGGAGCCGTCGGAAAGACGCGTGACCTGGGCAACAAGTTTGATCGCGCTGGCAAGCTGCTGGACGATGACCCGGTTTGGAATCTCCAGGTCCGCCATCATGATCATCGCTTCCAGGCGCGAAAAGGCGTCGCGGGGATTGTTGGCGTGGATCGTGGTCATCGATCCCTCGACGCCGGTATTCATGGCCTGAAGCATGTCCAGAGCCTCGGCGCCGCGGCACTCGCCGACGATAATACGATCCGGACGCATGCGGAGCGCGGTGCGCAGGAGCTGGCGCTGGTTGATGCCGCCCTCGCGATTCACGTTGGGAGGACGCGTTTCGAATTTCACGACGTGCCTTTGCTGTAATTGCAATTCCGCGGTGTCCTCGATCGTGATGATGCGTTCGTCC
>Ga0187893_10005691_pt1 | contig 22075 bp, 12 predicted proteins | sample MA1701074metaG_FD_139574 | JGI IMG/M metagenome (GOLD analysis project Ga0187893, IMG submission 139574) | White microbial mat communities from a basaltic lava cave in the Kipuka Kanohina Cave System on the Island of Hawaii, USA - MA170107-4 metaG ...
CAGAGGTCCAAAGCGATCTATTAGTTGAGCCGCAGTCTTCGGTCCGCAGCCGGCCAGGCCTGGATACCCATCAGCTGAATCACCTACCAAAGCCAGATAGTCTGGGATGTAGTGTGGGGCAACACCATACTTGGCACAAATAGCCTCAGCATCGCGAATCTGGCCGCTCTTTCGGTCCACCTGGACCACTCGCTCGCCAACTACGCATTGCGCCAGATCCTTGTCCGGAGTCCAGATGCAAACCTTCTCGACGCGTTCGTTCTGAGCTGCCAGGTGAGCGGCTGACGCCAGCGCGTCATCGGCCTCCAGCTCAACCATCGGCCAGACAACCACTCCCATAGCCGTCAGAGCTTCTTCAAGAGGAATGAACTGGGCACGCAACGCCGGCTCGATTCCCGCGCCTGTTTTGTAATGTGGCCACAGAGCATTACGGAACGACTCGATTATGTGGTCGGTTGCTACACCCAGGTGGGTGGCGCCGTCTTCGAGGAGTTGGGCCACTGTGTGTAGCACCCCGCTAACAGCACCGAAGGGCGGATCTTTCTTATTGAAACGCCGCAGGCCGTAGAAGTGCCGGAACAGCTCGTACGTGCCATCTACAAGATGGACAACAATCTTATTCACCATAGCCGCCTGTTGGGGAACTGTACATTCGCGCACTGCCTTGCTGATTTGACCAGTATATGCGCAAAGGTCTCTCGTGATTTAACAGCTAAAAGCCACACCAGGAAGTAGAACGAAAATTCTTCGGTTGGCGTTTTGAGATATTTTAGTTGTTAATAACTACGAAAATTATATTAGAGCAACAAATTTCTTTGAATGTCGATCAGAGTATTGTTGGTTCGACTCAAGTCTAAAGAAATCGGGTTCTTTGTCGGAAAGCCGGAGAAGCCGAGTATCAATTTAGCGAAAAAGGAGATTTTACGATGCGAGTCATGGTTTTGGTCAAAGCTAACAGAGAATCCGAGGCGGGCGTTTTGCCCGACGAGAAGCTTCTGGCTGACATGATGGCCTACAACGAAGAGTTGGTGAAAGCGGGAGTAATGCTGGCTGGAGAAGGATTGCACCCGAGCTCGAAGGGGGCACGAATAAAGTTTTCCGGCCAAAAAAGAATTGTGACAGATGGTCCATTTGCGGAAACAAAGGAGCTTGTTGCCGGGTACTGGCTTTGGGAAGTCAAGTCGATGGCTGAGGCGATCGACTGGGCCAAGCGCTGTCCGAATCCGACTGGGCAGGACGGTGAACTAGAGATTCGTCCTCTTTCTGAGGCGGCTGATTTTGGCGACGAGTTCACCCCAGAGCTGCGTGCGCAGGAGGAACGTTTGCGCGCCGAGGTTGCCGGCCGTCAGAAGTAGGTGTTGGGAGCGAGAACTTTATCAGCTCCAGAGTTGCGACGCTGCTCAATTACCTATTCAGTCAAGCCTCAATGTAGAAGTTCAACTCGGCAAATTTGCAGGTCAGGAAGGGGGCAAGCGCTTTCAGCGCGCGCCCCCGCTCAACTCACAACTTATTCAACTAAAGGTGTCAACAAAACTAGCCTGCGAAGCTTTAATCCCACCCACGGCAGTGGGTGGATGTTTCAGATCCTTTCTACAAGACGACGGCAGGCAAAGGGCGGAATCCCACCCACGGCAGTGGGTGGATGTTTCAGATCCTTTCTCCCCGCAAACAGCCGGGTCTTCCCAAATCTCATTTACGCCGTCCATGGCATTAAGGTCATTGGCGCTTGCTTGTAGAAAGGATCTGAAGAATCCACGGACTGCCGTCCGTGGGATTTCCAAGTGGTCATTGGCGCTTATTAGAAAAGATCTGAAGAATCCACGGACTGCCGTCCGTGGGATTTCCAAGTGGTCATTGGCGCTTATTAGAAAAGATCTGAAGAATCCACGGACTGCCGTCCGTGGGATTCCCAACTGGTTGGCACCGCTTGCTTGTAGAAAAGATCTGAAGAATCCACGGACTGCCGTCCGTGGGACTTCCAACTGACGCAAGCCCCTAGTCGTGGCCTCCGCGCTCGGCGATTAACCGCATGGCAGGCTGGCTCACAAAAACCTGACGGTGAAAACGGCTGCCCCAGGCTAGCGGAGTAACGTCTCGATACTCGTGCATAGTATCTTCACCATATCCAGGATGAAGCTGTTTGCGCAGCGAAGCCCGAACGTTTGGATCAGCACCGTGCTCCAGCAAAAGCTGAGTGAAAGGCGCAGCTGGCGGCTTCCCCTGGCGGTTCATCCAATAGTTCGGCTGGGACACCACGGTATTGAATAGTGCCGTATGGCCCCCAAAACCATCGGCGTCGACCAGCGCGCGTTCATCCACATTCATCCCGCGCTCCAGCAACCATCGAGCAATTTCCAGCTCATCGTAATCCACGCACATGTGAAGTAAAGTTGCACCAGCCAGCGGTGTTCCATGTGTCGCCAGCACTTCATCATGGCATCCCAGCTCCGGAGGATAAATTTCGGTGTGCTTGAACGTGCGCCGCAGGAGCTTCGGATCACGCCGCAGGTGATCCTCAAGCAGATCGAGTCGTCCGCGATGTAACGCCAGGGTGGGTGTATCCGGCAATTCGAGTCCGTGACGGGCATACAACTCCAGGATTTGATGTTTGGCAGTCGGGTTGCGGCTGTCTGACTCGAGCACCACATCTACTGGTGCCAGCGGGTTGCCGGCGGCATCGACCACAGGGGCGCCCAGGCCTAAAACGAATGCAGTTCCGGAAACACTCAGAGTGTAAGCGGGTCCCACCAACGCATCTGCTGGCGGCGCGGGTCGACCCAGCATCTCGTGGAGCATCTGGGCAGTATCGATCTTGCTCTGTAGCACCGCCCGGTCAATGGCTGATTCGAGATCTCTGGCACCGAGTTCATAAAGCATTTGAATGATGCGATTGCGCCCAAGGTTTGCGGCATAGCTCAGGGGTGGTCCCCAGTTGCTTTTGCGAATGAGCGTGCTTTCGTGCAGGAGTGCCGGCCGCTTCAAGACGATCTGGCGGACAGTGTCGAGGTCATCACCCCAGATAGCCTCCACCAGTTGACACGCCTGGACCAACCGGGACCAATTCGGTGCCTGGTAACTACGAGCCAGGGCCAGCTGCGCATCTGCGAGCTTGATTCTTTCTGGTGAGCAAGGCCGGGGATGATAATGGTTGAATTCGGCGATTGCTGAAATAGAGCCGCTTTTGATTTGGCGCAGCAGATCTTTGGCCTGATGCTTGAGCTGTTCAAGATTTGGTCGAACTGGAAGTTCGCGAGTGGGTATAGGTTCAGAACTCTGGCGCGTAGGTTTGCCAGGAGCGCTTAAGGTCTTTTCCCGAGCCGCCGGGAAACTTGACCCGAAGTCTTTCGAAGCGCCTGATTTTGAGCGGCGTTGAGTTTTCGGATCTTGTCTTTTCGACATACGAGCCTCCTCCGTTTTAGCCCGCTGTCCGCTGAGTTCGGGCAAAGGAGGTTCGTTATCGAACCTTTAGATGTTTAGTGATTCAGGTGGACTCGGTCCTGCCCGCGGACGGATGGCGGCCTGCACGCCATCGCAAGCATAGCTTCGAAACGGTGAAGAGAGCAACTTGCTGATGACCGTGCAAAATTGCATCATCCGCCAGGCTTCGTCTGAAGGATTCAAATCTCGGCAACTTGGAGCGTGGGAAGGGCGAAAGCGCAGAGTTGACAAGTTCTTTACATCTTTTTACCTGCTCTTAACAGACCTTGACATTGGGAGGGGTATGCTTTTCGTTAACACCAGCGATAGCTCCGTGTGACTGCAACAAAACACCTTGGGAAACGTAAACTTCTTATTGGACGTTGTTTACGCACTTTGAGATGATATTGAGGAAGGTGGCTTAGCTAACCTACTGAGAACACTGGTATGAGAGCTCCGGTAATTCTTCATCATCGGCCATGGTTCTTTCTTGCTGCCATTGTCCCGCTCGTTGCAGCGACTGCCTGCGTTAAGAATACGGCCCAGCAGAGCTTTGAGCGCCCACCGGCACCCGTTCAGGTGGCTAAAGCTATTGCTCAAGATGTCCCAACATACCTCGACGCGATCGGCAAGACGGTTGCCCGTGAAGTGGTTTCCATTCAGCCGCAGGTTTCAGGTCGCATCATTAAGATTCATTTCGCCGATGGCAGCAACATCAAGAAAGGGTCCCTGCTCTTTACAATTGATCCAAGACCTTTCGAAGCCAGTCTCAAGCAGGCTCAGGCAAATCTTTCAAAAAGTGTGGCTCTCAAGAAACAGGCTGAGGCGAATTTGGCAAGAGAGATCGCACAGGCAAAGTGGGGACTGGCCCAGGTAGAACGTTATCGCACCTTACTTGAGCAGGGTGTGGTGGCGCGTGAACAATATGAACAATTGCGAGCGAATTACGACTCGCTTAAAGCAAACGTTGAAGCAGCTCGTGCTGCAGTGCGCAGCGCGGACGAAGCGATCAAGGTCGATTCGGCCACGATAGAGAGCGCCAAGGTACAACTGGGCTACTGTTTCATTAGCTCGCCAATTGATGGGCGCGCCGGGCAACGGCTGGTAGACATCGGTAACGTGGTCAATCCGGGCGGTTCCGGAAGTAACTCCACGGATGCCGCCGCCGGAGGCAGCCATTCTCTGTTAGTTATTGAGCGTCTGGATCCAATTTATGCGGATTTCACCATCTCACAAAACAACTTGTCAGCCGTGCAACAGCAGATGCGCGCCGGGACCCTCACCGCAGAAGTCCGGCTGCCTGATAACCCTGAGGAACCACCTGTGGTGGGCCAACTCACCTTCATTGACAACGCTGTGCAAGATGCCACCGGCCAGATAAATTTACGAGCTACTATTCCCAATATCGGACATCGCTTCTGGCCTGGCCGATTTGTGAATATTCGTCTGGTGCTTAGCACCATTCGCGACGCAGTGCTGGTGCCCGCTTCTGCACCCCAAATCTCCGCTACCGGCTCATATGTTTATGTCCTTAAGGAGGACTCGACCGCTGAACAGCGCTCGGTGACGTTAGGCCAGCGTCAAGGCGATCTGGTTGTGATCGAGAATGGAGTCCAGGCTGGCGAGCAAATCGTCACCATCGGCCAGCTGGGGGTTACGCCCGGGGGCAAGGTGGTTATCGAACAACCCTCCAACGCAGGCAACGCAGCGACCAGGTGATAGATTTTCGCCATGAATCTGTCTGAACCGTTCATCCGCCGACCCGTGATGACTGCAGTCCTAACTCTCTCGGTCATCTTGTTTGGCGTCCTGAGCTATTTTCAGCTTCCGGTCAATGATCTCCCGACCGTCGACTATCCGGTGATCGTGGTAGTAGTGGGTTACCCGGGAGCAAGTCCCGAGACGGTTGCCAATAATATCGCCACTCCTTTAGAGCGCCAGTTTATGCAGATAAACGGGCTGGAGCTCGTCACCTCAACCAGTTCTCAAGGGGTTTGCAGGTTCACACTGCAGTTTGCACTCGCAAAGAGTATCGATGCTGCCGCAACTGACGTGCAGACCGCAATCTCCCAATCGATGGGCAGTCTGCCGTCGGATCTTCCTTCACCACCAACGTACTTCAAGAGCAATCCCAATGATCAGCCGATCATGTACATTGCCCTGACTAGTGACTCGGTAACGCCTGGACAGCTCTACGAATATGCGAGCACTCAAGTGGGCCAGCGCTTAAGTATTTTGCCAGGTGTATCGCGAGTGAACGTCTATGGCACCAAGTCAGCGATTCGCATCAAAGCGCGCCCCTCAGCTATGTGGGCCCGCGACATCACCATTGATGATTTAAATGCGGCCATCAAAAGCGGAACCAGCTACGCAGGCGCGGGCCAGCTGGACAGCGAATCGGGTACGTCGATTCTGCGACCGAAGGGGCAACTGGAAACCGCAGACCAGTACCGCGATTTGATCGTCGGCGGTACTAACGGCGCGCCGGTTTATTTGCGCGATGTCGCCACCGTTAAAGACTCGGTCGAGGATGAACGAGTAAACATGAAATTCTGGGTGCGCGGCTATTCGCCACCCTCCGCGACTGTGATCGTGGCGGTTGATCGCCGTGCCGGCGCCAATGTAGTAGAGGTCTCTAAAAGCATCCAACAAGTTCTGCCGATGATCAGCGCTGAGCTGCCGGGCTCGATCAGCGTCACCCCAATCTATGATCGCGCTCAGAAGATTGTTCATTCAATCAGCGACGTGCAGACCACGCTCATGATCGCTTTTGTATTGGTGGTGTTGGTCATTTTTGCATTTCTCGGCCGGGCTACAGATACGCTCATTCCGGTTGTCGCCTTGCCGCTGTCGTTGCTGATTACGTTTATGGCGATGAGCGCCTTGGGCTACAGTTTGGATAATTTGTCGTTGATGGCGCTGACTTTGGCGATTGGTTTCCTCGTCGACGACGCGATCGTCTTTTTGGAGAACACGGTTCGCCGAATGGAGCGGGGCGAGCAACCCTTCGAAGCCTCTATCAACAGTGCCAAGGAGATCAGCTTCACGATCATGTCGATGACGATCTCGCTGGCTGCCGTGTTTATACCGTTGGTATTTATGTCTGGTTTGGTCGGTCGAATATTTCGTGAGTTCGCCGTCACTATAATCATTGCAATTCTCGCTTCGGGCCTGGTATCTCTGACCCTGACCCCGCTGATGTGCGCGCGTCTATTGAAACCACACGGCGAAGGGTCGAAGAAGACCTGGATTGAGCGTGTTATCGGCGGTGTCGAGAAGCGGGTCCTTGCCCTCTATGGGCTATCGCTCTGGTGGTTTTTACGCCGCCGTTGGATTTCGCTGGTGATCTGGATATTGTGCGTTGCCGGTACAATCGGCCTCTTTGTGCTGGTGCCTAAGGCTTTCCTGCCACCTGGGGACAGCAGCGTTATTTTTGGCGCGTTTATTGCCGCCGAAGGTTCGTCACCCCAGCGGATGCACGCTCTGCAGGACCGTGTTTACGAGACGTTGAGTCAGGATCCAAACGTGCTTGTAGATTTTTCGTTGACTGGGGCTACGGGATATTTCGCCGCAAACCAGGGCATGATTCTGGTTTTTCTAAAGTCACCTGAAGAACGACAACCAATCGGTCAGGTAACGGCGCAGATGGTGGGTAATCTCAATAAGATTCCCGGGCTGATGGCTTTTTTGCGACCCTATCCCGTGCTGGAGATTAGCACCGGTGCGACCAGCCAACAGCAGGGCCAGTACGCTTTTGCGGTTTCAGGAGTGAGTCCTGCTCAAGTTTACGACGTGGGCCAAAAGCTGCTAGGCAAGCTGAGGGAGTATCCGGGCTTCCTCAGTGTGTCATCAGACTTCTATAACAACACGCCCAACCTGGATATCGACATCCGCCGCGACCAGGCCAAGACCTATGGTGTCTCGGAGGCGAGAATTCTAACGCTCCTGCGTAATGCTTACTCGCAAAACTATCTGTACTTGATCAAAAAGCCTGACGATCAGTATCAGGTGATTCTAGAAATGGAAGACGCTGCGCGTCAGAATCCGGAAGACGTCGCGCTCCTTTACATCAAGTCAGATGATGGTCAACGTCTGGTGCCGCTCAAAGAACTGGTCACCTGGAGAACTACACTTGGACCACAGACTGTGAACCATTTAAACCAGTTCACCAGTATGACTCTGTTCTTTAATCTCAAGCCCGGTGTTGCTCTCGGCGAGGCGACGAACTTTATCAAGAGCGCAGCAGCGGAAATCGTTCCGCCAACAGTACGCGGCGAGTTACAAGGCGAGGCGCAAACTTTTAGTAGCACCATCAATAGCCTGACGATTCTGATGGCCTTAGCGGTCTTCGTGATGTACGTAATTCTAGCCATTTTATACGAAAGCTATGTGCATCCGCTGACGGTGCTATCAACGCTGCCGACGGCTCTGGTAGGCGGTTTGTTCACCCTGATAATTTTTGGCCAAGAGGCCTCGCTTTACGCCTTCGTCGGCATGTTCATGCTGATGGGAATCGTCAAGAAGAACGGAATCATGATTGTCGATTTCGCTCGACATCGAGTGGATGCTGGTGAGCAGGCTGACCGCGCAATTCACGACGCAAGTATGGATCGCTTCCGCCCCATCCTGATGACGACACTGGCAGCAGTTTTTGGGGCCGTACCGATTGCTTTGGGATACGGTGCGGATGGTTCCTCGCGCCGGCCTCTCGGCCTGGTGGTGGTCGGCGGTCTGGTTGTTTCTCAGTTCATAACCCTTTATATCACTCCGGTGATCTACCTCTATCTTGAGGAGTTTCAGGAAAGAATCCTGGATCGCACCTCGTTTTTCCGCTCTCGCCGTTCAAAAAGATTCGTCGGGCTGGACGATTCCGGCCCCAGCCAATCATTACCCTCTGCAAGCGACTAGCCGACTTTCCAGCTCAAATCCAGCAGATTCTCTTGATCAATCAATCCGTGGCATGAGAATTCCTTAACTCGAGGTCAGTTTCTCATTCCCTGGAAGTCCAGCCTGTAGCCACGGGATCTCCCCCTAGTTACGTTTTTATCGATGAGAAACATTTTGATTTTGGGCAATCTACACTTGAGGTTTATCGACAAATTTTCCGAGGGTTTAATCAAGGATGAAGTTCAAGGGGCGTTCAAGGGGTTACTGGTCATTGATAGTTCTGGCATTAACGGTTCTGGCAATCTTTGCAGGGAACAAAGCCTTCGCCTCACAAGAGGCTGAAGTCAGTACCGCTTTAAATCCAACGGCTGAGCTAGGCGTAATCAGTTATACCTTGATTAACGCTGATAGCAATCAAGCTGTCCCGGAGTTCGATCCGATACAGGACGGAGCAGTCATAAACCTGTATCAGTTTCCGACAAAAAATCTGAGTCTTCGGGCTAATACTAACCCCAGTATCGTTGGCAGCGTCAGGTTCGTTCTCAATTCATCGCCCTCAAGGGTCGAGAATGTTGTTCCGTACGCGCTCTTTGGCGATTTTTTAGGCGACTACAATCCTGGTTTGAGCCCGGGAAAGCACGTTCTGACTGCCACTCCGTATACCTTACCTCAAGGAATTGGAACAGAGGGGACTTCCTTAACCTTGTCGTTCTCCGTCGTGGATCAAGCCCCCGCGCCGGCACCAACGCCTGGTCCTAATCCCACACCGATCCCAACCCCAACGGCCGGCGGTGATTCCGTAACAAGTTTCAGTCTCATCAATGCTGATACCAACCAGGTGGTCGCCGGATACGAGTCGATCTCTGATGGCGCTGTATTGAATCTATCGACCCTGCCGACCCGCAGACTCAATATTCGAGCCAACACCGATCCGGCAACAGTCGGAAGCGTGCGCTTTGAGTTCAATGCTGCTCCTTCCCACGTGGAAAACATGGCGCCTTATGCTCTCTGTGCCGATTATTTGCATAACTATCAGCCCTGTCCATTCTCTGTAGGTAATTATTCCATTAGAGCGACACCGTTTTCCGGCAGCGATGCTTCTGGTGTTGCCGGAAACCCATTAGCAATCTCATTACAATTCGTCGATCAGGAATTAGATACAGGAGCGCCCGAGATTACAGGTGAACTCAAGAAATGGCATCGCGTAGCCATTACCTTTACTGGTCCAGACACTAGTGAAATTGCAGGCAACAATCCGTTTATGAACTACCGTCTGGATCTCCGGTTCACCAGTCCCTCCGGTCGCGTATTGACTGTCCCAGGACACTACGCTGCTGATGGCAACGCAGCAGAATCAGGCGCCACAAGTGGAAAGAAGTGGCGGGCGTTTCTCTGTCCAGATGAAACGGGGACCTGGACATACGTCACCTCATTCCGCACCGGGAGCGACGTTGCCGTTTCAAGCGACCCAACGGTTGGCGTTCCAACATTTTTTGATGGCGCTGCGGGGAGTTTCACAATATCCGCCTCTGACAAGTCAGGACCAGATAATCGAGCCAGGGGAGCGCTTCGCTATGCCGGCGCTCACTATCTTCAGTTCGCGGAAACCGGTCAGTACTTTCTAAAAGCTGGCGCAAATAGTCCAGAAAACCTTTTGGCTTACGCGGACTTCGACAACACCACGCCTACTCATCGCTATTTACCGCATACAGGCGACTTTCAGCCTGGCGATCCCTCCTGGAAAGGCGGAAAAGGGAGAGGCCTTATCGGTGCTCTCAATTACCTGGCAGGCAAGGGAATGAACAGCGTCCACTTTCTCACCATGAACGTCGCCGGGGACGGGAATGATGTTTGGCCCTGGACTTCGATTTCCGAGCGCTACCGCTTCGACGTTAGCAAGCTTGACCAGTGGGAGATTGTTTTCGCCCATATGGATCGCTTGGGAATCATGCTTCACTTGAATACGCAGGAAACTGAGAATGAACTGCTCCTAGATAATGGCGCTCTGGGTGCACAGCGGAGGCTCTACTATCGTGAACTAATTTCTCGATTTGGCCATCATTTGGCCTTGACCTGGGACCTTGGGGAAGAAAACGGTGAAGAGGGCGCTCCAGGGAGTGGCAATACCGACCAGCAGCGAAAGGAGTTTGCAGACTTCTTTGCTGCTATTGATGTTTATAACCACCCGCGCGTCGTGCACCCGTTCGTGGGCTTTACCGATGCGATCTTTAATCCGCTCCTGGGTTTTCCGAACTTTGAAGGACCATCGCTTCAGTTGGAAAGCATGATCGATGTTCATCAGGAAACCAGGAAATGGCTCAGCCGGTCAGCCTCCACTGGCCGGAAGTGGGTGGTGACCCTGGACGAGATTGGCCCTGCTTCAACTGGGGTACTTCCTGACGCGTTGGATCCCAACCATGATTTGGTTCGCCGGTACGCCCTTTGGGGGAATCTTCTGGCGGGCGGGGCCGGCGTCGAATGGTACTTTGGCACTAGTTACCCAGAGCACGACCTGAACTGCGAAGACTGGCGCAGTCGCGATCGCCTTTGGGATATCACCCGGAATGCAATCACTTTTCTTCAGAATGAGATTCCGTTCTGGGAATTTATTAGCGCAGATTCGCTTTCTTCGGTAGCCGGTTCTTATGTTTTGGCCAAGCCAAATGAAGCTTATGTGATTTACCTACCTGGAGGGGGCTCGACAATCCTGGACCTCGGCAGCAGCAACGAAACCTTTGAGGTGCGGTGGTACGACCCTTTGAACGGAGGCCAATTGTCGACCGGATCGGTTGCGGCGATTAGTGGCCCGGGCCGCCAGAGCATTGGATCAGCCAGCTTCACCGGCGACGCTGTAGCATTGGTTAAACGAACATAGTTTTCTAAATGTTCAAGCCGAGCGACCCTCTCAGAGGTCGACGATGGATTTGAAGCCGCCATAGGCCATTCGTTTGACGTCGAATGGCATGGGCCCCTTCTCCATCATTTTCTTCATCCGCGGATCACTCATGACCCTGGCATTGACGCTGTCTCGATCCTTTCGAGACTTGTACACGATCCAAGAAAACATGATGGTTTCGCCCGGCTTCACTTTCATAAGTTTGGTAAATGAGACTCCAATCTTGGTATTTAGGTCATCTCCGGCGGCCTCGATATATTCTGTCGCGCCATGTTCGCGCCAGATCTTGCCGGCGGCTTTTGACATGCGACTGTAGGCAGGCAGATTCTTCTTGGGAACTGCAAGTACAAAACCGTCAATGTAGGGCATAAATTCCTCCTTGATATTAGGGCATATCTAAATTTCTAAACATCCGATTAGGGGCACAGTTTTCTTTAACTGCGCAAAGGGATCAGGTGCCGAAAGCGGTCGTCACGCAGGAAAAGACCCACCCAAGCCAGAATCCCAAAGACCACCGGCCCGATGAATGGATCACCGACGCGCACGTGAGTGGCGACGGCGCCTCCCAGATAGGCTGTAAGCAAAATTGCTCCCAAAGTCGCGGTGCCTGGAATCAGATAGATGATTGTGCAAAGGATCTCCAGGAGGCCAATGCCGAAAGCGGCACTTTCCGGATACCCAAGGCGTGAGAATTCGTCAACTACCGGGGTAGGTTTAATCAATTTCATCACCCCGCTAAAAAGCATTCCCAGCACCAATAAACCACTGATAACGCGTCCAACCCATAACCTGATTTTGGAAACTGGCGGCGCGGTTGTTGATCTCGGCACCAGTTCCCGCAGTCGATCAACCCGCAGGTAAAGCCCAAACCAAAGCAGCAGGCCAATAATAATTGGAAAGATGACTGAGAAGGGACTCTCTCCAATTCGCACGTGAGTGGTCACGGCCCCTCCCAGATAACCCGTCAACAACATTGCGCCAAAAATCGAAGTCACCGGGATTAGATAGAGAATGGTTGAGATAACCAACACCAGACCGAGTCCAAAAATTACGCTTTCGGGGTATCCCAATTGCACGGTTGCGGTCACCACCTCGGGAGGCTTCACTAATTTCAGCACCCCATCCACCAAAAGAAATAGCGCCGGCAGTGCGCTAATGATTCGTCCGGCCCAAAGCGCTTTCTGGGAAGCCGGAAAGGTTTGACTCGACATTGCCATAATTTTCTCCAGGGAAACTTCAGTAGAATATTTACATCAGTGTCAACGCTTAATGGCTGCTATGAGATAACGAGACTTTCGATATCCTGGTTGCATCTGTTTTTTCCAGTCAATCTACACCAACAGGACCAGGCAGGGAAGCGAGGACCATCGCTTAGGTCGGCCCAAACCAAGTTTGTCGATGAAAAATGTCGAATGAAAAAAGCTAAATGATGATTTATGATCGTCACTCTAATCCGGTAGTCCGGGTATCTCTAACACTGGCCGGATTTCGATCGTGCCAACCTTCGCCACCGGAATCCTTTCCGCGATGTTAATTGCCTCATCGAGGTTTTCCGCTTCAATCAGATAGTAGCCTCCGAGCTGTTCGCGCGTCTCTGCGAATGGACCATCGGTTATAAGTCGCTTGTTGTCGCGCACTCTCAGACTGGTCGCTGTTGCGGTCGGATGCAGAGGCCCGGCTGCGAGATAATGCCCGCTCGATTGGATCTGCTGGGCGAGTTGTGCCGATTCGACATAACATTTTCCGCGCTCGGTTTCGCTGAGAGCCTGTTCGTCCAGATAAACCAGTAACATATATTTCATTTGCAGGTCTCCACTTTATGAATCGAATGCCAGGCAGCCGGATCGACACCAGGCCGCAAAATTTTTATCATCAGCCATGCTCCATAATGCCAACACAGCTGTGGACGCAGTTTACCAGTCAGACTGGGGACGAATAGTCGCTACTTTAATCAGGCAGTTTAATGATTTTGACATAGCCGAAGAAGCGGCGCAGGAAGCCTTTGCCGCAGCAGTTCACCAGTGGCGCACCGAAGGAGTGCCAGATTCGCCGCGCGCCTGGCTAATACAAACAGCCAAACACAAAGCTATTGATCGACTCCGGCGCCAGAGCCGATTAAAAGAGAAGTTGGAAGCACAAGTCCAGTCGGGTCTGGTACCGACTCTTACCGAACCAAACTACCTTCCGGAAGACATTTCGGACGACCGACTGCGACTGATCTTCACCTGCTGCCATCCGGCATTGGCCCTCGAAGCACAAGTAGCCCTAACATTAAGAACCCTCGGTGGTCTTCAGACCGACGAAATTGCGCGCGCTTTTCTGGTGCCAAAGGTCACTATGGCACAACGCCTGGTCCGAGCGAAACGCAAGATCCGCGATGCCGGGATTCCTTTTACGGTTCCCGAAGCCAGCGAAATGCCTGCGCGACTTGATGGAGTGTTGTCGGCAATTTACCTGATCTTCAATGAAGGCTATGCACCAACCCGGGGCGAACCAGCGGTAAGGGCCGATCTTACGACTGAAGCGATCCGGCTGGGCCGCCTGTTGAAGTCGCTGATGGAACCAGATCCTGCTCCGGAGGTTACTGCGCTTTTAGCATTGATGCTGTTACACGACTCTCGGCGAAGAGCGCGCCAGAACGAGGCTGGAGATCTGGTCGTGCTTGAAGAGCAGGATCGCAGCCTTTGGGACTGGCAACAGATCAACGAGGCCCTGACGTTGGTAGATCAGGCACTACAACAGGGCCCGAGACCTTTTGCGCTTGAGGCTGCAATTGCCGCTGAACATTGTAAGGCGCCGAGTGCTGAGACTACCGACTGGCCACAGATAGTCCGGCTTTATGAGCAGCTTGAAATGCAACTACCCTCACCAGTGGTTTCACTGAACCGGGCCGTGGCCGAGGCCATGGCCTTCGGTCCCCAGAAAGGTCTGGAACTCATTGAACGATTGGAGAGGAGTGGTGATCTGGAGGGGTACCACCTTTTGCACGCGGCGCGCGCGGATCTCTTGCGGCGCCAGGGAGCAAAAGAGGCGGCCGCCGAAAGTTATCGAGAAGCTCTAGAACTGGTAACCAACGAAAGCGAGCGGCGCTATCTCGAGCGGCGGTTGAAGGAAGTTGAGTGATCTATTCGTCCGATGCCCGGGTTTACATTTCACCCGTGGAACAATCTCGACATTTTTATTATTTGCGAGTAACATCCACAGGCAATTCGGCCGTTAGTAGCGATTAAACAACTCAAGCCCGGAGCCCAACGGGACATGTCATTTGTGGTTGTTGTTTTCAAGTCCAACAGGTCTGATATCCCTTAGTTTCTAGGTGTTGCCGGGAGCAACTCCCGGTTCGGCAGCATATGGCCGCCGCGATCAAGGTCTTCTTGAAAGTCATTGAGTGAACGTTCGGTATGAAAACCGAGCACGTTATGGACTCAACTAAGTCAAAATCATCTGAGCCCGCTGGTCGTCCCTACCACATTGTCGTTTGTGTTAAGCAAATTCCTGATGTCGCCGAAATGCAGTTTGACCCGGTGAAAAAAGTTCTCGTCAGGGAAGGGGTTAAAAATGTCCTCAATCCTTTTGACCGCAGAGCAATTGCCGCCGCCGTCAAACTAAGAGCAGACAATGGCGGCCATATTACCGCCATCACCATGGGGCCGCCCCAGGCCAAAGAGGCACTTTACGAGTGTCTGGCCGCAGGTGCCGATAGGGCTTTACACCTGCTGGATCAGGCCTTTGCGGGCGCAGATACCCTGGCGACTGCGCGGGCCCTGGCCGCGGTTATTAAGCGCCGTCCTTTTGATCTGATCTTCTGCGGGAAATACAGCGTCGACGCTGAAACCGGCCAGGTAGGACCTGAGGTAGCCGAACTCCTGGACATCCCACACGTCACGGGGGTGTCCAGCCTCAGCCTTGAGGAAAACGGTCGATATTTGATTGCGCAACGAGAAACCGATGAGGGCTTTGAAACGATTAGGTGCGAACTTCCGGCTTTGATCACTGCCGCTGAACGGTTAGTGAAACCATTAAAGATCAAAGAGCCCGACCTGGAAGCAGTACGACACCTGCCCATCGAAATCATTACGGCCAAGGATCTCTCGCCGGATACATCAATTTTTGGACACTCAGGATCACCAACCTGGGTCGCGGAAATTTTAAACTTCCAGAAGGCGCGACAGGTCCAGTTCATCGAAGGCAGCATGCAGCAAATGGCGGAAACGCTCCTTGATCACCTTTGTGGTCAGGGATTGTTTAGCGGATGGAGTGGGCTCAAAGCGGACAAAGAGCCGCTCGCTATCCCTGGCAACACTAATGGTGATGGTTCTGCAGTGTTGGCCGTCGCCGAGTTAACTGGGAGTCAGATCCGAGGAGTGAGCTTTGAGCTCCTCAGTAAGGGAAAAGAACTGGCTGGCAGATTAGGAGGAAAACTTGACGCTCTGTTGATTGGAGAAAATGTTGGGCATCAGGCTAAGGAGTTAGCGGCACACGGAGCTGACCGAATCTATCTGGTCGAGGGGCAGCGTTTTGCTCGTTACAATCCATTCGATTACACGGCCGCGCTCACTACTGCTATAGAGCAACTTCAGCCCACTGCCGTGTTGCTGCCCTCGACAGCGATGGGGAGGGACTATGCGCCCAGAGTCGCGGCCAGGCTTGGCCTGGGTCTGACCGCAGATTGTATCGGGTTGGAATTGAACGAACGAAACGAACTGATTCAACTAAAGCCGGCTTTCGGGGGACAGATTGTAGCCTCCATTTTGTCTCGCACCTCACCACAAATGGCCACCGTAAGACCCGGTATGCTTACCAAATCAAAACCAGATGGGTCACGTTCCAGCCTTGTTGAGCATCTGGAAGTGCAGCAAGTTGCGGAGCGCTACAGGGTTCTGGAGATTTCGGAGGTTGCGGGACGAGCAGGAACTGAATTGGATGACGCAGAGATCATTGTTTGCGTAGGTATGGGCATCGGCTCGCCCGAAAATCTTCAAATCGTGGAGCTTTTGGCCAACGGGCTTGGCGCGGCTATCGGCGCAACGAGGCGAGTCGTTGACCAGGGTTGGCTTCCCCGCCAACAGCAGATTGGAATCACAGGGAGGGCCGTAGCTCCGAGCTTATATTTAGGTGTCGGAGTACGTGGGGCGTTTAACCACACCATCGGCATTCACCGGTCCGGAATCATCGTCGCAATAAACACAGATCGAGAAGCCGACATCTTTCGCACCGCCGATTATGGTGTCGTTGCCGACTTCTCTGAATTTGTTCCGGCCCTGGCTGCGGCAGCTGAAAAAAGGAGACGGCTGGTTGCGGCTAATTGCGATTAAGTCTTGAAGCATAGGAGGCAAAAACAATGATTACCCACAGGTTGCACAAGCTGGTATCTCATTGGGCTTTCATTGCTGCCCTGATCCTCTCGCAGTCAGCGTCTATGGCAGTCGGGCAAACAACCAGAGCTACTATCCTGGGCACTGTCACCGATGAGAAAGGCGAGCTCGTTCCGAATGCCAAGGTAACGGCCAAGAATGTCGATACCAACATAACTCGAGAAACAACTTCGGACGATTCAGGTCTTTATCGTATTTCGGAGCTTCCGCCCGGCAGATACGAAGTGCGAATTGAAGCGCCAGGGTTTGCTCCTGAGGCGCGAGGGGGCATAGATCTTACCGTTGGTCGCGAAGCAGTCATTGACGTCTCACTCAAAGTAGGGAGCGTCGAGGGCGAGGTTACGATTCAGGATGCCCCGCTGGTGGAGACAACGACTTCCGCGGTCTCGTACCTTGTCAATCGGAAGCAGATTGAAGAATTGCCCCTTAACGGGCGTGACGTTCTGCAACTAGCCACCTTGAATAACGGCGTAGTAAGCACGAACTCGAATACTGATGCGCAGTCAGAAGTTGGGGCCGGCACGACCCGTCTTTCGGTTAATGGCGGACGGTTGGATTTCAACGCATTTTACCTGGATGGCACTGAAACCTCCGATGCGTTTGGGAATTCTCCTGGAGGTCTGGGTGGTGGCTTTTTGGGAGTGGACTCGCTCAGAGAATTCCAGGTTCTCACCTCAACTTATTCTGCCGAGCACGGACAGGGTGGCGGCGCGATAATTAATGCCGTAACTAAGTCTGGCACCAACGATCTTCACGGCACTGCCTTTGAATTTATCCGTAATAGTGCCCTCGATGCTCGAAACTTCTTCAATGCTGAAAAGCTACCATTCCAGCGCAACCAATTCGGCGGAAGCCTTGGCGGTCCAATCATAAAGAACCGCACATTCTTTTTTGCGAACTACGAAGGACTACGACGGCGCGAAGGTACTTCGACCATCTTTAATGTACCAAGTCCCAATGCCCGCCAGGGCATCCTGGTCAGTCCACCCGCCGGTTTCGCGGTAAATCCGGCAATCCTGCCCTTTCTGGCACTGTTTCCGTTGCCGAATGGTCCGATTTCGGGTGACACCGGAGTCTATCGGCGCGACTTCAAGGAATCCACAAATGAAGATTATCTGATGTTCCGTGTGGACCACACCTTAACGGATAAGCATTCGGTGTTTGGACGTTACAGCATTGACGATTCTGATTTGAGGGGAGTTAACACCAACGCTGGTGTCATTCAGGAACAAGTACTGGTAAATCGAAATCAGTACGCTTCGATTGAAGGCGTTTCAGTTTTCAGCTCCCAGGCGATTAACAGCTTGCGTTTCGCTTTCAACCGCTCAAGATTTGCCAGTGATTACCCATTTTCGGTAGACGTTCCAGATACTCTCAGTTTCGTCCCCGGGCACCCTATGGGAGCGACCGTCCTTTCGGGGTTGTCCGATCTTCGGCCTGCTTTGACCGTGCCCCGCCAATTTGTGCTCAATACCTTTGAGCTTAACGATCAGTTTGTCTATACCTTTGGTAGCCATTCGTTCAAATTCGGTGGGATGGCCCGGCGCTACCAGCTCAATGCGAATTCGCCGCTAATAACTGATGGGGCTTTTCTTTTTGGTGGCGGTGTGGCTGGTTTCCTTCAAGGAGGTACTCTGCTGTTAACTCCCCAGCCCGGGACTGATTTCTACCGCAACATTCGCCAAACCTTGTTTGGTTTCTATGTGCAAGATGACTGGAAGGCTAGTCGCAAGCTGACGCTAAACCTGGGTTTGCGTTATGAGCCCATTAGCACGCCGACAGAAGCCAATGGTAAAGATGTAAACTTCCGCACCTTTACCGACCAGAACTCATCGCCACCGCCTTATATCGAGAATCCCTCCTACAAGAATTTCGGACCACGGGTCGGATTCGCCTATGATCCGATGGGTGATGGCCGTTGGGCAATACGCGGTGGTTTCGGGATCTTCTACTCGGCTATCCTCCCAATGCGATATCGCTTTCAGATATCCGCCGTACCACCATTCGCCAATCTTATAGCCATCCCGGCTCTGGCTGGATTATGCCCGTTCCCCAATGCTTTTAACTGCCTCAATATCGTCAATTTCCCGTTGGGTTTGCGTTGGCAAACTGAGTTCCAGGCGAAACAACCAACGATCTATCAGTGGAGCCTTAATATTCAACGTGAGGTCAGTAGAAATTTCGTGGTCCAGGCGGGGTATGTAGGCTCGCGAGGCATCCATCTGGAAACGGGCTTCACTGCGAACGTACGTCGTGATTTTACGCTAGTGAATGGAGAGAAGTTCTTTCCCGGTACGGGACCTCGCATTAATCCGTGTTGCAGTTCAATCCAGGTGCTCGGCTTTAATGGAGACGCTTACTACAACGGGATGCAGTTGACGGCGACAAAGCGCTATTCAGCTGGGCTGCAGTTCCAGGTTGCGTATACGTTTTCGAAATCAATCGACACCAATTCGGCGACTGACAGCGTGTTCACAAACGGCAGTGTCGGTTCGGACGCGCAAGACCCATTCGATACCAGTCGGGAAAGAGGTCTATCCGATTTCGACGTCCGCCACAACTTTATAGCGAACTTTCTATATGATCTGCCCTTCGGTAAGGATTTGAACGGTGCGGCTGGCATCTTCGGCAAGGGCTGGTCCGTTGGCGGGATCCTGAACCTGCGGAGTGGCTTCCCATTCCACGTAAATCTCGGTCAGGGTTTCGACCGCGCTCGTAATGGCATCGACAACACCCGATCTCAAAGGCCAAACGTGGCGCCCGGTCGCGATTATTCAAGTGCTATCACCGGGGATCCCAATCGTTTCGTGGATCCAACTGCATTTGTCCTGCAGCCCGCGGGATTTTATGGAAATGAAGGGAGAAATGTCCTGATCGGACCGGATCTAAAACTCTTTGACCTGACGCTTATTAAGAAAACTGCCATCACTGAACGAGTGAGTATGGAATTTCGCACGGAAGTGTTCAATCTTTTCAACCATACGAACTTCGCCGGGCCTGAGCCTAACAATCGGGCCATCTTTGTGGGTGTCGACGCGAATGGTAACGGAATAGTGCCTGCGAGCTTCGGCCAACTGACGAAAACCTCCACCTCTTCCCGGCAGATTCAGTTCGGGGTGAAGTTTGTTTTCTGAGGCCTCGTTTTCGTTCCAGCGTCGTTGAGCATTATCGAGACTGTGTCCGAGTCGCGATTTGCCACAGCAAGATCAACTCGGCTGTCGTTATTGAAGTCGGCCGCTACCACGGCACGGGGGGCTCCAGCAGCGCCGAAGTGAATAGCCGTTGAAAATCCCTCTCGTCCGTCTCCGGCAAAGACCGACACTGTAGCAGAACCAAAATTGACAACGGCCACGTCTGTGTTGCCATCCTGGTTGAAGTCGGCAGTTGTAAGGACGGCAGTTGTTTCGCCAGCCGGGAAATGCTGAGGCGGTCGGAAACGTCCGGTACCTTCGCCAATAAGTAACGAGATACTAGCTCCTCCGGTGTTTGCGGCCACAAGATCCGCTTTGCCGTCACGGTTGATATCGGCTGACACAACGGAGAAAGGTCCGGCACCACTTGCAAAATTTACGTGCTCTGCAAAGCTACCTTTGCCATCTCCCAGCAAAACTGAGATCTCTGATGAGTAAACATTTGCGGTGGCCAGATCCAGGAGCCCATCGCCGTTGAAATCTGCTGCTGCGACGCCGCTTGGCCCACGTCCAGTCTTGTAATTCACTGCCGGTGAAAGCCTGCCCTGTTCTCCTCCCAGAAGAACCGAGAGATTATCCGAGTCGCGATTAACTACCACTACATCCAGGAAGTTATCCTTATTCAAATCCTGAACCGCAAGAAAGCTGGGTCCGGCACCGGAACTGTAATTTATTGGGTCTTTGAATTTACCCAGACCGTCGCCAAGCAACAACGAAATATCACCGGAGTTCTCATTACCCACCACCAGGTCCAGATGGCCGTCCTTGTTCATATCTGCGGCGACGATCGCTCTTGGTCCATCCCCAGCCAGAAAACTTGCCGGGGGTCCAAAGCCGCCGCGACCATCACCCAGAATTACGGTAATATCTGCCGGAAATCCGGTGACCGCTAAATCCAGGTTTCCATCCTTATTGAGATCCGCCGCAAATGCTGCCCGCGGAAAATTGCCCACCGGGAAGTCCCTACTGGTTGCCAGACCTCCCTTTCCGTCACCAATTAAAATAGAGATATTCTCGGAATCACGATTGGGCACCACCACATCGATAAGGTTATCACCATTAATATCTGCAGCGGCCAGCGAGAGCGGACTATCACCAACCTTGAAGGGAACCGCTGTTGAGAAACTGCCTTTACCGCTTCCTGATAGGAACGAAACTGTTCCCGAGAACCGATCGGCGCTTAGGAGATCCAGTGATCCATCACGATTCAGATCTAGCGCAAGCACCGCCTGCGGTTCAGTTCCCACATTGAAGTGAAGTGGAGGAGCGAATCTGGCTTGGCCATCTCCCAACCAAAGGGTTAGAAAACCAGATTTCGGGTGTGCAGTAACCAGGTCTACCCGGCCATCTTTATTAAAGTCTCCCGAGGTCACGGAAACAGGATTGTCGCCCACGCCCAGCGCGTCGCCATGGGTAAAACGCCCTTTCCCATTGCCAATCAAGATGGTGACGTTGGCGGACCGGCGATTGGCAATTGCCAGATCCACAATTCTATCATTGTTAAAGTCAGCGGCGGTGACTGAACGAGGTTCGCTGCCAGTCTTGAAGTTTACCGGACTGGCAAAACCACCTTGACCGTCACCAAGAAGAATGGAAACATCGTTCGAAAACCCATTCGCGACGGCAATATCCAGAATTCTATCCCCATTGAAGTCAACAGTGGTCAGGGAGTTTGGGCCCTGACCCACCGCTACCTCTCGCGCGGGCCCGTAGCGACCCTTTCCCTCTGCCAGAATGATGGAGATGCTGGATGACAGCCAGTTAACAGCGATGATATCGGTCTGACGATCCCGATTAAGATCCAGCAACTCCACGGCAACTGGTCCCTTTCCGACACCAATGTCTGTGGGTGGTTCAAAGGTCCCATTGCCCTGCCCAAAGAAAAGCGACACGTTTCCGGATCCGAAGTTAGCGGAAGCCAGGTCTGGATAGCCGTCTGAATTCAGGTCCGCGATAGCGACGGCGCTGGGATAGTGTTTGGCCCCGAGGTCTCGCCGAGCCTGAAAGGAGATCTGGCCGACTGCGGTTTCGGTAACCAGGGCAAACAAGAGAACACCAATCGCTAAGCCGAAAATGGCGGGTATAAATAATTTCAGATTGTCCAGTGTCGTGTCTCTAAAGTTCGTTATACGAGTCATAGATCTTTTCCCCGTTGGGTTGAGATAGTCAAAGAACTCGTGGAGTCCCGCGTGATTTTGCCTTTAGCCGCCTGGTGCTTTCAACCGCAACCTACGGGGAAAGAATTTGGCGGAGTGGCCAGCGTGAACCTCCACGGGACAAGCCCGTGGCATCCTGATGCCCCGGCGCAA
>Ga0187893_10005694_pt1 | contig 22071 bp, 17 predicted proteins | sample MA1701074metaG_FD_139574 | JGI IMG/M metagenome (GOLD analysis project Ga0187893, IMG submission 139574) | White microbial mat communities from a basaltic lava cave in the Kipuka Kanohina Cave System on the Island of Hawaii, USA - MA170107-4 metaG ...
CAGGAAAACCCGAACCGGGGGGAAGGGGGAGGTGCGCGATGATCGCGGACGGATGTGGCGCGGGTTGCATCCCGCAGGGACCCCGCGCGGGCCTCTCCCCCATTCGCTTGTTTGAGGCCTAGAGCCAGGGCGGCGGGCAAGGCGCACTGCCCCTCCGCCTCGACCTTGCGGCCGGGAGCGTGCCTTCGGATCAACGACACGATGCGCCCGAGAGCAGGGAGAAGCACGTCGTTCCAGGTCGCGGGCGTCGCGGTGCGGTGGCAGAAGTCCATCGACCAGTCGATGTGCAGTGCTAGGCCGGTTCCTTTCGCCGGTTGGGAGCGGGTGTCCACGGAGACGCGCAGCGGCTGCCCTTCTTCTAGGTAGCGGTGAATCGCCTTCAGCCGCCGCCGCAGGACGTACTCCGCGACCTTCGCCGCGCCTGCTTGGGTCAGAGGGGCCGCCACCTGGCGCATGTTCCATGCTCGCAGGTCCTCGAGCGAGAAGGAACTCCTGACCTCAGCGGCCGCCTCGTCGTAGCTCAGCCCACCCGCAGCGCACGGGACGACGAAGAACCCGTCCTCCGCACGAGCCCGGCTAACGATTTCCGGAGCCTCGACCCTGACGATGTACGCGGATTCGCCCACGGTGGGCGTGATCCAGAGCAGCGCAGATGCCGTGGACGGGTCGCGGAGAATCCGGCGCAGTTCCTCTTCGGTCGGCTTTTCGTCTAGGTCGTCGATGTCCTGCCAGGTCGGGACACCGTGGACGCGTAGCGCGCCAACGAGCAGCCGAGCGTCTCTAGCCGCGGGTTTCCGCTTGTAGCTGAGGAAGCACAACCCGGTCGGGTCCGTCATGTCCGCGACTGCGTCGGCGTCACGAGAGCGGGAACCAGTCCCCGAAGACCTCGTCGCGCCAGATCCGGAGGGCATCTCCGTTTCGCCCCTCCCGCGCCAGCCTGATCGCGTGACGAGCGTGCTCGGACGCCGCCTCGAGGGCCCGGGCCGCCTCCGCCTTCTCCGCACGGCTCATCCCGTCGCTCACGGCCGGTCCCAGCCCAGCCGGGTCCGGCCACTCGTCGTACACCCGCTCCGCCATCGACGCGAAGAAGGACTTGAACTCGAAGGGGTAGTCGCCGCCGAACGGCGGGCGCAGGAGATCGAGGGCCATGACCTCGATAAGAAACGAGGGGCGTAGCGGCTTCCCGCGGACCTCGTTCCATTTCTTGGCCATGCGGACCATGCCCTTCCACTCATCGTTGAAGTCCGCGTGCGCCTTCTGCGCGAGTTCCTCGTGCACCCTCGGGTCGGTCTCGATCCAGCCGTCCGGGGCGGTCGTATCCGGGATCTCGTAGTGGTTGCCCTTCGCGAACGCGGGCACCACGTCGAAACTCATCACCCGCTCTTCCTCGCCTGCGATGTCGAAATGCACGCACACGGATCGGTGCTGGCGGCTGACGCATGCGGATCCATACTCATCGGCGAGGACCCGCTCGAAGTCGGCGAGGCCCATGCTCGGGGGCTTGTCGCGGTAGTGCCGTTCGTCGGCGTGCAGAACGAAGAAGATGTCGACGTCCTTGAGAGGTTTGGTCTTCGTGTGTCTCTTGTAGGACCCGGTCAGGAAGTCGTGCTCTCGCTTGAACTCTCTGGCCAAGACCTGTCGGATCTCCTGCTGGCGCCGCGATGCGTCGGCCTGTTCCCTCTGCGTCAGCTCCAGCCGGCTGCGGAACTTGCGGAAGGCTTCTTGGACGTCGATCAAGACTTCCTCCAGTACGATGCGCGCACACCGATTCCGTTCCCATCGATCGTCGTCCCCAAGCTGTAGCGCTTGAAACCAGACGTCGAGAACATCTTTCCCGACCCCCATCCCGCCACAGACGGTCCGCCGGGGGCTGAGGCCCAGATCGAGTATTCGCACGTCCACGGTACGTCGCCCGCCTTGAGGATGTTGTAGCGGACCTCCTGCGCGTCCGCCCACATCGTGCCGTCGCCTGGAAGGTCGTAATCGATGTCCAAGTCCCATCGGCCTGCGAGGCGCGTGCCATCCTGCGTCTGGATCTCGAGCGTGACCTGTTTCAGGTGGCCACTGCCGAGCCACGTCGAAATGCCGCGCTCGATGACAGCCCACTCTCGACTCAGCTTCGTCGGGTCCAGGCCGACGAGGCGGACGATCTCCTTCAGGGTGTACATGATCTTCTGGGTGACGAAGGTGACCGTGTGAACCCTCGTGCCGACGCTGACGCAGGTTCTCATGAGCGGAAGAACGCCTTCTTGTCGACAACCGCGCCTGAGCCGCCGCGTGTGTTCGGGGACGCGGTCTCGACGGGCTCGCCGATGGCGCGCGCCCTCACGCGCTCCGACAGCCGACTCAACTCGGCGCTTATCCACGGGAGGTCCTCCTCGGGGCAGGGCAGCGAGAGTCCCCAATCGCCGTCTGTGGGGCACTGCGCGAGCGGTTTCTCGTTCGCGTCTTCCCCATCGATAGCCTCCTCGCCGTGGAGGCAGTAGATGCGCACTCTCGGACCGGAGCCCGTGGCTACCGCCGGGTCCGCGCCCATAGCCTCCGAGCAGATGAGCGCGCCAGCGATCCCTGAGACGCGGCGCAGCTCCGCCGCGGCCACGCTCGACGCATCGGGCGCGAGAAGATCTACGATTACATCCCACGTCTCCGTTGTGTTCCGCTCTGGCGTCGACCTGACTTTTCGGGCGATGACGGTCACTTGGGTCCTCCCTTCGCAGCATCAGACTCCTGCTTCATCTGCCTCGCCGCGTCCACAATGTCCTGGGCCGTGAGGCGGTTCGGGTCGAGCGCGGTCTCCTTGCTGCGCGCGCAAGCGGCCATCACCACCTTCCGGATCATCCGTCCGTCCAGACCCTCGCAGGCGTCCACAGCGGTCTGAAGCGCGCCGTCCTTGAGGATCCCTGCCATCGAGGGGAAGTGCTCCGCGAATTGCCGGATCGTGTCCGTCAGAATCGCGTTACAGGCCGCTTTGTCCGGCACGCAGATCGTCTCGATCAGGTCCACGCGGGACAGAAACGCGCGGTCGATGGCCTTCGGGAAGTTGCTCGTCGCAACGAACAAGAGGTTCGGGAACGAGCCGGCCAAGTGGTCCAGTTGAGCAAGCAGCGCGTCTGTAGCGCGGTGCACGTCGAACGGGTTGGCCTCCAGGCTCAGCTGCGCGCGGTCCGCGGCGAGGGTTTCCACCTCGTCCATGACCACGATGAGCGGACCGATCTCCGCGAACTCGGCGATGGTCCCGCCCAAGAGATCGCAGACCGCCCGTTGGCTATGTCCGAGGGCCGCGCTAGCCAGCTCGTGCGGCTCGACTTCCACATACCGGAACTGGCCCACGCCCTTCACCGACTCCGCCGTGCGCGACGCCAGCCCGCGGGCGAGCGACGTCTTTCCGGTGCCGGGCGGGCCGACGAGGAGGAGTACACCATGAAGTGGACATCGCGCCCGGTCCAGCTTGCTCCGAACAGTGAAGGACAGAATCGCCTGCGCGAGGAGTCGGTCCTTGGTCGTCTGGGGGACGACGATGGCTTCCCACTGCGCTGACAGCTCGGGATCGGGGAGGGCGCGCTCGTCCAATATCCCCCTGAGGTCGGTGCCCGTCCTCCGTCCGCGCGCCTGTCCGTTGCCGGGCTTCTCGGTGATCCGCATCCACGGTGGGGCAGCACGCCGTGTACCAATCCTCGTGGTTGGCTCCGATTGCCCCCCGAATGGCTGTGTGACTGCCACTTCGGCAGACGCGACCTCGAGAACTTGACCGTGATGGCAGGCCCGGGGGTAGGCCAGCGACCGGGTGGGTCCCGACGGGGACGCCAAGGGCCTCATGCGGCTCCGGGTCGCGATGCAGGCTCAGGGAGGTCTCCAGCGATCGCCCCATCTCGAGGGGGCGCCCCGCCGCCCGTGACGGAGGAGGAGAGACTCGGCGCGCTGACGCCGGAGCGGCGATAATGCCCTGCTGGCAGCGCGTGCATGGATCACTGTGCCGTGTCAGAAACTGATTTCCTCTTTGACATGACGTAGCAGGGGGGCCACCGCCTCCTGTATCCAGCAGAGCCGGGAGTGACGGCCGACGCTGTTCATTCGGAAGGAATTGGCGACATACACGCAGAATGTCGGACGTTCTAGTCTCTCACCACCCAGCCCCCGCCCAAGGCCCCCGACTACCGTGCCCGAGAGAACGAGAGGACCCGCGCCGCCACCCGCCCAACGCCCCCCCCCTACCGCCCGCGCCCGCCCCCCGCAGGAATCTCCGCCCCGAGCACGCGCGCCCGCGCCGTGATGCGCTCCATCAGCGCGTCGGTGGGGCTGTCGCGGACGCCTTGGATTTCGGTGGGGTCGACGCCCCACTGCTTGAACTCCTGGTATTGGGAGTCGGACCAGTCGCGCTCGAACGAGGTGCGCATCGACTGCTTCAGGGACTCGATGCGGGCGGCGTAGGTGGAGTTCGTGCCCGGGACCTTCTCGTTGACGATGCGGACGAGCCAGGCGCCGAAGCCGTGGTCCTTGCCGGGCTCGGCCATGCCGCGCGCGGCGATCTCGACGACCTGCTCGAGAAGGTTGGTGCCGTCGGCGGTCGGCACCTCGAGGATGCGGTACATCTCGCGTTGGCCTTCGGCGACGACGCGCTCGGTTTCGGCGCGCTGCGACTCCGACAGACGGAGCGTCGATGCGAAGGTCGCGATCGGAGGCTTCTTGTCCTCCTTCGCGCGCAGCCTTCGCAGCACCTCGTCGGTCTTCCGCTCGACCGCGACCTCGACGGCGGCCTCGAGCGCGGGATCGATGTCGGCGACCTCCCGCGGCGCCTCGGGCCGCGCCGCGCCGCCGCCGGCACGCGCACCGGAGGGCAGCGCGAAGGTCGGACGCACCTCCGGCTGCCCGCCCCTCGCCTTCAGCGCCTCGACCTCGCGCCGCAACTCGGCGACTTCGCCGGCGAGCGTCGCCGTGTGGTCCGCCCGCTCGGCCGTTCGCTGCGGCTGACGCGCCCCGCCCTCGCGCGTCAGCGCGACGACGCCGGTGCCGAGGGCGGCGGCCGAGAGGATCAGCGCGATGGCGCCGGCTTTCATCCGTGCGAATCTAGCACGGCGTCGCCGGGCCCGCGCGCGCGCCCCTGCTGCGGAATCGAGCCCCCGGCGTGTAGGCTACGCGGACCGATGGGAATCCGCATCGCACTCCGGCACCTGACGGGCTACCGCTACGACCGGCGCGTACACCTCGGGCCGCAGGTGGTCCGCCTGCGGCCCGCGCCGCACTCGCGCACGCGGATCGAGTCCTACTCCCTCGACGTGCAGCCGAAGGGCCACTTCCTGAACTGGCAGCAGGACCCGCACGGGAACTACCTCGCGCGGATCGTCTTCCCGGAGCCGACCTCCAGCCTCGAACTCTCCGTCGACCTCGTCGCCGACCTCGTGTCGATCAACCCCTTCGACTTCTTCCTCGAGCCCTCCGCGGAGCGCTACCCCTTCGCGTACCCGCCCGCGCTCGCGCGCGACCTCGCGCCCTTCCTCGAACGCGAGCCCCCGGGCCCGCGCTTCGAGCGCTACCTCGCGGCCATCGACCGCCGCCCCCGGGCGCTGATGGAGTTCCTCGTCGAGTTCAACCGCAAGCTGCAGCGCGACCTCGGCTACACGCTCCGCTTCGAGCCCGGCATGCAGTCGCCGGAGGAGACGCTCGAACTCGGCCGCGGCGCCTGCCGCGACTTCGCGTGGCTCGCGCTGCAGTTGCTGCGCCACCTCGGCATCGCGGCGCGCTTCGTCTCGGGCTACTCGGTGCAGCTCCGGCCCGACGTGAAGCCGCTCGAAGGCGCCGCCGGCGTCGCCGAGGACGTCGCCGACCTCCACGCGTGGGTCGAGGCCTACCTGCCCGGCGCCGGCTGGGTCGGCATGGACGCGACGAGCGGCATGCTCGCCGCCGAGGGGCACATCCCTCTCGCGTGCACGCCGGACCCGACGGCGGCGGCGCCCATCACCGGCACGCTCGACGAATGCGGGACCGAGTTCACCTACTCGGTCGCGGTCACGCGCCTCCGCGAGGATCCGCGCAACACGAGGCCCTACGACGAGGCGCAGTGGCGCGCCATCCTCGACTGCGGCGCGGAGGTCGAGCGCCGCCTCGAGGCGGGCGATGTCCGCCTGACGATGGGCGGCGAGCCCACCTTCGTCTCGATCGACGACTTCACGGGCGCCGAGTGGACGACCGCCGCGCTCGGCGAAACGAAGCGCCGCCGCGCCGAGGAACTCGTCCGCCGCCTCCGCCGCCGCTTCGCCCCGGGCGGCCTGCTCCAGTTCGCGCAGGGCAAGTGGTACCCGGGCGAGCCGCTGCCGCGCTGGGCGCTCCACTGCCTCTGGCGCACCGACGGCGAACCCGTCTGGAAGGAGGAGGCGCTGCTCGGCGACCCGTCGTCGGCGCCGGGCGCCACGCCGGAGACCTGCCTCGCCTTCGCGCGCTCCCTCGCCGCGCGCCTCGGCGTCGATCCCGCGCTTGCGGTGCCCGCCTACGAGGATGTCGCGTACCACCTCTGGCGCGAGCAGCGCCTGCCCGTCAACGTCGATCCGCGCGAGACGTCTTTCGCGCGCGTCTTCGGGCGCGGGATCGGCGAGCCCGCAGGATACGTGCTCCCGCTGCGCGAGAGCGAAGAGGGGGGGTGGCGGGGGGGAGAGTGGATCGCCCGCGGACCTCACCTCTTCCTGACGCCCGGGGACTCGCCGATGGGGCTGCGCCTGCCGCTCGAGTCGCTGCGCAAGGAGCCCGAGAGCGACGAGGACCTGCTGATCCGCGAAGACCCCACGCTGCCGCGCCCGCCGCTTCCGCCCTACCGCGACGCGGCCATCGCGCCGCCGCGGGGCGGAAGCGACCGCGTCATCCGCACCGCGCTCTGCGTCGAGCCGCGCGAGGGCAACCTCTTCGTTTTCCTGCCGCCGCTTGCGGCGCTCGAGTCCTTCCTCGGACTTGTCGCCGCCGTCGAGGCGACGGCGCGGGAGTTCGGGCACGCCGTCGTCGTCGAGGGCTACCCGCCGCCCCCGGACCCCCGCATTTCCTGCCTCAAGGTGACGCCCGACCCCGGCGTGATCGAGGTCAACGTACAACCGGCGTCGAACTGGAACGACCTCGTCGGCATCACGACGACGCTCTACGAGGAGGCGCGCCAAACCCGCCTCGCGCCGGAGAAGTACCTCGTGGACGGCCGCGTCGTCGGGACCGGCGGCGGCAACCACATCGTGCTCGGCGCCGCGACGCCGCTCGACAGCCCCTTCCTGCGGCGGCCCGACCTGCTGCGCAGCATGCTCGCCTACTGGGTCAACCACCCGTCGCTGAGCTACCTGTTCTCGAGCCTGTTCATCGGGCCGACGAGCCAGGCGCCGCGCGTCGACGAGGGGCGCATGGAGAGCCTGCACGAACTCGAGATCGCGTTCGCGCAGGTGCCGCAGGGGGGGGCCGTGGCGCCCTGGCTCGTGGACCGCATCTTCCGTCACCTGCTCGCGGACGTTTCCGGGAACACGCACCGGACCGAGTTCTGCATCGACAAGCTCTACTCGCCCGACACCGCGAGCGGGCGGCAGGGGCTCGTCGAGGTGCGCTCGTTCGAGATGCCGCCGCACGGCCGGATGAGCCTCGCGCAGCAGCTTCTGCTGCGCGCGCTGATCGTCCGCTTCTGGGAGGAGCCCTACCGCGAGCGCCCGGTGCGGTGGGGCACGGCGCTGCAGGACCGCTTCATGCTGCCGCACTTCGTGCGGCAGGACTTCGAGGAGGTGCTCTCCGGCCTGCGCGACCGCGGGCTGCCGCTCGAGTGGGGGTGGTTCGCGCCACACTTCGAGTTCCGCTTCCCGCGCATCGGCACGATCGTCCGGCAGGGCGTCGAACTGGAACTCAGGACGGCGCTCGAACCGTGGCACGTGCTCGGCGAGGAGGGGGGGGGCGGCGGCACGGTGCGGTTTGTCGACTCCTCCCTCGAGCGCATCCAGGTGCGCGTGGCCGGCATCACCGAGGGGCGCCACGCCGTGGCTTGCAACGGCCGCGCGCTGCCGCTCCACCCGACCGGCACCTCCGGGCTAAACGTCGCGGGGGTGCGCTACCGCGCGTGGCAGCCTCCGCACTGCCTCCACCCGACCATCGGCGTCCATGTCCCGCTCACCTTCGACATCTACGACCGCTGGTCCGGGCGCTCCCTCGGCGGCTGCCGCTACCACGTCGGCCACCCCGGCGGCCGCAACTACGACGCGCCGCCGGTCAACCCGCTCGAGGCGGAGGGCCGGCGCCAGGCGCGCTTCGAGGAGATCGGCCACACGCAGGGCCGCTTCGACCTCGCCGCCGCCGCCGCGAGCCCCGACCTGCCGCTGACGCTCGACCTGCGGCGCTAGGCCGCGGCGGGACCGCGGGTCGGCGGCCGGCACCCGTCGAGCGCCTCGCGCGGCATCAGGCGGCACCGCCGTCGACCACCGGCTCGACGCGCACGTCGATCTGCAGCGTCTCCGCGCCGCCGCCGCGGTAGATCGTGCCGGAGATCGGCGTTGCGTCGCGGTAGTTGCGGCCGACCGCGACGCGCACGTGGTCGCTGTTCACCGGGCAGCCGTTCGTCGGGTCGTAGCCGCGCCACCCCCGCCCCGGCAGGTAGAGCTCCGCCCACGCGTGCGACGCGTCCGACTGGAGCTTGTTGTCGTAGCGGGCGCCCGTGTGGATGTAGCCGACCCGGTAGCGCGCCGGCACGCCGAGCAGCCGCGCGAGGCAGATGAGCAGGTTCGCGAAGTCCTGGCAGACGCCGCGGCGCGTCGAGTAGACCTCGAACGGCGTCGTCTCGATCGTCGTCGAGCCGGGGACGTAGGCGAAGTCGCGGTAGATCGTCTGGTTCATGTCCGCGATCGTCTCTTCGAGGTCGTAGTCCTGCCGCTCGACGAAGCCCATCGCGTAGCCGAAGAGCTCGGTGAGCTGCGACTCCGGCAGCTCGGGCGGCAGCAGGTAGGGCATCATCATCTGGCGCTGCCACGGCATCCAGACGAGCGGGATCGTCGAGCGCTGCGCGGCGGCCTGCGTCTCCTCCCACGGCGGCATCCGGACGTGCACGAGGCTGCGGGCGGTGACGACCATCTCGCGGAACGAGCCCTCGAGCTGGAGCCGGCTCGCCTGGTTGCCGAAGACGTCCTCGAAGTCCTGGCGCCGGCCCGCCGGCGCGATCTCGAGCTCGAACTCGAGCACCTGCTGCATGTGGTCCTGCACCGGGTGCAGCCGCAGGAAGTGCGCGCTCTGCTCGACCGGGTTGGCGTAGAGGTAGCGCGACGTGTGCGTGACGCGATAGGCGCGGACCGGCGCCTGGGGGGGCGCGGGGGCCGGCGCCTCCACCGGGGCCGGGCCCTCGGCGATCGGCGTCGCGACCGCGACCCGGAGCGGCAGCGGGGCGGGGCGCTCGCGCGCGATCTGCTTCTTCGCCACGCGCGTCGCCTCCCCCGCGCTGTCCCAGACCACCGCGCCGCGGCGGCCGACGAGCATCTGGCCCGGCGCCATCGCGGTCCAGGCGCCGTCGTCGAGCGGCTCGCTCGCGAAGAAGAGGCCGGTCCGGCTCGCGTCGAGCGCGTTGTCGAGGTCGACGCGGAGTTCGCGGCTGTCGAGGACCGACTCCGCGTGCGGCGGGCGGCGGCGCCTCCAGTGCAGCGGGTGGAAGGCGCCGAGATCCTGGTAGGCGACGACATCCGCGCCGTCGGTGAGCAGCAGGTTGAGCGTGCCGAACGCGTTCGCCTCCCGCAGCCAGGCGTGGAGTTCGCCCCACCCGAGGGCAGCCAGCGTGCGCACCTTGCGCTGGCGGAGCCGCGCGATGATCCAGCAGAGCACGTGCTCGGAGTCGGTGTGGCCGACCGGCTCCGCCACCGCCGCGTCGCCGAGCGGGAGGTCCTCGCGGAAGCTGCGGCGGAGCTGGCCGTTGTGCGTGAGGACCCAGTCCCGCCCGGCGTAGCTGCGCGCGAAGGGGTGGGTGTCCTCCTGCGAGCGGCGCTTCGCCGCGCCGCGCAGGTTGCAGACAAAGATCGTCGAGCGGAAGCGCTCCCAGTCGCGCAGCAGTTGCGACAGCGCGTCCTCGGCGACCGACGTCGGGTCCTTGACGACGACGGCGGCGCGGTCGTGGGGGGGGTACCACGCCATGCCCCAGCCGTAGCCCGTGTCGCCGCCCGGCTGCCCCGGCATCAGCGCCTTCAGCGTGATCGACGGCGACGCCTCGGCGTCGAAGGAGATCGCGAGCAGCTTGCTCACGAGGACCTCGGGCCCGGCGTCCACTGCGCGTCCGGCATCGCCGGATCGAAGAAGTCGCGGTGCACGGCGAGACAGACCCCGCCGATGGACTCGATCAGGTAGGTCAGCTCCTCGTGGATGCCGGTGTGCATCACTTCCATGATAGAGGTGCCGCGGACGTGATCGAGCAGCGCCTTGAGCAGCGTGGAGCTTTCGTGCGGGACGCCCGGCGCCGCGGGGGGGCGGATGCGCCGCAGGAAGTTCCACGCGCGGTCGATGCAGTGCCGGACCGACCGCGGGAGCGTCGTCTCGAAGAGGAGGAAGTCCACCGCCTCGACGCCGGCGACGGAGCGCCCCTTCTTCAGGAAGGGCTCGATGGCGGAGCAGGAGCGCAGCGTCGCCTGCCAGTGCGCGAACTCGACGGCGGTCTCCCGCGCGACCGGCGCGCTCGGGCCGAGCTTGTGGTGCTTGACGTCGAGCAGGCGGGCCGTCTGCCCGGCGCGCTCGAGCAGCATGCCGAGGCGCATGAAGTCGAAGGGGTCCTCGTGCAGCATCGTGTCGTGGCAGATGCCGCGGAAGAGCTGGGACATCTCCTTGAGGCGCCGGTAGAACTCCGACCGCTCGCTGCGGTAGAGGCGCCGCCCCGACCCGTCCGTCAGCCAGAGCCAGAAGCTGTTGAGGCTCTTCCACATCTCGAGGCTGATCGTCTCGCGGATCGTGCGGGCGTTCTGCCGCGCCCAGTAGGCCGCGCTGAGGATCGAGACCGGGTTGCGCTGGTCCCAGGTCAGGTACTCCTGCACCGCCTCGCCGTCCTCGAGCGCGCCCTCCCCGAGAAGCTCGCGGAAGCGCGGCTCCTCGCCCGCGACGATCACGAGGGGGCGCCACGCCTCGAGGACCGGGATCGGCACGTCGAGGACGAAGGAGAGGTTCACCTCGAGCAGGCGCGCCGTGCTGTCCACGCGCTCGAGGTGGCGCTGCAGCCAGAAGCAGCTCTCGGCGACGCGGGAGATCATCGGACGCCCTCCTCCTCGAGGACCCAGGTGTCCTTCGACCCGCCGCCCTGGCTCGAGTTCACGACGTAGGACCCCTCGACGAGGGCGACGCGCGTGAGGCCGCCGGGCAGCACGAAGGTCGAGGAGGCGCCGGTCACGACGTAGGGGCGCAGGTCCACGCGGCGGGGCGCCACCTGCGTCTCCGCCCACGTCGGGCAGGTCGAGAGCTCGATGACCGGTTGCGCGATGAAGGCGCGCGGATGGGCGCGCACCCGCCCGGCATAGGCCTCCCGCTCCTCCTTCGTCGCCTTGGGGCCGATCAGCATCCCGTAGCCGCCGGCGCCGTCCACCTCCTTGACGACCATCCGGGCGAGGTTCGCGAGGACGTGCTCGCGCTGGCCGTCGTCGGAGCACTGGAAGGTCTCGACCTGGGGCAAGAGCGGCTCCTCGGCGAGGTAGAAGCGGATCATCTCGGGCACGAAGGGGTAGACCGCCTTGTCGTCGGCGATGCCGTTGCCGATCGCGTTCGCGAGGGCGACGTTGCCGGTCGCGTAGGCGCGCGCGAGCCCGCGCACGCCGAGCATGCTGTCGGGCCGGAACGCCTCCGGGTCGAGGAAGTCGTCGTCGATGCGGCGGTAGATGACGTGGACGCGGCGCGGGCCGCGGGTCGTCTTGACGTAGACCTTGTCCTGCCAGACGAAGAGGTCGGTGCCCTGCACGAGCGGGCACCCCATCGTGCGCGCGAGGAAGCTGTGCTCGAAGTAGGCGGAGTTGTAGGGGCCCGGCGTCAGCACGACGACGCGTGCCTCCTCGGGGGCGACCCCCGCCGCGACCGACGTCAGCGCGTTGCGCAGGTGGATCGGGTAGTCCGCGACGCCGCGCACCCGCGACTGCTGGAAGACCCCCGGGATCACGCGCTTCATCACGCCGCGGTTCTCGATCACGTAGCTGACGCCGGAGGGGACGCGCAGGTTGTCCTCGAGCACGACGAACTCGCCGTCGGGCCGGCGCAGCAGGTCGATGCCCGCGATGATCACGCGGCCCCCCCCGGGCGGCTTCAGGCCGCGCATCGCGACGCGGTAGCCCGCCGACGACTCGACCATGGCGCGGGGGATCCTGCCCTCGTGCAGGATGCGCTGCTCCCCGTAGATGTCCTCGAGGAAGAGGTTCAACGCGCGCACGCGCTGGACGAGACCGCGCTCGAGCGCCGCCCACTCGCGCGCCGCGAGCACCCGCGGGATCAGGTCGAAGGGAAAGGTCTTCTCGACTCCGCGCTGGTCGGAGTAGACCGAGAAGGTGACTCCGCCCTCGTGGAAGGCGCCCTCCGCGAGGCCCTGGCGCCGCCGGAACTCGGCGAGGCCGAGGTTGTCGAGGAGCCCCACGACGCGCGCGACGTCGGGGCGCGGGGCGCCCGCCGCCGTGCAGAACTCGTCGTAGACGCCGGGCAGAGGTGCGTAGCGGTCGAGGAGCGGCGCCGAAGAGGGCTGCGCCCCCCGCGCCCCCCTGTCCTCTGTCGTCATGCACCCTCCCCGCCATGTGCGCGCCGAATCGCCACGCCAGCCTCCCCCGATTCTAGCACGCGCACTCTTGGCCGGTCACGCGGTGGGCGGCAGCGCGAGGATCGCCTCCGCGATCGCCGCTTCGCCGTAGCCGCGCGGGACGATCGCGCAGGGAACGCCGCGCTCCTTCGCCGCGGGCACGACCTGCTCGGAGACGCTGTGGCCGATGAAGCCGAAGAGGCAGACGAGGAGGTCCATCGAGCCGTTCCTGATCCTCTCCACCAGATGTTGCACGCCGCGCTGGCCGTCGCCCCGCTCGTAGGGGATCCACTCCCACTGCGAGGCCTCGAAGAGCGACGCGAGCCTCCCGCGCCGCTCCTCGCGCACGGCGCCGCCCACCATGACGACGCGCCGCCCCCGCGTGCGCGGCAGCGCGCGCAGCACGCTCGGGTGGTGGATGCGTTCGCCGGCGAGGCTTTCGACGCTGCCGGTCTCCTCCGCCTCCCCGGGCCCCTCCACCTCCTCCGCTCCGGTCTCGGCCAGCTTCGCGAAGCGGCGCCTCAGCCAGCGGTACTCCGACCCCTCGCCGAACGCGTCCGCATCGTGGCGCAGGATGCGCGGCAACTCGTCCTTGCACTCGCCGAGGAAGTGGATCGCGTGGAGGGTCGCCTGCCTCAGGCCCTTCGTCGCCTCCTCGTCGCCGGGCCGCTCGAAGCGGCGGTTGCTGTGGCGGTAGACCTCGGCGAGCACCCACCGCTCGGCCTGGCGCAGCCGCCCGCGCATGTGCTCGGCGCCGTCGGCGTCGGGTCGGCCCGCGGCGGCGACCGGCGCCTCGTCCGTCGCCTGCGCGAACTCCGCCTGCGCCTTTGCGATCTCGGCCTCGAGCGAGGCCGGCATCCACTCCTGCCTCAGCGACGGCACGAAGTCGCACGACGCGTCGCGCACGATCCCGCGCAGGCGACCGAAGATGGTCCGGCGCATCCGGATCGCGTCGTCCGCGGGGATCCGGCCCGGGTTCTCCGCCTGCAGAAGCTTTGCGCGGCAGGCGAGTTCGTGGATGCGGGCGCGGATCGCCTGCTTCGGGAGCTTGCCGAGACCCGTTTCGAGCAGGCCGACCTCCTCCTCGAGGCGATGGAGGTCCTCGGCGACGTCGCGGGCGCGGCGGTGTTCGCGCAGGACTTCGGCGATCGCGCCCTGGACGTTCTCCCCGCCCTGCGCGAGCAGGGCGGCGATGCGCGGAAGCGCCGGCGGGACCGGCGCTCGGCCGCGCTCGAGCCTCTTCTGCAGCGCGTCGACGACCGCCTTGGCGTCTTCCGCGTCGAGGTCGGGGAGGGAGAGCAGCGTCGTCTCGGTCGTCCGGTCGAGCGCGTCCGCGTGGCCCGCGCCGCCGATCCTCTCGATCAGCAGCGTCGCCGCCTGAGCCGACTCGCGGCGGTGCCGCTCGGCGGGGTCGTAGCCGAGCGCCTCGGTGATCGCCGCCCGCCTCGCCTTGAGCCTCTCCACCGCCTGTTGCAGCGGGGCCACGACCCCGCCCGCCTCGAGGCGCCCGGCCCTCAGCAGGCGCGGGCTCGCCTCGCGCAGCGCCTCGTCGATCCGCCGCGCCTGCTGCTCGAGATTCTCGCTCCGGGCGGCCGCCTCGCGCTCGCGCCGCCGCTCCTCCTCGTCCAGGTCGGCGTCGGCGACCCGGAGCAACTCCTCGAACCCTGCGAGCAGATCCTCCTCGGGCGGGGTGGCTTCGGTGTCCATCCCCTCATTCTGCCCTGTTTCCCCGCAATGAAGGGGGGGGGCCTGCGGGGGGGGGGGACGACTCAGGCGCGGGCGGGGGTGGCGGCCCCGAGGGCACCCTCGGTGGCCGCCGCCGGCACCCAGTGCGCGCTGACGCGGGCGAGGGTCGAGGCGACCTCCTGCTGCCGGGCCCTGCCCTCCGTGCCGCGGACCCCTGCCGCCGCGAGGGAGAGGTCGTTGAGGGAGACGATGCCGACCGGGCGGTCCTCCGCGTCCACGACCGGGATCCGGCGCACCCGCCGCTCGCGCATCCTCGCGTGCACCTCGGCGAGATCGGCGTCCGCCTGCACCGTGGCGATGTCGTGCGACATTACCTCCCCTACGGGCATCGCCGCGAGCGTCTTCCCGCCCATGAGCGCGGCGATGCAGATGTCGCGGTCGGTGATCACCCCCTTGAGCCGACCCTCCGCGTCCACGACCGGGACGATGCCGCAGTCGTTCGTCCACATCAGGCGGGCCGCCTCGGCCGCCGAGGCGGTCGTCCGGCAGCAGGCCACCGCCGTGCTCATGACCGCCTGGACCTCGCACGCCGGCGTCTTCTTCTTCTTCGTTGCGGGTTGCTTGCGGTTCGCCACCGGGGCCTCCTCTCTTCGATGACCAGCCAGCATGCATCATGCCACGGGGGCGAAGCATCGCCCCCCCCCGGCCCCCCGACTGACGCCCGCCCCGGGCGGCGACCGATAGCTACCTTAGGGATCCGTCGAGTACATTAGGCCACGCAGACCTCGAAACGATGACACGACTCAAGCTCAACCCGCTCAACACGCTCTTCGTCGGAGGCGCGCACCTGGTCGCGATCTTCGGCATCGTCTACCTGGCCGCGATCGAGTTCTCCTGGTGGAGCGTCGGGCTCGGGCTTCTCTGGCTCGCGCTCTGCGGGCTCTCGATCACTGGCGGCTACCACAGGCTCTTCTCCCACGGCACCTACCGGGCGGCGGCGCCGGTGCGCCTCTTCTACCTGCTCTTCGGGGCCGCCTCCGCGCAGAAGTCCGCGCTGAAGTGGTCGGCCGACCACCGCGAGCACCACGCGCTGACCGACCACGACGAGGACCCCTACAACGCGAAGAAGGGGTTCTGGTGGTCGCACATCGGCTGGGTGCTCTTCGACCGGCCGCGCAAGGCGGCCTTCGACCGCGTGCGCGACCTGATCCGCGATCCGCTCGTGCGCTTCCAGCACCGCTACTACATCCTGCTCGCGCTGCTCGTCGGCGCCGCGCTGCCGACGCTGATCGGCTTCGCGTGGGGCGACCCGATCGGCGCGCTGCTCTGCGCCGGCTTCCTGCGCCTGATCCTCCAGTGGCACGCGACCTTCTGCGTCAACAGCGTCGCGCACATCGTCGGCAACCAGCCCTACTCGCGCTCGACCTCCGCGCGCGACAGCTGGATCACCGCGCTGATCACCTTCGGCGAGGGGTACCACAACTACCACCACCGCTTCCAGCGCGACTACCGGAACGGCGTGCGCTGGTACCACTGGGACCCGACGAAGTGGTTTGTCTGGTTCCTGTCGAAGGTGGGGCTCGCCCGCGACCTGCGCTGGATGAGGCGGCCGGTCATCGAGCGCGCGAAAGAGAACGTGCGCGCGCTGGATGCGCCCAAGTAGGCGCCCGGCGGTTATCCTCTGCGGGCTTGGACGCCCGGCTTCTCCTGCTCCTGCTCGCGGTCGCGGGCTGCCGCGTGCCCGCGAAGGAGCGCGCGAAGGCCGATGCCGCCGCGGCGGCCATCATCGAGAGCCGCCAGAAGGAGGCGCTCGGCCGCCAGGAGCCCTTCTCGATCGAGCGCCCCTCCGACACGCTGCGCAAGCGCCTGCTGCTGGCCCCCGCGCCCCCCCCCGGCGAGGCGCCCCAGGCGCTCACGCTGCTCGACGCGCTGCAAGTCGGCGCGCTCAACAGCCGCGAATACCAGACCTCGAAGGAGGCGGTCTTCCTCACCGCGCTCGACCTCGACACCGAGCGCAACGCCTTCCGCGGCCTCTATTCGGGCAGCGCGAACGCCGAGGCGACCGCCGACCTCTCGTCGCCCACGGCGCCCGACGGCGTCACCGGCGGCGCCGACCTGGGCGCGAGCCGCCTGCTGAAGAACGGCGTGCTGCTCGCCGGCTCGATCGGCCTCGACGTCGTGCGCCTGCTGACCGGCGGTCGCGCCTCCGCCTACGGCCTCTTCGGCGACGCGTCGGTCAGCGTGCCGCTGCTGCGTGGCGCCGGCCGCCGCGTCGTCCTGGAGCCGCTCACGCAGGCCGAGCGCGAGGTCGTCTACGCGCTGCGCGACTTCGACCGCTTCCGCCGCACCTTCGCCGTCTCCGTCGCGAGCGGCTACCTCGACGTGCTGCGCCGCTTCGACAGCGTGCGCAACGCCGAGGAGAACTATAGAAACCTCGTCGTGCTCTCGCGCCGCACCGATGCGCTCGACCGCGCGGGCCGCATCAGCGGCATCGAGGTCGACCAGGCGCGGCAGGACGAACTGCGCGCCCGCGACCGCTGGATCGGCGCGCGGCAGGAGTACGAGGCGAGCCTCGACCGCTTCAAGACCACGCTCGGCCTGCCTCCGGACGCGAAACTCGAACTCGACCGCGGCGAACTGGAACGGACCACGCAGCAGGTGCGGGGCTCCTTCGGCATCGCGGAAGAGGGGGGGGCCGGGGGGGAGGTGCCCGCCGCCGACGCGCCGGTGGACCTGCTCGCGCCGGGACCCGAGGCGGGAAGGGACGAGGCGCGGCTCATCGCGCTCGCGCTCGGGCGCAGGCAGGACCTGCGCGTCGCGAGGGGCCGCGTCGAGGATGCGGAGCGGGCGGTGCTCGTCGCGGCGGATGCGCTGCGGGCGGGCCTCACGCTGACGGGCAGCGCCTCCGCCGGCGAGGGGCGCGGGCTGGGCTCGGCGGAGTCCGCGGATGGCGCGCTGCGGCCGTCGCGCGGCGTCTACTCGGCGGGGCTCTTGCTCGACCTGCCCCTCGAACGCACCGCGGAGCGCAACGCCTACCGCGAGAGCTTCGTCTCGCTCGAGCGGGCGATCCGGGCGCAGGAGGCGATCGAGGACGCCGTGCGCAGCGGCGTGCGCGACCGGCTGCGCACCCTCGTGCGCGCGCGGGAGGGGGTCCGCATCCAGGCGCGGGCGGTCGGCCTCGCGCGCAACCGCGTGGACAGCACCAACCTCTTCCTCGAGGCGGGAAGGGCGCAGGTGCGCGACGTGCTCGAGGCGACCGAGGACCTGATCTCGGCGCAGAACGCGCTGACCGGGGCGCTCGTCGACTACCGCGTCGCGGAACTCGAACTGCAGCGCGATCTCGACCTCCTCGACGTGGACGAACAGGGACGGTGGACCGAAGGGGAGGTGGGCGTCGATGAAGCGGGCTGAGCGGGGCGCGGTGCGGCGGTGGCTTCCGGCGGCGGCGGTGCTCGTCGCGCTCGCGGGCGGCGCCTACCTGCTGAGCGGCGCCTTCGCCGGCTCGGCCCGCGTCGATCCGGGGGCGCTTTTCGCGACGCGGCGCGGGCCGCTCGCCATCAGCGTGACGGAGTCCGGCACGATCAAGAACCGCGAGCAGGTCGTGCTCAAGAGCGAGGTCGAGGGGCGCAACTCGGTGCTGACCCTCGTGCCGGAGGGCACGATGGTGAAGGCCGGGGACCTGCTCGTGCAGCTCGACAGCAGCCGCCTCGTCGACCAGAAGGGGTTGCAGGTCATCACGGTGATCAGCGCCGAGGCGGCGTTCGTGCGCGCGCGCGAGAGCCTCGCGGTCGCGAAGAGCCAGGCGGAGAGCGACATCGCGAAGGCGGAGCTCGACGTGAAGTTCGCGAGGCTCGACCTGTCGAAGTACCTCGAGGGCGAGTACCCCCAGCAGCAGCAGCAGGCCGAGGCGGACATCACGATCGCGGGCGAGGAGGTGCAGCGCGCGCGGGACAAGCTCGAGTGGTCGAAGAAGCTCCACGCGCAGCGCTACCTCTCGCTGATCGAGCTGCAGGCCGACGAGCTCTCGCTGAAGAAGGCGGACCTGAACCTCGCGCTCGCCGTCTCGAAGAGGCGCGTGCTGGAGCAGTACACGCACGTGCGCAACCTCGAGGCGCTCGAGAGCGGCGTCGAGCAGGCCGAGAAGGCACTCGACCGCGTGCGCCGCCAGGCGGCGGCCGACCTCGTGCAGGCGGAGTCCGACCAGCGGGCGAAGGAGGGCGAACTCGCGCGGCAGAAGTCGCAGCTCGAGAAGCTCGAGGAGCAGATCGCGAAGTGCCGCATCGTCGCGCCGGTCCCCGGCATGGTCGTCTACGCGAGCACCGGGCAGAGCTCGGGCTGGCGCAACAGCAGCGAGCCGCTCGCCGAGGGGCAGGAGGTGCGCGAGCGGCAGGACCTGATCTACCTGCCGACCGCCGCGTCGATGATGGTCGAGGTGAAGATCCACGAGTCGAGCCTCGAGAAGGTGCGCGTCGGCATGGCCGCGCGCGTCACCGTCGACGCGGCGTCGGGGCGGAGCTTCCCAGGCACGGTCGCGAAGATCGGCGTCCTGCCCGATGCCACCTCCGCGTGGATGAACCCCGACCTGAAGGTCTACTCGACCGACGTCCACCTCGACGGGGACGCGAGCGACCTGCGCGCGGGCATGAGCTGCCGCGCGGAGATCCTCGTCGAGAGCTACGACGACGCGATCTACGTGCCGGTGCAGTGCGTCGTGCGCGAGGGCAACAAGCCGATCGTCTACCTGCCCGCCGAGGGAGGCCCGGTCCGGCGCGAGGTCGAGATCGGCCTCGACAACACGCGCATGGTGCGGATCCTGAAGGGGCTCGCCGAGGGTGAGAAGGTTCTGCTCGCGCCTCCCTTGCACGCTCCCGTCCGGGCGCGGGAGCCCGAGCCCGGCCCCCGCACCCCCCCGGAATCGACCGGCGGAGAACCCGGATCGGGCAGGCGGCGTTCGCGTTGAGCCCCGCCACCTTCATCGAACTGCGCGACGTGCACAAGACCTACGAGATGGGCGGCACGGAGGTGCACGCGCTCGCGGGGCTGTCGATCGGGTTCGAGCGCGGGAGCTTCTGGGCGCTGATGGGGCCGTCCGGCTCCGGCAAGAGCACGCTGTTAAACCTGCTCGGCTGCCTCGACCGGCCGACGTCGGGCAGCTACCGGCTCGACGGCGCCGATGTCGGCGCGCTCGGCGACGACGAGCGGAGCGCGCTCAGGCTGCGCTACCTCGGCTTCATCTTCCAGAGCTTCAATCTCATCCCGCAGATGACCGTGCAGGAGAACATCGAGTTGCCACTGTTCTATCTCGGCTGGGAAGAGGAGCAGGGGGCGGAGCGCGCGCGCGAACTCGCGGAGCGGGTGGGGCTCGGGGAGCGCCTCGGGCACCGGCCCTCGGAGCTCTCCGGCGGGCAGCAGCAGCGCGTCGCGATCGCCCGGGCGCTTGCGAACGATCCGGCGATCCTGCTCGCCGACGAACCCACGGGCAACCTCGACAGCGCGACCGGCGAGCAGATCATGCAACTGCTGCTGGAGTTGCATGCGGGGGGCAAGACGATCCTGATGGTGACGCACGAGCCCGAGATCGCGGCGCACGCCGGCGCCCAACTCCACATGCGGGACGGCGTCGTGCAGCGGATCGAGCGGAAGGGGTGACGGTGCGCATCCCGCGCAGCATCCGCCTCGGCGTCAAGAACCTCTGGCAGCACAAGCTGCGGTCGCTCTTGACGATGCTCGGCGTCGTCTTCGGCGTCGCGTCGGTCGTCGCGATGCTCGCGGTGGGCGAGGGGGCGAGCGCGCAGGCGCTCGACCAGATCCGGCGGCTCGGGTCGAACAACATCATCGTCAGCTCGCAGAAGCCGGCGGAGGACGAGGCGGTCTCGGGGGCGAGTTCGACGCGCAGCTTCATGAGCATCTACGGCCTCACCTACGACGACGAGGCGCGGATCCGCGCGTCGTTCCCGGAGGTGAAGCGCACGGTGCCGGTGAAGCTGTTGCGCAAGGAGGGGCGCGTCGGGGAGCTGGCGATCGAGGTGCGGCTCGTCGGCACGACGCCCGACTGGTTCGACCTCGTGCGGCGCGAGGTGCTCGCCGGGCGGACGCTCGCGCCGGGCGACATGGACGCGTTCTCGGGCGTCTGCGTGCTGACGGAGCAGGGGGCGCGGCGGCTGCTCGCGACGCGGCAGTCGGTCGGCACGTCGGTGAGGATCGGCGGCGACTACTTCACCGTCGCGGGCATCGTCTCGAGCGAGGTGAGCCGCGAGGGGTCGATGCCGACGCTCGACGGCGACGTGGACGCCTACGTGCCGATCAACGTCGCGCGGGAGCGCTACGGCGAGGTCATCCAGCAGCGGTCGGCGGGCTCGCGCTCGCGCGAGCTGGTCGAGCTGCACCAGATCCTCGTCGAGGTCGCGTCGCTCGAGGAGGTCGAGGGCACCGCCGCGGCGATCCGCGCGATGCTGAAGCGGTTCCACAAGAAGGAGGACTACAAGCTGAGCGTGCCGCTCGCGCTGCTGAAGCAGGCCGAGGCGACCAAGCGCACGTTCAACATCGTGCTCGGCTCGATCGCCGGCATCAGCCTGCTCGTCGGCGGCATCGGCATCATGAACATCATGCTCGCGTCGGTGACCGAGCGCACGCGCGAGATCGGCGTCCGCCGCGCGATCGGCGCGAAGCGCCGCCAGATCATCCAGCAGTTCCTGATCGAGACCGTCGTCTTGTCCGTGCTCGGCGGCCTGATCGGCGTCGCGCTGGGCGTCGCGGTCCCCTGGATCATCGAACGCGCCGCCGGCATGCCGACGATCGTGACCCCGTTCAGCGTGATCCTCGCCGTCGGCATCAGCGCCGCGATCGGCATCCTCTTCGGCCTCTACCCCGCCGCCCGCGCCGCGTCGCTAGATCCGATCCAGGCGTTGCGGCACGAGTAGGGGCGGGGGGGGAGGCCCGAAGCGGCAGCAGCGGACGATCTACTTGCGCGCCCTCAGCCTCCCCACTCGCCCCGACACTCCGATCGTCTCCGTCGCCAGCCTCAGCGAGCCCAAGACGTAGCGCCACGACCTCGCCGGGCTCTCCCGCCCCAGAGGCTCCGGGTGCGCGCCAGATCCACCTCAGCGACACGCCCGTAGGCCGGAGCGCCGCAGCCCTACGAGCTTGCGCAGCCGGCTCGGCTTGCTCACGTCCGCCTCTTCCCAGAGAGGGGCAAGCGCAGTCCCTCCTCGGTCACGACTGCCATATGGACGTTCCTGGCCTGGGTGGGCAAGCCGGCGCCCTTGACCCACTCGTAGGCACGCTTGACGAGGGTCACCATGGGCGCATCGTCCAAGGGGGGGCCGACATCGACACCGTTGTGCCGTAGGAGCTGGGCGAGCACGCCGATGGTGATCGTCATGCGGTTTGAAGCGAAGAAGTCGGCGAGTTGCACGATCTGGAACGATGTCTTCATGTCCGGGTCCTCGGGTGCCAAGTCCGCCGCCAGCTGTGCGGGGGATAGCCTCATCGGCTCGGGCACGCGCCTGATGGCCGGTTTGCGGGGGAAGAACTGGGAACGGCAAGATGAAAAGGGACCTCGCGGCAGCCTGAAAAGGGACCACCTCAACCCCCACGAAAACGGGTCCCCGCAGGGGGGTATCGAGCGGCTTCTTCCAACCCGCTTCGACCACCCC
>Ga0187893_10005695_pt1 | contig 22068 bp, 14 predicted proteins | sample MA1701074metaG_FD_139574 | JGI IMG/M metagenome (GOLD analysis project Ga0187893, IMG submission 139574) | White microbial mat communities from a basaltic lava cave in the Kipuka Kanohina Cave System on the Island of Hawaii, USA - MA170107-4 metaG ...
GCCCGGTCCGCGCCGAGCCGACACTCGACCGCGCCGCCCTCGCCGCGCGCGCGCTGAGGAGCGGCGACGTCCATGCCATCAAGTTCACCGAGGCGCTGCTGGCCGAGGACGCCGTCCGCCCCGACCCGGCGTACCGCGCCGCCGCCGAGGACGTCGTGGCGCGGCTGTGAACGCGGGCGGCGCGCCCGACAGGGTCGCCGCCACGCGGGTCGAGTTCCCCGGCGCCTTCCACTGCGCGGCGACGGCGGCGCTCGCCGTCGCGGAGGAGGCGCTCAAGGGGTGACGCCCGCGGCGCCGCCGGCGGGCGCGGCCCCGCCCTCGCGCACGACCAGCACCTGCTCGAGCGGCTTGCGCGCGAGGTCGGGCACCTTCGCACCGGGCGCCGGGTAGCCGATCGGGAGCAGCAGGAAGGCGCGCTCGTTGCGCGGCCGGCCGAGGATCTCGCCGAGGAAGCCCATCGGGCTCGGCGTGTGGGTGACGGTGACGAGCCCGGCGTGGTGCACCGCCGCGAGGAACATCCCGGCGGCGATCCCCACCGACTCGTTCACGTAGTAGTGCTTGCTCGTGGCGCCGTCGGGGTGCAGCCCGTGCTCCTGCTTGAAGAGCACGACCAGCCACGGGGCGATCTCGAGGAACGGCTTCTCCCAGGTCGTGCCGAGCGGCTCGAGGTCGCGCCTCCACTCCTCCGACATGCGCCCCTCGTAGGAGAGCTTCTCCTCGCGCTCGGCGGCGAGCCGGATCCTGCGCTTGAGGTCGGGGTCGGCGACGGCCACGAAGGTCCACGGCTGCTTGTGGGCGCCGGAGGGGGCGGTGGAGGCGGCGCGCACCAGCTCCTCGATCACGGGGCGCGGCACCGGGTCGGGCGAGAAGTCGCGCACCGTGCGGCGCGAGTCGAGGAATGCGCGGAAGCTCGCCGCGCGCTCCGCCACCTCCGCCACCGGGCGGCGCTCGAAGGGGTAGGGCACCATGCGCGGCTTCACGCCAGCGTTGTACCCGCGCCGTCTGCGCGCTCAACGGTGGCAGAGGCGGCAGACCGGCGCGCCGCGCTTGTCGAGGCGGCTCTTGAACCCCGGCGGATGGGGATTCCCGCCGAAGGCGCCCTCGGCGTGGCAGTTCACGCAGTTGCCGCTCGCGCCGTCGGCGTGGCAGACCGCGCAGCTCAGGATGTCGCGGCGCGCCGCCGTTCCGTGGTAGTCGGGCGAACCGGGGAAGAGGACGCCGGGCCCGTGGAACCGGTAGCCGTCCGTGCGCTGGAGCGACCCGCTCTCCGAGATGCCGCGGGAGTCGTGGCACTCCTCGCAGTAGTTGCGCCCGTGACAGCGCAGGCAGGAGGCGGGGTCGGCGCGCGCGTCCCACGGGTGGCGGAACTCGTAGTCGCCGCGATGGATGAACTCGCGCTCGACGCGGGAGGGCTGGCGCTCCGGCGGCGTCAACCCGGCCGACGTGAAGTGGCAGTCGTCGCAGAACTTCGAGTCGTGGCACTGGGCGCAGACGGCGGCGTTCTCCGTCGACCGCATGAACTCCCCGTGTCCGCGCCGGACGAACTCGGCGGAGTGGGTGAAGGCCTCGTACGGGGCGAGCCCGAAGCGGGCGAGCTCGCGGTGGCAGTTCGCGCACTCGAGCTGGTCGTAGAAGCCCTGCATCTCGTGGCACGAGAAGCACTCGGGATGGGCCGGCATCGCCGTCGCGCGCGCGGCGACCGCGGGTCCGGCCTCGAGCCCGTGCGCCGCGGGGTGGCAGGTGGCGCAGTCGCCGTGCGTGCGCAGCAGGTGCGTCTCGTGGCTGAAGGTGAGGTGGCGTTCCTTCTCCGGCAGGACGCCGGCGTTGGCGACGTCGGTGTGGCACCACGCGCAGTTCTCGCGCTGATCGGCGTGGCAGGTCATGCAGGCGGCCTCGAGCGCGCGGCGCGTCCCCGAGTCGACCTGGTGACCCGCCACTCCCTCGTGGCAGGTGTCGCAGCTCCCGAGGACGTCGCGGTGCGCCTCCTCGGGGAACCGGATCGAGTCGCCGGTGCGCCCGGTGAAGACGATGCAGGAGGCGCCGGCCGCCGCCGCCAGCGCGAGCAGCGCCGCCCTCCGTCGCCACCCGCGCACCTGCGCGTCGATCCGCTCGCCCTCGGGATGGTTCATCGGAGCCGGGTCCTCGCGCCGCTCAGAATCGCACGCGCAGACGCGCGAACAGATCGAGGCGGTCCTCGTAGTCGGGATCGCGCACCCAGTCGACGCCGCACTCCACGTCCCACGCGCCGTGCGGATCGTAGCCCACGACGACGCGCGCGAGCGTCGCGTCGCGCTCGTAGGCGTCGCTCATCCCGAGCTGGGCGGAGGCGTCGAGCGCGGTGTAGATCGCCGCCGTCCACCAGAGCAGGTGGTAGCCGCGCACGAAGAGCGCGTCGCTGTCGATCGAGCTGCCGCCGAGGTCGTCGCGCCCCTCGTCCTGGTAGGCGATCTCCGCCCCCACGGAATCCTCTCCGTTGGGGCCGTAGCGCCGGTCGACGCCGCCGCCGAAGTGCACGAGGTCGCCGCCGTCGTCGTAGGCGGTGTAGCGCACGAAGGCGCGCGTCGAGAGCCGCTCGTCGAAGCGGCGGGTGAGCGAGAGGCCGGTCTCCTCGTAGGCGTCGACCGAGAAGACCGAGAAGATCGAGTTCTTGGGCAGGAAGAGCCCGGGCACCGCGTGCGTCCAGTCGAGCGCAAGCTGCCACTCGATCGACGGCATCCAGACCGCGTGGGCGCGGGCGTCGTAGATCCGCTCGGCGATCCAGTCGTAGAAGAGGTGGCCCGAGAGGTCGAGCCGGCGCAGCGGCGACCAGTGGAGGTCGATCCCCCCCTTCACGTCGCTCGGGTCGGCCTCGTCCTTGGCGTAGAAGCCCGAGGCGCCGATCCCCAGGCGCGAGCCGAGCCGCGACCCGAGCCGGCCGCCCGCGATCAGGTCGCCCGAGGCGCCGCCGAACCCGCGGTCGGACGGGACGCCGCCGAAGAGGTCGAGGTCGAGCGAGCGGCCGACCGGCGCTCGAACCTCCAGCCCGTCGATGCGGCGCGCGATCGCACCCGACGCGACGTACTGGCGGCCCAGCCGCGTGAACGCGCCGTTCGTGGCGCTGCGCCAGGTGACCGCGGCGGAGGCGACGTCGGCGCCGTCGTCGTCGAACCCCCCGGTCTCGTCGGCGAATCCCGACCGCGCGTACCCCTCGCCCGAGAAGGAGATCCGCTCGTCGCCGAAGAGCTCCTCGCCGTCGAGCCGCAGCGACTCGGCGAGGGTGAAGCTGCGCGTGCGCTCGCCCAGGACCCGGCTCCCGCCGCTGCGCGCCCAGACGGTCGCCTCGCCCGACCAGCGGCCCGTGCGCGACCGCGCGCCCGGACCGGAGCGCGCGCCGCCGCCCGACTCCTCGCCGGAGCGGGCGTGTCCGGCCGGATCCTCGAGATCCAGGGCCGTGACGCGCCAGCGATACTGCCGGCCGAGCGCCGTGAGCGGACCGCCCTCGCTTCCCAGGTGGCACGCCGAGCAGGAGAGGCGCTCGCGCTCCGCGTAGCGCGGCCACGCCGGCGCCGCGCCCCCTCTCTCCGCGAGCAGCGCGAGGAGCGAGCCGAGCCCGACCGCGAGCAGGAGCGCGCGCCGCCGGTCAGTTGTCATGCGCCCCCTGCAGGACCCAGCGCGCGATGAGCGCGATCTGGGCGTCGCTCAGCGGCGCCCCGCTGCGCGGCATCCTGGTGCCCGATCCCTTCACGCAGCCGCCCCGATGGGTGCCCTTGACCTTGTGGTGCAGGTAGGAGCCGCCGGGGAAGTAGGGCTCGACGAGGAGCGTCGCGCAGGAATCCGACGGAGTCTGGCCGGCGCGCACGTTCACGCACTCGCCCCACGTGTGGCCGTCGGAGAGATCGAGCGAGGCGGCCGGGCCGGTCGCGTCGTGGCACGCTCCGGTCGCGCACTTGGGAGTGAAGATCGGCTGCACGCTGCCGGAGAGCGTGACCGGCGCCTCGGCGCGCAGCGCGCCGGACGACGGGTCGGACGGCGAGTCGGCGTCGTCGACCACGACGGCGGTGAAGACGGTGTCGCCGAGCGACGGCGAGAACGGCGCGTCGATCGGGAAGAGCGCGCCGATCAGCAGCTCGCCGGTGTCCGGATCGGTGAAGACGTCGAGGTCGGTGCCGAAGATCGGGGCGAGGTTCTCACCGGGGAAGAAGCCGCCGTTTCCCGGGTCGCCGAGGTCGCGGTCGGCGGTGACGATCAGCCGCTCCGGATCGACGGCGCCGTCCTGGAACAGCCGGGTGAAGCCGGCGCCCGACTCCGGGTTGGGGATCGCGCGCACCGTGAGCGCGAAGGGCAGCCGCTCGCCGACGAAGGGAACGCCGTCGGCGTCGAGCGGGAGCGAGACGCCGGTGGGGGTGCGGTCGGCGGGCGGGATCTCGAACTGCGCCACCGCCGTCGGCCGGTCGAGCGCGCGCACCGTGAGGCCGACGCGCAGCGGCTGCGAAGCCCGGTCGATGTCGTCGAGGAGGAGGACGCTCCAGAGCATCCGGCCGACCGGGAAGGGGATCGGGTCGACCGTGTCGAGCGTCACGAGCAGGCGGGGCGGCGCGTCCGCGGGCAGCTCGACGGCGATGCGGCCGGCGGCGTCGAGCCACTCGACCAGGTTCTCGCCGGCCGCGAAGCCGCCCTGCATCGGGTCGCCCAGGTCCACGTCGACGAAGATCGCGACCCGGGAGACGTCGACCGAGGCCTGGCTCTGCACGACGACGCGGTCGTAGCCGCTGCGCGGGAGCTGCACGCGCAGCAGCGCCGCCTCGCCCTCGATCACCGTCGCCTCGTCGCTGCCGTCGTCGAACGCCAGCTCGAGCTCGAACGTCGTGCCACCCGTCTCGCCGGCTCCGCCGCTGCGGAACGCTCCGTCGCACGCGGCGCCCGCGATCGCCGCGACCAGCCCTGCGATTCCGACCGACCTGCGCAAGTCCGTGGACATGGGCCGACCTCGAGCCGATCGACGAGGCGCGCCCGGTTCCTGCTCCCGACTGCGGCGCGGAGAAGCTAGCCGGAGCGCCGCGGGCGCGGAAGCCGGACGCCCCGCGCGCTCCGGAACCGCGCGCCCCGCCCCGGCGCAGGCCGTCCTCACCGGCCTCCTCGTCGTCGCTGGATCCAGTCGAGCTCCTCGTCCATCCGCATCGACCCGGGCACCAGCTCGTGCAACCGCACCTCGCGGGCCGGCATCGCCGCCGCGTGCCGACCGCGCAGCGCGGCCGACCCCTTCGGAAGGCGCGATGGGATCGCGATCGCACCGGCGGCGCGACGTCCATCGGCGTCTCGGCGCAGGGCTTCTCCTGCGCGACCGCGACCGACGCTGCAGCGATCCATCCCGGAAGGAGGGGAAGGCGTAGTCTGGCGCGCGAGCCATGACCCGTCGATTCACCGCTCTCGGCGCCAGCCTGCTTCTGCTGGGAGCGGGGGCCGGCTGCGCTGCGCCGCGGCCGTCGGAGCTGCCCGCCGACGAGCCGTGGATCGTGGCGGTGAAGAGCGCGCGGCTGCCGTTCGACCGCTGGTACAGCGCGTTCGCGCACCACAGCTGGATCGACGTGAAGCACGGCGGGCCCGACGCGTGGCGGCGCATCGAGATCCGCAGCCGCCGATCCGGGGTCGGGATCACGCCGATCGGCGACGACGAGGCGCGCGGCGACGTCTGGCACGAGCGGCGGCCCGTCCACCTGCTCGGCGCGATCACCGGCGAGGCGGCGCGCCGCGTCGCGCAGCGCATCGAGGAGGCTGCCGTCGCGCGCGCCGAGCTCTATCGCGACGGCTACCGCCTCTGGCCCGGCCCCAACAGCAACACCTTCGTCGCCGACCTCGTGCGCGAGTTCGGCGAGCTCTCCTGCGTCTTCGATCCCAACGCGATCGGCAAGGACTACCCCGGGTGGATCGACGCCGGCGCCACCGCTTCCAAGACCGGGTTGCGCGTCGACACGCCGATCGTCGGCGCGGCGCTCGCGCTGCAGGAGGGGGTGGAGCTCCATCTGTTCGGGCTCACGCTCGGGGTCTGCGCGTGGCCGCCCGGGATCTCGCTGCCGTTCCTGCCGCGCCTGCCGGGCGGGCTGCTGCGCGGCGGCGAGCCCGGCGTGCCGCCGCCGCCTCCGCCGCACCGCCTCACGGCGCGCGTCGACCTCGACCTGCGCGCCGCCGCGACGCCGGACGGCCCGGTCGAGCACGGGCTCGACGGCCTTCCGCTGCGCGGCCGCGTCGTGCTCGTGGACGCAGAGAGCGGCGAGTGGGCGCACGCCTCCTGGCGCTTCGAGCGCGGCGCGCCGCCGGCGCCGCCCTGGTCGCTCGAGGTGAGCGCGCGCAGCCGCGGCCTGCGCCTCGACCGCGACCTGCAGGTCGCCGGCCCGCTCGACGAGGCGCGGGGAATGGACGTGGCGGTCGAGACCGGCGAGCTCCGGATCGCGCTGCGCTTCACGCTCACCGCCGAGGAGAGCGCCCGGCTCGACGTCCGCGCCCGCCGCCGGCGCGCCCCCGATCCGACCGGCTCCTGAGCCGCGCCCGCTCTCCCGCTTCCCCCGGGGAGGCGGCAGGTCGTTCCCGGCGGGGGGCAACTCTCCGGTCCGGCCCGCGTCCTTCGGTTCGGCGCGCCGCCGGCCGCGGCGCGCGTCCGCCGCGACCAGGAGACGACCCATGAGCGCCCGATCCTCCCCGCGCTTCCGCGCCAGTCTCGGCTTCGCCCTCCTTCCCGCGCTACCCGCGGCCGCCCCGGCGCAGGTGAGCGAGGTGGAGGCGCGGCGCAGCGGCCCCGGCCACCCCTGGCAGGGCGGCCCCTCGCGCGTGAACCCCTGGTCGCACGCGCTGCAGACCACGATCCCGATCGTGGACTGGCGCGCGAATGGCGAGCTGCGCGTCGAGTTCTCGCTCCACCACAGCAGCATGGCGGTCGCGGGCAACCCCGCGCTCTCGGGCAAGTGGCGGCACGCCTGCGACCTGCGGCTCGAGACCTGGACCGACGCCGGCGGCGTGCTTCAGGCGGCGCTGATCGAGGGCGACCACACCGTGCGGCTCTTCGAGCTCGGCGCCGGCGGCTGGGTGAATCGCGACGGCTACCACGACCGGCTCCGCGCGACGGCGACCGGCCTCGTCCTCGAGCGGCCCACCGCCGTCGGCGGATCCGCCGGTCTCCTGCCGGGCGGCATCCCCGACGGCCGCGTGGAGCTCGAGCTCGAGTCGGGGACGATCGGCCGCGGAGCGTTCCGGCCGGCCGCCTTCCTCGACCGCTTCGGGAATCGCGCCGGGCTCGAGTACGAGACCCGCCGTCCCGGGCGGCTCGTGCGCATCTCCGACGGCACCGGCCGATCGCTGCAGCTCCGCTACGGCGTCGCGGGCCGCTTCTCGCGCCTCACCGCGATCGAGTTCGTGGGCGGCGGCATCGACCGCTCCGGCCCCGACTTCGTGCGCACCTGGACGCTCGGCTACGACGCGCAAGGGCGGCTCGAGAGCGTGACGGAGCCGCCGCTCTTCCTTGCCACGTACCAGACCCGGCTCGGCTACACGTCCGACGGCCGCGGCAACCTCTCCTCCCTGGCCGATCGCGGCGGCGCGGTCACGAGCTTCGGCTACGTCGACGACGCGATCGCCCTCGTGCAGCTCCCCGGCCGGACTGCGGGCGAGCGCATCGTCTTCGATCGGCCGGGCCCGGCCACGCGCACCGTGACCGACCCCCTCGGCGTGACGACGACCCGCGACTTCGACCGGTTCTCGCGCCTCGTCACGATCGTGGACGCGTTCGGCGGCCTGACCGAGTACACGTTCGGCGATGCCGACGACGACTGGGCCGTGAGCCGCGTGCGCCGGCCGTCGGGCGCCGAGCGCAGCTTCGACCGCGGCGCCGGCGGCCGCCTGCTCGCGGTGATCGACGAGCTCGGTCAGCGCACCGACCTCGGCTACGACGCCGACGGGCGCCTGGTGCGCGTCGAGCAGCCGCTGTGCACCGACGCCTGGGGGGCGGTCGAGAAGGAGCGGCGCGCGACCGAGTTCGAGTACGGCCCGTCGGGCGAGCGCGTGCGGGAGCGGGTGCGGCTCGGCGGCGGCGGGGAGCTCGTGACGGAGCACTCCTACGACGCGCGCGGAAACCGCGTGGTCGTGGTGCGTCCGGGAGGCGGCGCGATCCGGATCGAACGCGACGCGTTCGGGAACGTCGTGCGGGTGACGACGCCCGCCGGGCGCACGAGTTCGTGGCAGTACAAGGACGCGCGCATCTCCTTCAACTGGACCGTGCCGTGCGTCGTCGTCGACGGCGAGGGCCGCCGCAAGGGGCTGGTGCACGATGCGTGGGGTCGGCTGTGGAAGGAGGCGCTCCCCGACGGCACCACGAGGACGTACCGCTACGACGCGATGAATCGCCTCGTCCGGCTGGCGCACGGCGACGACGTGACCACCCTCCAGCGTCTCGACGATGGATCGATCGAGTCGGCGAGGACGCCGGCCGGCCGGACGCGCTACGGCTACCTCGCCAACGGGCTGCTGGAGCGGATCGTGATCGACCCGGGCGGCCCCTCCGAGCGCGTGCAGCATCGCGCCTACGACGGCGCCAACCGGCTCTCGAGCGTCGACGAGCGCGGCCGCGCGACGACCTTCGCCCGCGACGCCGACGGCCGACTCGTGCGCCGGACGCAGCCGAACGGGACCACGACGCGCTTCACGCGCGACGCGCTGGGCCGGGTCGTGCTCCTGGAGCACGAGGATCGAAGCAGCCGGAAGCTCGCGTCCTACGCGGCGTCGTTCCAGGAGAACGGGCTCCTACGAAGCGTGGTCGAGTCCGACGCCTTCGGCCCGGTCACCTCCCGTTTCGGCTACGACCTCGCCGACCGCCTCGTGCGCGAGGAGAAGAGCGGGGCGATCGCCTACGGCGCGCAGTGGCTCCACGACCCCGACGGCCAGCGGCTCGCCGAGATCGAGAACGGGGTCCGGGTCGACTACCAGCGCGACGCCGACGGCCGGCTGCTCTCGACCAGCGCCGGCGATGCATTCTCCTGGGACGCGAACGGCCGTCTCGTCGAGCGCATGCGGGGCGGCGAGCGGCTGCGCTTCCGCTACGACTTCGACGGCGCGCTCCAGGGCATCGACGCGGATCGCGGCGCGAAGCTCGGCTGGCAGCCCGCCTTCGCCTATGGGGACGACGGGATCCTCCGCTTCTCGCGCCGGCAGCACGACGATTCCGGATCGCTCGTCCTCGCCCACGAGTACCTCCACGCCGCCGGCTCCGTCGGACTGCAGCGGACGAGCGACGGCGCCGGAGCGCCGCTCGGGGCGCTCGAGTTCACGTGGGGCCGCGGGCTGCTCGCCGCCGGCGACCCGGTGGCCGGCTCCTTCTTCGACGTCTCATCCGACCCGTTCGGCACGGTGCGCCTCTCGACCGACGATCGCGGCGGCGTGAGCTTCACCGGCTCGCTGCACAACGCCTTCGGCAAGCGCCTGTGCGGGAACGCCTTCCTCGGCTCGGCGGGCTTCGCGGCCGACGCCGGAGTGCGCGAGGAGGGCGACGCCGGGCTGCTCTTCGACGGCCGCGGCTACTTCGATCCGCAGGTCGCGATGGCGCTGCCGACCGGCCCCCTCGACGGGCTCCTCTCCCGCCAGGACGCCGCGGAATCCACCGATCGCCTGCACCTGCTGCGGCGGCTCCGCGACGTCGGCTGGACCCTGTGGGAGCAGGCCACCGACTCGAAGCGGCGCGCCGAGGGGCGCTTCGGCGAGGCGCTCGCGGGCGGAAGCTCGGAGGCGATCCTCGACGCGCTCAAGACGTTCCTCGACCTCTCCGACGCGCTCGACGCCCACGAGCGCCACCTCGAGGAGCTCGAGAACGAGATCGAGAGGCTCGAGCGCATCGACCGCTGGCTCAACCCGCCGCCCGGGACTCCCCGCCCGGTCTTCGGCGACTGGTAGGGCCTCCGGCGGTGCGCGGACGCGCCCGCCCGACCGGGGCGGGCTACTCGATCGCGAGGATGCGCAGCGCCTGCGCCGTGCCGTAGGCGCGGCCGAGCATGGCGTGATCGACCCAGGTGCCGTCGAGCTCGCGGCAGGAGAGGATCTCCTTGCGGATGGCGTCGAGCGCCTTCCTGCGGCGGGCGGCCGGCAGCTCGCACGCCGCCTCGGCGGCGTGCCAGTGGGCGAAGAAGTAGAAGTAGCCGCCGTGGCCGCGCCCGTTGAAGTAGTCGTAGAGGCGCTTGGTGGGCACGCGCAGCTCGCGGTGGTGCTCGAGGAAGCGGTCGAGGGCGGGGCCGAGCTTCGGCAGCTCCTTGCGGCCGGCGCGCAGCAGCGCGACCCCGCACAGGCAGTCGCGCGCGATCGAGCCGTGCTTCGTCGTCATCCACTCGTGGCCGGGCTTCGTCGAGTAGCAGAAGAGATCGTCCTGCATGCGCATCCCTTCGAGCGCCTTCACGCCGGCCGCAAGACCCTTCTCGTCGACCTCGACGCCGGCCGCTTTCGCGGCGCACAGCGCCTGGACGGCGAGCGCCGTGTTGAAGCTCGCCGGCCGGTCGGCGCCGTAGACGGTCCAGTTCCCGTCCTGCTGCTGCAGCTTGAAGATGCGCGCGACCAGCTTGCGCACCGCCTCCTTCTCGCCCGAGCGCGCGAGCGTGAACAGCACGTAGGGCTGGTGGAACGGGTCGGTGAACGGGTTGGGCTCGCGGCCGCTCCACTCGACGAGCCACGATCGCGCCCGCCGGCCCGCCTCCTTCGCGCGCGCCTTCGTCGCCGCCGGAAGCTTCGGCGTCCAGGCGTCGATCGCGTCGAGCGCGAAAGCGGTCACGCTCGCGTCCCAGAGGTTCAGGTGGCCGACGAACGACCCGTCGCCGCGCTGCAGCTCGAGCAGCGCGCGCAGCGAGCTCTCGGCGTCGAAGGCGCCCGGCAGCCCCTCGGTGGTCTCGGGCAGCTCGGGCAGCCCGGCGTGCTCGCGCGGATTCTCGGCGAGCAGGAGCCGCGGCCCGTCGCCGAGCAGGCACGCCGCCGCCTTGCGCCCGAAGGGGGTCGGCGCGGCGAGCTCGCGCAGCCGCGCCGCGGCCTCGTCGATCCGACCGAGCCGGTCGAGGCAGAAGGCCGCCCAGAAGCGCGCCTCGTCGCGCCGCGCGGACTGCTCGTCGAGCCTCGCGCCGTCGAGCGCGGCGAACGCCTTCTCCCAGTCGCCGCGCGCCAGCGCGAGCCGGCCGCGCTCGAGCTCGGCCTCGCCCCCGTTCACGCCGGCGAGCAGCTTCTCCGCGCCCGCGAGATCGCCGCGCCGGTGCAGCAGCCTCGCGAGCAGCGACTTCGCCTCCGGCTCGGCCCTTCCCTGCAGCAGCTTCGCCGCGCCGTCGAGGTCGCCGGCGGCCGCCAGCGCCTCGGCCGACTTCGATTCCCGCGCCTCCTTCGGCACCTTCGCCCCCGCCTTCGCCAGCGCCGCCCGCAGCATCCGCTCCACCAGCGGCCCGTTCAGCACTCCGATCCGGTGCAGCCGGTGGACGAGCCGGCCGCGCTCGTCGAGCACGACCAGCGCCGGCGTCACGATCTCGTGCGACTTGAGGCCGATCGCCGCGAGCGGGTCGTCGCCCGACGCGCCCATTCCGTGCTTCGAGAGGTCGTAGGTGAGGAGCAGCGGCACGAAGCGGCGGCGCACCAGCTCGGCCACGTCAGGATCGGAGAGCGGCCCCGCGCGGAAGAGCACGTCCTTGCGCAGCCCGTCGTCGATGAATCCCACCGTCTCGGCCGCGAGGCTCCGCTGCGCCGCCTCGAGCTGCGCGTCGTCGTCGATGCAGCGCACGTAGACCAGGATCGCCTTGTCCTCGGCGGCGGCCGCCTTCCGGGCCTCGGTCGCGTCGAATCGCCACGGGAGGTCGGAGGCCGCCGCTCGCGCGAGCCCCTGCAGCTTCACGTCGGGGTCGGGCGCCCTCCCGTCGGAGGACTTGAGCGGTTTCGTGTTCTCCTCGAGCGCGAGGTCGTCGAACCACGCCTCGCCCGCTCCCACCAGGTAGGCCAGCACGTGCACCTGCGTGCACGCGGCCGGCACGTCGAAGACCGCCGATGTCTCGCGCCAGTCGGCGACCCCCTCGGCCTTGTCGGCCCACGCGAAGGCGATCGCGTCCCCCTTCGCGTCGAGGCAGCGCACCATTACGCAGGCCGAGGCGGCGTCGTCCATGCGCGGAGTCTTGACGCGCGCCCGCAGCTCCAGCCGCGCCGGCTTCTTCTTCGGCAGCTCGACGAGCTGGCGCCAGTTGTGGGGGTCGCGATCGGCGGCCGCGTCGTTCGCGATCGCGAGGGCGCGGCCCTTCTCCGCCTCCTTCCACTCGTACTTCACCCCGGCTCCGCCGGTGTTCGACCACGCCTTGGGCATCCGCCCGTTCGCCGCCTCGACGTCGCCGTTCTCGAGCAGGTTCGCCCCGGACGCCGTGACCGCGATGATGCAGGCGAGCGCTGCCGACACGCGTCGATCCTCCGTGCCGCGGCGGCGCATCGCCGCGCCCCTCCAGCATGCCGTCCCCGCGGCCGGCGAAGTACCATCGGACCCGGATGATCACGACGGCGCTGTTCGCGGCGCTCCAGGCCGACGGCGCCTGGGGAGCCGGATCGGAAGCGGACGCGGGCGGCGCGCGCCTCGCCGGCCGCGTGATCGTCGTGCGCGCCGACGCTCCCGCGGCCGAGCGCCTCGGCGCGGAGGAGCTTGCCCGCCACCTCGACGCGATGACCGGCGTGCGCCTCGCGATCACGACGGAGGGGGCGGGGGAGCCGTCCGGCGCCGCATCCGGCGGAGCGCTTCCGGCGCGCGCGCTCGTGGTGGGTCCGTGCCGCGGCCTCGCCGATCTCGGCGTCCGGCTCGACCGCGAGGAGCTCGGCGACGACGGCTTCGTGCTGAAGTCGGTCGGGGAGCGGCTCGTGCTGGCGGGGCCGGGCGCGCGCGGGACGCTCTACGCGTGCGTCACCCTGCTCGATCGGCTGGGCGTGCGCTGGTACACGCCCACGATCGCGACGGTGCCGCGCCGGCCGGACCTCGAACTGCCGCGCCTCGACGAGACGCAGACTCCCGACTTCGAGTACCGGGAGCCCTTCTTCTCGGAGGCGTTCGACCGCGAGTGGGCCTACCGCAACCGGGTGAACGGCCACTCCGCCCGGCTCGACGCCGCCTGCGGCGGCCGGATCGTCTACCGGCCGTTCGTGCACAGCTTCGACGAGCTCGTGCCGCGCGCGCTGTTCGCCGAGCACCCGGAGTACTTCCCGTGGATCGGCGGCCGGCGGGTCGGCGGCCCCGACGCCTACGTGCAGCGCTGCCTCACCGACCCCTGCGTGCTCGAGCTCGCGACCGCGACGGTGCTGCGCTGGATCGGGGAGAGCCCCGAGGCGCGCATCGTCTCGGTCTCGCAGAACGACTGTCACCGGTTCTGCGAGTGCGAGCCGTGCCGCGCCGTCACCGCGGAGCACGGCGCGCACTCGGGGCTCTACCTCCGATTCGTGAACGCGATCGCCGAGGCGGTCGAGAGGCGCCACCCCGACCGGCTGATCGACACGCTCGCCTACCAATTCACCGAGGCGCCGCCGCGCGGCATCGTCCCGCGCAGGAACGTGCGGGTGCGCCTCTGCCCGATCGCCTGCTGCGAGGCACATCCCTACGAGCAGTGCCGCGCGCCGCCCAACGTCGCCTTCGTCGGCAACCTGCGCGGGTGGAGCGCGATCACCGACGCGCTCTACATCTGGCACTACAACACCGACTTCTCCCACTACCTGATGCCGTTCCCCGACTTCGACCAGTTCCCGGACTCGGCACGCCTCTACCGCCGGAGCGGCGTGAAGGGGCTCTTCTTCCAGGGCGCCTACGCGCCGGGGGGCGGCGGGTCGGACGCCGAGCTGCGCTCGTGGGTGATGGCGCGCCTCCTGTGGGACGCCGGCGCCGACGCCGACGCCCTGGTGACCGAGTGGATGGAAGGCGTCTACGGCGCCGCGCGGCGGCCGATGCGCGCCTGGTTCGATCTCCTCCACGCCCGGGTGCGCGACCCGGAGCGCCACCTCCACATCTATGACCCGCCGTCGCGGGAGCTCTTCGGCGGGGAGCTGCTCGCGGCAGGCGAGAAGCTCTTCGAGGAGGCGGCGGCCGCGGCCGCCGGCGACCCGGTCGCGAGCGGGTACGTGGAGAAGGCGCGCCTCGGCCTGCGCTACGTGCGCCTGGTGCAGGAGCCGCGCGCCGGCGCCGAGCTCGATCGATTCCTCGCCGACCTGCGCCGCTTCGGCATCACCCAGGTCTCCGAGACCCGGAGCGTGGACGACTTCGCCGCAACCTTTGCACGGGAGAAGCCATGAACCGCCGCCAGTTCCTCGAGTTCTCCGGTCGCTCCTTCGCGCTCGCGTCGGTGGCGGGGGCGCTCCCGCGCGCCGCGCGCGCCCAGGCCGCGCCGCCGCAGGCGGCAGCGCCGACGCCGCGCCGGAACCGCGTCAAGCACTCGGTCTGCCGCTGGTGCTACGGCGGCTTGAGCCTCGACGACCTGGCGCGCAACTCGGCCGCGATGGGGATCTCGTCGGTGGAGATCCTGAACGAGAACGAGTGGGCCGTCGTGAAGAAGCACGGCCTCGCCTGCGCGGTGGGCATCGGCCCCGGCTCGATCCCGCGCGGCTGGAATCGCAAGGAGCGCCACGACGAGCTGGTGGCGCAGGCCGAGGCGCTCATCCCCAAGGCGGCCGCGGCGGGGGTCCCCGCGCTCGTCGTCTTCTCCGGCAACCGGGCCGGCCAGCCCGACGCCGAGGGGATCGAGGCGTGCGCCGCCGGTTTCCGGCGCGTCGCGCCGATCGCCGAGAAGCACGGCGTCACCCTGGTGATGGAGATCCTGAACAGCAAGGTCGACCACGGCGACTACGCCTTCGACCACATGCGCTATGGCGTCGAGGTGATGCAGAAGGTCGCCTCGCCGCGCGTGAAGATCCTCTACGACATCTATCACGCGCAGATCATGGACGGCGACGTCATCCGCACCATCCGCGACCACAAGGAGCTGATCGGCCACTACCACACCGGCGGCGTCCCCGGCCGCCACGAGATCGACGACACCCAGGAGCTCAACTACCCCGCCATCTGCCGCGCGATCGTCGAGACCGGGTACCAGGGCTACGTCGGCCAGGAGTTCATCCCGGAGCGCGACCCGATGACCTCGCTGCGCCAGGCCATCGACCTCTGCGACGTCTGACCAGGGCCGATCGGGCGCCTCCGCCCGCTCCGTCTGCGGGAGACGCCGCCGCCCTTGAGCGCGCCCTTACGCCCGGCCGATGACCCCATCGGATCCGGCGCTCGGAGAGGGATCGGGGAATGGCGGCAGGTCTCGCGCTCGTCACGGCGCTCGCAGCGGCGGCGCAGGAGGCGCCCGCCTCCCGGCCGGCGGATGCGCCCGACCTCACGGAGCTCTCGCTCGAGGAGCTCATGAACGTGAACGTCGAGGCCACGTCGGTGGCGCGCAAGCCGCAGCGGGTGTCGAAGTCGGCGGCCGCCGTCTACGTGATCACCTCCGAGGAGATCCGACGCTCCGGCCTCACCACGATCCCCGAGATCCTGCGGCACGTGCCCGGGCTCGAGGTCGCCCGCGTCAGCTCGAACACCTGGGCGATCACCTCGCGCGGCTTCAACAGCCAGTTCTCGAACAAGCTGCTCGTCCTGGTCGACGGCCGCACCGTCTACACGCCGCTCTTCTCCGGCGTCTACTGGGACGTTCAGGACCTGCTGCTCGAGGACGTCGAGCGCATCGAGGTGATCCGCGGACCCGGCGGCACGCTGTGGGGCGCCAACGCCGTGAACGGCGTGATCAACATCATCACGCGTCCGGCGCACGAGACCCTCGGCGGGCTGGGGAGCGCGGGCGCCGGCACCGAGGAGCGCTGGCACGCAGGCGCCCGCTTCGGCCTGAAGCTGGGTCGGTCGACGGCGCTGCGCGCGTGGAGCCAGTGGGCCGACCACGAAGGACAGTACGACGCCGCCGACACGGGGATCGAGGACGACTGGAACCAGGGGCGCGCCGGGTTCCGCGCCGACGGCGCGATCACCGACGCGAGCAGCTTCACGCTGCAGGGCGACGCCTATCGAGGGGGCTTCGACGGGCCGGCGGTGGTGCGTTCCATCACGGCGCCCTTCCAGTCGATCGTCAAGGTCGACGGCTTCGTGAGCGGCGGGAACGTCCTCGGCCGCTTCAACCACGTCTTCTCCGCCGACGCCGACCTCTCGCTCCAGGCGTACGTCGACTCCTATCGCCGCGACTCCGCCGACATCTTCCAGCGCGTCGACACCGCCGACGTCGACTTCGAGAACCGCTTCCGGCTCTCCCCCGGCAACGAGATCACCTGGGGCCTCGGATACCGGCGGTTCAAGACGGTGCTGCGCGGCACCTTCGACGTCATGCTGACCGACGACCACCGCACGGACGATCTCTGGAGCGCGTTCGTGCAGGACGAGATCACGATCGTCCCGGAGCGTCTCGCGCTGACGCTCGGGTCGAAGTTCGAGCTCAACGATTTCACGGGCTACGAGTACCTTCCGAGCGCGCGCGTCGCATTCACTCCCGACGAGCGCCAGACGCTCTGGGCCTCGGTCTCGCGCGCGGTGCGCACTCCCGCCGTCGCCGAGGACGCCGGGATCATCAGCTTCGGCGTCATCCCGGGCGCTCCGCCCACCGTCGTGCAGGTGCAGGGCAACGAGGAGCTGCAGAGCGAGCGCGTGATCGCCTACGAGGCGGGCTGGCGCACGCAGCCGTGGGACCAGGTCTCGTTCGACCTCGCCGCGTTCCTGAACGACTACTCGCGCCTCTCCAGCGTCGAGCCGGGCGCTCCCTTCTTCTCGGGCGGCGCCATCGTGGCGCCGCTCGTGTTCGGGAACGGACTCTACGGCCGGACGTGGGGCGCCGAGGTTGCGAGCCAGTGGAACGCGACCCCGGACTGGTCGCTGCGCGCAGGCTACGCCTTCCTGGCCGCCAGCATCCGCCGCGCGCCGGGCAGCTCCGATCCGCTGAACGAGGACTCGATCGAGGGCAGCTTCCCGACCCATCAGGCGCAGCTGCGCTCGTTCTGGAGGCCGGCCGAGACGCTCGAGCTCGACGCGAGCCTCTACTACGTCGACCGGCTGCCGGCGCAGGACGCCGACCAGTACCTGCGCGGCGACCTCCGGATCGGCTGGCGTCCCACGCGGCGCAGCGAGCTCTCGCTCCTCGTGCACGGGCTGCTCCACCAGCGCGAGCGCGAGTTCGAGAGCACCTTCCTGATCATCGGCTCCGAGCCCGAGGCGGGCGTCCTCCTGCGCTTCACGCGGCGGTTCTAGGAACGACCCCTCGTGAGCAGCGATCCCGTGACCGCCCCGCGCTCCCCGCGACGCCGCTCGACGGCCGGGCGCTGCGCCGCCGTCGGGGCAACGCTCGTGCTGGCGGCCTCGGGGTGGCCGGCCGGCGGCGCCTTCGCCGTCGAGACCGCCGCGGAGACCGTCAAGGAGTACGAGGTCAAGGCCGCGTTCCTCTACAACTTCGCCAAGTTCACCACCTGGCCCGACGACGCCTACCGCGACGACGAGGCTCCGTTCGTGATCGGACTGCTGGGGCGCGACCCGTTCGGTCGCACGCTCGACGACACCCTGAAGGGCAAGAAGGTCGGGACGCGCCCCGTTCGCGTGCTGCGCTACGAGAGGCTCGAGCAGGTCGGCGCGCCCCATCTCCTGTTCGTGGCCGAGAGCGACGAGAAGCGCGTCGCGGCCGTCCTCAAGGATCTCGGCACGAAGCCGATCCTGCTGGTGGGCGACGCCGCCGGGTTCGCGGCGCGGGGAGGAGCGGCCGGTTTCTACCTCGAGGAGAGCAACGTCCGCTTCGAGATGAATCCGGCGGCGTTGAAGCGCGCCCGCCTCGTCGTCGCGGCGCAGGTCCTGAAGCTGGCCCGGATCGTGGAGGGCTGACGCCGTGCCGCGCCCCCCGCGCCCGCGCGCCGCCTTCTCGCTGCGCCAGAAGATCATCGGGCTCACGGTCGCGGTGAGCGCGATCGCGCTGCTGGTGGCCGTCGGGACCTTCGCCGCGTGGTACGCGCGCACGACGCGCGACCAGCTGCTCGAGAACCTGCGCGTCACCAGCGCGGTGATCGCCGAGAACAGCGCGGCGGCGGTGAGCTTCCGCGACCTGGAGAGTGCGCGCGTCAACCTGCTCGCGCTCGGGCAGGTGCAGAGCGTGCACGGCGCGTGCATCTTCGACGAGCGGGGCGACCGGCTCGCCGAGTGGATCCGGCCGGGTCACGCCATGGAGTTCACGCCCGGGCTCGTCGCCGCGGACGGCACGCGGCCCTGGGACGACGGCGTGGAGGTCCAGGTCCCGATCGCGCACGCGGGCGAGCGGCTCGGGACGCTCCTCGTCCGCTCCGACCTCCGCGCGGTCGAGGCCGGCATCGCGCGCCTCCTCAAGACGCTCGCGCTGCTGGTTCCCGCCGCCTGCGCGCTCGCCTTCCTGCTGGCGGCGCGCTTCGAGCGGTTCATCTCCCGCACCCTGATCGATCTCGCCCGCGTCGCGCGCGACGTGCGCAGCAGCCGCCATTACGGACACCGCGCGGAGGGCGGCGGCGACGACGAGGTGGGGGCGCTCGTCGAGTCGTTCAACGCCATGCTCGCCGAGATCGAGGCGCGCGATCGCGAGCTGGCCGCGCACCGCGACCGGCTCGAGGAGGAGGTGGCCGCGCGCACCGCCGACCTCACCCAGGTCAACGCCCAGCTCGTCGCCGCCAAGGAGGCGGCCGAGACCGCCTCCATCACCAAGTCCGAGTTCCTGGCCAACATGAGCCACGAGATCCGCACGCCGCTCAACGGCGTGATCGGGATGACCAGCCTGATGCTCAAGACGGACCTCGCGCAGGAGCAGCTCGACTACTGCGAGACGATCCGGATCTCCGCCGAGAGCCTGCTCGAGATCATCAACGAGATCCTCGACTTCTCGAAGATCGAGGCGCGCAAGCTCGAGGTCGAGACCATCGACTTCGACGTGCGCAGGGTGGTCGAGGAGGCGTGTGACATCATCACGCCCAAGGCCAACGAGAAGCGGCTCGAACTGGTCTCGTGCGTTCACGCCGACGTGCCGCGCCTCGTGCGCGGCGACCCTCTGCGCGTGCGCCAGGTGCTGCTCAACTACCTCAACAACGCGGTGAAGTTCACGCGCTCCGGCGAGGTCGTGGTGGAGGCGACCCGGGCGGGCGCGGACGAGCGCGGTGTCCAGGTGAGATTCACCGTCACCGACACCGGGATCGGCATCCCGAGGGACCGCATGGACCGGCTGTTCCAGCCGTTCAGCCAGGTCGACGCCTCCACGACGCGGCGCCACGGAGGCACCGGGCTCGGCCTCGCCATCTCGCGCGAGCTCGCCGAGCTCATGGGCGGCTCGGTCGGCGTCGAGAGCGAGCCGGGCCGCGGCTCCTCGTTCTGGCTCGAGGTGCCATTCGGTCGCGCCGCGTGGAGCGCGCCGCAGACCGAGGCGCCGCCCGAGGTCCTGAAGGGGCTGCGCGTCCTCGTGGTCGACGACAGCGCCACGAACCGTCGCATCCTGCACATGGAGCTCTCCTCGTTCGGCTGCGTCCCCACCAGCGCGGGCGGCGGCGTCGAGGCGCTGGCGATCCTGCGCGCGGCGGCGCGTTCCGGCGCCCCGGTGCAGATCGTCCTGCTCGACGACCAGATGCCCGACATGGACGGCGAACACACGGCGCGTGCGATCCGCGCCGACCGCGAGGTGGGCGCCGTCCCGATCGTGCTGCTGACCTCGATGCGCCGCCGCGGCGCGATCAGCCGGCTCGAGAATCTGCGGGTGGACGGCTACCTGGTGAAGCCGGTGAAGCACGGCCTGATGCTCGCGTGCATCCGCACGGTGCTCGGCCGCGCGGCGGCGCCGTCCGACGGTGCGCCGGCGCTGGTGACCGAGCACCTGCTCTCCGCGGCGGGACGAAGGCTGCGCGGGCGCGTCCTCCTGGTCGAGGACAACCCCGTGAACCAGAAGATCGTGGTGCGAATGCTGCTTCGGTCGGGGCTTCGCTGCGAGATCGCCGGCAGCGGCGTGGAGGCGCTCGCCGTCCTCGAAAGCGACTCCTTCGACCTCATCCTGATGGACTGCCAGATGCCCGAGATGGACGGCTTCGAGACCACGGCGCACATCCGCGAGCGCGAGCGCGCGACCGGCGGGCACGTGCGCATCGTGGCGATGACCGCCAACGCGATGGAGGGCGACCGGGAGCGCTGCCTCGCGGCGGGGATGGACGACTACGTGAGCAAGCCGATCGACTTCGACGCGTTCAGCGCGAAGCTCGAGACCTGGCTGCCGGCCGCGGCCGCCGAGCCGGTCGATCCGGTGGAGCCGGTCGGGCCGCCGGCGCCGGTCTCGCCGCGCTCCGAGCCTTGACCCGGCCCGGCTCCTCCCGATCAGGCCAGGATCGACTCGATCACCCGTCCGTGCACGTCGGTGAGGCGGCGGTCGCTGCCGTTGTGCCGGAAGGTGAGCCTCGTGTGGTCGATCCCGAGCAGGTGGAGGATCGTCGCGTGCAGGTCGTAGCACCAGGTCGGCACGCGTGATCGCCAGCCCCACTCGTCGCTCTCGCCGTGGGTCGCTCCCGCGCGGACGCCCGCTCCGGCGAGCCAGGAGACGAAGGTCCCGCCGTTGTGGTCGCGGCCCGCCGCCCCCTGGCTGAACGGCTGGCGGCCGAACTCGGTGGTGAAGACGACCAGCGTGTCGTCGAGCAGGCCGCGCGCGTCGAGGTCGGCGAGCAGCCCGGCGACCGGGCGGTCGACGGTGACCGCGATGGCCGGAAGCTCCTTGCTCACGTCCGCGTGGTTGTCCCAGTTCCCCGACGCGCCGGCCGGTCCGCTCCAGATCTGCACGAAGCGCACGCTGCGCTCGAGCATGCGGCGCGCGAGCAGGCAGCGCGTCCCGAACTCCTCGGTCACCTTCTCGTCGAGGCCGTAGAGGCTCCGGGTCGCGGCGCTCTCGCCGCCCAGGTCGAAGAGCGCCGGCACGCTGAGCTGCATCCGGGCCGCGAGCTCGTAGGCGGCGATGCGCGCCTCGAGGCGCGAGTCGCCCTCGTCGCGGCCGGCGTAGTCTCGGTTCATCGCCTGCAGCAGCTCGCGCAGCTCCGCCTCGCCGGCCGCGGTGACGCCAGGCGCCCCGGGCGGCGGCAGGAGGTCGTGCACCGGAGTGGGCGCGGTCGCCTTGATGACCACGCCCTGGTTCGCGACCGGCAGGAAGCCGGACGAGAAGTTGCCGAGGTTGTTGTAGGGCAGCCCGCGCGGGTCGGGCAGCACGATGAAGCTCGGCAGGTCGTCGCTCGAGGCGCCGAGCCCGTAGGAGATCCACGCGCCCATGCAGGGGAAGCCGGGCTGCGTGAAGCCGGTGTTCATCATGTAGCTGCCCGGCCCGTGCACGTTGGTCTTCGAGGTCATCGACATCAGGAAGGCGAGCCGGTCGACGCAGCCGGCGAGGTGGGGGAAGACGCTGCTCACGAAGCGGCCGGTCTCGCCGTGCCGCTTCCACTCGAACGGGCTCTTGAGCAGCGGGAAGCCGGCGTGCGAGCCGGTCACCGACTCGACCCGCTCGCCCGGATCGAACGGCTGGCCGTGCCGCTTCTCGAGCTCCGGCTTGTGGTCGAAGGTGTCGACCTGGCTCATGCCGCCGTTCATGAAGAGCTGCAGGACGCGGCGCGCCTTCGCCCGGTGGTGGAGCCCGCCGGCGAGGTCGGCGCGACCGGCGGCCGCGGGCCCGGCCGCGCCGCCGCTCCCCGCCGCGGCAGGCGCCTCCTGCGCCAGCAGCCCCGAGCGGCCGAGGAGCTGCGCGAGCGCGACGCCGCCGAGCCCGCCGCCGGCCCGCCAGAGCAGATCGCGGCGCGAGAGTCGGAGCGGCGGCGGCGAGCGCATCATCGTTCGCTCAGTCCACGAACACGAACTCATGGCTGTTGAACAGGAGCCGGGCGGCGCTGGCGAGGCCGTGGCGCGCGGAGAGCCCCGCGAGCGCGTCGCGCTCCGGCGGCGACGGCGGGCGGCCGAGCACCCGCTCGAAGAGACGCTCGACGGGCGCGTCGATCGGTGCGCCGGGAGGCGCCTCGCCCGCCGCGCGCGCC
>Ga0187893_10005696_pt1 | contig 22066 bp, 16 predicted proteins | sample MA1701074metaG_FD_139574 | JGI IMG/M metagenome (GOLD analysis project Ga0187893, IMG submission 139574) | White microbial mat communities from a basaltic lava cave in the Kipuka Kanohina Cave System on the Island of Hawaii, USA - MA170107-4 metaG ...
CCGAGTTCCTGGACACCGCGTGGACGATGCAGATCGTGCGCGGCCTCGCGCTCTGGGCGATCGCGCTCGCGCTCACGCCGGCGGTGGCCGAGTTCTACCGCCTGCCGGAGCTGCGCCAGATCCTGCCGGTCGCGGCGTTCACCGCGGTGCTCTCAGGCTTCACCTCGACCCGGCTGATGGTGCTGAACCGGCGGCTCGAGCTCACGCGCCTGGTCGCGATCGAGTTCAGCGGCCAGTGCGCGGCGCTGGTCGTGATGATCGCGATCGCGTGGTGGCAGCGCTCGGTCTGGGCGCTGGTGTTCGGCGGACTCGCGAATCAGGCGGTGGTGCTGGTGCTCTCCCATCTCGCGATTCCCGGCCCCCGCAACCGCGTGGCCTGGAACGCCGACGACGCGCGCCAGATCTACTCGATCGGCGTGTGGGTGTTCGCGTCGAGCGGCATCTCGTTCCTGCTCGCGCAGATCGACATCGCCCTGCTCGGCCGGCTGATCCCCGCCGCCCTGCTTGGCGTTTACAGCATGGGCCTGATCATCCCGAACCTGCTGCGCGACCTGGCGTTCCGGCTCTCGAGCTCGGTGCTCGCGCCGATCGTCGCCGAATCGAACCGCCAGAGCGCGGAGATGCTGCGCGAGCGCTACGCGGCGGCGCGGCGGCTGACGCTGCCGATCGCGCTCCTGTGCGCGTTGGGCGCGGCGATCGTCGGCCCGGCGTTCTTCCACTTCCTGTACGACGACCGCTACCAGGACGCGGGCTGGATCTGTCAGCTCGCGCTCCTGCGCTTCTGGTTCGCCTACCTGCAGGTGTCGGGCTGTCTCACGCTGCTCTCGATCGGCCACGGGCGCGAGTGGGCGATCTCGAACGTCGTCGGCCTGGTCGGGTCGACGACGGGCTGCCTGGTCGGGTTCTCGCTCGCGGAGCTGCCCGGGCTCTTGATCGGGATGGCGATCGGCACGGCCGCGGGCGCCGCGGTCCCGATCGTGCGCATGCTGCAGCTCGGCATCGCCTCGCCCCTGCCCGAGCTGCGCTACACGGGGCTCGGGATCCTGCTCGGGCTGGTCGTGCTCGCGGTGAGCGCCGCCCCCGCGAACGTGGCCTTCGCGAATCCCGCGCTGAACACGTTGCTGCTCGGCGCGCTCGCGCTCTCGCCCTACGCGCTGTTCACCGCGCTGCGCGTGTTGCACGAAGTGCGGACCCGCTAGTCACCGCCGCCCGTCAGCCGCCGGAAGATCCGCTTCACGCGCGCGCGCAGGCCGTGCTCTTCGACGAACACCTGGCTGCGCACGAAGATCTGGCCGTGCGGCCCGCCCGCGGGCAGGCTCGCGACCGTGCGCGCGTGCGGGTAGGCCGCGGCGGGATCCTCACCGGTGTCGCTCATGCGCGTGCGGAACACGCCCGCGAGCAGCTCGTTCACCAGCACGTCGGGGTAGCGCGCGCGGTCGATCTCGGAGGCGAGCGCGGCGGTGAACACGGTGACCGCCGCCTTCGACGCGCAGTAGGCCGAGGCCGCCGGGCCCGGCCCCTTCCAGGCGAACGAGCCCATGTTGATGATCCGGCCGTGGCCGCGCTCGAGCATGCCGGGCAACGCCTTGCGGCAGCACAGCGCGAGCCCGATCACGTTGGTCTCCAGCGCGTGCGCCCACTCGGCGTGCGAGCCCTCGAGGAAGTTCCGCTTCGGGTAGAGCGCGGCGTTGTTGATCAGCACGTCGACCTTGCCGTGGCGGCGCGTCACCGCCTCGAACAGGCGCTCGACGTCGGCCTCGCGCGCGACGTCGCCGGTCACGAACTGCATGCGCCCGGCGCAGCCGGCCGCGGTCTGCTCGAGGTCCGCGGCGGTGCGCCCGATCCCGAACACGTCCGCGCCGTCGCCCGCGAAGCCGTGCGCGAGCGCCCGTCCCACGCCCGAGCCCGCGCCGGTGATCACGACCGTCTTGCCGCTGAAGGTCATCTCGACTCCGCCTGGCGCGCGCCGTCCCCGCGCGCGAGGGCCGCGTCGATCGCTTCCGCCACGCGCAGGGCGTTCGCCGCGATGGTGAGGCTGGGATTGGTGCCGCCGCTCGAGGGGAAGAACGAGCCGTCGACGACGTACAGATTGTCGACCTCGTGCGCGCGGTTGTTGCGGTCGAGCACGCTGGTGGCCGGATCGTCGCCGAAGCGCGCGGTTCCGCACAGGTGGCCGAAGTTCAGGTTCATGGGCCGGGTCAGCGTGATCACGCGCGTGCGGCCGAGCACGCGCGCGAGCCGGCGGCGGAACAGGTCGTTGCGCTCGGCGAGCTCCGCGGTGTAGCGGTACTCGAAGCGATAGCCGGTCTTCGCGCTCGGGTCGGGCCAGACGCGGTTCTCGAGGTACGGCAGGTCCTCGACGATCGAGCCGAAGATCACCGCGTTGCGGAACCAGTATGCGCCGACCCGCGCGAGCACGCGCAGCAGCAGCGGGTGCGCGAGCCGGCGCAGCCAGCGCGGGCCCTTCGAGAGCGTCGTCTTCAGGTGCGCGAGCACCGAGCCGGTGTCGACCTGCACGCCGACCGACTGGAAGTTGCCGAGCTTGCGGCCGTCGGCGACGTACAGGTCGTTGATCGAGAGCGACTTGTTGAAGCCGGTGCCGCTGCGCGCCCGGCCCGAGCGCACCGCGATCATGTCGCCCGAGTGCACCATCAGGTTGCGGCCGACCAGGCCCGAGCCGTTCGCGAGCCCGTTCGGGAAGCGCTCGGACTTCGACTGGAGCAGGAGCACCGGCGTCATCAGCGCGCCCGCCGCGAGCACGACCACGCGCGCGCGCAGCGCCAGCTCGCGGCCGCGCCAGCGCACGTGCACGCGCGTGACGCGTGCGGCGTCGGCCTCGAGCCGCGTGACCTCGCACTCGGTGAGCAGGCGCGCGCCGTGCTGGTCGACGGCCGGGATCACGCACACGCGCCCCGCGTCGCTCTTGCAGTCGCGCAGGCAGACGCGGCCCGCGCAGCCGTCGCAGCCGTCGACGAAGCGGCAGCCGATGTGGATGCGGTAGGGATGGAAGCCCTTGCGCTCGAACAGCGCGAACACGTCCTGGTCCTGCTCGTTGAGCGCGGCGGGCTCGGGCAGCGGATCCTTCGCGGGGTGCATCGGGTCGGGCGTGCCGCGCACGCGGAAGATCCGCTCCGCGCGCCGGTAGTAGGGCTCGAGCTCCGCGTACGACACCGGCCAGCGCTCGGGCAGGGTCGAGTCCTTCACCTCGGGGAAGTTCGCGCGCGGCTCGAAGTCGCTGGGGAAGAAGCGCTCGAGCGTGGCGCCGTACAGGATGGTCGAGCCGCCCGTGCCGCAGCCGAGCGGGCCGAAGAACTCGACGTCGCCGCCCTTCACCGCGTGGATCGGGTGCGCGCGCCGGCTGCCCGCGTCGCGCTCGCGCACGTCCATCACGCCCGCCAGCGGCTGCGGCCAGTAGCCGCGCCGCACGCGCTCGTCGGGATCCGCGGTCTGGTCGCCGAGGTCGCCGCGCACGGTGTCGCTCTCGCGCTGCACGAACCGGCCCTTCTCGAGGAACAGCACGCGCCGGCCGAGCCGCGCCAGCTCGAAGCCCGCGGTCGCGCCGCCCATGCCCGCGCCGACTACGATCGCGTCCCACTCCTGCGCGGCCGGATCGCCGGTCGCCACGCCCGCGGAGCTCGCGCTCACGGTGCGGGATCCGCCGCGGCCGCGCGCTTGGCGGCGAGCGGCGCGAGCAGGCCGTGCGCGCGCAGCTGCTCGGCGACGACCCGCGCCGCGAGGTCCTGACCCGCGTCGTTCCAGTGGTCGTCGAAGCCGCGGAAGTAGATCGACTCGCTGCCGTGCGCGGCGAACGCCGAGTAGAGGTCGACGGTCGGGATGCCGCGCCGCGCGGCGATCCGCTCCAGGATCGCGACCAGCCCGCGCGGTGTGTAGTCGGGGTACTTCGCGCGGTCGACCTCGCCGGTCTCGTGCTCGCCCAAGTCGAGCGGGTGCGGGATCGGCACCAGCACGAGCGGCGCGCCGGCCCGCTCGGCCGCGGCCTGCATGCGGCCGAGCACTCCGTCCATCAGCGCGATCTTGTAGCGCGCGGCGTCGCTGTTCGGTGTCAGGCTGACGTCGGCGTCGTAGCTGTCCCAGGCGAGCTCCCGCACCTGGTCGTCGCCCTGCACCACGAACTCCTCGTACTCGCGCAGGTGCTGCGCCTTGAAGTACTCGAGCCGTTCGCTGCGCGGCATGGTCTCGACGTCGCTAGGCGGCTTCTCGCGCAGGCCGAGTCGGAGCAGCAGCGCCTGCACCGCGTCGCGGATCACGCGCTTCAGGATCGACTCGTTGCGCTGCACCTCCATCTCGCGCACGAGCTCCGGCGCGATCGTGAAGGGGTTGGCGACGATGCCGCGCTCCCCGTCCACGCGGAACAGTTTGTTGCGCACGAGGTCACCGAAGTCGTTGCCGGCGAAGATCGCGGCGATCACCAGGTCCGGCCGCAGCTCGGGCAGCTCGCGCTCCATCTTGACCAGCTCCTGGTCCGGGCCGTAGCCGGCCACGCCCGCGTTCACGACCTCGAGCCCGGGGCCGAGCTGCCCGCGCAGGTAGTGCTCGAGCCGCACCGCGAAGGTGTGCTCGAGCTCGGAGTAGTAGGCGTGCGTGAACGAGTCGCCGTACACCACGATGCGCGAGGTCGGCTCGGGCTCGAGCTCGTCGCCGCGGAAGCCCTGGCTGTTGATGCGATAGCGGATGCGGTCGCCGCCGTTGATCGGCTCGCGCTGCTGCTCGCGCACGGCGCCGGGGATCGGCCGGTACAGCGCTTCGCGGTCGAACTGGTTCTCGGACTTGTAGCGCGGCGCGAGCAGCGTCTGCAGCGCGAGCTCCGCGAACACCACCACGAGCCCGACCGACACGAGCAGCGCCAGCACGCGCGCGTTCCAGACCATCGGCATCAGGCACGACGCCGCGACCCCGACGCCGAGTGCGAGGATCGCCGCCTGCGTGCCGCCGAAGCCGGGTCCGCCGCCGACCAGGCTGTCGTCCGAGATCGCCCAGGCGGCCAGGCCGAGCGCGACCAGGAGCGACGCGATCCGCACCACGCGGCGGAAGGGCTGCACGTCTCGATCGCTCACGCTCCGGCGCTCCCCGCGGTCCGCGGGCCCGACCTCGCGAGCACGCGACGGTAGAACGCGAGCGTCTGGTCCGCGACCGCGTCGGGGCTGAGCAGCTTCGCGCTGGTCGCGGCGGCGTGGGCGCCGAGCCTCGCCGCGCGCTCGGGGTCGCGCAGCAGCTCGAGCGCGGCGCGCGCCAGGTCGTCGGGATCGTCGGGCCGGGCGAGCAGGCCGTTCTCGCCGTCGCTGACGAGCTCGACCAGTCCGCCCGTGGCGGTGGCGACCACCGGGCAGCCGAAGCTCATCGCCTCGCCCAGCGTGTACGGGAAGTTCTCCCAGCGCGAGCAGATCAGCGTCAGCGCGGCGCGCCGCCGCAGCGCGCGGATCGCGTCCGGCGGCTGCGGGCCGAGGTACTCGACCGCATCGCGGTCGGCCGCGCGCGTCAGGCGGCCGGCGAGGAACTCGCGCACGTGCCAGACCCGGCCGCTCGCGTCGGTCACGCCCGAGTCCTGGCCCGCGAACAGGAGGCGCGCGCTCGGCAGCGCGGCGCGCACGCGCGCGAACGCCTCGATCGCGACGTCGCCGGCCTTGTGGCGATCGAAGCGACCGACGAACAGGATCGTGTCGCGCTCGCAGCTGTGCGCGTCCCAGTGCTCGGCCGGCGCCACGGGCGGCAGCGGGTTCGGGATCACCTCGGCGTCGGCCAACGCGTGGCCGTAGCGCGCGCGCGTGCGCTCGAGCACGTCGCGCGAGGGCGCGCTCACGCCGGCGACCTGCGCGATCGCCACGCCCTCGCGCCGCACGCGGCGGCGGAACGCGCGCGTGGTGGTGTCCTCGACCATCGCGCCGTTCAGGAACCAGGGCCCGTGCAGGCGCGCGACGACCGGAGTGGCGCAGCGCTCCGCCACCGCCCCGCACCAGCCGAACGACTCCTCCATCTCGACCAGGTCGATGGCGTGCTCGCGCTCGAGCCGCGCGATCTCGCCCGCGATGCTGCGCGCGTCGCGCCGCTCGGACGGAGCGCCGGGACTGACCGTGTGCTGCAGGCGGCCGAGCGCGCGCACGATCAGCGAGCCGCGCGCCTGCCGCGGCACCGACACCTGCGGGTCCTCCGTGTCCGGAGCGACGTAGGACGTCACCACGAACACCTCGATGCCCTTCGCGCGCAGCGCGGGCACGACGTGGCGGGCGTAGGTGACGATCCCGTTCGGCACCGGGCCGATCGGCCAGGCCGGCGTGAGCAGTGCGATCCTGAGCGGCCGCGACGGCTCCGGGCGCGAGCTCGACTCCGCCATCAGCGGGCTCCGCGTCCCGGCGGGCAGGCGGCCGGCCAGGTGGCGAGCAGCGCGTCGGCGACCACGCGGTTGCCCTCGGCGGTGAGGTGGCCGTCGAAGGGAAGGTACAGGCGCTCGCCGCCGTTCTGAGCGAGCACGGGCGTCGCGTCGAACACCGGCGCGTGCAAGCTCTCGAGCGCGGCGCGTGCGCGCTCGACGGGCAGCAGCGGCCGCGCCGCCGCGTCCGCGTCGTCGCCCCGCTGCGCCGCGGCCACCGCGGCCTTGGTCGGGAGGATCACGAAGTGCGGCTCGACGCCGGCCGCGCGCGCGAGCGCGGCGATGCGCCCCATCTCCGCCGCGTACGTGTCGCGCGCGCGGCTCAGGAAGTCCTGCTGCCACGCCTGCGGATCGGCGAGCTCCTCGTCGATCTTCGCGTAGGGCGTCTCGGCCGGGGGTCCGAAGCGGTGCGACACGGCAGAGGCGAGCCGGTACAGGTGCGACCAGGTCTTGAGCACGCTCTTCCAGTCGCCCTGGTGGCCGACCACGCCGTCGCGCACCGCCACGTCCTTGTCCCAGAGCGAGTCGTGGAAGTCGTTGCCGACATAGGTCATCACGCTGATCGCGTCGAAGCGCCGCCCCTCTGCGAGCAGGTGCTCGAGCGTCTGGCGGTATTGTACGGGACCGTAGCCGGGCACCGCCGTGTTCACCTGGCGCAGCGCGGGAGCGCGCGCGGCGACGATCCCGACCACCGACTCCTCGTAGTCGACGCCGTGCCCGAGCGCGAACGAGTCGCCGAGCCAGAGCTCGCTGCACGCGGCGTCCCCGGAGCTCGTCGCGCCCACGCGGAAGCCGTCGGCGTCGGTCAGCACCGTCCAGTGGGCGTCCCCGGTGTCGATCGTCGTGTGCAGGTTCGGCTGGAGCGCGTAGAACGGCAGCGCCGGGTGGCGGCGGTAGATCGCGAGCCAGGACGGCGGCCGGGGCGAGAAGGCGCGCAGCGCGAGCTCGGCGAGCCCGAGCGAGAGCAGCCCGGAGACGAACGCCACCGCGAGCCCGAGCAGCGCCCGGCGTGACCTGGATGCGCTCATGGCGACAGCTCCGGCAGCCGCTCGAGGATACGCTCCGCGGTGTAGGTGTGGCCGGCCGCGGTCCAGTGCCCGTCGAGCTCGAAGTAGAGCTCGGGCCGCGCCTGCTTGGTGGGAATCTCGAGCAGCGCCGCGCCCGCCCCGGCGAGCTCGGCGCGCAGCCACGAAGCCTGCGGCTCCGGGACGTCGGTCAGCAGCACGAGCACGGGCCAGCCGCGCTCGCGGCACACGCGCACGGACTCGACGACCAGCCGCAGCGTCAGGCGATCCGTGTCGGACGGGGCGCCGGAGCCGGCCGCCGGCGCCGCGCCGAGCGTCGCCTGCGCCGCGCGCTCGAAGGAGAGCTGCTTCGCGAGCCCGACCAGGTACGAGTACGAGAGCCCGGGCACGGCCTCGACCAGCTGCCCGACGATCCGCACTAGGCCCGGCGGGCGCGGCGGCAGCTCGACGAGCGCCCCGTCCGCGCCGAGCGCGAACAGTCCCTCGGCCGGGTTGTCCGCGAAGTCGTTGGCGTGGACCTGCAGCACGACCAGGCGCGGTGCGAAGCGCTCGGCCTCGGCGCGCAGGAACTTCAGCGAGCGACCGTTTCCGGTGTCGCCCATGCCCGCGTTCACCACCGGCGGCGCTGCGCCCGCGCCCGCGCGCAGGCGCTCGCGCACCAGCGCCGGGAACTCCTCGCCGTCGTTCACGCCGTAGCCCATCGTGAACGAGTCGCCCAGGAACAGGATCGCGCCGGTCGGCGGCGCGTCTGGCTCCGGCCCGCGGAAGCCGAGCGAGTTGGTGCTGAAGCGCATGGTGAACTCGGGCGCGATGCGCGTGGTCTCGAAGCTCGGCCGCAGCCGCTTGCCGTAGACCGCGTCGTAGACGGTGAACGACGGGCCGACGTTGCGCACCACCACGAACGCGCGCACCAGGAGCTCGCACAGCCCGAGCGACACGACGCTGGCGACGAGCAGGGTCAGGAGCGGCCGGAGCGCCCGCGCCACGATCACTCGGCTCGCGGCGCGGCGCCGACGCGCTCGTAGACGAACACCGGCCCCAGCCGCCGCCACAGCTCGACCGCCGGCATCCAGTCGAAGCGGAACCAGGCCGGCGTCCGGGTCTCGAGCGTGCTGCGCAGCCGGTAGCCGAGCGGCTCGATCCCGTTCCAGCGCGAGACGTCGAGCCCCTCGAGCGCGAGCATCTCCGCGCGCGCCGGCTGCGAGCGCGCCTGCTCGATGAAGCCGCGCATGCCGCTGTACAGGTAGATGCGATCGGGGCGCTCCGCCGGCGGCGCGTCCATGATCTGCTGCAGCGACTTCGGGTCGACGCGGTAGCCGAGCCAGGTGAGGCGCGACTTGCCGGGCACCTCGGGGTAGACCTCGGCCATGTTGATCGACCGGTCGCCCGGCGGATCCTCTTCGAGCGCGCGCTCGACCGTGCGGTGGTAGAGGCCGTCGAGCCGGATCCAGGCGAAGTTCGCGAAGGCGAGGTTCACCGCCAGCGCGAGACCGAGCGCCGCGCCGAGCGCCGCACGAAGCGCAGTGCTCCGCGCGCGCGCGAACAGCGCGTCGAGGCCGAACGCGACGGGCGGGACCAGCGCCACCGCCGCCACCGCCGTGAAGTGGTCGCTGCCGTAGCCGAGCGGGATCAGACCGAGCGCGGTGACACTCACGACCGGCAGCACGAGCAGCAGCGCCTGGCGCGGCCGGGCGAACGCGAGCGCGCCGAGCGAGAGCAGGACGACCCCCGTTCCGCCCGGGCCCAGGTTGTTCACGAACGTCTCGGCGAGCAGGCGCGCGAAGCCGGACTCGGTCATCGCGCCCGAGCCGAGCCCGCCCCACACCGCGCTGTCGGCGCCGCTCCCGCCCAGCCAGTGCGACATGCGCAGCCACCAGTTGGCCGGCGCGTAGATCACGTTCAGCACGAGATACGCGCCGACGCCCGCCCCGAGCGTCCACGCGACCGCGCGCAGCAGCTCGGCGCGCCGCTCGGGCCGCGCGCGGATCTCGCCCGCGGCCACGCCGAGCAGCCCGAGGTACGGCAGCACGTAGGCGGGGCCGGCGATCTCCTTGCTCGAGATCGCGCACACCGCCAGGATCGAGAGCCACACGCCGCGGTGTAGCGTCAGCCCATCGTGCAGGATGCGCACGTACACGCCGAGCGAGGCGCCGAACAGCGCGAACATCGGACCGTCGGGCCGCGTGAAGGCGGCGAAGCCGACCGCGCAGTAGTTGGTCGCGACGCAGAACAGGAACGCGAGCGCGACCGCCCACCGGCTCGCGCCGGCCGCGTGCAGGCTGCGCAGGAGATACGCGAACAGCGCCACGAACAGCGCCAGGAACAGCACCCGGCCCTGGACGATCAGGAACGAAAGCTGCTCGAGCGGGCGCTCGAGCCCGTAGGGAAAGTCGCCGCTCGGATTCGCGAACGCGCCCGAGAGCCACCAGCCGGCGATCGACAGCGCGTAGCCCGGCGCGAGCAACAGGTTCGCCATCGGCCCGTACTTGTGGAAGTCCTGGCCGAGCGTCTGGAAGAAGCGCAGCGCGCGCAGCGGCTGGTAGCTCTCGCCCAGGTAGCAGGCGTAGTTCGGCAGCAGATAGGGGATGCTCGGCGCCGCCAGCGCCACCACCACGAGCATCGGCAGCCAGACGTACGCGCTCCCCGCAACCCTCTCGATCGATCGCGCGCGCATCACGCCCCACCCACCCCGAAGCTCGCGGCCGAGGATAGCATCGGCCCGGTGCGGCAGAATCTGGCCATACACGTGCAGCTCTCCGCGCTACCTTGGCGGCGCGCAAAGGACTCGATCGAATTCGTCGCCGGCGTCGTCCAAGCTCGGGCGCTTGTGGCACCGATCACGGTTATGATGGGTCGATAACCCGATGTTTCCCGCAAGTCGCGGTCGCGATGGGGAGCGTTCCGGCATGATCTCTAGACTTCTTCTTGCGATCTCTGTGGCGACACTCGTGGCCACGTCCGCCTCCGCGGCGCCGACGGCTCGCTTCACCGCCCGGCCGGTCCAGGGCTCGACCTGCGTGGCGCCGTGCGCCGTGCACTTCGACGCGATCGGCACCGGCGCCAACGAGACCACCGATCCGGTCTTCACGCGCCCGTTCCACACCCTCTTGTTCCAGTGGGACTTCGGCGATCCGAACTCCGGCATCTGGGCGATTTCGGGCCAGTCGAAGAACACCGCCGTGGGCGGCATCGCGGGCCACACCTACGACAACCCCGGCAGCTACCTGGTGACGCTGCGCGTGACCAACCCGTCGGGCGAGGTCTCGACCACCACGCGCTCGGTGACCGTGGTCGATCCCGCCGTGGCGTTCACGCCCGCGAACACGTTCTGCTTCGCGAACTCGGCGAGCAACTGGGCCGGCTGTCCGCTCAACTGCGCGGGCGGCGACGACAACTGCACCGTGACCAACAACTGGAACACGCTGATCACCGCCGGCGACAACTGCTCCGGCAGCGGCGACTGCGCGAACGCCGACGCCGGCCCGCGCCGCATCCTGCTGCGCCGCGGCGACACCTTCACCGCCGGCAACCAGGTGGTGTTCTCGGGCAGCGCGACCTCGCCGGGCCTGATCCAGGCCTTTGGCACGGGCGCGGATCCGGTCGTCGCGAACGCCGGCCGCAACGACTGGGGCACCGGCTGGACCGTCACCGGCGTCGAGCTGCGCGCGCAGGAGGCGATACTGGTCGGCAACTTCACCGACCACGTGACCTTCTACCGCATCAACGCCCAGTTCTCCGGCACCTGCATCCACGAGCCGCCCATCGACCTGCAGCGCCCCGGCACGACGCGCGTCGGCCGGCTGCACGCGTACGTCGAGGTCAACTGCACGGCCACCGGCCCGACGGGCTACGCGACCTGGCCGGGCGCGAACTACGTGATGTGGATGGGCGGCACGTTCAACAAGAACGGCGGCAGCGACTCGACGCTGCGCGCGCACCACATGCAGCACTACCTGATCCAGCACACGCGCTGGATCAACGCGCCGCGCGGCCGCGAGCACTGGCAGTTCCGCGCCTACGACGAGTTCGCCTCCTTCTCGCCCGCCGAGGAGGCCAACCGGTTCGTGCTGATCTCGGACAACGTGGTCGAGAACCCGGGCTCGAACGGCTTCTTCAGCGTGCGCGTGTGCGTCGACTCGGGCTGCAACTGCGGCGAGGGCGCGCCCCAGTGCGGCGGAGCGGGCATCGGCGCCGGCAAGATCGTGAACGTCGCCGACTTCGTGTTCGAGCGGAACTTCTTCAAGTACTCGACCGACGGCACGGGCAACCGCCTGGGCATCTTCGAGCTGCAGGGCGGCGACTTCACCGTCCGCAACAACATCGTCGACTACCAGGGCGCGTTCGGGAACTACGACTCGAGCTTCGTGGTGGCGACGGGCGAGCCGACCCAACACACCTCGGGCTCGTCGACCTCGAGCAACTACCACATCGACAACAACACGATCTACTTCACGAACCCGTACTCGGCGCGCTTCAACTTCGCGACCACGCGCGGCGGCCTGGGCAGCGGCTGCACCGGCGGCTGCTTCTCGCGCAACAACCTGCTGGTGTCGCCGGGCTTCACGGGCACGCTGCAGGACCACCCGAGCTTCACGCGCGCGAACAACGTCGGCCGCTCGGCCAACCCGTTCGTCGGCGCGGTGCCGGGCCAGGGCGCGACCACCAAGGCGCACTTCCAGCTCGGCACGAGCGCGAGCGGCGTAGCGGACGCGGGCTCGACCTTCGTGCCCACGACCACGCGCGACAGCTGGGTGTTCGAGGACGCCTTCGGCAACTGCCGCTCCGGCGCGGGGGGCTCGACCACCGGTCCCTGGGACGTGGGCGCCCACGAGCGCGGCGGCGTGCGCTGCCCCTCGAGCGGATCAGCGCCGCCGCCCGCCGCCCTGCTCCCGCCGACCCTGCTGCCGGCGCAGTGAGGGTCAGCCCCTAGATCAACCTGCGCGGCCGATGCGTCGAAGTCGAGCCATGGACTTCGTTAGGATCTGGCCGTGAACGCCGCGCTCTTCGCCGGGACCCGCGGGATCGGTCGTGCACTCGCCCGCCAGCTGGCGGAGTGCGGCTATGGGATCGCCCTGCTGGGACGCGATCCGAACGAGCTCGAGCGCAGCGCCGCCGACCTCGCCGCGCGCGGCGCGGCGCGGCCGGTCGCGACCATTCCGTGCGACCTGGCGGAGCCGGCGGGCTTCGCTCCCGCACTCGACGCGGCGGAGCACGCGCTCGGCCGCCTGGACCTCGTGGTGGTGACGGCGGCGGTGTTCGCGGGCCAGGACGAGCTCGAGGCCGACGCGGAGCTGTGTCGCCGGCTGCTCGAGCTCGACTTCACGAACACGATCCTGTTCTGCGAGCAGGCCCGCGTGCGGCTGCTGGCGGGCGGCGGCGGCACGCTGTGCGTTTTCTCGTCCGTGGCGGGCGACCGCGCGCGCAAGCCGGTCGCCCTGTACGGCGCCGCCAAGGCGGGCCTGAGCCACTACCTGGACGGCCTCGAGCTGCGCTATCGCGCGGCGGGCCTGCGCGTGGTGACGGTGAAGCCCGGGTTCGTACACACGGCCATGACCGAGGGCCTGCAGCCTCCGCCCTTCGCGTCGGAGGCCGAGCCGGTCGCGCGCGCCGCGCTGCGCGGGATCCTGCGCGGCCGGCGCGTGGTCTACGCGCCGCCGATCTGGCGCGGCGTGATGGCGGCCGTGCGCGCGCTGCCGCGGCCGCTCCTGCGCCGGAGCGCGTTCTAGTGCGCGAGATCCACGGCTGGGGCCGCTACCCGCGCGTCGCCGCGCACGAGGCGCACGACGAGGACCTGGAGCGCGCAAGCCGCGAGCCGGTGCTGTTCCGCGGGCTCGGCCGCTCGTACGGCGACGCCTCGCTGCCCGCGCGTGCCGGCGCGCGCGTGGTCTCGACGACGCGCGCGGACCGCATCCTCGCCTTCGATCCAGCCACCGGCGTGCTGCGCGCCGAGGCGGGGCTCTCGCTCGCCGAGCTCGACCGCGTGTTCCTGCCGCGCGGCTTCGCGCCGCCGGTCGTGCCCGGCACGGAGTTCGTGACGCTGGGCGGGATGGTGGCCTGCGACGTCCACGGCAAGAACCACCACAGCGCCGGCAGCTTCGCGAGCCACGTGCGCGAGCTGCGCCTGCGCGTGCCCGACGGGCGCGTGCTCGACGTGTCCGAGTCGAGCGAGGCCGAGCTGTTCGCCGCGACCACCGGCGGCATGGGGCTCACCGGCCAGATCCTCGAGGTCGAGGTCGCGCTGAAGCCCGTGCCCTCGCCCTGGCTGCGCGCCGAGAGCCGCGCCTACCCGAACATCGACGCGCTGGTCGAGGGCCTGCGCGAGACCAGCGCGCGCGTGCCCTACACCATGGCGTGGAGCGACTCGACCGCGCGCGGCAGCGCGCTCGGCCGCGGCGTGCTGATCAGCGGCGACTGGGCCGAGCCGGTGGGCGCGGCGGCGCGCGCCTGGCGCTGGCGCGCGCCGCTCGCCCTGCCGCTCGACCTGCCCTCGGGCCTGATCGCGCCGCTCACCACGCGCGTGTTCAACGCGGCCGTGTTCGCGGCGCAGCGCTTCGCGCGCCCGCGGCTGGTCGGCCCGCGCAGCTTCTTCCACCCGCTCGACGTCCTGGCGAACTGGAACCGCGCCTACGGGCGGCGCGGCTTCGTGCAGTACCAATGCGTGGTGCCGGTCGACCGCGACACGCGCGCGGTGCGGCGGCTGTTCGAGACGCTCGTGCGCATGGACGGCGCGTCGCTGGTGACCGTGGTGAAGGACTTCGGCGCCGAGGGCCGCGGCCTGCTCTCGTTCCCGCGCCCCGGCGTCACGGTCGCGCTCGACCTGCCGATGCGCGGCGCGGCGACCCAGGCGCTCGTCGACCAGCTGAACGACCAGGTCGCCGAGGCGGGCGGCCGCATCTACCTGGCGAAGGACGCGCTCACGCGCCGCGAGCACTTCCAGGCGATGGAGCCGCGCCTCGCGCGCTTCAACGAAGTGCGCCGCAAGTGGGACCCGAACGGCCGCCTGCGCAGCGCGTTGTCCGTGCGCCTGCTCGGGGACGAGCCGTGAGCTCGGTGGAGGCGCGCCCGCTGAGCTCGACGCTGGCGCATGATCTGCTGCGCCTGGCGCGGCCCAAGGACTGGATCAAGAGCGTCTTCATCCTGATGCCGCTGCCGTTCGCGCTGGCCAGCGGCGCGCAGCTCGACGCCGCCTCGCTCGCGCTCGGCATCGCCGCCATGTGCCTGGTGTGCTCGGCGATCTACGCGGTGAACGACGTGCTCGACGCCGAGCGCGACCGCCAGAGCGCGCGCAAGCGCAGCCGGCCGGTCGCGGCCGGGCGCGTCTCCAAGCAGGCGGCGCTCGGCGCCGCGGCCGCGTGGCTCGCCGCCGGGTTCGCGCTCGGCGCGCTCTCCGGTCACGCCGGCGCGCTCGCGGTGTTCTCGACCTACACCGCGCTGAACCTCCTGTACTCGTTCGGGCTCAAGCACGTGCCGCTGCTCGACGCGTTCATCCTGTCGAGCTTCTACGTGCTGCGCGTCGTGCTCGGCTGCGTGCTGGTGGACGTCGTGCCGTCGAACTGGCTCTTGCTGTGCTCGTCGGCGCTGGCGCTCCTGATCGCGCTCGGCAAGCGCCGCGGCGAGCTGATGCGGGAGGCCGCCGCGCTCGAGCGGCCGGCGCTCCAGGGCTACAACCGCGTGTACCTCGACCAGGCGATGGGCATCATCGGCGGGGTCACGCTGTTCAGCTACGCGCTCTACTCGCTCGAGACGCCGCTGCTCGTGCCGGGCCGGCAGTTCGCGTCGCTCCCGTTCGTGGCGTTCGGCGTGCTCGAGTACCTGCGGCTCGCGCAGGTGCGCGGCGAGGGCGAGTCGCCGGTCGATCTCCTGCTGCGCTCGCCGGGGTTGATCGTCGCGGGGATCGGCTGGGTGGTCGCGTCGCTGTGGAGCGTCGGCGGCGCGACGCTCCTGCGCTAGCCCGAGTCCGAATCCGGATCGGCGGCGCTCCTGCCCGGCTCGAACAGCGCGAGCTGCGCGTCGGCGACGCCGATCTCGTCGACCGGGATCACGTAGTCGCCCGAGAAGCAGGCGTCGCAGAAGCCGTGCTTCATGGCCGCCTCGATCTTGCGCAGCGCGTCGAGCGAGAGGTACGCCAGGCTGTCCGCGCCGATCATGCCGCGGATCTCCTCGACGCTGTGGTTCGCCGCGATCAGCTCCTTGCGCGTCGGCGTGTCGATGCCGTAGTAGCACGGACCGGTGGTCGGCGGCGCCGACACGCGCACGTGCACCTCGCGCGCGCCCGCGCCGCGGAACAGCGTGACGAGCTTGGAGAGCGTCGTGCCGCGCACGATCGAGTCCTCGACCACGACCAGGCGCTTGCCGGCCACGAGCTCGCGAATCGCGTTGTGCTTCACGCGCACGCCGAACATGCGGATCGACTGCTCCGGCTCGATGAACGTGCGCCGCACGTAGTGGTTGCGGATCAGCGCGGTCTCGTACGGGATGCCGCTCTGCTCGGCGTAGCCGAGCGCCGCGACCGAGCCGGAGTCGAGTACCGGCACGACCATGTCGGCCTCGACCGGCGCCTCGAGCGCCAGCGCGCGGCCGAGCTGCTTGCGGCTCTGGTACACGCTCGCGCCGAACACCAGCGAGTCCGGCCGCGCGAAGTAGATGTGCTCGAACACGCACAGCTTCTCCGGCGCGCGCGGTAGGGGCTGCACGGAGCGCAGCCGTCCGCGCCGGATGATCACGATCTCGCCCGGCTCGACGTCGCGCTCGTAGACCGCTCCGATCAGGTCGAAGGCGCAGGTCTCGCTCGCCACCACCCAGGCCTGGCCGAGCCGGCCGAGCGAGAGCGGGCGGAAGCCGTGCGGATCGCGCGCCGCGACCAACACGTCGTCGATCAGGAAGACGGCCGACCAGGCGCCGCGCACGCGCGAGCACATGTCGCCCAGCCGCTCCTCGAGCGTGCCGCGCGCGCGCGCCAGCAGGTGCACGAACACCTCCGAGTCCATCGTGCCCTGGAAGATCGAGCCGTGGCCCTCGAGCTCGGCGCGGATCGCGAGCGCGTTGGTGAGGTTGCCGTTGTGCGCGACCGCGATCTGCGACTGCCCGGTGTTGGCGATGAACGGCTGCGCGTTCTGCAGGTTGCTCGCGCCCGCGGTCGAGTAGCGCACGTGGCCGATCGCGATCCGCCCGGGCAGCCGCGCCAGCACGTCGGGCGAGAAGATGTCCGCGACCAGGCCCATGCCCTTCTCGACGTGGCTCTGGCCGGCGTCGCGCGAGACCATGCCGGCCGACTCCTGGCCGCGGTGCTGCAGCGCGTAGAGGCCGAGGTAGACGTGGTTCGCCGCCTCGGGGTGGCCGGCGATGCCCATCACGCCGCACTCTTCCCGGAACCGGTCCGGCGACTGGAGCGGGGGCGCGTGGCGCGGGCGTGTCTCGCTCATCCGAGGGCCTCCGGCAGCGTGCGGGCCCAGGTATCGTGCGCCTCGCGGAGCGACACGTCGACCCCGGGGGCGATGCGGATGCGCCCGCCACCGGTGACGCCGATGCGCGCGGCCGGCACGCCGTGCGCGCGCGCCAGCGCGAGCAGCGCGTCGGCCTGGGCCGGTGCGCAGGAGACGATCGCGCGCGCGCAGGACTCCGCGAACAGCGCCAGCTCCGGGCGTCCGCCGACGTCCCGAAGCGTCGCTTCGACTCCGAGGCCGGACCGGATCGCGCACTCGGCCAGCGCGATCGCCGCGCCGCCCTCGGAGCAGTCGTGCGCGGAACGCAGGAGCCCGCGCGTCGCGGCCTCGACCAGCAGCTCCTGGAGGCGCTTCTCCGCGAGCAGGTCGAGCGCGGGGGGCGCGCCGAGCTCGAGGCCGTGGCGCACGGCCAGGTACTCGGTCGCGCCGAGCTCGGGCCGCGTCTCGCCGAGCAGGATCACCGCGTCGCCGGCCGCGCGGAAGGCCGCGGGCACGGCGCGCGCGACGTCGTCGAGCAGGCCGACCATGCCGATCGTGGGCGTGGGCGGGATCGCGCCCTCGCCCGCCGTCTCGTTGTAGAAGCTCACGTTGCCGCCGGTGATCGGCACGCCGAGCGCCCGGCACGCGTCGCCCATGCCGCGCACCGCCTCGGCGAACTCCCACATGCACTCGGGCCGCTCGGGGCTGCCGAAGTTCAGGCAGTTCGTCACCGCGAGCGGCCGCGCGCCGGTCACCGCCACGTTGCGCGCGGCCTCGGCCACGGCGTGCATCGCGCCCAGGTACGGATTCTGCGCGGTGTAGCGCGGGTTGCAGTCGGTCTTGAGCGCGAGCCCGCGCTCGGTTTCGGGCACGCGCACCACCGCCGCGTCGCCGCCGGGCCGCAGCACGGTCGAGGACTGCACGAGCTGGTCGTACTGGCGGTACACCCACTCGCGCGAGCACAGGTTCGGCGAGCCGAGCAGAAGGAGCAGAGCCCCGGACGGATCGCGCTCCGCGGGCAGGCTCGCGAGGTCGAGCTGCTGGCGCGCTTCGAAGTCCGCGGGGCGCGCCTGCGGGCGCTCGTACACCGGCGAGCTCGCCGCGACCGGGTCGACCGGGATGTCGACCACCAGCTCCCCGTGCCAGCGCACGCGCATCTTGCCGTCGGCCGTCACGCGGCCGACGATCGCCGCGTCGAGATCCCACTTGGCGAACACGTCGAGCACCTCGCGCTCGCGGCCGGCCTCGGCCACGAGCAGCATGCGCTCCTGCGACTCGGAGAGCAGCAGCTCGTAGGGCGTCATGTTCGCCTCGCGCTGCGGCACCCGGTCGAGGTCCATCTCGATGCCCGTGCCCGAGCGCGAGGCCATCTCGAACGACGAGCAGGTGAGCCCCGCCGCGCCCATGTCCTGGATGCCGACGATCGCGCCCGTCTTCATCGCCTCGAGACAGGCCTCGAGCAGGAGCTTCTCGGTGAACGGGTCGCCGAGCTGCACGGTCGGGCGCATCTCCTCGGTGTGCTCGTCGAACTCCGACGAGGCGAGCAGGCTCGCGCCGTGGATGCCGTCGCGGCCGGTCTTCGAGCCGACGTAGATCACCGGATTGCCGATGCCCGCGGCCTTGGCCAGGAAGATCGCGTCGGCGCGCGCGATGCCGACGTTCATCGCGTTCACCAGGATGTTCTTGCGGTAGCGCGGGTGGAACGTGACCTCGCCGCCGACCGTGGCGCAGCCGAAGCAGTTGCCGTAGTCGCCCACGCCCGCGACCACGCCGCGCACCAGGTAGCGCTGCTGCGGGTCGTCGAGCGGGCCGAAGCGGAGCGAATCGAGCGAGGCCAGAGGGCGCGCGCCCATGGTGAAGATGTCGCGCAGGATGCCGCCCACGCCGGTCGCCGCGCCGGCGTGCGGCTCGACGTAGGACGGGTGGTTGTGGCTCTCGATCTTGAACACGCACACGTTGCCGTCGCCGATGTCGATCACGCCCGCGTTCTCGCCCGGGCCCTGCACGACGCAGGCGCCCTGCGTGGGCAGCGTGCGCAAGAGCTTCTTGCTCGACTTGTACGAGCAGTGCTCCGACCACATCACCGAGAAGATGCCGAGCTCGGGATAGGTCGGGGTGCGGCCGAGGATCTCGATCACGAGCGCCGCCTCGCGCTCGGACAGGCCGTGCGCGCGCGCGAGCTCGAGGTCGACGACCGGATCACTCACCGCTCCGCCTCGCGCCGCGCGACCGCCGCGGCCAGGAACGCGCGCAAGAGCACGCCGCCGTCGGTCGAGCCGAGCAGCGGGTCGACGGCGTGCTCCGGGTGCGGCATCAGGCCGATCACGTTGCCGGCGTCGCTCACCACGCCGGCGATGTCGTCGGTGGAGCCGTTCGGGCTGCCGCCGACGTAGCGGAAGGCGACGCGCGGCTTGCGCTCCGCGTCGGGCACGTAGGCGCCCTCGCCATGCTTGACCGGGATCGCGAGCTCGCGGCCGCTCTCGAGCTCGCCGCCGAAGATGCCGCGCTCCTCGACCGCTACGCGCGTGTCGAGGCAGATGAACTTGAGGTCGCGGTTGCGCACCAGCGCCCCGGGCAGGAGCCCCGACTCGCACAGGATCTGGAAGCCGTTGCACACGCCGAGCACCGGCCGGCCCGAGGCCGCGAGCGCGACCACCGAGCGCATCACCGGCGAGAAGCGCGCCATCGCGCCGCAGCGCAGGTAGTCGCCGTAGGAGAAGCCGCCGGGAATGCCGACGCCGTCGAGCTCCGGCAGGCGCGTGTCCTTGTGCCAGACCAGCTCGACCTGCGCGCCGCACAGCGCGAAGCCGCGCGCCAGGTCGCGGTCGTCGTTCGAGCCGGGGAACATGACCACCCCGATGCGCGCGGGTGCGCTCACACCAGGATCTCGTACTGCTCGATCACCGGGTTCGCGAGCAGCTTCTCGCACAGCTCGCGCGCCAGCGCGCGCGCATGGTCGGCGTCGTCGGTGGCCAGGTCGAGCACGATCTGCTTGCCCGTGCGCACGCCCTGCACCTGCGCGTAGCCCAGGTCCTTCGTCGCGTGCTCGATCGCGCGTCCCTGCGCGTCGAGCACGCCCGGCTTCAGGCTCACCAGCACGCGCACCTTCATCCCGCCTCCTCCGGCCCGCGAGCGGCGAGCACGCGCGCAAAGATCCGATCGACGCTGCGCAGGTGGCGCTCCAGGTCGAAGCACTCCGCCAGCTCGTCGGGATCGAGCACCTTGCCGAGCTCGGCGTCGGCGGCCAGGCGGTCGTACAGGTGGCCGCCCTCGTCCCAGACCGCCATCGCGTGGCGCTGCACCAGCCGGTAGGCCTCCTGGCGCGAGATGCCGTGGCGCGCCAGCGCGAGCAGCACGCTCTGCGAGTAGACCAGGCCGCGCGCCGAGTCGAGGTTCGCGCGCATGCGCTCGGGGTGGACCTCGAGGCTTTCCACCAGTCCGGCCAGGCGGTGCAGCATGAAGTGCACGGCGCTGGTCGCGTCGGGGCACACGATCCGCTCGACCGAGCTGTTCGAGATGTCGCGCTCGTGCCAGAGCACGGAGTTCTCGAGCGTGGACAGCGCGTAGCCGCGGATCACGCGCGCGAGCCCGGTGAGCGTCTCGAAGCGCCACGGGTTGCGCTTGTGCGGCATGGCGGAGCTGCCCTTCTGCTCGCTGCCGAAGAACTCCATCACCTCGCCGACCTCGCTGCGCGCGAGGTGGCGGACCTCGACCGCGAAGGCCTCGATCGCGCCGGCGACGAGCGCGAGCGTGCACATCACCTCCGCGTGGCGGTCGCGCGGCGTGACCTGGGTCGAGATCGCGGCCGGCCGCAGGCCGAGCTCCGCGAGCACCTCCTCTTCCACCGACGGGTCGAGGTGCGCGAAGGTGCCGACCGCGCCGGACAGCTTGCCGACCGCGGCCTCCGCGCGCGCGCGCGCCAGCCGGTCGCGGTTGCGGCGCAGCTCGTCCCAGGCCTTGAGCAGCTTCAGGCCGAACGTGGTGGGCTCGGCGAAGATGCCATGCGTGCGCCCGACGCAGACGGTGCGCTTGTGCTCGAGCGCGCGGCGCTCGAGCGCGCCGAGCGCCCGGTCGCACTCGGCAAGGATCAGGTCGAGGGCGTCGCGCAGCTGCAGCGCGAGGCAGGTGTCGAGCACGTCGGACGAGGTCAGCCCGAGGTGCACGTAGCGCGAGGCCGGGCCGATCTCCTCGGCCAGCGCGTCGAGGAAGGCGTTCACGTCGTGGTGCACGCGCGCCTCGATCTCGGCCACGCGCTTGGGATCGACCTTGGCGCGCGTCTCGATCGCGCGGAAGGCGTCGCGCGGGATCTCGCCGCGCCGCTCCAGCGCGCGGCACACGGCCACCTCGATGCGCACCCAGTGCGCGTAGCGCTGGTCCTCGGACCAGATCGCGTCCATCTCGGGGCGCGTGTAGCGGGATATCAAGGGGGAGACTCCTGGCGAACTCAGCCTGCGTGAAGCGTCCAGTAGTACGCGAGCAGGAGGTAATACATGACCGGGATGCCGAGCAAGGCGGAATCGACGCGATCGAGCACTCCGCCCACGCCGGGCAGCAGATTGCCGGCGTCCTTGATCGCGGCGTCGCGCTTGAGCACGGACTCGATCAGATCGCCGAGCACCCCGAAGGCGGCCAGCGTCATGCCGAAGACCAGCGCCGCGCCCCAGGACAGGTCGGCCGCCAGGTCGCCAGGGATGGCCGCGGTGAACACGAGCTTGGTCGCCAGCGCCAGCACCCCGCCGAAGAGCACCCCGCCCAGCGCCCCCTCCACGGTCTTGTTCGGGCTGATCAGGGGCGCGAGCTTGCGCCGCCCGTAGCGCCGGCCGACGAAGTACGCGCCCACGTCCGAGCCGACCACCGCGACCAGACAGAAGACCATGTAGAAGAAGCCAATCTGCGGCTCGAACGCGTAGCCGAAGCGCCGCTCGAGCTCGCTCGAGACGACGCGCACCGAGACCGCGTACGAGAGCAGCCAGCCGACGTAGATCACCCCGAAGAAGGTCTCCGAGACGGTCGCGATCGCCTCGCGGATCTCCTGCTTGGTGAGCTGCAGGATCATCAGCACGAGCAGCGTGACGGTCAGCGCGCTGTTCGCGAGCGAGGCGTCGCCGACGTACGCGATCACCGGCAGGAGCCCCGCGGAGATGCTGCCGAGCAGGCGGTGCGGGCTCGCGCCCTTGGCGCTGATCAGGTTGTAGAACTCGTTCAGGCCGAGCAGCGTGAACGCGATGATCACG